>WNGB01021977.1_pt1 | contig 16031 bp, 15 predicted proteins | sample 5400681 | NCBI WGS metagenome assembly WNGB01 (sample SAMN13153367, study PRJNA577476) | soil metagenome | isolation source: 115 cm soil or saprolite under grassland replicate 2 | place: USA:California | collected 2016-06-15 | reverse complement strand
CCCCGGGACGCGGGGTGGCGATCGGGCTCGGGGCCGTCGGCCTCGCGCTCGCGGTCCTCTACCTCGTCTCACCGGCCTGGCGGACCGAGGTGGTGGTGGACGACGACGGTCTCGAGGTGCTGAACCGGGGGGACCGCCGGTTTCGCCTGGCCTGGAGCGAGGTCGTCCGGGTCGTGGCCTCGCCGTCGAGCGCGACGGCGTTCGTCGACGGCGGTGAGCCTGCCCGCAGCCTTCTCCTGCCCGGACCCGGCGCCCGCGCCCCGTACCGCATCGCCGGCCAGCGCGCGCTCTTCGATCAGATCTGCGCCCACGTGCCGCGCGAGCGGGTGACCGAGGTCGACCGGCTGAGCCACGCACCGGACCGATGAGTCTCTTCCCCTCGACCACCATCACCACCGCCGCGGCGCTGCGCGACCTGGCCAGCCCGCGCCCGCGCGTGCGCGCGGCCGCCGCGGGTGCGCTCGCTCGGCGACGCGAGCGCGGCCGAGCCGCTCATCCTGCGACTCGACGACGGCGCCCCGGCCGTGCGCCAGTGCGCCGCGATCGCGCTCGCCCGCCTGCGCAGCCCGGCCGCGGTGGAGCCGCTCCGCCGCGCCCTCGCCGGGGGGCCGCCGGACCTCCGCTTCCAGGCCGCGACCTCGCTGGCCGAGATCGACCCGCGCGCGGCCGCCGCGCCGCTCGTCGCCGCGCTGGATGATCCGGACCCGGAGGTGGCGGGCGCGGCGGCGGTCGGCCTGGGCGCGATCGGCGAACGCGCCGCCGCCGACCGGGTGGCGCATCTCCTCGACCACGCGTCGCCGCGCGCCCGCTTCGACGCGGCCTATGCCCTGGCCGAGCTGGGCGACCCGCGCGGCGTCCCGGTCCTGGCCCGCGCCGCCGCCTCCGATCGCGAGCTCGGCTGGGACGCGATCGAGGCGCTCGAGGAGGTCGGGTCCGAGGCGGCCGATGCCCTGGCCCGGCTCGTCTCCGATGCCGGGTGCGACCCGGAGCACCGCCTGCGCGCCGCAGCCGCGCTGCTCGCCGCCGCCCCGGATCACCCGGACGCAGCGGCGGCCCGGCGGGCGCTGCTCGAGCCTCTGCGCAGCTGGTGGCGCCGGCGGCGCAGCCTGGCGGTGGAGCTGCTCGGCCGGGTCGGCGGCGCATGGGCGGTGAGCGCGCTCGAGCAGCTGGCCGCGTCCTCCGCCGGCCGGCGTCTGGCCGACGAGATCGCCGATGCCCTGCGTCGCATCCGCGAGCGGGCGCACACCGGCGGACCGGCCGACGATGGTCGGTCGAGCGAGGCATCGTGACGACGTGACGGCGCGCTTCGTCGATTCGCACGCCCATCTCGACTCGGCCGATTTCGACGCGGACCGGACCGAGGTGCTGGCGCGCGCTCGCTCGGCCGGCGTCGGGACCATCGTCCTGGTCGCCGCCCCGCGCGATCTGACCGAGGCGGCGCGCCCGCTCGCGCTGGCCGAGACCGACCCGGACCTCTACGCCACCGTCGGGGTCCATCCGCACGACGCCGCCCGCATCGAGGAAGACTGGTGGCCCGAGCTCGAGCGGCTGGCCCGTCGCCCCAAGGTGGTCGCGGTGGGCGAGACCGGGCTCGACTACTACTACGATCACTCGCCGCGCGAGGTGCAGCGCGCCGCGTTCGCCCGCCAGATAGAGCTGGCCCGCGCGCTGGGCAAGCCGGTCGTCTGCCACGTGCGCGACGCGCACGACGATGCGCGCCGCATCCTCGACCAGGCCGGAGTCGGCCGTGCCGGCCAGCCGGGCGGCGTCATCCACTGCTTCACCGGCAACGCCGAGGAGGCGGCGGCCTACGCCGCGCTCGGCCTCCACATCTCCTTCTCCGGCATCACCACGTTCAAGACCGCGGGGCCGATCCGGGAGGCCGTCAAGGTCGTCCCGCGCGAGCGACTGCTCATCGAGACCGACTGCCCGTTCCTCGCCCCCGTGCCGGTGCGCGGGCGGCGCAACGAGCCGGCCTTCCTGGTCCACACCGCCCAGGTGGTGGCGGGCGAGGCCGGCCTCTCGCTCGAGGCGCTGGCCGACCTGACCGCGTCCAACGCGCGGAGCCTGTTCTCCTTGTATCCTTGACAGCCCCGTAAGTCCGCGGGTATAGATTCGCTTCCGCGCTCCGCGGATCTGTAAGACCTCGATCGAATTGGAGTTCAAGCCAATGGCAGAGCAGATCGGCCTCCTCGGCAGAAAGCTCGGCATGACCCAGGTGTTCGCGCCCGACGGCGAGCGCATCCCGGTCACCGTCATCAAGACCGGACCCTGCGTGGTGGTCGGCAAGCGAACCCCGGACCGGAACGGCTACTCGGCGCTCCAGCTCGGCTTCGAGGAGCGCCCGGTCCGGCTGGTCAACCGGCCCGAGAATGGCTTCTTCAAGAAGGCCGGCGTGAAGCCGCAGAAGTTCGTCCGTGAGCTCCGGCTTCCCGAGACCGAGGTGGGTCGCTTCGAGGTCGGTCAGGAGCTCAAGCCGTCGAGCGTGTTCGCGCCCGGCATTCCGGTCGACGTGAGCGGCACCAGCAAGGGGAAGGGCTTTCAGGGCGTCATCAAGCGCCACCACATGGCCGGCACCAAGAACAGTCACGGCGTGCACGAGTTCTTCCGCCACGGCGGATCGATCGGCTGCCGCTTGACCCCGGGCCGCGTGCACAAGGGCAAGCGCATGGCCGGCCAGATGGGGTCGGAGCAGGTCACCGTGCAGAACCTGGAGCTGTTCCAGATCCTGGACGATGACTTCTGCATCCTGGTGCGCGGCGCGGTGCCGGGACCGACCGGCGGCCTCGTGACGGTCAAGAAGGCCGCCACGCGAGCGGTGTACAAGGCCGTCGGCAAGGTCGGCGAGCAGGAGCAGCGCTCCAAGAACCCGCTCAAGGCGTCCAAGAAGGCAGCGGCCGGCCGCTAGAGCGTGCCCGGTCCGGCGGGCGGCCACGGCTCGCATCATGTCGAAGCTCTCCGACCGCCGCTTCCGCAAGGACCGCTTCCACCGCGAGGCGCACGCGGCCGGTTATCGCGCGCGCGCGGTGTTCAAGCTGGAGGAGGTCGACCGCAAGCTCGGCCTGCTCCGTCCCGGCGCGCGCGTCCTGGACCTCGGCTGCGCGCCCGGCTCCTGGTTGCAATACGCCGGCCACAGGGTCGGGCCGGGCGGATGCCTGGTCGGCATCGACCGTGTGCCGGTCGATCTCGCCCTGCCCGGCCTCCGGCTCCTGGTCGGCGACGTCTTCGAGGCGACGCGCGAAGAGCTGCTCGGCGAGCTGGCCGCGTTCGACGCGGTCCTGTCCGACATGGCTCCCGACACGACCGGCATCCGCCACGTGGATCAGGCGCGCTCCGAGGCGCTGTTCGAGCGGGCGCTCGACATCGCGACCGCTACCCTGGCCCACGGCGGGCACTTCGTGGCCAAGCTGTTCCAGGGGCCGGAGTTCACCGCCCTGGTGGCGCGCTGCCGGCGCGAGTTCTCCCAGGTGAAGATCGAGAAGCCGGCCGGCAGCCGGACCGCCTCGATCGAACAGTACGTGGTCGGACTCGGATTCCGCGCGCCGTAAGTGGAACCGGTCCCAGGACCTGTGCGAGGAGCCCGGATGCAAGGAGGTGGTGGGTCCCGAGAGCGGAGCGCCGTACACGGTTCCCTGGTCCAGGTGTGACGTGCCCGGCCTCGTTCGCCTCGACATCGAGCCTCACAGCACGCCCTCCGCGCGCAAGATCGCGCGCGCGGTCGAGGTCCTCCACGACGGGAAAGTCGTCGCCTATCCGACGGACACGGTCTACGCGCTGGGCTGCGCCATCGAGTCGCGGCGGGGAACCGAGCGCATCTACCGGGCCAAGCGGATGGACGAGCACAAGAAGCTGGCGCTCATCTGCCCGGACCTGTCGTCGGCGTCGATGTACGCCCACTTCTCGCGGACCGCATTCCGCGTGGCCCGCCGCGTCTTCCCCGGTCCCTACACGCTCGTCCTGCCGGCGACCCGCGAGGTGCCCCGTCTGCTGATCGATCACAGCCACCGGCGGCGGCAGGTCGGCATCCGCGTCCCCGACCACCCGATCGCGCTGGCCCTGGCGCGCGCGCTCGGCCGCCCCCTGCTCACCTCGAGCGCGATCCCGCCGGGCGAGGAACGCGCGCTCGCCGACCCGGAGGACGTCGAGCTCCATTTCGGCCGGCACGTCGACCTGGTCATCCACGGCGGACCCACCCCGGGCGAGCCTTCCACCGTCCTCGAGATCATCGACGACGAGGTCGCGATCCTCCGCGCCGGCCTCGGACCGACGGAGGGCATCCTGGACACCTGACGGCGCCCGCCCGCCGATCAGAACTCGGCCACGATCACGCTGATCATGCCGACGCGCGTGCGGAGGTCGAGCTCGGCCGGATGGCGGGGCGTGGTCGCCGTCGAATACGCGGTCAGGAGCCCGCCTGGGCCCTGGCGGCGGCGGAAGTGGGGAGGCAGGGCGACCGCGCCGGTGCGCGTGCGGGCGAGCACCTTGAGCGGCGCCTTGCCGCTGAACTTGACCTCGACGTTGCCCCAGTAGGACGCCACCGAGTAGTGGCCGCCCAGCACCGCCTCCCCCTCCAGCCTCACGCTGCCGCGGACGATGCGGACCGATAGATCGCGGACCCGGATGCGCCGCCCGATCACGTCCCCCTGGTGCACCACGGCGGCCAGCCGGTCGCCGCGGATGAGGTCGAGGTCCATGTCGCCGATCAGCGAGCGCGCGTCGACGGCGCCGTCGATCTGCGCGAACGTGTGGCGGCCGTGCCCGCTCTGGGTCGACACCGCGCCGGAGACCTCGCTGACCGCGATGTCCCCGTCGTCGGTCGACAGATCGGCGCCGTTGTCGACCCGCGTCACCTCCAGCCGGCCCTTCCACACCTGGGCCCGCACCCGCGCCTGGCGCGGGGCCAGGACCACGAGATCGATCCGGACCGAGCCGGCCCGGACCGGACGCGACTCCTGGCCGGCCTTGAGCGCGGTCGTGATCGAGACCGAGCCGTTCGGATCCGGGACCAGCAGCACCTTGAGCCGCTCCATGGTCTCCTGGTCGGGCGCCCGCTTGACCGCCATGATGCTGATCGAGTCGCGGTCGTGGCCCTCGATGCGCACGTCGCCGAGCCGGTTGTCGATCTCGACCAGACCGACGTGAACCCCCTTGGTGGGAGAGACCTCGACGACGTCGCGCTGGACCAGCGACGGGCCCGACGGGTCCGCGCGCAGCTCGGCCGCGAGCGCGAGGGAGAGACCGGAGGGAATGAGAGCGAGGGCCGCGCGGCAGCCGAGGCGGATCACGGCCCACCTCGCCGGGTCGCGGCTCCGCTCGGGTCGCCGGCGACGACGGCGCTGGTCAGGAGGTCGATCTTCGCCCGGTAGATCGCGTAGAGCGGGTCGCGAACCGCCGGGCCCGCGGCGGCCGGCTGGCCGGCCAGGCGAAGCCGCTCGACCGTCGCCGCCCGATCGAGGTCGGCGAGCGCGGCGTCGAAGCGGGCGGCGTCGGCCGCGATCCAGGACGCGCGCTCCTCTGCCACCGCGTCGACGAGCTCGGCGATCGAATCCAGGTAGCGGCGGTCCGCCTCGTGCATCTGGCAGAGGAGCTGCTCCTCCTGGGTGGGCGCGCCGGAACAGCCAGGCTCGGGCGCGGGCGGGTCCTCTCGAGAGGCGAGCGGTTCCGTCCGAGCAATGGCCGGCTCGGGCGCCGCCGGGGCGGCCGACGCGCGCTCCGGTGCGCCGCCCGATCCCGGCTCCCGGCCCGGCTCCCGGCCCGGCAGCCAGAGCAGCGCCAGGACTGCGGCCGCCGCGACGCCCGAACCCAGGACGAGGGCGTTTCGCCGCGCCCCGTCGCGCAGGCGCTGGACCAGCAACCACAACGCCGGGCGGCGACTGTCGCGGATCTCGGCCTCGGCCAGCCGGGCATCGATCGCCTGCCACATCGACGGCGACGGATCGACCGGCTCGAGATCGGCGGCCAGCTGCGCGATCCGCGCCTCGTCCTCGACCCGCTCGGCACAGCGCGGGCAGACGCGCAGGTGTCCGCGCAGTGCGCTCGATCGCCGTTCGTCGAGCGCCCCGTCCAGGTACGCAGTGGCGAGCCGATCGACATCTCGGCAGCGCGTCATCCCGATCCCTCTCGGTCCTGCCCGCACGCGCTGCGGTCCGCCGCGCGCTCCGCCGCCAGCGCCGGGCCGAGCAACTCGCGCATCCGCGCCCGCGCCTTGTGCAGCTGCGACTTCGACGTGCCGACGTGGCAGCCGAGGATCTCGGCCACCTCGTCGTGATTCATGCCGTGGATGTCGTGAAGGACCAGCACCGAGCGGTAGCCGGCCGGCAAGAGGGCCAGCGCCCGCTCCAGCTTCTGGCTGAGCGACGGGTCCGCGCCGCTCGACTCCGGCGCCGGCAGGTTGGCCAGCGCCTCGTCATCCCCCTCGTGGCGGGGCCGCCGGGTCACGTGGCTGAGCGCGGCGTTGACCGACAGGCGATAGATCCAGGTGCTGAGCTGCGAGTCGCCGCGGAACCGGCCCAGGCCGCGGAAGATGCGCACGAACACCTCCTGCGCGACTTCCTCGGAGTCGGCGGGCCCGACGATGCGGGTGACCAGTCCGAAGACCCGCCGCTTGTAGCGGTGGTACAGCGCCTCCATGGCGCGACGCTCCCCGCGCCGGCAGGCATCGACCAGGATGCCGTCGTCGTCGAGCTCGGCTGATGAATGCGCCCGCTTGGCCGGCCGCACGATCGTCAGGGCAGTGGGCTTCTTGCTCGCTGCGATGTCCACTGGGTCGTCGTCCACGGGCCCTCATGGCCCAGGTCTTCATGCTGACCCCGGACAGGGGTCGGGGGTTGTCTGGCACCTGGGGCTCCGTCTTTGTAGCACGTCCGGCTGGCCGGAAAATCGCGTCCCCTGACAGGGGCTTACACGGCAAGACGCGGTAGATTTGCCAGGTGTCGGTCCGCGCGGGCGAGCGGGACCCCCGCGAACGCGTCACCTCGCTGGGCCAGGCGGCCCCGTGGCTCCTGCTCGGCGCCTGCTTCACGGTCTCGGGCGCGACCGGGCTCGTCCTGCAGGTGGTCTGGGCGCGGCAGCTGACGGATATCTTTGGATCCTCCAGCCTGGCGATCGCGACCGTGCTGGCCACCTTCATGAGCGGGCTGCATGTCACGCGCGGGCGCGGCGACGTGAAGGCGATCGGGAGCCGGCTCGGGGCGCTCTACGCCGCCAACACGGCCGGCGCGCTCGGCGGGGCGGGGCTGGCCGGGTTCTGGCTCATCCAGACGATCGGTGTCTCCGCGACGAGCCGCGTGGCGGCGGCGGCGGCGCTGGCCGTCGCGGTCACCGTCGCCCTCGCGGCCCGCGCCCGTGCGGTCGATCCCGACGCCGACCCCGAGCCGGATCCCGACTCCGATCCCGATGCGGATCGCGATCGCGATCCGGTCTCCGATCCCGACACCGATGGCGAGGCGGTCCGCCTGGTCCTCTTCGCGTACGCCGTCTCCGGCGCGCTCGCGATGGCGCTCGAGGTCTTCTTCAGCCGCGTGCTCGCCATCGTGCTCGGCTCCTCGGTCTACTCCTTCACGCTCGTCCTGGTCGTCTTCCTCTTCGGCCTGTCGGCCGGCGCCGCGCTCGCCGCCCGACCCGCCGCCCGCGCGCGCCGTCCGGGCGCGGTGCTCGCGGGCATCTTCCTGGCCGTGGCGGCCGCGATCCTCCTGGCCCATGCACTCATCGACTGGCTGCCTCGCCTGCTCGTCACCCTGCTCGAGACCACCGACCTCGACATCGCCAGCATCCTCACCATCCACGCGCTTCTCGCCGGCCTGGTCATCGTCCCGGTCGCGGTCGCGCTCGGCGCCGTCCTGCCGCTGGTCATGCGCGCGACCGTCGGCCACCTGGGGCGCGTCGGCCGCGAGGTCGGGCGCGCCTACGCCGCCAGCACGGTCGGCGCCATCGCCGGCGCGCTGGTCGCCGGGTTCGCCGTCCTCCCGCACCTCGGCGTCGAGACCGGCCTGCGCCTCGCGCGGCCATCTCCTGACCCAGGCGATCCAGCAGGGCGGTCCGCTCGAGCGCGAGATCGTCTTCTACCGCGACGGCGCCGCCACCACCGTGTCGGTCGAGCGCGCGGGGGAGAGCTTCGTGCTCAAGAACAACGGCAAGGTCGAGGCCTCCGACCGGCACGACATGCCGACCCAGATCCTGGTCGGGCTCCTGCCGGTCCTGCTTCGCAGCGGCTCGGACCAGCAGGTCTTCGTCATCGGCTACGGATCCGGGGTCACGGTCGGCGCCGTCACCCAGGACGATCGAGTGTCGCGCATCGACGTGGCCGAGCTCGAGCCGGCCGTGCTCGCGGCCGCCGACCGCTTCTTCGCCGACCTCAGTCACCGCCCCGCAGCCGACCCGCGCGTGCACCGCTTCATCGGCGACGGGCGGAACGTCCTCCTCGCATCCCCGCGCCGCTACGACGTCATCGTGTCGGAGCCGTCGAACCCGTGGATCGCCGGCGTCGCCAGTCTGTTCACCGCCGACTTCTACCGGGCCGCCCGGCAGCGTCTGGGCGCCGGCGGCCTCTTCTGTCAGTGGGCGCAGCTCTACGAGCTCGGCCCCGCGCGAGTGAAGATGATCTACCGCACCTTCGGGTCCGTGTTCCCCCACGTCTACGCGTTCACGCCCGGCGACGAGACCACCGACACGATCCTCATCGGCTCCGACGCGCCCCTCTCTCTCGATCGAGAGCGGCTGGCCGACCTGCTGCGCGGATCGCCCGCGCTCGCGGCCGAGCTCGCGCGGGCCGACGTCTCCTCGCCCGACGAGCTCGTCGCCAGCCTGCTCCTCGGCCCGGACGAGATCGCCTCGTTCACCGCCGGCGCCGAGCTCAACACCGACGACAACGCGCTGCTCGAGCACACGGCGCCGCGCGACCTGCTCGCCTCCGTGCGCGGCAACCCGTTCGCGCGCGCGGTGCGCGGCCCCGCGTGGCCGTACGGTCATCTCGACGGGATCGTCACGGGCATGGGCGCCGGGCGCGCTGCCGCCGAGGCCGACCTCGCGCTCGCACTCGTCGGCTACGGCCGTCGGCGCGAGGCGGGCGCGTGGCTCGCCCGCGCGCGCGGCGACCCCGGCGGGCGCGCCGCGCTGGTCGACCGCGTCCTGCGCCTGTCGGACCCGGTCGACTACAGCGACCCGGAGCTGGTCGTGACGGCGGGGGACGGCGGTCCCCTGCCCGCCCCCGCCGCCTCTCTGTTCCGGCGCGGCGACCCGGCGCGCCGGAACGCCGCCGCCGCCGATGTCGCCGAGTCATACCGGCTCCTGGCCGACGGCCGCTGGCTGCCGGCCTGGCGCCTGCTCGAGCGGCTGCCGGCTCGCGCGAGCGACGAGGCCGGACGCGACCTGGATCTGGTCGCCGCCTACGCGGCCTACAAGGCGCTCGACCTGGACGCAGCGCGCGAGCTCCTTGGCCCGCTCTACGACAGCCCCGATTTCGGCGCGCGCCGGCCGGCGGCGTCCTACTACATGGGCCGAGCCAGCTACGGGCTGGGCGCGTTTCGCGACGGCGCGCGGGCGCTCGAACGCTTCGCCGTGGAGCAGCCGGATCTGGCGGACCAGGTCATCGCGGACCGCCTCCCGGCGAGGTGAAGGTCCGACCGGCAACCTCCGGAGCGCTGGCCATCCGCACGGATCGTGATAGAAGCGTTTCGTGTATTCGTCGGAAGTGTATCACCCCTACCGACGCGCCGTGGCCGCCGCGCTCGGGGCGGCCCTCGTCTCTGGACTTGCGGTCGCACTGGTCGACAGCATCCTGACCGCGCGCGCGGCCCCGCCAGAGGTGGGGTTCGGGTCGCTCTTCCTCCTCCAGCTCGGGCTCTACTTGGGGCCGGCCCTGTCAGCCGGTCTCCTGGCCGGCGTGATCGGCGGCGCGGTCGGCGCGACCTTCGGCCCGTACGCCGCCAGCCGGCTGCTCGACCGGCTCCGCTACGACGCCGAGCTCGACCGCAACCTGGTGGCCGGGATGATCGCGGCCTCGCTCGCCGCGCTCCTGTTCGCCGGCATCGTCGCGTTCTGCTCCCTCAAGCTGGTGGGTGCGGTCGAGCGCAAGCAGGTCGGCGCGCTTCTGCTCGGCGCGGTGGCGGTCTTCACCCTGCCGCTCCTGGTCGCCCTGTGGCTCCCGCTCCATCGACTCGCCCGCCTGGCTGCGCGCGCGGTGCCGCCCATCGGCCCGATACCGGGGAGCGTCGTGTTCCTGACCGTCGCTTCGATGGTCGGCATCGTCGCCGTCTTCTACATCATCAAGACGCGCCTCGACTGGCGAGCGCTGAACCTGAGCGGCTACCTGACCGCGGCGGTCTTCGCCGCGCTGTTCGCGGCCGTGCTGTTCCTCGCCTACGGCCCGTTCGACGGGATGCGCCGTCGCGTTCCTCGTCCCGGCCTGCTGGTCGGACTGGCCGCCGGGCTCGCGCTTCTCCTGCCGATCGGGACTCTCGGCCGCGGCAGCTCCCCGTCGACCGACGCGATCGAGCAGCACAGCAAGGGGGCGCGCATCCTGGTCGACCTCGGCCGCCGCCTCCTCGATCGCGACGGCGACGGCTTCTCCGCCTTCCTGGGCGGACCGGACTGCGACGACAGCCGGGCCGACGTCAATCCGGCCGCGCAGGAGATCCCGGGCAACGGCATCGACGACAACTGCCTGGACGGGGATCGGTCGGCGCAGGACCGGGGCGACGGCGACGGCGAGGAAGAGGACGCCGAGGGCGGACAGGACGCCGCCACCGCCGCTGGATCGAACACCGCCGTCGCCGGCGGACAGACCGCGACTGCCGCCGCCGTCGCCACCGCCACGACCCCGCTCGGCTCCCGCCCGGTCCCGCCGGCCGACAACGTCGTCATCCTCGCCATCGACACCGTGCGCGCCGACCGCCTGGGCAGCGGGGGATACAGACGCCACGGCAGGTCGCTCACGCCCAGCCTCGATCGCCTGGCCGCCAGGGGCGCCTTCTTCAAGCGGGTCTACGCGCAGGCGCCGAACACGCCGCGCTCCTTCCCCTCCATCTTCACGTCGCGCTACCCGTCCCAGATCAAGGTGGAGGATCAGTTCCAGAACTACGCCGACACGCTCGAGGAGAACACGCTCCTGTTCGAGGTGCTGCACGAGGCCGGGCTCCGGACCGAGGGGTTCGCCAGCCACTTCTACTTCGATCGCGCGCCCGGCATCCGTCAGGGATTCGACCGCTTCGACAACGAGGGCGCCCTCGACATCGCCGGCTCCAATCGCGACAGCGCCTCGCCCCGCATCGTGCCGAAGGTGGAGAAGCGCCTGGCCGAGCTGGCCGGCAGCAGGGAACGCTTCGCCCTCTTCGTGCACCTGTTCGAACCGCACGCCGCGTACATGGAGCACCGCGAGTTCCCGGTGGCGGCCAAGGCCGGGCTGGACGAGAGGTACGACTACGAGGTCGCCTTCGCCGACAGGTGGGCAGGTCGCGTGCTCGACGCGCTCGAGAAGAACGGCCTCGCCGACCGCACGCTCGTCGTCGCGCTGTCGGATCACGGTGAGGCGTTCGGCGTGCACCGCGTGGCCGGACAGAAGATGCTCTTCCACGGCCAGACCCTGTACGACGAGCTCCTGCGCGTGCCGCTCGTCGTCCGGCTTCCCGGCGCCAGGCCGATCGCGATCGAGGATCCGGTGATGCTCATCGATGTCGGACCGACCGTGCTCGACGGGCTCGGCCTGCCGGTGCCCAAGCAGATGGTCGGGCGCAGCCTGCTCGCCCGGATCTTCGGTCAGAGGCTCCCGCGGCGCCCGGTGTTCGCCCAGCTCCTGCCGGCTCCGTCGTGGAACCACAAGTGGATGGCGATGGTCACCCCCGACGGTGCCTACAAGCTCATCTACCGCATGTCGGATCGCACCTTCGAGCTGTACAACCTGAAAGCGGATCCGCAGGAGACCCGAAATATCTACGCCGTGCAGCCGAAGCTGGCCGAGAAGCTGAGACAGCAGCTGGCCCGCTGGATCGAAGTAGATCTGCCGCGCTAGTCCGGGCTAAGCTGCCCGGGGTCGCCAGAGACGGTCGGCGCGAGGAGGCGATGGCGTACGATTTCGTGCTCGGGCCGGATGAGAAGCGGGAGATCCTGCGCATCGCGCGGGCGACCCTGAGCGAGTTCCTGTGCGCGGGGCGCATCCCGCCCGGACGGCCTCACCGGCGGAGCCTGCTCGCCTTCGCCGGCACGTTCGTCACCTTGCGCACCGGCGACGAGCTGCGCGGATGCATCGGGACGCAGGCCGAGGACTCGCCGCTCTATCGCGCCGTACAGGAGATGGCGGTGGCGGCCGCCACGCGCGATCCGCGGTTTCCGCCGCTACGCCCGGACGAGATCGATTCGGTCGTCATCGAGGTGTCGATCCTCGGCGACCGCCTGGTCATCCGCGAGGCGCGCGAGGTCGAGATCGGAGTGCACGGTCTGGCCATCTCCTGCCGCGGACAGCGCGGCCTGCTTCTGCCGCAGGTCGCGAGCGAGAGCGGTTGGTCGGCCGAGGAGTTCCTCGGCCGCCTGTGCGGCAAGGCGCAGCTCCCCGCCGACGCCTGGCGCGCGCCCGAGGCGACCGTGGAGCGCTTCACGGCCCAGGTCTTCGCCGAGACCGAGTATCCGCCGCTCGACCCGCAGGAGATCATGGCCCAGGTCCTGCGCGAGACCCGCGCCCGCTGAGCGACGGATGCGAGAGTCGACTCAGGGTCGACGCGCGGCCGGCGCGCCTCCGGTCGGGCGCGGGATGTCGACGATGAGGTAGGTGAAGCCGTCCTTGGCCGGCGCCATGGCGGCGGCGAGCTCGCGGCGCGGCGCGGCCGGGCCCTTGAAGCGGACGATGAGCTCGAGGCCCTGAGGCGCGCGGCGCCGCGTGCCCGGACGCCGGCGCGCCGGCTCGAGCGCCACGCGCTCGACCGAGGTGGGAAAGAACCGCGTGTCGAGGAAGCGGCGCATGTTGCTGTGCGCGGCGCGCGCGCCCTCGAGCGAGATGACGAGGGCGCCGGCCTGGATCTGCTGCGCGGTCGGCACCTCGCGATCGATCTGCACGAAGATGCGCGCCGCCCCGCCCGGCAGCGGCTGAAAACCGAGCCAGGTGACGAGCGGGGTGCGGCCGTGCCGCGGCCTTCGCCCGACCGGGGCACCGTGGCCGGGCGCCACACCCTGATACGTGGTCGCCGCCTGGTCGGCCGGCCGGGCGTCCTGGCCCTCGGCCTCTCCGGCTTTCGCGCCGGCGTCGGCGTCGGCGTCATCGTCCGCGTCCGCCTCGGCTTCGGCGTCCTCTTCGTTCTCTTCCTGTGCCCGGGCGCTGCCGCCTGCCATCAGGACCAGAGCGACCGCGAACGCCTTCCCTCCCCGACGCATGAGCCGATCGTACCCCTCGCCACGAGGCGCGCAACCGCGCTCTCGACTCACCCCCGCGGGGCGTCAGGGCACCGGGTCGGAGACCGGCTGCGGATCGGCGCGGTCGCCACACAGGATCTGGCGCGCCTCGCCGGCGAGAAACAGCGAGCCGGCCGCGAGCACGGCTCCGTCCGGGCCCGCCAGATCGCGCGCGAGCGCCAGCGCGCTGACGGTGTCCTGGGCGCGGCGGACCGGCAGGCCGGGCGCCGCCGCCCGCGCCGCATCGGCCAGCTCGTCCACCGCCAGCGCCCGGTCGTGGCGCGACGCCGTCACGACCACCTCGGCGACCTCGCCGGCCAGCGCGGCCACGATCCCGCGCGCGTCCTTGTCGCGCGACACCGCCAGCACCAGCACCCAGCGCTGCGCTCGTATCTCGCGCACCGCCGCCGCCAGCGCGCGGGCCGCCTGCGGGTTGTGCGCCCCGTCGATGACGACCATCGGCGAGGCGGCCACCACCTCCATGCGTGCGTGCAGCCGGCACTCGGCCAGTCCGCGCCGCCGTGCCGCCGTCGGGATCGCGCGGGCGAGCCGCGCCTCCAGATGGTCGATGACCGCCAGCGCGCACGCCGCGTTGGCGCGCTGATGGGGTCCGGCCAGCCCGAGCGGCTCGGGTACCGCCGCCAGCATGGCTCCCTGCAGCACGGTCAGACGGGCGACCCCGATCCGCTGCGCTTCATGGCTGAGGAGCGGCACCGCCTCCGCCTCGCCGGCGGCGCCGACCACGGCCAGCTGGCCCGGCCGGAAGATGCCGGCCTTCTCGCGCGCGATCTCGGCCAGGGTCGAGCCGAGGTGCTCCTGGTGATCGAGCGCCACGCCGGTCACCGCGGCCACATCGGCGCCCACCGCGGTGGTGGCATCGAGCCGCCCGCCCAGACCGACCTCGAGCACCGCCACCTCGACTCCGCTCCGGGCGAAGGCCCACACCGCCATCGCGGTCAGCCTCTCGAAGAATGTGAGGTCGAACCCGGCCGCGGCGGCCGCGGCGGTGACCGCGCGGTCCGCCTCGAGGAGCAGGGGCGGCTCGAGCTCGTCGCCGCCGACCCGGAACCGCTCCGACAGGCGCGACAGATGCGGCGAGGTGTACAGGCCGGCCCGCAGTCCGGACGCGCGCAGGATCGACTCGGCGAAGGCCGCGGTCGACCCCTTGCCGTTGGTGCCGCCGATCTGCGCCACCGCGGCAAAACGCGCCTGCGGCCGGCCGAGCCGGTCGAGGCAGCTGACCATGCGGTCGAGCTCGAGCCGCATCCCGAACCGTCGCGCGGCGTACAGGCGCGCGAGCAGCACCTGGTAGTCGCGCTCGTCCCCGGTCGCGCCCATGAGGCTAGGTCGACGCAGCGTTGCGACCGTTCCGCCGGCCGTCGAACCAGGCCAGCATGCGCGCCAGGGTGGCCTTGAGGTTCTTGCGCTCCACGATCTGGTCGAGCATGCCGTGCTCGACCAGGAACTCGGAGCGCTGGAAGCCCTCGGGCAGCTGCTGGCGAATCGTCTGCTCGATGACGCGCGGTCCCGCGAAGCCGATGAGCGCGTTGGGCTCGGCCAGGATGATGTCGCCCAGCATCGCGAACGAGGCGGCCACGCCGCCGGTGGTCGGGTGGAGGAGCACGCTGATGTACGGGATGGACGCCTCGCGCAGGCGCGAGCGCGCGGCCGAGGTCTTGGCCATCTGCATCAGGGACAGGACGCCCTCCTGCATGCGAGCGCCGCCGGAGGCGGAGAAGACGATCGAGGGGCGGTGCGACTCGACCGAGCGCTCGAACTGGCGCGCGATCTTCTCGCCCACCACCGAGCCCATCGATCCGCCCATGAACTCGAACACGAAGAAGCCGACCTCGATCGCATGACCGTCGACGGTCGCGGTTCCCGACACGAAGGCGTCGGCCGGTCCGGCCTTCTTCGCGCTCGTCTTCAGCGAGTCGCGGTAGCGCACGCCGTCGATCCGGAAGTCGAGCGGATCAGTCGATTCCAGACCGGCGTCCGACTCCACGAACGAGTCGTCGTCGAGAACCATGGCCATGCGCGCCGCCGTCGGCATCCGCATGTGGAAGCCGCACTTGGGGCAAACCTGAAGATTTTCCTCCAGTTCTCCCTCGAAGAGCAGCTGACTGCAAGACTCGCACTTGACCCACAGCCCCTTGGGGACAGACTTCTTCTGCTCTGCCTTGAGCCCTTTCTTTCGCGACCACCACGCCATCGGTGGCCCTTCTACCCAAAAACCGCTGAGTGGTGCAACCGGCGCCGGGGGAAGGCGGCCATTTTTCTTCCGCCTGACAGGCAAGTCTGATATGAAAAACAGAGTGCTTGCCGAATCTTAGGTAATGCAGATGCACTCTCGGCTGCTGATTCTGGACGCGACATGAGCGAACACTCTTCCGACCGGGTCCTGATTGTCGATGAGATCACCAGCGATCGCGAGGAGCTCGCCCGCGCCCTCGATGCGGAGGGGTTCCGCGTCGTCCAGGCCGAGTCGGCATCCGACGCCGTCCGGCAGATCTGGGAGGGCTCGTTCCTCGTCGTCTTCATCTCGTCCATCCTGAGCGGCACCGGGACGGATCCGCTCGACCTCGCCAACGAGCTGCGCCAGATGGCGCCGGAGATCGAGACGGTCATCCACTCGAAGAGCGACGACCGCTCGCGCC
>WNGB01009521.1_pt1 | contig 16033 bp, 21 predicted proteins | sample 5400681 | NCBI WGS metagenome assembly WNGB01 (sample SAMN13153367, study PRJNA577476) | soil metagenome | isolation source: 115 cm soil or saprolite under grassland replicate 2 | place: USA:California | collected 2016-06-15 | reverse complement strand
CGCGCCCTGACCAGTCTCCTTCGATCATGGCTCGCCCTTCGAGTTCGAGGCCCAGCTCGGCGAAAAAAGAGATAGCGGCATCAAGCGATTCCACCACGATGCCGACGTTGTCCATCCGTTGAAGCGCCACGCGGCCATTATCGCGGATCGCAAAGATCGGCCCGTGTCCGCACGGACCGAACGGGCGGCGGCTCGTGGCGATGCCGCCCCGGAGGAAGGTCATTCGGTTGCGCGAGCGTTCGTCAATGACGCCCGGAGAAACGCAATGCGTGCACTAGAAGTAGAGGTCGATCTCCGAAGGGGCGATCGCCGCTTCAAGGTGCTCTTGGTGTGCGCAGAGATGCTGTCGCGTCTCTGAACCTGCTCGACTGAGCCAAATACGTACCGCGTCGTCCATTCGCACGCTGCCGCCGCAGAAGCAACACATCGCTTCCTCGGAATCCGCCGGCGTTCTCGTCTCTGCGTGTGGGATCCTGGACGACGGATCGGGGCTCACCTCGGGAGCGTATGCGCTGGACTGCACGAGCGTGCTCACGTCAGAGTCAGACGCGGTGCCTCGAACAAGACAGATCCGAAGCGGTTCGCGCAATACTCGGTTCGGCCCACTCCTCTGACCAGGAACTTTGCGAGGCATCCCCGGGTTGCGGGTCGTCCGAACCCTTCGCGTGCCAACGGATTGCCAACCCCGGAGAGGGCCCGAGCGCGGCCTCCAGCGCAGCGGCGGCCTCCGCCGGTCCTTCCTGCCAAGCGTGCTGATAGACGGCGATCGTGAACGAAGAGGAGGAGTGGCCGAGGACGGCGGAGACGATCACTGGCTGAACGCCTTGCCGGCCGAGCTCGGTGGCGACGGCGTGACGGACGTCGTGCAGGCAGTATCGGGGTGCAGTCCAGCCAGGAGAGCCAGGCGCTTGAACGCGCTCGTGAACGAGTCCGGATAGATGAAGAAGCCATCCCCCCGCTCGCACACCAAGGAGACGGGTCGCCCCACTCGGTCGAGCGGATCCCGCCATGTCGCTCCGAGCGCGGTGCGCCGTCTCAGTTGCTCACGCCTGTGCCGCCGGATCCGTTCTAGTGCGAAGAGAGGGAGCTGAACCACGCGGCGCGAACGCTTGGTCTTCAGCGCGGTGAACTCCACGGTCCTCCCCTCCGGGTGGGGGACCGCCTGGACCCCTCGGCGGATGGAGATCGTGCCTGCTTCGAGGTCGACGTCCTCCCAGGAGATGCCGAGAACCTCCGCCCGCCGCGCTCCGGTGACGGTGGCGAGCAGGATCGGGACCTCCCATGTAGACCCCAGCGAGGTCTGCAACAGGGCTCCGAGCTGCACTGATGTCGGCCAGTGCACCTCGCGGCGCTGCAGCCTGGGGCGCTTGACCGAGGCAACGGGGTTCGCGGCGATGAGCCCCTCCGCGACCGCTTGGCGCAGGGCGGAGCCGAGGACGCTCCGGACTTGGGCCACGGTTGCGGCCGAGAGTCCCCGCTGTTGCACCCGGGCCAGAACGGCCCGGATGTGGCCGGGCCGGAGCTTGGCGAGCTCCAAGCCGCCGATGACCGGCACAATCTCCCGGCGGATGTATCCCTCGTAGCCCTCGAGCGTGCGCGAGCGGATCCCTCTGGCCCGCTGGTAGTCGATCCAGCGCCTCAGGTACTCGGCCAGCCTGACCCGCTCCGGTGAGGGGTCGCCCCCTCTTTCGACGTAGCGGATGAAGTCGTGCAGGGCGCTCTCCGCCTCCTTCTTCGTGGCGAAGCCACTCTTGCTCTTCTGCCGCCTGCGGCCGGTGACGGGATGAGGACCGATGTCGACGATGAACTCCCATGTGCGGCGCTTGCGAACGTGTCCCCGCATGAGGCCCTCCTTGGCCGGATCGACGGGGGGAAGTTGAACCCAAGACCCGATAAGGAGAGGGCCGACGGATTCCGCATCCGCCGCCCCACCTCGGGACCTGCCGAGACAGACCTGGTGCCCACGCCGTGCCAACGCCGGAGCGAGATGGCCTGGCCACGAGACTCACTGGAGGGATAAGCCGTAAGCCGGTTGCCGGCCGAGGTCGATAACGTTATCGCCCGTGGCGAAACGCTCGTGGGAGGTCGAGTTCCAGCCGGCCTGCGAGGCATGGGGCAACGATCTGCCGCAGGCCGACGCCGAAGCGCTGCTGGCCGCGATCATGGTGCTCCGAGCGGAGGGCCCGAACCTCGGCCGTCCGCTCGTGGATCGGATCAAGGGGAGTCGTCACGCGAACATGAAGGAGCTGCGTCCGGGTTCCATGGGGCGCACCGAAGTGCGGGTGTTGTTCGCCTTCGACAAGCGGTTCGATTCGACTCCTGGAATGGATGGCGTGGTCGCGACACCGATCGGCCGATGTTTCGGACGGTTGAAAGCGCGTGCGTGGTCGACGGTCCGGGTCGACCCCACGACCTGCCCGGTGGCAGGATCTCGCAGGTGAATACCAGGCCCGCCGCCGAACAGCGCTTGCGCGACCTCGCGCTGTTGCGCCGCGTCCGCGACCGCATCGACCGCGAGTACGCGCGGCCGCTGGACGTCGAAGCGCTCGCCCGCGGCGTGCACATGTCGGCCGGGCACCTCAGTCGCCAGTTCCGGCTCGCCTACGGCGAGTCGCCATACAGCTACCTCATGACGAGGCGCATCGAGCGCGCGATGGCGCTACTGCGTCGCGGTGACCTCAGCGTCACCGAGATCTGTTTCGAGGTCGGATGTTCGTCGTTGGGTACCTTCAGCACTCGCTTTACCGAGCTGGTCGGGATGCCGCCGAGCGTCTACCGGCGCGAGGCGGCGGGCGAGATGGCCGGCATCCCGCCGTGCGTGACGAAACAGGTGACCAGACCGGTCAGGAATCGAGAAGCGCCGGTGCCGAGCCGCTCCTAGAGTGATCGCCATGGACATCACCAGGCCACAAGGAGTGAATGCCATGGACATCACGATCCACTCGGCCATGCTGCCGCACGACGACCCGGACGCCTCCCTGGCGTTCTACCGCGACACCCTCGGGTTCGAGGTCCGAAACGACGTCGAGTACGGCGGGATGCACTGGATCGGTCGGCCGCCCGACCAGCCAGGCACGTCCATCGTCCTGTACCCGCCGGCCGCGACCCCCGGCATCACCGACGACGAGCGCCGCACCGTCGCCGAGATGATGGCCAAGGGGACCTTCGCCAGCATCAACCTGGCCACGAAGGACCTGGACGGCGTGTTCGAGCGGCTGCAGGCCGGCGACGCCGAGGTGGTCCAGGAGCCGATCGACCAGCCCTACGGGATTCGCGACTGCGCCTTCCGCGATCCCGCGGGCAACCTGATCCGCATCCAGAAGCTGCGCTAGGCCCGAACCGGCACGAGGAGGTGTCTCACCATGCCTGAGAAGAAGGCCGCAGGGAAGACGACGAAGAAGCCCACCGCCAAGCGCACCACCGCCAAGGCCGCGAAGTACGAGGGGTTCAGCAAGGAAGAGATCGCCGCGATGAAGGAGACCGCCAGGGAGCGGAAGGCGGCCGCGCGCGGGGAGGACCAGGAGCAGGCCGTTCTGGAAAGGATCGCCTCCATGCCGCAACCGGACCGCGCCATGGCCGAACGGATCCACGAGATCGTCAGGGCCAGCGCGCCGGACCTCGAGCCGAGGACCTGGTACGGGATGCCCGCGTACGCGAAGGGCGGCAAGGTCGTCTGCTTCTTCCAGGACGCGGCGAAGTTCAAGGCCCGGTACGCGACGTTCGGCTTCAACGACGCGGCCAACCTCGACGAGGGCGACATGTGGCCGACCTCGTACGCGCTGAAGAAGCTGAGCGCCGCCGACGAGAAACGGATCGCAGCGCTGGTGAAGAAAGCGGTGAGCTGAGGACCGTGGCCACCTGGGCTGAGTTCGCGACCGCTGAGCCGGCCCTGGCCGCCTTCGGTTGGGAGCGGATGGAAGGCCGGATCGTGTATCAGGCGACGCTTCGGCTCGAGGGCGGACCGCGTGTGCATCCGGTCTCTCCCTGGCTCGCGACCGGGTTGCTGTGCGTCTCTTTCCGCGACACGAGCCCGAAGATGCGCGAGGTGGCGCGCGACGCGCGCTACGCGATGCACACGGCCCAGCCGTGGGAGGACCACGCCGGTGACTACGGCGAGTTCACGGTCCGGGGAAGGCTCGAACAGATCTCCCCGTCCCACCCAGCGGTGGTGGCGCGCCCCGGCCAGACCCGGTACCGCCTCGTCCACTACGCGTGCTCGATCGAGGAGGCGGTGGCGACGGAGTACTCGGACGATGAGCTGCCCGTCTACGGACGCTGGAAGCCGTGCTCAGGCGGCGCGACCCAGTGAGCCGCCGGGAGCTTCAGCGGAGCCTCGCGGTCAACGGGCGCGGATGAAGGCGAAGCTCCGGTAACGCGCCGCGACGGTCTCGACACGTGTGAAGCCGGCCTTCCTCAGTATCGGCGCGAGTCTGGCCACCATCTCTCGCCCCGCGTGCGGCCGAGGATCCCGGTTGAGCTCCACGACCGGGGACGGCTGTATGGCGGCGAGCACCCCGTACAGGCCCGATCTGCGGCACCTGTCCCTGAACGTCGGCTCCGCCACCAAGGCGGGGGAAGGAGCACCAGCCGCCGCGGTGACGATGTTATCATCGTCTGGTCCATCTTCGTTTCTCGAGCTTGGCGTCGGCGCGACGAGGCCGTCCGGCGCGCGGAACCCGAACAGATGGCCCAACGGCAACAGAAGGATGCCCTTCCAGCGAGTGATCGGCCTTGCCGTCTGATCGCTCCGTCGAGCTGAAGATCGACTGGTTGCTCTCTGGTCGCTGCGAGGTCCAACAACAAACAACGATGACCGCAAGGGACCAAATACAATAAGACCAGGTCAGATGACCTTTCCGTCTATTCTTCCAGGTCATTGGGCGTCTCGATAGCGGACTCATAATCCGCAGGCCGGTGGTTCGAGTCCACCCCGCCCCACGCGTTTTCCCTGGTCAGGGTCGGGGAGAATCGTCCCCGTCTCCCGGCTGGTACCCAAACTGGTACCCGTCCAGCACGTCCGGTGCTCGGCCGGCGGGCGGCCAGCGAGTTTCTGACCAGCTCAACTCATGTCGGAAGAACGGCCTGTCACTCGGAACGGAGGACCGAATGTCCGTCGCTCACGCCCTCCTCTCGATCGCTGATATCGGGGAAGTGGCTCTCTCGGGGTCCTAGGGCAGATTCACGTAGCCGTGCCGGGCCTTCCACAGGAAGTACTTCTCGAAGGCGATCTTCGCGGCGTGGGACTGGGGCCCGGGGATCATCACCCCGCGCTTTCCGGGCGGGAGCATCTTGTCGGCCAGGATGAGCACCCCGTTGTTCCCGGCGTCCATGATGCACACGGCGGGGATGTCCCCGGGGGAACATGGGCGATGAGGGTCCTATACCTCTACTGGATGAAGAATGACCCCGACCGGGTCAGGACGATCGCGCCGGAGCACGCCTCGTACTGGCGCGACCTCGGGCTGCCTGGATACCTCGGCGGGCCGTTGGCCGATCGGTCGGGCGGTCTGATCACTTTCGAGGCGGATTCCCTCGAGCAGGCGGAGGGCATCATTGCTGCCGATCCGTTCGTGCGGGAGGAGCTGCTGGAGAGCTCGGTGGTGAAGGAGTGGATGCCGGAGTAGCCGTTGCGACCGGCCCACGGTGTCGCCCTGGGGTACCCAGGCCGTCACTTGGGCCGAGCGATGCCGGACGATCCACCCGTCGACAGGGGCAACGTCTGTGAGCCTGCGCGGAGGGACCGAGGCGACGTGAGCGAGCGTGGCTGGGTGACCATCGAGAACGCCGTCGAGATCGCGCGGCCGCCCGGTGACGTCTTCGACTACCTGACCGACATCACCAGAGAGGTCGAGTGGAACCCGAAGACCAGGCACGTGGAGAAGCTCACCCCAGGTCCGATCGGCCCGGGCACCCGGTTTGGCGCGGAGTGGATCAAGGGCAACCCGACGATCGTCGAGTACGTCGCGTTCGACCGGCCGAGGACTTGGGCATCCGTCGCTCGTTCCCGCCGCCTGGACGCGAAGGCTGAGGGGCGGATCTCGTCGACCGAGCACGGCTCCCGCGTCGTGATCACGACCGAGCTCCGCCCCAAGGGCTTGCTGGCCCTCCTGCTGCCGGTGATGCGTCGGACGATGGCCGAGCGGGAGGATCAGAACCTGGCAAGGGTCAAGGCGATCCTGGAACGGAAGGGATCGTGATCGCCGTGCCTGCCCGTGCGGGCCTCCAAGATCTGGGGCCTCAAGAGAACGGGAGGTAGTCGTGGCGACGTACCGCGAGGACATGCGCCGGGCTTGGCAGCGCATCAACTCGGTCCCCGCCCGGCGGCTTGAGACGCGGTTCGGGACGATCGAGCACGCCGTTGAAGGCGAAGGCGTGCCGCTGCTCGTGTCCCACGGCGTCCTCGGATGCCACGTCGATACCGTCGACGGCTGGTGGGCGAACCTGGCGGGGCCGGGATTCCGGGTCATCGGACCGTTGCGCTTCGGCTACTTCGGCTCGACGCTGCCGAAGGGGGCGACACCTGCCGATCAGGCCGACGCGTACGCGCTGCTACTCGACCATCTGGGCGTCGATCGTGCTGTCGTGATCGCGTTCTCGGCCGGGAGCGGGTCGGTCCTCGAGTTCGCGCGGCGTCATCCAGAGCGCGTGATCGGGCTGATCCTGGCCTGCTGCCGGTTGGGCGGAGGGATCACCACCCCTGAGGCGTTCGCACCGCTCTTCCGCCTCGCCTACAGCGCCGACCGGCTCTTCTGGATCTTCAGGAGGGTCACGCCGGGCGCGTACTCGCGGATGATGGGGAGGCCGAAGGGGTATCGGCCCTCGTCCCGGGAAGCGGAGGCGATGGCCGACTTTCTCTTCCCCCTCAAACCCAGGCGCGACGGCGCCGTCTTCGACGGGTTCGTGTCAAACCTCGCCGCGGACCGGTTCCCCCTCAAGGAGGTCGCCGTGCCGACCCTCATCATCAACGCCAGGGACGACACGTCGTTCGCGCCGTACCGGTTCGCCGTCAGGGCGGCAGAGCGCATCCCCGGCGCCAAGCTCGTCAGCATCGAAAGCGGTGGCCACTGGTTCCTTGGTCACGCCGCGGAGGTCCGGCAAGCGATCGGTACGCTCGTCCGCGAGCTGACCTGAGGTCATTCACCACCACCCAGGCTCCCACGGTCGTCTTCGCTGGCCAGTCCATGAACGCGATGCCGACGATGAGCGCGACGTTGACGGCGAGGATGAACAGATACAAGGGGTTGAAGTGCGTCTACCTCATGGTGGGGCTGTTCCCGGCCGCACCGGGCGTGCGGGGTTGAGGTTTTCCGGTTGGGAAGCCGTGAGTGCAACCGAACGCTCAAGCGCCTCGAGTGAGTGCTGCACGCCAGCCACGAACACCTCGAGGTCTGGGCAGAGATCGCGGTCGGCGACCACCGTGAGGTTGAACTGGTCGGCGTAGGACAGCGCGCCGACCCCGATCGACACGTTCGCCGTGATGGGCACGATCGGGAAGAACTCAAGGAGCCGGGCCCCAGCGAAGTACAGAGGGATCGGCGGGCCGGGAACGTTCGCGACGTAGGCGTTCATGAACCGCTGGCGGGGCATGAGGCGCAGGAACGCGCGCTGCAGGAGCACGGTCCGGAACATGCTGCCGGCGGGGGGTCGGCTCTTCTTCTTGCGCTCCGATGTCTCGGCAGCGATCAGCTCGAGACGACGGACGTCGTCGCGCTCCCCGATCGGAAGGGGCACCAGCATCCCGGCGTCGACGTTCCCCCGCGCCGCGCCCGGTCGCTCCTGGTGCAGCGAGATGGGCACGAAGGCGCGGAGGACGACGCCGTCGGTTGGCTCGCCGCGACTGCGCAACAGCTCGGCGTACCCGGCGGCGACGGCCGTCAGCAGCACGTCGTTGACCGTGGCGCCGTGCGCGTGGGCCACCTTCTTTGTCACGTCCAGGGAGCTCCGGAGGACGGCGAGCCGGCGGTCCGAGCCGATCCTGCGGTTGACGCTCGTCCGCGGGGCCCTTCCCTCCGCGAAGACCTCCCGCGCCGCGGGCCAGGAGCGCAGGAGGCCCCGGGCCGTAGCGATGGGCTTCGCCACCGCGGAGAGCGTACGGTCCAGTTCACCGAGCCTCCGGCGCAGGTTGTCCCGGAAGAGTTCGCGCGTGGACGGGAGCCGTTCGGGCGTCCACGGTGGGGGCTTGACCTCGGGTGGGTCGGGGATGGGATCGACGAACGCGGCGAGGGTGGCCACTCCGGCAACGCCGTCGGCGATGGCGTGGTGCATCTTGATGAAGAACCCCACCCGGTGGTCCGGCAAGCCGGTCAGGAACCACATCCCCCAGAGCGGCCGCGCGCGGTGGAGTGGGCGACGCCGGAGCCTCTCGCAGGCGAGAAGGAGGTGCCGTTCGTCGCCGGTGGAAGGCACTTGGTGGGTGCGGACGTGCTGGGTGATGTCGAAGGACTGGGCATCGGCCCAGACCGGCCACCCCAACCCGGGTTTGGGCCAGTACAGGACCTGGCGGAACCGTGGGACGAGGTGCAGCCGGCGACCTACGGTCTCTCGGACCGCCCCGAGCCGAAACTCACCATCGGCGTCGAACAGCGATCCGCCGTCGAGGATGGCGAGGGCCCCGATCTCTTGAGGCCAGCCCTGCTCCTCCGGCCAGATCAACATGAGATCCGGCGCGGTCAGACGATCGAGCAAGCGCGTGCCGCGTTCCGCGGTCGCTGGACCGGCTCCCTCTTGCATTCCGTTGGTCGTCGTCTCCTCCTCACGAACCCGGGCTGAACACGATTGTCACTCCGGCTGCTGGCTCACCGTCAAGGGGTTGAAGCCGTCTGGGATCGCGTCCCTCAAAGCCCCAGGTGGAGGGAACCGAAGGTCCCACGGCCCTTGCGCTGGCTGCCAGGTGCCCTTCTTCTGCACCCTGCAGAGCTCGGAGGCCGGCTTGGGGCCGAGCTTCGACGCGCTTTACGCGGTGGCGGCGCAAGAGATCGGTGCCCGGTTCGGTGGGTCGACGTCGGGCAAGTCGCCACCAGTCCCGGTCATTATGGGTCTTCCGCCCCTGGGTGAATCCGACTGCGGCCGGAAGGATGTAGCCAGGCCGGAGGGCCGTCTGGTTGCTGGCTGCCTTCCGGCCACAGGAAGGAGCTGAGGCGAAGTGGCAACCCAAGCAACCTACCCCCTGCGCATGGAAGCCGAGCTCGATCCCGGGCTCTCCCCGTGGCTGTGCCGGGGTGAAGAGGCTGCTCAGCGTGTTCCTCATCGTCGTTCCCGTTCGACGCGGTTGAAAGGGGGTCCGTCATGGGAGCCATGACTCGTGACAGGGAAGCGAGGGTCGGCGCAACGGACGAAGGGGTGACCCGGCCCCTCCCCAAGGGCGACGGCCAGCGGATGGGGCCCCGCCTGACCAGCGAGCAAGTGTGGAGCGCGCTCGCCGAGGCGTCGTTCGCGATCCTCAGCTACGTCACCCCGTCGGGGGAGCCCCGATCCAGCGGCGTCGTCTGCAAGACCGTCGGGGGGCGCCTGTACGCGGCGGTCGCAACCGACAGCTGGAAGGCGCGGCACATCGCGCCCAGCAGTCGGGTCTCGGTGACGGTGCCGGTGCACCGAGGCGGCGTCCTGGCGCTGCTCATGCCCATCCCGCCGGCGACCGTCAGCTTCCACGGGAGCGCGATCGTGCACCGGGCCGTCTCGCCGCAGCTTCGCTCGCTTCTCGACAAGCTGGTGGCCACGCTCCCGGCAGAGCAGCGTGCGTCGCGCTGCCTGGTCGAGATCATCCCCGAGGGGGAGTTCCTCACCTACGGGCTTCGGGTCCCGCTGCGGAAGACGGCCGATCCCGCCGCTGCTCTCGCACGCGTGCCCGTGTCGTAGGTCCGTAAGGGCTTGAGAGGGCTTAGGAAGGATGGGACGTCGGGCGACGTTCCCCTGACGTGGAAGGAGATGAGGACGAGATGGCGGGAACAAGAATCGCGGAGGAACTGGCCGCCCCGCTGGGCGCGGTGGACACGGGCCACCTGGTCTTCGCCCGCGGCGCCGCGCATTTGGCGATCCGGGTGGACGGCTCCATGGAGGATCTCTACCGGGCTCGGTTCGAAGGGAAGGCCCCCGAGGTTCGGGTCGAGGGGGGCACGGTGACCGTCAAGTACCGTCCCAGCCTCCACCCACCTCGCGGCGAGATCACGCTCACAGGGCGCATCCCCTGGTCCATCACCGCCCGCTTTGGCATGTCCGACATCGTGGCCGATCTCAAGGACCTGGAGCTCAGGAGTTGGGAGGTCTCCGCAGGAGCCTCCAAGATCCAGGCGAGGCTGCCCCGTCCCAAGGACGCCGTTCGTATCCGGATCGGTGCAGGCGCCAGCCACGTCCAGCTGATCCGTCCGGCCGGCGTGCCAGTCCGGGTTCACATCGGCGGCGGCGCCTCGAAGCTGGCCATCGACGATTTCCGCGGCAGCGGGAAGATCGACTGGCGAAGCCCCGACTACGACCAGCTTGAGGGCCGGTACGACATCGAGGTCGGTGCGGGAGCCAGCAACCTCACGGTGCGAACCTGAGGACGATCACGAAGCTGCAGAGGTGATCACTATGAGACGCTCGTATTTCGCCGCACTTGCGGGTGGGACCGCGCTTCTCGTGGTCCCCGCTTCGGTCAGGTACCGTCGCGACCTGAACGCCGCTCGCGCCCGTCTCGCCCAGGTGGACCGCCGCGCATTCCCGACGGCCTGGGGTGCAGTCGAGTTCGCGGAGCGAGGATCGGGCGAGCCCTTGCTTGTTTCCCACGGCATCTTCGAGGGCTGCGAAGGGGGGCTTCTTTCTGTCCCTGACCTGTGTCCTGACCGTCGAGTCATCGCCCCGTCCCGGTTCGGCTATCTCGGCTCGACCCTGCCCCCCGGAGCGACGCCGGCCGACCAAGCCGACGCGTTCGCGGCGCTGCTCGACGCCCTCGATATAGGCGAGATCGATGTCATTGGCAGATCGGCTGGCGCTACCTCGGCGCTACAGCTGGCGCTTCGGCATCCCGAGAGGCTGAAGCACCTCGTGGTGCTGGTGGGCAACGTGCCGGGAAGCCCGACCGCCGTCGTCCAACCCTCCTGGGGCCGGCTGCTCGACAGGCCGCTTCCCATCTGGGTGCTCAAGACCCTCTTCCCTTCCGTCATGATCCGCCTGGCGGGAGTCCCGAGATCGTTCTCGATGACCGACGACGACGCCCGGTTCGCGAACGACTTCATCGACAGCATGTTCCCTTTGGCGCCTCGAATCCCAGGCGTGATCTTCGACGCCTACGTTTCCAACGCCGACGTCAACAACTACGACCTGGAGGCGATCAGCGTGCCAACCTTGCTCGTCCACACCAAAGACGACCCGCTCGCGTCCCACGAGGCGAGTCGGCGCGCCGCCGAACGCATCCCCGGTTCTCGCTTCCTCAGCCTCGAGTCCGGCGGGCACCTCATGCTTAGCCAAACGAAGATCATCCATGACGAACTCGCCGATTTCTTCGCCGATCGGACTGCGGAGCAGATCCACGAAACGAGCCTGGGGGGGTTCACGATGAAGACCCCAGATGAAGGGGGTTAAGCCATGACGACGATGTCGATTCGAGATGTTTCCCTCAACGTCCAAGTGCTCGGGCAGGGGTACCCGTTGGTACTCATGCACGGTGGCCCTTCGGCAGATCTCTCGTCGATGTGGCCGTTCCGAGCCTGTGCAGATCAGTTCACCCTGGTCTTCTACGACCATCGGTGCAACGGACGCTCGGTCGGCGCGCCGGTCTCCTCCATGACCTGGGAGAACCTCACGGCGGACGCCGACGCGCTGCGAGAGAAACTGGGGTTCGAACGCTGGGCGGTGCTCGGCCACTCGTTCGGCGGGCATGTGGCCCTTGAGTATGCGCTGCGGTATCCGGAGAGCCTGTCGCACCTCGTGCTGCTCGATACGGCCGGCGACAGCCATTGGTCGCAGCAGAACGCGGCCGAGGTGGTCGCCGAACGTGGATACGGCACGGAGAAGGTGGAGCTGGTCCGCCGCTGGTTCAACGGCGACTTCGAGCCGAAGGAGTTTCGCCGGATCTTCATGCGCATCGCGGACGCGTATTGCTACGGTTCGAGCCGGTGGGCGATTGCGCGCCTGATGGTCCATGGTGGATGGCGTTCGAAGGTGCGCCCGGAGGCGGCGATCTTCGCTGGTCGCCATCTGCTCAAGGGCTGGACCGTGATGGATCGGCTCGGCGAGATCACGGTGCCGACACTGGTCATGGCCGGGCGGCACGACTTCCTGTTCCCACCGGAGGCTCAGGCCCAGCTCGCGAGCGGAATCCCCGATGCGCGCCTCCATCTCGTCGAGCGTGCCGGTCACAATCCGCATGAGGAGCGGAGGGCCGAAGTCATACAGGCTGTCAGGGACTTCATCTCCGCCGGGGACGTGACCAGGGTGGCGGCCGCGGAGGCTGCAGCCGCGGGGAAGGGAGGGCGGTGCGCACGGACGGACGAACAGGGGAGCATCGCCCCGATGGATCGAGAAAGGGGGTGAAGGGGGCCGACCTGCTCGAGAGGCTTGCCGCGACTCGCGATCCGGTCACGGACGGGGAGTCCCGGTCGCACACTGGAACGGAACTGAGCTCCCCATCAGATCGTGGGCCGGTCCGGGTTCGGGCCGTTCGGCCCGGAGCGGTCCTGGCCCCTCTTGGAAGCTGCCTACGAGGGAAGGGGGGAGTGATATGACGGGAGCGATCCTGATCGTCCTGGCGGTGCTGTTCTTGGGGCTCTCGGCCATCGCGATCGTCTACGTGCTCGGAATCCGGTCCAAGGGCTCGACGGTGCGAAATGCAGCCCGTCGCTTCCACCGGGCGGTGGGCAATCCACTCCAGATGCGATCGGCGGGCACGCCGGGTGCGCATGCATCCGTGCTAAGGCATCAGGGTCGGACGACGGGCAGGACCTACGAAACCCCGGTCTGGGCGGCGCCGACCGAGGACGGGTTCGTAATCGGCATCGTGTACGGCGCACGCACCGATTGGCTCAAGAACATATTGGCCAGCGGGGCGGCGGCCATCGTTCACGAGGGCGAGACCTACCCTGTCGACCAGCCCGAGATCGTTCCCATGGAGAGCGCTAGGCGTACTTCCCGGCCACGACGCAGCGACTCCAGCGTCCAGTTCGCATCGACCAATGTCTGCGGGTTCGCCGAGTCGAGGCCGCGAAGACGTCCGCCGCGCAGGAAGCAGGTTGGATCGGGTGAAGGGAGGAAGGAGGAAACGATGAAGCAACAGAGCGACGACCAAGTGATCCCGTACCCCAAGGCCAGGCGCTTCTTGGAGGAGGCGATCCGCTCCACCCACCACAAGCCGATGATGCATGGCTTGCTCGAAGTCGATGTGACCAAGACTCGCGCGTACCTGCGGGAGGTGAAGGCACGGACCGGGGAGTCCCCCTCGTTCACCGCGTTCATTATGGGTTGCTTGGGACGACCTCTGGAAGGGCCACCACCTCATCCTGTTCAGCGACGTGGACGTGCTGACCTGGATCGAGCGGGAGATCGCGGGCCAGCCACAGGTCCTCCCCTGCATCGTCCGAGCCGCCAACCGCAAGACGTTCCGCGAGATCCATGACGAGATCAGGGCCGCCCAGGTCCAGGATGTGACGAAGATCGACATGGGAGGCGCGAAGGAGTCACAGCTCCTGCCGGCCTGGCTGTTCCGCCCGTACTTCGAGCTCGTCACCCGGATCGGGAAGTGGTTCCCGCGGGAGTGGAAGAAGCGCTGGGGGACGGTGACCCTCACGGCGGTGGGCATGGTGGGCAAGGGCGCCGGGTGGGGCATCCCTCCTTCTTCCCCGTCCATCTGCTGGATCACGGTCGGCGGCATCGGCCAGAAGCGGGAGATCGTCGACGGGCAGATCGCCACGCGGGACTACCTGAGCCTGACGGTCAGCTTCGATCACAACATGATGGACGCCGCACCGGGGGCCCGGTTCACCGAACGGTTCAAGGAACTGATCGAGAGCGGTTATGGCCTGACCCTGAATGAGGAGGCCATCGCTGAACCCATCGCGAGGCAACGCGTGCCAGAGGCAGTGGCCCCTGCACGATGAGCGGCTATGAGGAAGGCTGTTCCTGACAAGAAGGACCGGCCTGATCAGCGACAACCGATCCCACTGGATCCCGGCCTCGCATCGCGATCTGGTTGAGTGTGCATCGCCGCCCTCAACACGATCTCGCGGGACGATTATCCGCAGACGTCGGAACCGATGCCTGAGGCATCATCTGTGATTGAGCCGCGGGCCGTTCGTCGCCGCTCAGCCGAATACTGATCGCCAGATGGAATAGGGACTGCCACCAGCCGTTCCCCGGGTCATAGTGCTGTTCCCTTGGCCTGGACCCTCCACGACCTGGAGGAAGTCGTAACCATGGGCACATGGAATCGGCGTGTCGCCGAACGGATCCGCGGGCGATTCCCGTGGATCCCCCGCGCGGTCGCCAAGCGGTGGAAACCACCCCGGCTCAGGCCACCCTGGCCATGGGGGTTATCGGCGGCATTGTCACCTGGTCCTCGCTGCGGGCCCTCCGTTCTCGGTCCGTGGACACCGGGTTGTTCCTTCCCGCCCTCGCCGCGTACGCGGGCCACGCATTTGCCCACCTCGCGGAGTCGGCTGTTGCCGGTGGCTACACGCCCGGTGCCATCACCTCCCCCCTGGTCGTGCTGCCCTACTCGGTGTGTGCGTGGCAGACGCTGCGCCACGCGGGCCTGGCCGATCGACAACGAGTACTGCGAGCGCTCGGCTCGGGATGGCCTGATGCTGCCGGCCATCCTCGGTGCGTCCGATTCGGCTACCCCGGCTCGAGCATGCCGCCCGAGGCGACACCGGCCGCCCAGGCCGATGCGCTCGCCGCGCTGCTCGACGCCCTCGGCATCGGCCAGATCGATGTCATCGGCATCTCGGCCGGCACCACCTCGGCCCTTCAGCTGGCCCTGCGCCACCCCGAGAGGGTCAGCCACCTGGTGGTGATCTCGGGGAACCTCCCGGGAGGATGAACCGTCGTGGTGCAGCCCGCCTGGGCCCGCATGCTCTATGGGGGTCCCCCGTGTGGGCCCTCAAGGTGTTCGCGCCGCACACCATGGCCTATCTGGCGGGAGTCCCGAAGACGTATGCGATGACCGGTGACGACGCTCCGTAGGTTCACCTCGGTAGAACTTTGTGGCCCCGCATCCGCGCGACTGACGCGCTTGTAACACTGCATAGGTAGTGCTACAGTCGTGACAGACGCCGAAAGAGAAACAAGAGGGGAGACTCTCGATGGCACCAAAGACCGTCCCAGATGGTGCCCGGAGAAGAGAAGCGCAGAGGTCGAGCCGTCCGCAGCGTGTGTCGACGGTGATCGCGTCGGCTGGGTCGGGGAAGTCGCACGTGCTTGCGGCGCTGCGTGGCCTACCGCCAGAGCACCAGCGATTCGCCCTGGCACTGACCGAAGCGGTGCGCAGCGTTGCTGACGAGGTCGACGTCTCCGAGAGTCATATTCGGAACCTCCTCTACCGTCTCGTGCAGGCCGGTCTCCTCCAGGAGCGACGAGCCCCTGAGGCGCGCCAAGAACTTGCCCGGGCACTCGGTCCCTCGCTGGCAGACCTGGATCCCGTGCCCCACGCGACCGTCGAGCAGGCTCGCCGCCTCGCCGCCCTGCGAGCGTCGTTGCTCCGGGGCGGCGCCTACTCCACGGCGGCGATCGCGAAGGCGCGAGGGATGACGCCCAACAACGCTCGTCAGTGGATCTCCCGGCATCGAAAGGCGCATCGTCTCTTCACCGTGACTCACGAAGGCGAGACCCTCGTGCCGTCGTTCTTGCTCGATGAGGAGCTTGAGCCGAAGCCGGAAGCCCACGACCCTGTCAAGGCGCTCCGCGAGGTCGGCGAGGACGGGTGGGCCCTGTGGGCGTGGTTCGCCACGCCATCCGTCTGGCTCGGCGGTCGCGTTCCCGCGGAGATGCTGGTGGCCGATCCGGAACTTGTGGCCGAGAGCGCCCGGCAGCGAGCGGCATCCGCGGCGTGACGGCGCCTGGTTGCCTC
>WNGB01007266.1_pt1 | contig 16036 bp, 18 predicted proteins | sample 5400681 | NCBI WGS metagenome assembly WNGB01 (sample SAMN13153367, study PRJNA577476) | soil metagenome | isolation source: 115 cm soil or saprolite under grassland replicate 2 | place: USA:California | collected 2016-06-15 | reverse complement strand
AACTCCGCAGCGGGAACGTCGGACACAAGCCACGATCATCACCATCCACACCGGAAGATCAAGCATCCCCGCTCAGACAGCGTGCCGCCCGCATCCATCCTCAACCCCGCGGGCCACACCCCACCCGTGAATGGACACGGTCCGCCGCCGAGGCGATCGTCCATCCGGCGAAGGCGCGAGGTGATCACATCGACGTCGTCCACGATCTCCACTGGTAGCGGCGCGCCGTCGGGACGGTCGAGGTCATCGACCATCCGGGCGATGAGCCAGTCGTGAGCCGGTGCGGTAGCAGCGGTGCCCATGAGAAGAAGAAGGGCTCGGCGATCCATCGGTCCAGCTTGGGCAATGGTGCGAACAGCGCGCAAGCTACCCGCCGCAGTCCAGGGAAGCGTGAGATCCGCATTCGCCGGCACCAACACCGTCGTATCGCCGCGCCAGCCGAGGTCGGTCGGTGTGATGGGGCGGCCAAGTTCCTCGGTAACCAGCGCCGCGATCAAGCTCGGCCAGGGTGCGGCCGGGTGTGCGCCGTTGATCCACTTGTACGGGGTCTTGATGTGCACCCGCTCTTGCAGGCCGCATGCCGCAGCGTAGCCGTTCAGCCGGCGTGCGAGGTGCTCACAGGACCAACCGAGGGTACCCAGAACCTCGTCCAGCGAGCTGGTGATGGGCATCGGCTTCTCGGTCATCGCTGGTTCCGTCTGGTTCGGTGTCCGGGGTTGAACGGAGAGTAGTCCGATCGCGGCATCTCGGGTATAGGTCGCGGTGCACCAGCCGGGTGTCGCGTCGCTACCAGGGGCACCATCAGCACCATTGCGCACCTGCCTGTAGTGAGCGGTTCATAGGTTGTGATTGATGGGTGCCGCGCTCCAAGGCGCCGGACCCGTTTGGTTGACAAGCCCGATAGGGCACATAAGTCCGTTCCGATCGGAGTTGCGAGGTCAGTCCTTGCAACTCGCATCGTTCCGCATTAGCCTCGGGACCACTCTACCTACCGACTGTCGAGGGAACCCGGTGGCTGATCCTCGAACGGCTGGGCTTCGCCGGCGTCTCGGCGCGCAGCTTCGTGTGATCCGAAGCGGCGCCGGCCTGTCGGGCTACCAGTTGGCGCGGCTGTTGCCGTTTACACAGTCGAAGATCAGCCGCATTGAGACCGGCGACCTGTGGCCGAAGCTGTCAGAGATCTCCCGATGGCTGGACGTTTGCGGAGTACGAGATCCAGATGAACGCGCCCGGGTGCTTGGTCTGGCAGAGGCCATCGAGAGCGGCGTGACCTCGTACCGCGACATCCAGCGCGGCAGTCTGGAGACCAGGGCACGAGAGCTGATCGATCTTGACTCACAGGCCCGGTTGATTCGTCAGTACCATCCAGTCCTGCTTCCCGGCCCTTTTCACAGCGCCGACTACGCCAGGGCGTGCATCGTCGCCGCGAACCTCGGTCGGCTGCCTGACGTCGAGGCAGCCGTAGCAGCGCGGCTGGAGCGGGGACGGCGTATGCGTGCCGGGCTTGGACCTACATACCACGCGATCCTCGCGGAGTCCGCGTTGTGGTGGACTCCCGCCTCAGCACCGCACTCAGTACGCGAATCTCAACAACTGCTTCTGCAGGCCACTGCCGCCGAGCACATCACCGTCCAGATCCTGCCGACCGGTGCGCCGCAGACCGCGTTGACTCAATGCGGGTTCTTCATTGTGAACTGGCGCGCCGCCGACGAAGCGCCGATCGTGCTGGTAGAGACGCCAGCTATCGAGATCACCATCAGCAACCCGGATGAGGTGGCCGAGTTCGACGTGGTCTGGGATCGGTTGACTGCCGACGCCCTCGACACCGACAGGTCACGCGAACTGCTCGCCCAGGTGATCCAAGCCGTACAGCCAACCGCGGACTGACTCCGCAAGGTGTAACCGTTTTAGGAGGGAGCGCCAAATGCAGTACCCCCGGTCAAATCGCCCGCCCGTCGAACTGTTCGGACCCTGGCTGTCCAACACCGGCGAGGGCAACTGTGTCGAGATCGCGCATGGCCCAGAAGGCTGGGTGGGCGTCCGCGACAGCAAGGACGAGGGCGCTGGCCCCGTACTGCGATTCACCGCCGGGGAGTGGGCTGCCTTCAGAGACGGCCTCCACAGCGGCAAGCTCACCTGATCAGCCAAGGAGGGACGCGCGTTGACCGCCACCCACGATGACCAACTTGCCTCGCCCGCGCGAAGGCGCGGACTCCGAGCGGTGTGGGTGGCGGTCGGCGTCTCCGCGATGGGCGACGGCGCATTCTTGGCCGCTCTCCCGCTCGCGGCCGCAGCCGTCACACGCGATCCGACCGCCGTCGCGGCGGTGAGTGCCGCCGCGATTGTTCCATGGGTCGTTGTTCAGCCTTTCGCCGGCGCATTGATGGACCGGTGGTCGCACCGCAGCGTGATGATTGTCGCTGACATTGTACGGGGAGCCATCGTCGCATCAGTCACCGTCCTCGTCGCGACGAAAACCGCAGGCATTGCGGTACTCGCGGCGGTGGGCTGCGCAATGGTCGTTGGTCAGATATTCCACGACACTGCGGTGCAAGGTGTCATCCCCACCTTGGCGGGCAGGAGCGGAGCCGGGCTGGATCAAGCCAACGGACGGATATACGGCGCTGAGACAGCGGGCAAACAATTGGTCGGCCCACCAGCGGGCTCAGCAACCTTTGCGATCGCGAGCTGGGTGCCGTTTGCCGCTGACGCGGCGTCTTTTGTCGTATCCGCCGCTCTGCTGTGGCGACTGCCACGGGCCTCTGCGCCCCATGAGTCGCCGGGACGGCTATGGCGGTCTGTAGTCGAGGGCACGGTTTGGCTGGCGCGACATCGGCAACTACGCACGCTCGCGCTGCTCGCGTCCGCTGGAAACATCGCGTACCACCTCGCCTGGGCGACGTTCGTGTTGCTCGCTACCGACAAATCTGGACTGCGGCTCTCGCCTGCGGCCTTCGGCCTCATGTTCGCCGCCTACGCTATCGGCGGCGTGATCGGTGGACCGCTAACGGCCCGTGTCAACGCCGTTCTCCGGCCGCACAGGGCACTGCTACTCCTCGCCGTCACGCATGCGCTTGCATGGCCGCTGATCGCAGTTGCCACATCCGTATGGGTCGCGGTGCCGGCACTTGCCATAGTCGGCGCGGCCCAGACCATGACGACGACCACGAACGTCGGGCTGCGTCAGATGCTTGTTCCCCCTGAGCTACTCAATCGCGTTATCGCCGCCTTCCGGTGGGCGGTCAATGCGCCGACGCCAATTGCCGCGCTCGCGGGAGGCGCTCTCGCTTCCACGTTCGGCTTGCGAGCGCCGCTAGCCGTTGCGGGCGCCGTTCTATTGGTGGCCGCAGCGGCAGCAGCGCCGACGCTACTGACAGACGACAGCTAACTACGTCTTGTATTGATCCCCGCATCAATCCGCATTAATGTTGGCGCGGCACGGATGATGCGGATTGATGCGAGAGAGGAGAAAGATGGCACCCGACCTGCAACGGCGAGCTGGCAAGCCGGCGATGAACAGCCCAGTCCCGACGGGCCAACCTGGGGACCTTCCCACGGACGACGCAACTGCTCGCACAGCCTGGCGGACTCATCAGGCCGATCGCGCGTGGGTGGAATGGGGCATCTGTTGGCCTCCGCTCAGCATCGCCCGTCCACGTTGTGAGGTCTGCCGTTCGCCCTGGCCGTGCCTTCCAGCGTTGCGCGCGTACGACCTGCTCAGCGCCACGGCCTCGGGTTCCGGCGGAGGCGGACTGGTGGGATCACCGTCGTGTGCGGAGGTGCGTCAACTCGGGGGAAGGGTTCCTCATCGTGGGCACTGAACTTCTGCACCCATCCCGGTGGTCCGTGGCGCACCAGTTCGGGGTCCGTCTGCGGTCGGTGAAGCAGCGGTGGTGGGTCTCGCGCCTGGAACCCGGAGAAACATGGCGCCCGGGGTGCGCGGTGCGGCGGGACTGGCCGGACGGTACGCACGAGTTCGTCGCCTTCCGTGCGAGTGGCCGGGCGGCAGCTCGGTTCATCGGGGGTGACCGAGAGTTCTGGCGCGGTGCGCCGATGCGGCCAGTGTTCTGGTCGACCGTGTTGCTCAGCCGCCGGGACTTCGACTTGCACCGCCGACGGCATGAGTGCCGGTCGCCTGGCTGTCCTACACCGAGCACGTCGGACGTCCACCGCGAAGAGGTGGCGCGGTGACCGGAGCGATCAGCCTGGCTCGAAAGACGATCGGCGGGCCGGGCTTGTGGTTTTTCGCGGTGGGCGGCTCCGCGCCGATGACGGTCCTGGCGGGAAGTGTGGTGGCGACCTACGCCGGTACCGGGGTGATCGGCGTGCCGTTGAGCTTCCTGGTCCTGGCGGTGGTGCTGGCGTTCCTGACCGTCGGGTACGTGGCGATGAGCAGCCACGTGCCGCACGCGGCCGTGTTCTACGCGCTGCTGGCGCGTGGCTTGGGTGGCGTGTACGGGATAGCGGGCGGTGCCCTCGCCCTGTTGGCCTACAACGCGATCCAGATCAGCCTCTACGGCCTGTTCGGGTTCACCGTCGCGGACCGGCTCGGTGGGACGTGGTGGCTGTGGGCCGCCGTCGCATGGGCGGTGATCGCCATGCTCGGGGTGCTGCAGGTGGTCATTAACGCGCGGGTGCTGGCCTGGCTCCTGGTCCTGGAGATCGGCGTGATCGTGTTGTTCGACCTGGGCGCCTTCACACACCCCGCGGGCGGTTCGGTCAGCGCGCAGCCGCTGCGCCCGTCCGAGCTTGTCGTCAACGGCCTCGGCGGCGTCCTTGCGTTCGGCATCGCGGCGTTCGTCGGCTACGAGGGCGGACCGGTGTTCGGTGAAGAGGCCCGCAACCGGGCGGCGGTGAGCCGGGCGACGTTTGCCGCGTTGGGCTTCCTTGGCGTGTTCTACGCGATCTCGTCGTGGGCACTCGCGGTCGCGATCGGCCCTGACCGGGTCGTAGCGGTGGCCCGCGACCCGCAGGCGAACCTGCCGTTCAGCCTACTGGCTGAGATGTTCGGCACGGCGGTCGCATGGCTGGGCGCGGTGCTGCTAGTCACGAGCGTGTTCGCGGCGATGCTGTCGTTTCACAACATCGTCGCGCGGTACCTGTTCGCGTTGGGCCGCGAGCGAGTGCTGCCGGCGCGGCTGGCACGCACTCGCACCGGTACCCGGGGTGGCGCTCCGGTCGGAGGCTCGCTGGTGCAGTCCGGTACCGCTGCGGTGGTGGTGGCCGCGTTCGCGGTCGCCGGTGCCGACCCCATCACCGCCCTGTTCACGTGGATGGCGTCGCTGGCCGCCGTTGGGCTGCTGGTGCTGCTGGTCGGCTCCTCGGCCGCCGCCCGGTCGTTCTTTCGCCGGGGCGGCGGGCGCCACGAAGGTCCGTGGGTGCGGGTCGTCGCGCCGGTGCTGGGCGGGCTTGGCGGCCTGGTGGTGCTCGCAGTCACGGTGGCGAACCTGGACTCCCTGTTGGGTATCCCTCGCGGTTCGGTGCGGATGCTGATCGTGCCCGGCATCGTCACGGTCACGCTCGCCGCCGGCCTCGTGTGGGGACTGTTGCTGCGTAGGCATCGCCGGGTCGTGTTCGACCTGATCAGTCGGGGCCGCCCTGATCCGCTGCTCGTACCCGAGTACCGCCTGGCCGACGTGGACGTGTGAAGCGATGAAAGGTGCCGCGACCGTCATGCCCCCGTCCGTTCCTTACCAGCGGCCTGGCTTCGACCAGCCGCACCCGGGCTACTCCGCGACCGGCCACCCGGGCGCAGAGCCTGGCTCGTACCGCTCCGGATATGGATCGGACAGGCACGCACGGCGACCCGCCGACCGCTCGAAGGCGGCAGAGTCGGGCTGGGTAGATCCCTCGGCGGACGTGCGGGAACCGCATGACCCGGCCGTGGTGGACCTGCGTAACCAGGTGGTGGACCGGTTGCGCATGATGAACGCCAAACACGCCCAGCACGCATGGGACCGCCGCAATGGCGACCCGATCGGTCCGCATGGGCTGGCGTTCTTCTATGCCACGCCGACCATGCGCGATCGGCCGGGCTACCAGCTCGCCACCGCGACCCGGCTGTTCCTGGCCGGTCCGGACGTCGATGACCTGCCCCGCCTGCTTTACCGGCTGACCGGCCTCGCCGCCGGGCTGGCGCGGGCCGACGGATTCGACCCCGGCACGCAGATGGCCGATCGGATCGAGCCGATGCCGCGAGGCGCGCGCTACGTCGGCGTGGGTGTGTCCAGCCTCGACACCGATACCGGGACCTGGGCGCAGGTCCGGCAGGAAGCCGACGGGTTGATCGATGTCCCTGGCCGTTGCTACGCCTACCTGGCCGACACCACCTGCCTGCAGTTGGACCGGCGCGCCAGCCGCGACTTTGGCCGGGTGAACATCACCTCAAGCCACGACCTGAACACCGTGCCGGGCCTTCCTACTCGGATGTGGCGGTGGGCCGACCGCCGATACGACGAGCAGTACCGCCGGTGGGTGGTCGGCTTCCTCGACGACCCTGCGACCCGCGACATCTGGCGTTGGCTGATCCAGCTTCACCACACCGTTGTCGGAGGCCAGCGGTGAGCGCCCCGACGACCAGCCCACCACGAGTCAACGCCGACCAGGCGAGCCCGCCGCGCGACCCCGACGCGCAGGCGGTCATCGACACGCTGATCGCCCGGTTGACCGCATCGCGACATCACACATTGGGGTTCCCGGCGGCCACCGACTTCGACTACCGGCCGCTCGCCCCGCTGCTGGCCGGACACCTGCTCAATAACCTCGGCGACCCGTACGTCGACGGCGCCTACCCGAGCCAGACGAAAGAGCAGGAACGCGAGGTTATCGGCGTTGTCGCCGATCTGGTCCGCGCCCCAGCCGACAACCGGTGGGGCTACGTCACCTCCGGGGCGACCGAAGCCACCGAGTACGCCCTGCACCAGGCTCGGGAGCTGCACCCAACCGGCCTGGTGTATCACTCCACCGCCGCGCATCACAGCATCCCGGCCACGATCGACCGGCTGCGGATGCCGGCCATCGCGATCCGCACCGAGCCCGACGGCGTGGTCGACTACAACGACTTCGCCGGGCAGCTCGGCCGCCACCGCGACCGGCCCGCCATCATGGTTGCCAACATCGGTACTGCCCACACCGAGGCCGTTGACGATGTTGCCCGTCTCGTGGCAATCCTCGACCGCCACGGCATTCGGCGCCGCTTTGTGCACGCCGACGCCGCCCTCGCCGGCCTGCCCCTCGCACTCATCGAGGTCACCAGGCCGGACCGGCCGCGGTTCGATATGGCCGACGGCGCCGACTCGATCGTGGTGTCCGGCCACAAGTTCATCGGCGCCCCGTTCCCCTGCGCGGTGTTGGTCATCAAGGCCAGCCAGCGCGCGCACACCGTCCGCGCAGCCACCTACACCGGCAGCCCTGACACCACGTTGACCAACAGCCGCAACGGCTTGGCCGCGCTTGTGCTGTGGTACGCGCTGCGCACCCAGGGCATTCCCGGTCTGCGGAAACGGGCCGAGGCCAGCCGCACGCTCGCCGCATACACCCATCAGGAACTGACCCGCCTGGGCTGGCCGGCGCAACGGCATCCCCACGGCTTCACCGTCACCCTGGCCACCCCACCCGGAGAGGTGCTCCAACGCTGGACCCTCGCCGTACACGGCGAATACAGCGCCATCGTTTGCATGCCGGGCACCACCCGCGAGCAGATCGACGCCTTCCTCACCGACCTACGCGCCGTCATGCCGTCGCGCCGCAACGGACGCGTCCGCCTGCCAGGCCGTCGCTGGCCAAAGCAGCGACGGTCGCCTGAGCAGGAGACCGGAGGACGATGATGCCCACCGCAGGTGATGCCGCCGTCGCCAACGATCCGTGGCTTGCTGAGGTCCAACGCCGGTGGCCGGCCAGCCGCATCGCACGGGTCGCGGCGCTCCTGGGCGTCCTGGCTCGTGAGCGCGGCAGCGGCATGGTCACCCTCGACGCCACCGCTGTGCGGCACCTGTTGCTCCAAGCGCACGCGCTACCGCCGGGACTGCGGCAGATCCTGCACCGGCTCGTCGCCGGTGGGCTGCTCGCGCATACGCCTTCGGAGGACCCCGCCGGCTGGGGCACCTACGCGCTCACCATGCCCACCGGTCGCACCGCTCCGCCGTCACCCGGCGAGCCGACAGAGAACGGGGATAGGCGGTGACGGGTATGGCGTCGGGTGGATTCTCGGTATCGGCGATGAACGCCGCGCCCGCGCGTGCGCTGGAGCAGACAACCCCGCGCATCGACAGCCAGATGCCGTGCCCGACCTGTCAGCAGCCGTTGATCTTTGACGAGGTGTTCGGCTGGGTGCACGCCCGCCCGCCCACCGCCACCGGATGCATCCCGCCAAGGCCCGCCGCCGTGCGGATGGTGAGCGGGCGATGACCTCGACCGGTACGCCACAGGATTGGGCACCCGACGACCCCGTCCGGGGTCGGATGATCTTCGTATCCGGAACCTGCGCACCCACCACCATCGACCAACTGACCCCCGCTCTGGAGCTGTACCAGGGCGGCTGCGTACCGCAGTTGCGCGAACGCCTCGGCGGCTCGCCGGAACACCGGGCGCGCATCCGTCTGCTGTGCGCGGGACGCGGCGTGCTGCACGCCGATACCCAGCTCTTCGCCGACCACCAGCCGATGACACAGCAGCGGTCCGCGCAACTGCGTCTTTACGTGCGAGAGAAGCTGCTCACCGAGTTCGCCCACGATGGTGTACCTCGCGAAGTCCTGGTCGCCGCCGAACCGCTCTACGCCCAGCTCGTCACCGACATCTTCTGGATTGCCGACCTCCGGCCATACAGCACGCTCCACACCACCCTGCCCGCCCAGCACTGGCCGCACACGGCGGCCGTGCTCGACCGGTGGGGATGGCCGTGACCACGCTTCGCCCCGCTTGGGGTGGCCTAACGGCAGACAGCCATGCCGAGCAGCGGCGCGACGGTGGGTCAGCCGGCGTCGTCACCGTGTCCAGGGCGTACGACGGGCACCGCGCCCGCCATCGTCTGCCGGCATCCTGGGCCGTTGGCGCGCCGTGTGGCGGCCCCACTGCGTGTACCGGCCGTCTAGGGCACCGACAGCCGGTCCGGTCGCCCAGCGGCCCGACTGTCGACCCATTGCCGAGGCGCCGCACGGCCCGCCCTCATCAGCTCACCGGGTTAGCACCGCGATCCGTGAGACGACGACCGCGCGGCCCCCGAGATGAAGTGGTGCGGGGAACGGCTTTGGCCTTCCCGTCGGCGGCCGGTGTCGCCCCGTCACCGTCAACCGGTTCGTGCAGTGTTTGCTCGCTCCGTTCGCACCATCATGATCACGATCAGGAGGACCGATGCAAGCCGTCCAGCCAACTGTGGCGGGCCGTCGAATCGTTGGCCAGGAACGCGTCACGTGGATCAAGGACGGTCTGCGGCGTTACGCCGCAGGCGAGTCGATTCGCGAGATCGCCCGGGACACGGGCCGCTCATACGGCTTCGTCCACCGAATCTTGATGGAGGGGGGAGCACAACTGCGCGGACGCGGCGGCCCACGTCGCCGCAAGAACGGTTGATCAGCCCCTTGTGGGCGCGAGAGGACGTAGAGCGCGGACGCCGGGCCGGCCCGTCGGCTGCCGGCTCCCAAACTGGAACGAAGGTTCGTCGGTTGAGACAGATAGTCAATCGTGTCGTGGGATTGCTGACGGTCGCGGCTGCCTGTGCCGCCGCCGTGACTGTCCCCGATGTCGAGTCGGATACACAGCAGGCCATTGCGGCGTACCTCGCCAGGTACCCCGGTGAGCAAACCGGGCGGACGGAGGTCACGTTCAATCGAGATAACCCCTCGCAAGAGTTCGTCGTAACGTTCCAGAGGCCAGCCGGCCAACCATCTGGCCCGGACTGCCCACAGGGATGGCTATGTCTGTATGACGGCGCCTACTTCGGCTATCCGCGCGCCCGGCTGCGGCTGTGCGGCTACGTCGAGCTGGCACCGTTCGGTTGGCAACAACGAGTCGACTCGGTCGATGACGAACTGATCGACATCCCGGGTGTGCCGGCGGTCGTCGACAAGGTGTGGTTCATGATCCACCCGCCAAGCGGCCAGAAGCTGACGTTCGCCTACATCCCGTTCTCCGTCGACGGTTGGTGGAACAAGCTGCTGGACACCCCGTTCAAGAACCAAGCCGAGTACCTGTACCGAAAATGCGACCACTCGGTTCGTGACGAGGCCCCTCTCGCTCGTGCTCAACGGGCGTCGGCGGTGACCGTATGACTCGCCTGCCAATCGCGTTGTTCAACTACGAAAGCGGCGGACTGCAACCGGGCGGCGGCTACGCCTTCGATCCGCTGCAACGCGTGTTCGCGCAAATCGATGCGGCACCGGCACTGGTCTTGTTCTGCGAAGCGAAGCACTACCGCGACCGAGCGGGCGAGGCGAAGTACGGGGCGGCCGAGGCGTTGTCGGACCAGTTGGGCGTGCGCTACGTGGTGGAGCTGGGGTCGATGGCGCGCGGTCCGATGCCACCGGCGATCTTCTACGACCCAAATGTCCTGGTGCTGCGGCGATGGTGGAACCAGGACGACCCCGGCGCCTACGACGACCAGCGCAACGTCGCCCGGTTCGCTGTTCGCGCCAGCGGCCCGGTCGCCACGCACCGCACCGAGTTCCTGGCGTTCGTGCATCATTTCGAGCCGCTGTCTGGTGATGTTCGGTTGGAGGAGGCCCGGCGGGTCAGCAGATACGGGGCCTGCCAGCCGCTACCAGTGATTGGTGGTGGCGACCTGAACGCCACTGCGTCGGGTGAGCATCTGCCGCAACGCGATTGGATGGCGGCCGACTTCGGTGCCCGCTCGCACAAGGGCATGGTTGGCCCGGACGACGAGTGGGGGCCGGACACCCGTGCCTTGGACTACCTGATCGGCGCCTGGGACGAGGACAGCCAGCAGCGCCGCGACGGCTGTGGCCTGTACGCCGTCGCCGAGATGGCCTGGCGGTTGGACCCCACGCAGCCGATCCTGCCCACTGTCAACGAGAAGGTAGACGCAGGCGGTGCCCTACTCATCGACTGGCTTCTGGCCAACGAGGCCATGCGGGAGCACGTCATCCCCGGCAGTTACAAGGTCCACATCCCTGACGAGCGGTATCCGCGCCCGTCCGACCACCGGCTGTCACGGTGGCGATCGAGCTGTAGAACCGCCGGCTCATGCCCTTCGTACACCTCGCCCGAGGAGGACCAGGACACAACCGGCGGTGAGCGTCGTCCGTTGTGGCGGCGCCCGACGCCCGCCACGAGATCATTGGAGGAGCTGTGACCGCGTTCGTGCCGTTGCTGACGAAGGACCAGATCGAGAGTTTGCCCGAGCGGGCGCGTGAGGTGGTGGAGTACCGAAAGTCCGGGCTGTCGCTTAACCACGTGCAGGGCTGCCCGCTGGACTGCGCCTACTGCATCCGGCACACCTATGGCGTGTGGGACATGAACCAGCCCCGGGCGCTGATGGACGACGCCTCGGCGGTACGGGCGCTGGTCGAGCACCCGTACTTCCAGCCCAACGTGACGCCGATCCAGGTCTTCAACCGAGCCACCGACCCAATGCTGCCTCGCGTGAAGAACCACCTGTTCGCGGTCCTAGCCGACCTGGACGCTCGTGGCCTGGGCAACCACGTGCTGGTCATCACTCGTTACCGGATGACGGCGCAGGACTGCCAACGGCTCAACGAACTGCGCAACGTGAAACTGACGCTGCTGTTCACATACTCCGACATCGACGACAAACGCATCGAGCCGTACCCAAGCCATGTAGCCGCCAACTCGCTGCGGCTGGCCTCTGCGCTGGCCGGACGCTACCGCACGATCCTGTACTGGCGGCCTCTCGTACCAGGGCTCAACGACAGCCCGCAACACTTGACCCGCGCGGTCCAGCTCAGCGCAGCGGCGCATGCGACGGTGTTCACCGGCCTGTTCTACCGCAACGAGATCGCCGACTACTACCGTTCCAACGGCCTGCCGGAACCGTACGACGACACCGCCCGACGCAAGATCGTCCCCGAGACGATGGAAGAACGGGTACTCGCCGCCTTCGCCCACGGCGGGCGTGGGCCGCTGTTTCGCAAGACGAGTTGTGCGGTGTCGTATGCCCACGAGCTGCCGGACTACAACGGGCACTACGGCGTCCGCGAGCTGTGCGATATCTGCCCGGTAGCGCAACTGGAGCGGTGCGCGGCGGCGCATACGGTTCCGGACGAGGCGGCGGTGCGTCGCGTTGCCGCCCGGGTGCCGGACACGCCAAACTTCGAGGTCGTCGACATCAGCGACCGGGCGGTGGTCGTGCAGGGCCTGGATGAGCAGCCCCGCTACCACCTTCAGCACTCGCTCGGCTTCCAGATCCACGACGCCCGGCACCCGCATCGGCTGCTGCGCCATGGCCGGGCCGAGATCGGCTGGGAAACCGCCGGCACCAAGTAGGAAAGAGACTCAGCGATGCGCGAAGACCTGCCGTGGATCAACGCCCGGCTCGTGGTGGCCGACGTGGAAGGTAACGGCCGCCGGCCCCCGGGCCTGGTGGAGGCGGCGGCGGTCCCGATCGTCGCCGGCCGTATCGGCGAGCCGGCGAGTTGGCTGGTCCGGCCACCCGAGGCGATCACCTGGCAGGCCACCAAGGTCCATGGCATCACCAACGCCGAGGTCGCCGAGCTGCCCGGCATCGACGCGGTCGCCGCCGACATCCGGGCGCACCTCGACGGTGCCGTGGTGGTCGCGCACAACGCCCACGTCGACCTCGACGTGCTGACCCGCGAGCTACCCGGCTGGCAACCAGCGGCGGTGGTCGACACCCTCAAACTCGCCCGGGTCCGGCTCCCCGGCCAGCCCAGCTATCGGCTGGGCGCCCTGGTCGACGCGTTCGACCTCGCCCGGAACCTTCCCGCCGGGCTACGCCCGCACCGGGCCGCCTACGACGCGCTGGTCACCGCCCGGCTGTTCGTCCGCCTCGCCACCGACGCCGACGGTGGGCCGCTGCTGCTGGGCTACCTCACCGGCACCCCGGCCGCCACGCCGCAATCCGACCAACTGTTCTGACACACATGAGGGGACACCATGACCAACCGCGCTGACGGACTTCTCGTCAGCATCGACGGACCGGGCGGCGTCGGCAAGACCGCCACCATCGAGCACCTGACCACGATGCTGGGCCGCGCTGGGCTGTCGGTGTACCGCACCGCGCAGCCGTCGGCCGGCCCGATCGGCGCGCTGGCCCGCGACCTGGTACCCGCTGCCGGTGGCGCGGCGCTGGCGTGCCTGTTCGCCGCCGACCGCTACCACCACCTCGACACCGAGATCCGCCCGCACCGCGCCGCCGGCCACATCGTGTTGTGCGACCGGTACCTGGCCTCCGGCCTTGTGGTGCAACGCGCTGACGGCCTCGAACTGGCGTTCCTGGCCGGCGTCAATGCCCACACCGACCTACCAGACCTGGCCGTCATCCTCACCGCCGACCCGGGCATCATCGCGCGACGCCTCGCCGAACGTGGCGCCCACAACCGCTACCAGGGCAGCCACGCCCAGGCCGCCGCCGAGAATGCCCACTACTACGAGGCGGCTGCCTACCTCGAACAGCGCGGCGTGACCGTGCTTTGCGTCAATACAACGCACACCCCGCCCGACCGGGTCGCCGTGCGGATCGCCGCCGCCATACCCGACCTTCGCCGCGCGGCACTCGCTACAGCCGGGCAGGCCGCGTGATGAGTGATACCCGCAACCCCGCACACGCCTCCGGTCAGTACGTGATCGGCGGTGATCTGCCCGTGTTCCGGCTTGGCTACGGCACCATGCAACTGACCGGTCCAGGCCACTGGTACCACCCCGCCGACCCCCACGCCGCAAAGCGTCTGCTGCACCGCGCCGTCGAGCTGGGAATCAACCACCTCGACACCGCCGACGCCTACGGTCCCGAAACCGTCGAACACCTCATCCGCAAGGCCCTGCACCCCTACCCGCCGGGCCTGGTCATCGCCACCAAGGGCGGCCTGACCCGACCCGGCCCCAACCGGTGGGAACCGGTCGGACGCCCCGCCTACCTGCGGCAGTGCATCGAGATGAGCCTGCGCCGGCTCGCCGTGGAGCGCATCGACCTGTACTACCTGCACCGCATCGATCCGCTCGTCCCGCTGGCCGAGCAGCTCGGCGTGCTCGCCGACGCGCAGCAAGCCGGCAAGATCCACCACATCGGCCTCTCAAAGGTCACGGTTGCCCAGATCGAGGAAGCCGCCAGCATCGCGCCGATCGCGGCCGTGCAGAACCGCTACAACCGCACCGAAGGCGACGACGACGTCCTTGCGCACTGCGAGAAGTACGGCATCGCGTTCGTGCCCTACAAGCCGTTGGCCGCAGGTGCCCTCGCCCGGCCTGAGCGGGCGAACGACGCGACACGGCCGCCAGCGCAGGCCGCCATCGCCTACCTGCTCGACAAGTCCCCGAACATGCTGCCCATCCCCGGCACCAGCGACCCCGCGCACCTGGAAGACAACACCACCACAGCCTCAATACGCACGCGGCCAACCACACCGGGTCAGTGGCACGAGTGCGATGAAGCTAGTGCCCTGCGATTCGGTGCGCCGACTTCGTTAGTCCCTTGTACCCCATAGCCCACCAACCTGATTGGCGGTAAGAGCCTTGCCGAACGAATCCGTGACCGTCCGATCGCCTCAACCGGGTGACATGCCAGTTGCCGATCGCGCAGCCGAGCTGCGCGCGGCGCTCGTGGACCAGCTTCGCGCCGACGGGAAGATCACCAGCCCTGCCGTCGAGGCTGCCTTCCTTGCGGTGGCCCGCGAGCGGTTCCTTCCGGCTGATGTGGCGTTGGAAGTCGCCTACGGCGTGGACAACTCGGTGGTGACCAAACGCGATCAGCATGGGGTTTCGATCTCGTCGGTGTCCGCGGCATATATCCAGGCCCGGATGCTGGAGCAGGCCGAGCTGGGGCCTGGCATGACGGTGCTGGAGATCGGCTCCGGTGGGCTGAACGCGGCCCTGATCGCTGAGATCGTCGGCAATGAGGGCCGCGTGGTGAGCGTCGACATCGACCCGGAGGTCACCGACCGCGCCGCCGCGCTGCTGGACGAGACCGGCTACGGCGGTCGGGTGCGGGTCCTGGTCGCTGATGCGGAACACGGCGTATCGGGGGAAGGGCTGTTTGACGCGATCATCGTGACGGTCGGTGCGTGGGACATCGCCCCTTCCTGGCTGGATCACCTCGCCGCCGATGGTGTGCTCGTGCTGCCGCTGATCATGAACGGGGTCACGCGCACGATCGGGTTCCGGCGTGACGGTGACCACCTGACCAGTACGTCGACCGAGGTGGCCGGGTTCGTGCCGATGCAGGGCGCCGGGCAGCATCCGGAGCGGGTGTTCTTGCTGACCGATCCCAACGGCAAGCAGGTGAAGCTGCGGTTCGACTCTGGCGTGCCCGATGACATGAGCCAGCTTGACGGCGTGCTGGCCACGGAGCGCACGCAGGTGTGGTCCGCGGTGACGATCAAACACCAAACATCGTTCGCGGACCTTCACCTGTGGTTCGCCTGGTTCCTGCCCGGGTTCTGCCTGCTGGCGGTCGATGACGGGACCGAGCTGGCGGCCGAGCGCGGCTCGTGGTTCCCGTTCGCAGTGGTGCGGGGGTCGGCGTTCGCGTACCTGGCGGTTCGTCCTGCGCTCGCCGGGGCTGGCGTGGAGTTCGGTGCCCGCGCCTACGGCCGCGACGGCGAGGTGGCCGCGACGGCGATGGTGGAGCAGATCCAGGCGTGGGACCGCGACGGCCGCCACACGGAACCGACGTTCGGGTACTGGCCCGCCGGCAGCGACCGCGCCCAGATTCCCGCCGACGCCGCCGTCATGGACAAGACGTACGGCGTTGTCACGATCTCCTGGCCCACGCGCGGCTGAGCAGCGCGCGGCTCAGCCGCCGCCGGACCCAGGTGGCCACAACCCCTTCTCACCGTAAGGAGAGTGATGTCGATGGCTCCGCCGACTGCGGTCCTCGACGCCCCAGCCG
>WNGB01007265.1_pt1 | contig 16036 bp, 18 predicted proteins | sample 5400681 | NCBI WGS metagenome assembly WNGB01 (sample SAMN13153367, study PRJNA577476) | soil metagenome | isolation source: 115 cm soil or saprolite under grassland replicate 2 | place: USA:California | collected 2016-06-15 | reverse complement strand
GCGCCGCCGCCGCCGTGCTCGTCGGCATGGTGGTCTTCGCCGTGATGTGGGTCTTCATCTTCCTGCGCATCGAGCCGAGCGACGTGCAGCGTCCGCCGGCCGTCGACGAGGTCGTGGCCGAGGACGAATCGGAAGCGGGGGTGCTTGCGAGGTGAGAATCCTCGTCGTCTCCGGAATCTGGCCGCCCGACGTCGGCGGCCCGGCTAGTCATGCGCCGGAGGTTGCGGCGTTTCTGCAAACGCGCGGCCACGGCGTCGAGGCGGTGGTCACGGCCGAGGCTGCGCCGGCTCCACGGCCATATCCGGTGCACTGGGTCCCGCGGGCGCTGCCGAAGGGCGCCGTGCACGCGCGCGCCGCTGCGGTGATCGCGGGCCGCGCACGCTGGGCCGACGTCGTGTACACGACCGGCATGTTCGGCCGCACGGCGGCGGCCTGCCTGGCCGCGCGGCGTCCGTTCGTCGTCAAGCTCACCGGCGATCCCGCCTTCGAGCGTGCCCGGTGGCGCGGAGCGGTCGGCGGCGACGTCGAGGCGTTCCAGCACGGCGGCGGAGGCGCCGAGGGTGCGGTGCTACGCGGCCTGCGAACCCTCACGCTTCGCCGCGCCGCCCGGATCGTGTGCCCGAGCGACTTCCTGCGAAGGCTCGTACTCGCGTGGGGTGTCCCGGCGGAGCGCGTCGTCGTGCTGCCGAACGCCGTCCCCTCGCCGGGCGGGCAGGCACCGCGGGAGGAGCTTCGCCGCTCGCTCGGCCTGAACGGCCGGAACGTGCTCGCGTTCGTCGGCCGTTTCGGGCCACAGAAAGCCCTCGGCGTCGCCATCGAGACTGTCGCCCGGGTCGAGGGCGTGACGCTCGTGCTCGCGGGCGACGGCGAAGGACGCCGGGAGCTCGAGGCGCAGGCCCGACCGCTCGGCGACCGGGTCCGGTTTCTCGGCGCGCTCCCACGCGAGCGCGCGCTCGAGCTGCTTGCCGCCGCCGATGCCTCGCTCCTGACCTCTGCGTGGGAGAACCTGCCGCACTCGGTGCTGGAGGCGCTCGCGGTCGGAACGCCGGTCATCGCGACTGCGGTCGGCGGCGTTCCGGAGGTCGTGCAGGACGGCGTGAACGGCCTGCTCGTGCCGCCGGGCGACGCGGCTGCGACGGCCGAGGCCGTCCGCCGGTTCTTCGGAGACGGCGAGCTGCGCGAGCGGCTGCGTGCCGCCGCTGCGCCGTCCGTCGAGCGCTTCGAGCCGGGCGCCGTCTTCGGCGAGCTCGAACGCCTGCTCGAGGCCGCGACCCGATGAGGGTGCTGATCGTCTCGGGAATCTGGCCGCCCGACGTTGGCGGCCCGGCAACGCACGCGCCCGAGGTCGCGGACGGGCTCAGTGCGCGCGGGCACCGGGTCGAGGTCGTGACGACCGCCTCGGCGCCGCCGGCTTCGCGTTCGTATCCGGTGCATCACGTCTCGCGGGCGATGCCGCCCGGCATGCGCCACGCTGCCGTCTCGGCGCTCGTCGCCCGGGAGGCACGCCGGGCAGACGTCGTGTATGCGACGAGCATGCTTGGACGCAGCTCGGTCGGAACGACACTGTCGCGAACGCCGCTGGTGATCAAGGTCGGGGGCGACCCCGCCTTCGAGCGGTCACTGCGCCGAGGCCTCTTCACGGGGACGCTGGTCGACTTCGAGCACGCGGCGCTCGGACGGCGTGCGTCGGCGCTGCGCCGCTGGCGGACGGTTGCGATGCGCCGCGCGACGCACGTGTTCTGTCCGAGCGAGTTCCTCCGCGGAATCGTGCTCTCCTGGGGGTTGCCGCCGGAGCGCGTGTCGGTGCTGCCGAACGCGACACCGCCGTTGCCCGAGCTCGAAGCACGGGACGAGCTGCGCCGCCGGTTCGGGATCGAAGGGCCGGCGCTCGCCTTCGCCGGCCGGCTCACACCGGCGAAGGCGCTCGACGTCACGCTCGACGCGCTCGAACAGCTTGACGGCGTCTCGCTTCTGCTTGCCGGCGACGGGGAGGAGCGGGCGCGGCTCGAGGCGCGCGCGAATGGCCCCGTCCGCTTTCTCGGCGCGCTGCCCCGCGAGCGGGTGCTCGAGCTCTTCGCCGCCGCGGACGCCGCGGTGCTCTCGTCGGCATGGGAGAACTTCCCGCACGCACTCGTCGAGGCGCTCGCGGTGGGTACGCCGGTGATCGCGACCTCTGTGGGCGGTGTGCCCGAGATCGTCACGGACGGCGAGAACGGGCTCCTCGTTCCTCCCGGTGACCCGGGAGCCCTCGCGGCCGCAGTCCGCCGCTACTTCGCCGACGACGAGCTTCGGGCTCGCCTGCGCGGCGCGGCGGCGCCGTCGGTCGAGCGGTTCTCGCCCGAACGCGTGCTCGACGCGCTCGAGTCGGGCCTCGAGCGGGTGGCGCGATGAAGCCGCGCGTGCTTTTCGTGGGCCGGAGCCGGTACAGCCTGCCGCTCGACGCGCCCGTCGCCCGCAAGTGGGAGGCGCTCGGCAGGGAGCTCGACGTGCGTGTCCTCGCTACCGGGGTCTCAGGTTCCTGTCACGACGGGGCGTTCCACCTCGTCCGCGATCGCCGGCTCGGCGCGTTCTACGCCCTGCTCCCGCTCCAGATCGCGCGGGAGGTGCGCGCCTTCGATCCGGACGTCGTCGTCGCCCAGAGCCCGTACGAGGCGATCGCCGCAGCCCCCGTCCGCGGCCGCGCCAAGCTCCTGCTCGAGGTTCACGGCGACTGGGACACGGCCACCCGGCTGTACGGGTCGCCGTTCCGCCGCGCGCTCGAGCCCGCCAGCCGCCGGCTCGCCCGGGCGGCAGTCCGCGCCGCGGATGCGATCCGGACCGTCTCGCCCTTCACGAGCGACCTCGTGCGCCGCGCGGGCGGCGAGCCGACCGCGACCTTCACGACGTACTTCGACGTCTCCGCCTTCACCCAGCGGCCGCCGCTGCCGCTCCCGGAGCGGCCCGCCGCGCTCTTCGTCGGCGTCCTCGAGCGCTACAAGAACGTCGCCGGCCTCGCGGAGGCATGGCGGCGCGCGGCGCCGCAGCTTCCGAACGCGACGCTGCGCCTCGTCGGCAGTGGGCGGGAGACGGCCGTGATCGAGCGCCTCGTCGCCGAGCTGCCCGGCCAGACGGAGTGGACCCCTCGGCTCCCTCCGGCCGAGGTCGCCCGCGCCCTCGACGAGTCGAGCCTGCTCGTGCTGCCGTCATTCTCGGAAGGCCTACCGCGCGTGGCGATGGAGTCATTTGCGCGCGGCCGCCCCGTCGTCGGCGCTCGCGCCGGCGGCATTCCCGACATCGTCGAGGACGGCGTGAACGGCGTGCTCGTCGACCCGAAGGACGCGGGCTCGATCGCCGCCGGGCTCGTGCGGGTGCTCGGCGACCGCTCGGAGCTCGAGCGGCTGGCCGCAGGCGCGGTCGCGAGCAGCGACCGTTGGCTGCAGACGCCCGAGGAGTTCGCGCTGAAGATGCGGGAGCTCGTGGACTCGGTCCGATGAGGCGAATCATGTTCGTCACGCAGCAGATCGATCCGGACCACCCGGTGCTCGGCGCCTCGGTGGCGAAGATCGCCGCGCTCGCTGCGCGCGTGGACGAGGTAACCGTCCTCGCGCTCGCCGCGCGACCGGGCGTGCTGCCTGCGAACTGCCGCGTCCGCACGTTCGGTGCCCCTACGCAGGCACTGCGCGGACTGCGCTTCACCGCGGCGCTGGCGCCGGAGCTCGCATTGCGTCGCCCGGCCGCGCTGCTCGCACACATGTCGCCGATCTATGCGCTGCTCGCCGCGCCGCTCACGCGTCCCCTCGGCGTCCGGCTCCTGCTCTGGTACACGCAGTGGCAGACGAACCCTCTGCTCGAGCGCGCCGTCCGGCGCGTCGACGAGGTGCTGACGGTCGACGAGCAGAGCTTCCCGTTCGCCTCGCCGAAGGTGCGGCCGATCGGGCACGGCATCGACGTCGGCCGCTTCACGTGCGCGGAGCCGCCGGGCCGCAGCCGCCTCCGGCTGCTTGCACTCGGGCGCTACTCCGAGGTCAAGGGCTATCCCGCGCTGATCGAGGCGCTGCGCGACGTCGACGCGGAGCTCGTGATCCACGGCTCGACGGAGACGGACGCCGAGCGCGCGCACGAGCCCGAGGTCCAGCGCCTCGCGGCGGCGCTCGACGGCCGCGTGACGGCCGCCGGCCCGGTGGCGCCGGAGGAGGTGCCCGCACTCCTCGCCGAGGCCGACGCGCTCGTGAGCGGGACGCGCGGCGGCGCCGACAAGGCGGTGATCGAAGCGGCGGCGGCATGTGTGCCCGCGTTCTCGCCCGCGCCGGCGTTCGCCGCATTGCTCCCCAACGCGCTTCGCTTCGACGACGACCTGCCGGCGAGGCTCCGCGCGTTTTCCGCGCTCTCCGTCGCGGAGCGTGCGGCCATCGGGCGGGAGCTGCGGACGCGCGTCGAGGAGCAGCACTCGGTCGAGCGCTGGGCCGACCGGGTCGTCGAGGCGGCAGGCCTGTGAAGCCGCGCGTGCTCTTCGTGTCGCGCGAGCGCTTCCGGTTGCCGCTCGACGGTGCGCAGCAACGGAAGTGGGACGCGGTCGCGTCGGTCGTCGAGCACCGCGTGCTCGCGGCCGCCGTCGCGGGCTCTCCGACCGGCGACGAGCACTTTCGGCTCGTCGGACCGGCTCGCGCGCGCAGGCTCGATGGCGCGCTCTTCTATCTCCGGCTGCCGTGGCGGATCGCGCGAGAGCTGCGGCGCTTCCACCCGCAGGCGGCGCTCGTGCAGGGTGTCCACGAAACGGTGGCGTTCCTGCTCGCGCGCCGCCTTGCCGGCGCCTCGACGAAGGTCATCCTCGACGTCCAGGGCGACTGGCACGAGGCGACGCGGCTCTACGGCTCACCGCTTCGCCGCCTGCTCAATCCGCTGAACGACGCGCTCGCGCCGCTCGCCGTGCGCCGGGCCGACGCTGTCCGCACGGTCTCGACCCAGACGACCGGTCTCGTGCGCGGGCTGGACGTCGAGCCGGCGGCGGTCTTCCCGTCATACGTCGATGCCGAGGCGTTCCTCGAGCGTGAGCCGGCGCCGCTGCCGCCCGCCCCGCGAGCGGTGTTCATCGGCGTGCTCGAGCGCTACAAGGCGTTCGACACGCTGGTCGCCGCGTGGCGCCGCGCTGCAGCTCGCGTACCGGAGGCGACGCTCCACCTCGTCGGCGACGGGTCGATGCGCGACCGCGCCGAGGCGCTCGTCGCCGAGCTGCCGGCGCAGACGGAGTGGTCACCGCGGCTGACGGCCGAGGAAGTGGCGGCGGCGATGGATGCGTCCTGGCTCGTCTGCCTGCCGTCGCGTTCGGAAGGCCTGCCGAGGGTCGCGCTCGAGGCCGCCTGCCGCGGCCGGGCGATCGTCGGCGGCAACCGCGCCGGCATCCCGGACGTGGTCTCGCACGCCGTGAACGGCCTGCTCGTCGATCCCGACGACGCGGCAGAGCTCGCGGACGCGCTCGTGCGGATCCTCTCCGACCGGGTCTACGCCGAGCGTCTCGGCGCCGCCGCCCGCGTGACCGGTGAGGACTGGGGCGTCACGCCGGGGGATTACGCGGCGAAGGTGCGAGCGCTCGTCGACGGCGTCGTCCGGGGCTAACCTGCTCCCATGCGCGAGCAGATCAAGCAGCTGCTGAAGAACTCGGTCTACCGCGCTCTCGGCGAGACGGCGAAGGGAATCGGCGCCGTCAACGGTGACGACCGCAGCCTGCGCGTGCTCATGTACCACAAGGTCAACGACGTCCCGAACAACCGCATGTCGATGCCCGTCACGCTCTTCGACGAGCAAATGGCGCAACTGCGCGAGCTCGGGTACGCAGTTGTCGATCTCGATGCGGTGCTCGGCCATTACATCGACGGAGCGCCGCTGCTGGAAGGAGCGGTGCTGATCACGTTCGACGACGGGTACCGGGACAATCTCGAGAACGCGGCGCCCGTGCTCTACAAACACGGCTACCCCGCGGTGCAGTTCGTGCCGCTCGCGTACGTGGGCGACCGTCTGCCGCTGCCGCACGAGGAGCACCTCGCAGCGAGCGGCGTCATCAACCGGACAGTTGATTGGGAGGAGCTCGGCGAGCTGGAACGGCTCGGCGTGCGCATCGAGTCGCACGGGATCAGCCATCGCCCGCTCGCCGATCTCGAGCTCGACGAGTCGGCGCGTGAGATCGCAATCTCGAAGCTGCGGCTGGAGGAGCGGCTCGGACGGCCGGTGCGTGCGTTCTCGTACGTGAAGGGCTCGGAGGCGCATTACAAGCCGGTACACCTGAGCCTCGTCCGCCAGGCCGGATACGACGTCGCGTTCACGGCGGTCTCCGGCGCGAACTCGCTCGCGAGCGATCCACTCCAGCTTCGTCGCTACAACGTCGAGCCGTACTCGTCCCGTACCTTCGAGCTCGTGCTCGCCGGCGCGTGCGACCTCATCTCGGTCAAAGACACCGTGACGGGGACTCGCGCGCGGCGCGTCTTCAACGCGGCGCTGGGCACGTCTTCGAAGTGATCGTCGAGCCGGCGCGGCGCGACGAGTTTCTCGCGCTGATGCAGGAGACCTACGGCGCGGCGATGTCACCCGCCGAGTTCGACTGGTGGTTCGACCGCAATCCTGCCGGGCCGAGAATCCTGAACGAGGCGCGCGCGGACGACGGCACGGCGCTCGGTGCGCTCGCCATGTCGTTCGCGCGGATGAGCCAGGGGCTTGCCGCGTTCGCAGTGCACGCCGTCACGACGCCGGCGGCGCGAGGGCGCGGGGTCTTCTCGACGCTCGAGCTCCACAACGAGGGTGAGGCTGCCGGCGCCGGGGCATCGTGGGCGCTCGGCTTCACGAATCCAATGGCGGGCCCGATCCTCGTCGAGCGGCTCGGCTGGGAGGACGTCACGTCGCTCCGGATCTGGGCGCGCCCGAGGCGGATGCGGAGGCGCGGCGAGGGGCGGCTGCTCGGCGACCCGGGAGTCGGCGCGTTCGGCGACGGACCGTCAGCGGAAGGGCACCACATCGTCCGCGATGCCGCGTACCTCGACTGGCGCTACGCAAGCTCGCCGCGGCCGTACGTGAAGGTCGAGGACGGTGAGGGGTGGGCGGTCGTAACGCATGCCGTGTGGCACGGCTTCTCGTCCGCCGTCGTCTGCGAGGCAGTGGGCGGGGCGCGCGTGCTCCGGCGCGCCGCGCGCGCAGCGGACGCGGATCTCGCCGTTGCGATGGTCAACCCGGGCGAGGAGCGCAGGTACCTCGCCGCCGGCTTCGTGCCGACGCCCCGCACGATCCGTTTCATCGGCAAGCGCCTCTCAGACGAGGCGCCCGAGCTGCCGAAGCGCCGCGACGCGTGGCACTTCACGCTCGGCGACCTCGACTTCTTCTAACGCATCCCCATGGGTCCGCCGTCGCCGGGGATCGAGAAACCGGGAAGCGCATCCGGCGCGACCAGCAGCACGACGCCGAGGGCAAGCAAGAGACCGGCTGTTCCGTACGTCACCACGCGCCCCCAGGGCAACGTCTTCTCGGCCGCTATCACGCCTGCGACCAGCCCCATCCAGAGGAGGCTCATCACGCCGAGCGCGAACAGCGCCGCCATCAGGGCCCAGCAGCAGCCGATGCACCATGCGCCGTTCCGGACGCCCATCTGGAGCGCACCCGACAGCCCACCTCGCCAGGCGCCGAGCAGGAAGCCGAGCGGGCTCCGGCATTTCGTCAGACAGACGTGCTTGAGCGGGGTGAGCTCGTAGGCGGCGGCAGCAACGAGCGTGCCGCCCGCGACCCACCGGCCGGCCTCGTTCCACGCCAGCTGTGACCCGAGCAGCCTGTGCCCGAGGTCGAAGATGCCGTACGCCAGCACGCCGGTGGCCCCCCACGCGAGCAGGTAGCCGGCCGTGAAGAGGAGCGGCGCCGCCGGCGTTCGACTCCGCGTCATGCGCGAATAGAGGGCGATCGTCGGCGACACCGACGGAAACATCATCGCCGCCATCATCACGATCCACACGCCGACGAACCAGCCGAGTGTCCCGAGATCGGTCCCCGGCCCGTTGTCCATTCCCCGCATCCGGTCGGCCGTCGACCACCAGGCGAGCGCGGCGAGCGCGAACAGCAGACCCACCAGGGCGAGACGTACCCGTACCGCGGCCAATGCAGGCGCGAGGCCTGAACGGTCGCGGCCGTGCTCGCCGCCGGAGACGGCGGAATTCACGTCAGACGGCCCAGGCGAACTTCGACTGCGAGAAGGCGGACTTTCCTTCGTACTCGATGCCGAATGCGTTGACGTGCGCGTGTATCGCCTTCGAGATCGTCAGCTCGGACGCCACCGGATGGAAGATGCCAGTCATGCGTGCCGGCTCTCCCGACTCCACGCCGAACGGAACGACGTCCTCGATCTCGAAGTCGACGGCGTCGCCGATCTTGACGCTGTGGCGAAGACCCTCCTCGTGGATCTCGATGGGCGCACGCTCGACGCCGAGGTTCTCGCCGATCAGCGGTCCGAGCGCCTCCATGGGTCCGCCGAGCTGTCCGCCGAACACGGCGCCGAGCTTCTCGGCCTGCTCGTCGGAAGCTGCGTCGTCGATGAAGACTCCGAGTCGCCAGTTCCCGTCTGTCATCATCTTCGGCATGTCGGCGACCGCCGCGAGCGCGAGACCGCCGACGTCGGTTCCCTCGATCTCACCCTTCGTGATGTTGAAGACGAGCGTGACGCGGCACCGGTCGTAGTCGGCACCGAGGGCGAGGGACGCGGTGCAGGGACAGACCACCTCGCACGAGCACGTCTCGAAATAGGTTCCCTCGAGCTTCCAGGCCATGCCGCCTCCTTCGTCGCTGGGCGATCGTGAGCGCGCCGATTATGGTCCCTCGGGGTCAGTCCGGTCAATTGCCCTCGGCTAGGCAAGCTTCCGGCGTGCGCAGGCTCGTCTTCGCGACTCAGAAGCTCGACCCGGCCGACCCCGTGCTCGCGGCGGCCGTGCCGATGGTGCGCGCGCTCGCGGCGCGGGTCGACGAGCTCGTCGTCCTGTGCGTCTCCGCCGTGCCGGAAGCCGTCCCCGCGAACGCGCGCGTGCGGGAATTCGGGTCGTCGACCCAGGTGCAGCGGGGCGCGAGGTTCGCGGCGGCGCTCGCGCAAGAGCTGCGGCCGAAGCCGTTCGGCGTCGTCGCGCACATGGTGCCGCTGTACGCGGTACTCGCCGCGCCGCTCGTGCGGCCGCTCGGGATTCCGCTCGTCCTCTGGTACACGCACTGGAAGGCGCACGCCGTGGTACGGGCCGCGGAGAAGGCATGCACGGCGATCGCCTCGGTCGACCGGCGCTCGTTCCCGTTCCCGTCGCGCAAGGTGCACGCGATCGGGCATGGGATCGACGTTCACGAGTTCGCATGCAGCGATTCGCCCGGCGGTGAGCTGCGGGCGCTCGTGCTCGGCCGCTATTCGCCGGCCAAGGGGCTCGAGACGATCCTGCGCGGCGCCGAGCTCGCCGGCGTGCACGTCGAGGCGCACGGCTCCGACGAGACGTTCGAGGCATATAGGCGCGAGCTCGAGCGGCTTGCAGGGGGCGCCGAGCTCGCCGGCCCGGTTCCGCGCACGGAGGTTCCGGCGCTCTTTGCCCGCAGCCACGTCCTGATCAACAACATGCGCGCGGGCGCGCCCGACAAGGTCGTCTACGAGGCGGCCGCGTCGTGCCTGCCGGTGCTCGCCTCGAACCCGGTCTTCGACGACCTCCTGCCGGCGGAGCTGCGCTTCGAGCGCAACGACCCGGAGAGCCTTGCCGACCGGCTGCGCACGCTCGACCGCCGCCGGCGGCCTGAGCTGCGAGGGCTCGTTGCGCGCAACCACTCGGTCGAGCACTGGGCCGACGGCCTCCTCGCTACCGTGAGCGCCGGATGAAGAGCGACCCGATCCTCCACCTCCAGAAGGTCGCGGGCATCTCCGGCTCCGAGGCGCACCTGCTCTCGCTCCTGCCGCGCCTGCGCGAGCGCGGCTGGGACGTCCGAATGCTGATGTTGCACGAGCACGAGCCGGGCGCCTGGGACTTCGCAAAAGCGCTGCGCGCCCGCGGCGTGCCGCTCGACGCGATCCCGCTGCGCGCGGACTTCGATCCGATCGCGTTCGTCAGGGTGGTGGCGTATCTGATGCGCAAGCGGCCTGCGATCCTCCATACACATCTCGTGCACGCGGATGCGTACGGCCTGCTCGCGGGAACGGTGGCGCGGGTGCCGCTGCGCTTCTCGACGAAGCACGGCTTCAACGAGTTCCGCGAGGCCCCCTACTTCGGTGTCGCCGACCGGGCGTTCGCGAGCCTCGCGCATGTGCACATCGCGATCTCGCGCGGCCTCGCGCGCTACCTCGAGGACGTTGAGGGCTTCGACGACGAGAGCTTCGAGATCGTGCACTACGGGATCGATCCTGACGGCGAGCCGGCTCCCTACGCCGGCGGCGTGCCGCGGCTGCTCTGCGTGGGGCGCCTGATCCCGATCAAGGGTCACATCGTCTTGCTGCGCGCGTTCGCCGAAGCGCGCAAGACGCTGCCCGACCTCGAGCTCGAGATCGCCGGGCGCGGGCCGCTCGAGCCTGCTCTCAAGGCGCTCGCGCGGGAGCTCGGCATCGCCGACGGAGTCCGCTTCCTCGGGCAGGTGTCGCCGATCCAGGCCGCGATCGAGCGCGCGGCCGTCGTCGTCGTCCCGTCGATGGGCGAGGGCTTCGGCATGGTTGCGCTCGAGGCGATGGAGCGCTCGCGCCCCGTGATCGCCGCAGCCGTCGGCGGCCTCGGCGAGCTCGTCCGCGACGGCGAAACCGGCCTGCTCGTTCCCGCGGGCGAACCGGCGCCGCTGCGCGACGCGATCGTGCGGCTCGCCGGCGATCTCGAGCTCGCGCGCCGCATGGGCGAGGCCGGCCGCCGGCGCGCGCTGTCGCGCTTCCTCCAGAGCTTCTGCACGGAGCGCACCGAGCTGCTCTATGAAGGTGCCCTCCGCGCCGGCGGCGCGTAGGGTGTCGCAACCGGCATCTCGTCCTCGTGACAAGTTGTCACTAGGACGACGAAACGCGGGCCTTTCTACGTGGTCGGTCTGATGCGTCTGGGACCATCTCGGTCTACAGTGCGAGGGTGCCTACACGGTCGGACCACGAGATCATGGCAAAGCTAAGAGCCATGCTCGTCGACGGCTTGGAGGATGCGGCTGGGGCTGTTCGTTCCTCACGTCGCGCGATTTCGTTTGCGCAGGGATATGTCAAACGGCGCGAGCGGCTCGATCAAACAAGGCAATTCTTGCGCTCCATGGAAGATGTCCACGATCACGAACTCGTCCTGCGCGAAGCCAACCTTCGGTATTTGAATCAACTCCAAAGCATCACGGACGCTCCGAGTCCGTCGGCGTTGGAACGCATCTGGGTCGGCTTTCTCATAGAAGCCGCAGAGAAGGTGAGGCGTGATCGACGGGACACCCGAGCCTACGCGAGCCTGATGCGCGATGCCGACGACGAGGACCGCGAGTGGTCTGACGCCGCCGCGCGGATCGCCAGAGAACACTGGCAGCGAACGAACTAGTCCCACGGCGCTCCTATCTGTTCTTTGCCACCGTGCCGGTGCGCGACTGCGAGGTAAGGAAGCGCGTGCTCGTCGTATCCCGCGATCCGATCAACGAGGCGGGCATGGACGTCCTGGCTGCTCGGGTGACTTCACAGGGAAGGTTTCGGAGCGTTCCCTCGGTTGCCGAGGTAGAACCGAGCGAGGACAACGGGCTCACCGAGACGAGCTTCGTGTTGTGCCATGCCGTCGTGGAGCTGCCTCAGGACAAGCTCGATGCGAGACCCTTTGGGCAGCTCTCGGTCAGCCACATGCTGGAAGTAGACAAGAAGCTCATCTATGCGTTCGACCTCGATCGCTACGTCCGCAAGGACGAGGAGGAGGAGGAGAGCCAAGAGGAGTCGGCTACCTAGTTGTAGGACCCACGAGATTCAGCGCCTTGAGCTGAGAATCGCGTCGTAGAGGGCGGCTGTGCGATCGGCCACGCGGAGAACTCGCGGGAGGCCAAGGCTGTCCGGACGGTGGGGCGGCATTGACTTCCGCAACCTCAAAAGATAGTTTGAGCTTATGAGAGAGCGTGTCGCGAAGACGGCCTTGTTCGACGCGTTCGCTTCGGTGGCGGCGGCGCTTGGAAGTGGCCGCCGGGCCGAGATCGTCGACGTGCTTTCGCAGGGCGAGCGCTCGGTGGAGGAGCTCGCAAACGAGGTGGGGCAGAGCCTTGCCGCCACGTCGCACCATCTGCGGCTGCTCGCGAGAGCGGGCCTGGCGCGTTCACGCCGTGACGGCCATCGCGTCGTGTATCGCCTCGCGAGCGAGCGGGTGGACGAGCTTTGGGCGGCGGTTCGGGACGTGGCTGCATGGCATGTCGCCGAGGTGAACGTGCTGGCCGAGGAGTACCTGGGCGCGCGCGACGGCGTCGAGCAGGTCTCCGCGCCGGAGCTGGAGGCGAGGCTCGCGCGCGGCGATGTCGTGCTGCTCGACGTGCGCCCGGAATCCGAGTACCGCGCGGGGCACATCGCGGGCGCGGTCTCTGCTCCGCTCTCCATGCTGCCGTCGCTTGCGCCCACGCTGCCGCGCCGGCGCGAGGTGATCGCCTACTGCCGCGGGCCCTACTGCGTCTATGCCGACGACGCGGTGCGGTTGCTGCGCGAGCGCGGGCTGAAAGCGCGCCGGCTGGACGTGGGCTTTCCGGAGTGGCGGCGCGCCGAACGACCAGTCGAGATGGCGAGCTGAGAGGAGCCTTGGATGCTGTTGCGCCCGTTCCTGAATGACGCGAGCTCGTGCGCCAGCTACCTGTTCGGCTGCGGCACGCACGCCAAGCTCGCGGTCGTCGACGCGCACGCCGATCTTGTCGACGACTACCTCGCGACGGCAGGCCGGCTCGGCGCGCCGATTGTGGCCGTGTTCGAGACACACGTGCAGGCCGACCATGTCTCAGGCCTGCCTGCGCTGGTCGAGAGCACCGGTGCGACGGCCTATCTACCTGTCGGCGCGGGAGTCGAGTTCGAGCACGTCCCGCTCGCCGACGGTGACGTCGTGGAGCTCGGGAACACGCTCGTGACCGCGATCGCAACACCGGGGCACGCGCCCACCCACCATGCCTATACGGTTGCCGACCGGCGGCGTCAGACCGAGGAGCCGTGGCTCGTGTTCAGCGGCGACTCGCTGCTGATCGGCGATGTCGGCCGGCCCGACCTGCACGTGGCCGGCGACCCCCACGGGCAGGCCCGGCTCCTGCACGCAAGTCTCCGCCGGCTGCTCGAGCTCCCCGACCACGTCGTTCTCTATCCGAGCCACTACGCGGGCTCCGTCTGCGGCCGCGGCCTCTCCGGCAACCCGGTCTCCTCGATCGGCTTCGAGCGCGCGCACAACCCGCTGCTCGCGCTCGAGGATCCGGACGCCTTCGCGGACGCGGTCGTCGCCGACATGCCGCCCCGCCCGATCGAGCAGGAACGGATCGTCGCCGCCAACCGCTCCGGCAGGGTGGGCGCCCTCACATGACCTCGGTCCGGCTCGGCCTGCGCGCCAACGCCGGCCAGTTCGCCCTCCTCGTCGGCCTGAATGCGCTCGTCGGCGGAATGGTCGGCCTCGAGCGAAGCGTGCTGCCGCTGGTGGGCAAACAGGATTTCGGGCTGCGCTCGAGTTCGACGATCCTGGCCTTCGTCGTCGCCTTCGGCGCCTCGAAGGCGCTCACCAACCTCGCCGCCGGCGAGCTGGCCGAGCGGATCGGGCGGAAACGGCTTCTCGTCACCGGCTGGCTCGTCGCGCTTCCGGTGCCGCCGCTGATCGGGCTCGCCCCCTCCTGGTGGTTCATCGTCGCGGCCAACCTGCTGCTCGGCGTCAACCAGGGGCTCGCCTGGTCGATGACCGTTGTGATGAAGATCGATCTCGCCGGGCCGCGCCGGCGCGGCCTCGCGCTCGGCCTCAACGAAGCCGCCGGCTACCTCGGCGTCGCCGCAACAGCCTTCGCCACCGGTGTCCTTGCTGTCAACTACGCGCCGCGAACCGTGGTCTGGGTCGGCGCGGCGCTGATTGCCACGGTCGGTCTTCTGGTCAGCGTGCTCGCCGTGCGCGACACCGGCGCGCACGTCGCCCTTGAGCAGCAAGCACACGGAGATCACGTGCCCGCGCACGCAGGTCTTCGGAGCGCCTTCGCGCACGCGAGCCTGCACAATCCGATCCTGCGCGCTTGCAGCCAGGCCGGCCTGGTCAACAATCTCAACGACGCGCTCGCCTGGGGCCTGGCCCCGCTCTATCTCGCAGCCCACGGTGCCAGCCTCCGCGAGATCGCCGTCGTTGCCGCCGCCTATCCGGTCGTGTGGGGCGCGGGACAGCTCGCGACCGGCTGGCTGTCCGACCACATCGGCCGAAAGCCGTTGATCGCCGGCGGGATGCTCGTCCAGGCGGCGGCGCTCGGTCTGCTAGTCGTCGGCGGCGGCAGCTTCACGCCCTCGCTCGCGGCCGCGGCGTTGCTCGGCGTTGGCACGGCGATGGTCTACCCGACGTTGATCGCGGCCGTCTCGGACGCGAGCCAGCCGCGCGATCGCGCGCGCGTCGTCGGCGTCTACCGCTTCTGGCGCGACTTCGGCTTCGTCCTCGGCGCACTGATCGCCGGGATCGGCGCCGACGCCACCTCTCCACGGACGGCGATTCTGATCGTCGCTGTGCTCACGGGCGCGAGCGGGCTTCTCGTTGCCGCGACTTCCTGGGAACCGCGTCCTGCGCTCCGGCCCGCCGCAGGCCCCGTAAGTATCGTGAAACGAGCTGAGGAGACCCCTTGACTCCCGTCCTCGACCCAGAAGAGGCCCACCTCGCGGCGCTCCGCCGACTGGGAGACTTCCGCGGCCGCCGTGTACTAGAGCTCGGTTGCGGCGACGGACGCCTGACGCTCGGCATCGCCGGCGACGCGGCGAGCGTGCTCGCATTCGACCCGGACGCGGAGGCGGTTGACCGCGCGCGGCAGTCACTTCCCGACGAGCTTGCCGAGCGCGTCGCCTACCGGGCCGCGTCGGGAAAGGAGATCGATCTCGAACCTCTCTCCTTCGATCTCGTCGTCTTCTCCTGGTCACTCTGATGAGTTGACCCGGAGGACGTCGTGCACGTCCTGCGCAACATGGTCGAAGCGGTCAGGCCGGGAGGGCTCGTGCTCGACCTGCAGGTGATCCGGCCGAACCCGACTGCCGAGGTGGACGGGCGAGTGGTCTGCGAGATCGACGGCGAGCCGCTTTTCCTCACGGCGGACGCCGCAACGGCCGCCGTCGACGCGCTCGTCCGCGCCGGGCGGCTGGTCGAGCAGGCAATCGACGACCACGACGTATGCAAGCACTACGCCAACGGAGCCGAGCTCGTCGACGACTTCGCCGACAAGAGGCGCCGCCTGCCTAACGCTGCCGTTCCCGGTCTGCGCGCGCTCGCACGACCCTGTGCCGTGCGCGAGCGCTGCCGGCTGCGGCGGCTTCAGGTGCGATGACGGTCGTGAAGGCACCCGCGCTTCCCAGCAACCCTGAACCCGCCGTACGCTTTGGCACATGAGCCCGTTCGTGGGCCGGCGGGCCGAGCTCGCCGAGCTTGCCGAAATCTCCGGCGCTGCTGCAGCGGGGCATGTCGCCGCTGCTGTCGTTTTCGGCGAGCCCGGCAGCGGGAAGAGCCGGCTCCTGGCAGAGGCGGCCCTGCACTCGCCGCTCTCGAACCGGTTCCGCGTCGTCGGCTACGAGCCGGAACGCGAAGTGCCCCTCGCAGCAGCCTCCGATCTCCTGCTCGCGATCGCCGCTAAGGCGCCGGCAGCGCATGGGCTGGAGGCGCTGCTCTTCGGCAACGCACGCGACGAGCCGCGAGGGCTTCGGCCGTTGCGGATCTTCGAGTCCGCGCATCGCGCGCTTCGCACGGTCGGTCCGGCGCTGGTTCTCGTCGACGACACGCAATGGATCGACGAGCTCTCGCTCGCGCTTTGCCATTATCTCGTGCGAGCCGCCAGTGACCGCGGCGAGTCGCTTGCACTGATCGCGGGCGGGCGGCCGTCGCCACCGTCGAGTTCGCTGGTCGAATCGCTCGCTCAG
>WNGB01011682.1_pt1 | contig 16044 bp, 11 predicted proteins | sample 5400681 | NCBI WGS metagenome assembly WNGB01 (sample SAMN13153367, study PRJNA577476) | soil metagenome | isolation source: 115 cm soil or saprolite under grassland replicate 2 | place: USA:California | collected 2016-06-15 | reverse complement strand
CTAAAGCGCAGCGTTCTTTCTTCCTGTCACTCTTTTCGCCATCGGTGAGTGCTCGCCAGATCGCCTTCGCCGACACTAAGGCGCGTACAAGCCAAGGAAGGACGAGGAGAGACACTATGATGTCGCTTAAATGTACCCCGGCGGCAGTGGCCGTATTTTCGACTGATGTGTTGGCGAGGAGTGCTCCGGCGCCAATGGCCGCATTAAAATTGCCGCCTGTGTTTCTCGAGAGGGAAAACAAGCCAATCGCTGTGTTGTAACTGCTCACCGTAAGGCTCAAGAGGGCGGTGTGCCCTTCCGCCGTGTTGCGACCGACATAGCCATCGTCGGGTGCCAGGACAATCGCTTGCGCCCTTTGGGGAAGGCCAAAAGAGAGACAGAACAAAATCATAGCGTATACAATATTTCGATTTTTCATGCGCTGGTTTCGTTTCATTGTCTTGGGCCTTCGCTGATTTGGGTCTTCACTTAGGTACTGCAGGAAATCTGGCGCGATATAACGCGAAAAGTTTTCTTAAGAAGCCCGCCCTTAGTTCACCTCGACGACATTCGTGGCAGGCCGCGGATTACCCGGATGTCGCGACTAGAGAGCCAAAGTTTTACAGCGAATCATAGAGAGGGGTCCCTGAAGGGTCCCTGAACATGGGAAAGCCGTGAATGATTTTCTACGGAATGCGGACCGGGATGTTCGCTTTGGCTTCAGGTCCTGTTGCCTGAAAGGCGGAAACGGGTGCTGTTAGGCTTTCGCTGGAATTCTTTCTACTCGGCTCACTTCGCGTGATTGGCACGCTTTAGATTCGCCCGACGGCCGCGAAAACCGTCGCTCTTTTGGCCGACGTCCTTCTCAGTTATTCACCTTAACTTTAACAAATAGGTCGACTTGGTCGTGCTATCTCCGGCGTTTTGTCCGCAAGCGTTTGAAAACCCGGATCGCCGTTCACCAAATCGAACATGGAATCGACTCGAATCGACGGAGCGTCGATATTGTCCTGATCAAGGCACTCGCGCTTAAGGTAATCGATCGCCTTCGCTTTGTCGCCTAATCCAGCGTAGATCAAGGCAAATAAATAACCGCGGATGAATTCCTGCCGGCCCCGCGCTTCAAGCTGCCGACCGACGTCAGGGACTTTGTCCGACGAGATGTCCGCGGTTCGTTTTATTCCCTCCGGCGTCAGCTCAAATATCCAGGCGAGAACCAGCGCGATTGGTAAGCCGATGATGATGATGAGCAGAACAATCAAGCGAATCGCCCAGTTCGGAACATCGAACACTGGAAAAACTTGCGCGATGCCCTGCGAGAATGCCCAGCCGGCGACCATGTAAGCGATCGCCACCTTGTAAACATCGCGCCGCTTCAATTCGGCGAAGAAACTACCCCACTTCATTCGTGAAGCAGTCGCTGATTTGAATTCTGAAGCCGGAACAGTTCGCGCGTTACTGCCGTTGGCGTCTGCGTACTGTTCGCCGAAGTAACGGTGTCCCAACCCATCGAGTACCGAGAGCACGTCGTTCCCGAGATTGGCGCCATCAAGGTCGAATGGAACGCCAGCTACTTCCAGGTTGCTGGGATCGGCAGAGACCATCACAGTTCCGATGTTGTGGCCAGGTTGGCCGATGAATTCATGGATGCCGTCGGCGGTGCGCCCAGATTGAATATGTAAACCCCGCGTCCATAGGTAGAAGCCGCAAGCTGACGGCTCATAGCATTGAAGGAGAGCGCGCTAGCCACCATTCCTGTCGGTATGCCGTCGCTCATGTCTCCCCATGTGATGCCACCGTCGGTGCTGGCAAAAACCCCTGCAAGAGAAGCTGCAAAGATATGTTGGGGATTCGCTGGATCGATAGCTACATCGCGATAGATCAGGTTAGGGATTCCCTGTTGAGTCCAGGTCGTTCCCATGTTGGTGGTCTTATACACACCTGAATCGCACGCGAGATACGCCGTTTGCGGGTCAGTGGGATGGACGGTGATGGCCCAGACTCCCCCCGGTAAGTTTTGGGTGACGTCGCTCCAGATCGCCGCAGGCCCGCTGTTTGCATTCGTGGTCACCCAAACTTTCCCGTGGAGGGCGACAGCGTAAATGACGTTAGAATTATTCGGTGCTTCGTAGACTGCAGTAACAGAGTTGTACCACGCATCTGGAGGTTTGGTAGGATCCGCAAGCGACTGCCCGATCGTCGTCCAGCCCCCAGGCGTCACCGTCGGGCCGTCAAGGGTTCGGACCACGTGTTGGCAAGCGGCGATGATATGAGTTGGAGAGGATGGATTCATGCTAAACGTCGGAAAGAAGTTGCAGCCAGGATCGCCATCAAATTGAGACGGGCGAATATCGACCGAGTTGTGCGGCGTTGCCGTGTTGAATCTCCTAAAGACATAATCCCGATACATCGTGAAGTACCCAACCGTCCCATTGACCGGATCGATCAAATTGTGCGCGGAATCGCCACCAAAGATCATATCCCATGGCGCGCCCACGCTGCTGAACACGACGCCGTTATCCTGGGTTCCCGCGATCATGCTACCGTGTGCGCTCAAGGCCACGCCGTAGAGCAGCGCACCTGGAAGGTTTTGATTGAGGTTCGTCCACTGCAGCCCGGCGTCCGTCGATCTTACAACACCTCCATCATTGCCGTCGTACACCACGCCAACAGCTGTCCGCGAGAAGGCGATCGCTCTTTGGTCGGTATGGATGGTAGGACCCCACCAGTGCCCTATTTCAGTCCAGGTGAGGCCGCCGTTGTCGGTACGGTAAAGGGCCTGGTTTCCTCCGAGGATGACGTTTGGATTAAAGGGATCCACGGCGAACACCCCGAAGCCGATATTGTTAGCGTTTGCGCAGCTGTCAGCTCCGGTAAAGCATCTCGTTGCGATTTGAATCCAAGTCGCTCCGCCGTCCATGGACTTATAGAGATTATGGTCCGGGTCACCGGGCCCCAGAAGGTAAAGCGTGGAGTTGACCACACTCAATCGGTTTTGCGAACCTGCGAGGACACCATGTATGAGAGTCCAGGACTGGCCAGAGTCAGTGCTCTTGAAGGCACCGTTGTCATCGGTGATGTAAAGAGCCGAGGGTTGTGTCGATGGATCAATGGCTAGGTCGTGGATTCCGTCATATTCCTCCCTCGAGCCCGGTTGGCCCGCCTGGCGCAATCGGGTCCAAGTCACGCCGCTATCGGACGAACGCCACAATCCAGAATGGTGCGAAAGTCCATTCGCCACGTACACTATCGAGCCCTTGCGGGTCCGAGCACCGATGGCGATCGCCCTGATAACCGTTCCCCCAAATTGGGTTGCGCCAAGATTGGACCAAGTCGTCCCTCGATCCAAGGAGCGGTACAGACCGACGCCGAAATGGGGATCGGCACCGGTGCCGACATAAACATGGTTAGACGCGGCAGGATTGATAGCGATCGAACTGACACTCTGCGAAGCCCACGCGTCGGACAAATATCGCCACGTGAGACCGCCGTCGGTTGTTTTGGCAAGCCCGCCTGAGCTTCCTGTATAAAGGACGTTGGCGTTGATCGGATCGATAGCCAAAGTATGGACCCTTGCGCTTGCGTTTCCGCCGTAGCTGTGCTGAATGGGAGGCGCTATCGGAAAAGTCCATGGTGGCACGACCTCAAGCGTTTCGGGCGAGATGAACTTCCGGCCTTGCAAAAGCGGGCTTAGAGGCAACGCGCGCGCCGCGACTAGGGCGCTTTCGTAGGCGCCGGGGGACACGCCTCCTGGTCCGGTGCCGAAGAATTGGTTCAAAAATTCAGTACGCTTTTCGACATACTCGGGATCGTTATCGTTTTCTTCGGCCGAAAGGTCAGCCTCACTGCTTGCGTCCTGCATACCATCGCGAAGCGCGTTCGCGACAGCGCTGTAACCGGTCAGTAACGCGGCTACCAGCATCAACGAGACTGAGGCAAGGTATCTGGTTCGGGGGAGTAGAGTAACTAAAACGCGCCGGGATAATACACGGAATAAAGAATCTGATTTTGTTTTCATTTTGTCCTCCTGCATTTTTTGTTTTCACCGAGGTACTGCAGGAATTCCGGCGCGATATAACGCGGAACGTTTGGACTTTTTTGAAGAAGCCGGGGCCGTCGCCGAGGCTGCGGAGAGCCCAGCTGCGGATTACTGGCCCTTGCCTAGCGAGCTACCCCGAACGAGTTCGCGAGCCGGCGACGTGACAGTCGCGGACGTAGCGCACCAGCGTAAACCACCAAGGCAGAAGGGAAGCGAGAAAAGCTCTAAACAGAAGAAGATAACTCCGAAGACTTTCGCGAGCAGGCGATGGAAACAAAGATCGAGTTTTGCTCAATCTGAACTGCTTCGTTATCTTCGTTGCCTTTTGTTAAAGCCGCGCCGAAGCAGTTTATTCGGACGCGAGGAAAGTTGAATTGAAAAACCTGTCTACCTTGGAAAACTGCGGCTTTCTAACTCGTTGAAAAAGCTGTGGACGTTCAACGCTGCCTTTTCTCGCAAAGCTTTTGGAAACGCGGATCTCCACGTAACGCGTCGAACATTGGATCGAGCCGAAGCAATGCAGGAGTGAGCGGCACGTTCTCAGGCAGTGGGCCTGCACACGGTATCGAGAGCAGTTTCTGTATAGCGGTGATGGCACGGTCCGGTTCGCCCGTTTGAGCCGCCACTCGAGCAAGGATCTGGATCGGAACGGCACCGACTAACGCGTCTATCTCGATCCGGAGCGTAGTCATGGCCCGTTCCGACAGATCCAACGCCGCGGCTTTGTCACCGAGGCCTGCGTTGGTTAGCGCGAGAATTTCGACGAGACTATAATTTTCTGACTGTTCTTTGAGCAAAGGTTCCAGTTCACTGCGTGTTTGTCGCCAAGTTTCCCGCGCGGTGGCATGGTCGCCGGCAACTTCTTGGGCCCAGCCTAACCAAAAGCGCAGTCGGCCATTTATGTAACCCAACGCTGGATCAGGCTTGGCCAATATCTCCTTTAGGCGAGGAATCATCTGTGCAGGGCGGCGCTCCAGGATTTCCTGGTAAACTTGTGCTTCCAAGGCCTGGGTGTCGTCGGCGGCTGGGCGGAGCGGAGCGAGAAGCGCCGCAGCACGTGGCAGATCGCCTTGGGCTTGCGCGATCGCCGCCTTCGTCGCGAGCGTATCCACATCATCCGGTGTGATATCCAGAACCTGATCAAGCTTTCGCAGAGCTTCGGGGAAACTACGAAGAGCAATATAGGAAATCGCGTGCTGGGTGATCAGGGAAACGCTGCGCGGATCGAGCCGCTCGGCTTCGTTGAAGTATGCCTCGCTCAGGTCCCACTGGCCTCGCCTCCGCGCGACATAAGCGAGCGACTGAGGAATCCTGCTGCTATTAGGTAGAAGTTGACGTGCTTGCTCAAAGTAACGCACGGCGGTGTCGTACTCCTTGAGACAGGCGTAGTGGTATTGCCCTTTGGCCAGCACGGCCTCGCCAAGGTTGGGCTGAAGAGTCAGCGCGGTTTCGGCTGCCTGCCGTGCCTCTTCACGCAGAGCGACCGTTGGTTGAAGACTCTCCGTGAGGTAGCCGCGCGCATCCACGTATGACAGCAGCGCCCAACTCAAGGCGAATTTCGGGTCCAAGCGCACCGCTTCTCTGAGATATTTCTGCGCACCAAGCGCGTTGGCGGCTGTGTTGTCGGTCTTCAATGCGTAAGACAGTCCACGCAAATAGGCATCGTATGCCTCAAGACTGTCCGTCGGTTTGGCGGCGATGACTTGCTTCTCGCGACCGGTTAGCTTCGCTTCCAACGACTCCGCGACTCGTCTTGCGACCTCGCTCTGAATTGCGAACACGTCCGCAAGATCGCGGTCATAAGTCTGTCCCCATAACTGCCGGTGTGTGCGCGCATCGACCAATTGCGCGTTGACACGCACGCGATTGCCGGAGCGCTGGACACTTCCTTCTACCACATTCGCCACCCCGAGCTGGTGACCGATCTTGCGGAGATCGCGCGCGATCCCGCTCTTATATTGCATCACCGATGTGCGGCTGATTACCTTCAGATCGGCGATCTTGGCTAGGTCCGTTAGGATTTCTTCCTGTACGCCGTCAACGAAATATGCGTTATTCGGATCGCGACTGAGGTTTTCGAAGGGCAGAACCGCGATGGATTTCGTAGGCGAGCGGAAAGTGTCAGCTTGCCGTGGACCTGTGTAGCGGCGCACAAAAAACAAACCGACGCAAAGCGCAACAGCTAGGATTATCACGTAAAGCCACGCGGGATTACGCGATGACTCTTTTGGTAAATCGTCAGCGAATTCCCCTCGCTTCATAGCTGCTTTCCCTCGCAGAGTTTTTGGAAGCGCGGATCGTTGCGGAGCGGATCGAACATCGGATCGAGCCGCAGCAGCGCGGGAGTGAGTGGCACGCCCGTAGCCAAGGGGCCCTGGTACGGTATCGAGACTAGTTTTTGTAAGGCGGCAATCGCGCGATCGGGCTCTCCAAGGCGCGCGGCCACTCGGGCTAGGATTTCGATCGGACTCGCACCAGTCAAGGCGTCCTTTTCAATCGGATTTGCCGCCATGGCCCGTTCTGCAAGAGCCAACGCGGCAGCTTTGTCACCAAGGCCCATATTGGTCAGCGCGAGATCTCCAATGAGGACGTAATTATCCTGCTGTTCTTTCAAAAAAGCTTCCAGTTCGCTCCGCGCGCGTTGCCAACTTTCTTGGGCGGCGGCATGGTCGCCCACCACTTCCTGCGCCCAGCCTAACCAAAAGCGCAGTCGGCCATTTAAGTAACCCAACGCTGGGTCAGGCTTGGCCAATACTTCTTTTAGCCGGGGGATGATTTGTGCAGGACGGCGCTCAAGGATCGCTTGGTAAACTTGTGTTTCCAACGCGCTGGTGTCGCTGGCAGGCGGGTGAAGGGGAGCGAGGAGCACGGAGGCTCGCGGCAGGTCGCCTTCCGCTTGTACGATACCTGCTTTAAACGCGAGGGTATCTGCGTCGTCCGGCGTAATATTGAGGACTTGATCAAGCTTTCGCAGCGTTTCGGGAAAGCGGCGAAGTACCATGTAGGATCCTGCGTGTTGGCTGAATAGCCAACCGTTGCGTGGGTCGAGCCGCTCGGCTTCGTTGAAGTAGCTCTCGCTACGGTCCCACTGGCCTTGCCTACGCGTGACATAAGCCAGCGCTGCAGGAATCTGGCTGCTATTCGGCAGGAGCTGACGTGCCTCCTCGAGGTAGCGCACGGCGGTGTCGTAATCCTTCAGACAGGCATAATGATAATAGCCCTTGGCCATCAGCGCTTCCCCGAGATTGGGCTGAAGAGTGAGCGCGGTTTCGGCCGCCTGCCGTGCCTCTTCACGCAGCGCGACCGTTGGTTGAAGAGCCTGTGTGAGGTAACCGCGCGCATTCACGTAAGACAACAGCGCCCAAGCAAGGGCAAACCTCGGATCCAAACGCACGGCCTCTCTGAGATATTTTTGAGCGCCTAGGGAATTAGCGGGTGTGCTGCCAGTCCTCAGCGTATAGGCCAACCCGCGCAAGTAGGCATCGTAAGCCTCGGTATTGTTTGTCGGTTTAACTGCCAACGCCTGCTCCTCGCGACCGGTCAACTTCGCTTGCAACGACTCCGCGACTCGCTTGGCGATCTCGCTCTCAACCCCAAAGAAATCAGTCAACTTCCGGTCGTAGGTCTCGGCCCAGAGATGGGAATCGGTTTGCGCGTCAACCAACTGAACATTGACCCGCACCTGATCGGCCGCTTTTTGCACGCTACCCTCAAGAATGTTTGCTACGCCAAGCTGCTTTGCGATCGCGCCGAGATTGCGAGGTTTGCTTTGATAGCGCTGCGTGGACGTGCGCGAAATCACTTTTAAATCCGCGATGCTAGCGAGCCGCGTCAGGATTTCCTCTTGAATGCCATCGGCAAAATAGGCGTTATCCGGATCGCGGCTGAGATTCTCGAACGGGAGCAGTGCGATTCCCTTTGTTGCAGGACGGTTGATTAGTCCGCTTTTCCAAACATCCCAGCTCATGGCCGCGGCGAAAGCAGCCAATGCTGCAATCAACGCAGCGATAGCTGGTTTCCGCCGCACCCATTTCGCGGCATGCCTAACAACTCCACTTCGCTTCGCCCGGATTGGTTCGTGCTTTAGCCAGTGTTCCAAGTCTTCCGCGAGCGCGAGAGCGGAAGAGTAACGGCGCTTGGGATCTTTCTCCAAACACTTCAAGCAGATTGTGGAAAGCTCACGACCTATTTTCGGATTCCACAGGCGCGGTTGTCGCGGCTCAGTGTCCAGTAGTAGGCGGATCGTTTGATAGCTTGTTCCTCCGGCAAAAGGTGGATGGCCGGTGAGCAATTGGTAGAAGACCGCGCCAAGTCCATAGATATCTGTAGCCTTGGTGACATTTGTAGTTTCACCGGCGGCTTGTTCCGGCGCCATGTAACTGGGCGTCCCCATCAATTCCAACGTGCGCGTGATCGTGCTCTCAGCTTCCACTAATCCGGCAAGCCCAAAATCGGCGAGCAACGGTTCGCCTTTTGCATCCAGAAGGATGTTCCCCGGTTTGATGTCCCGGTGCAGAATACCGTGTTCATGCGCGTAATGAACGGTACGCGCCACTTTGGCGATGAGTTCCACGGAGCGCCGGATCGGCATCGGCTCACGCTTGACCACTTCGTCAAGCTGACCCCCTTCGACGAACTTCATGCTGAAGTAGCATGAGCCTTCACGCTCGCCAACTTCGTAGATGGGAACGATACCAGGATGATCCAAGCCGGCCGCGGCTTCCGCTTCGCGGCGAAAGCGCTTCAGATGCGCTTCGGTGGCCCAATAGCCCAAGCCAATTACTTTGAGCGCGACGATGCGATTGAGACTTTTCTGATGGGCGCGATAAACTACGGCTTGACCCCCGCGGCCAATTTCCTCCAGCAATTCGTAGTCGCCAAAGTCTCCCAGCATTCTTGCCGGTCGCATGGCGCGCTCGATGTGCGGCAGCCGCGCGTGACTAGTCGGGTCTCCCTCCTCATCACCAACCAGACCAAGGCCGGTCTCTAAAAGACAAGCTGGACAGACTCCCTGCCGCGCACCGGCGGGAATCTCAGCCCCGCACTGTGGGCAAAGTCTAAGTGCGCTGGTCATTGTCGGAGAGTCGCCTTCTGCGCTCCCTCTCTTTTTACTACGTAAAATTCTATCACAAGTTACGCCCGTACCACAGCAATTAGCTGGCGGGGTCCATCTTCAGTGCCGCTGAGGATCGCTGGAGTAGTAAGCGGGATGATGTAGTCGGGGACGCCCGTGAAGGCCAGGCCGGCGGCTACGTAGACCTCTGTGCCGGGCAATCCGGAGGCATAGCTGTGGAAGTGATCATCAAACGAACTCGGAGTGTTGAAGAAAACAGAGCCGTTTCGTTCAGTACGTAATTGTTTTTTCCAAATCAATTTCTTCTGCCAAAAGATTTGAGTGGAAAATTCCAGTTGCCGCGCTTGCGCAACATCGCGCAGCTTCTGCGCTTGCTTGTTCGCCAATAGCGACGGGTGTTTTTGAATCTAAATCATAAACAATAAAGGTTTTCATTTTTAAAGTCCTTTCGATCAAAGTTTCATTGTTTTGGCTTTCTCTGATTCCGTCTTCATCGAGGTACTGCAGGAATTCCAGCGCGATATAACGCGGGACGTTTGGACTTTTTTCTGAAGCAACCGCTTTGGTCGGTGCGATGAGCTACGGCGAGGCAAGCCGCCGATTAGCGACCTTTGCCTAACGAACTTCCCCTAACGAGTTCGCGAATCAGCGACGTGACAGTCGCTGATGTAGCGCGGGAGCGTAAACTACTAAGGCAGAAGGGAAGCGAGAAAAGATTCCAAACAGAAGATCACTCCGAAGCCTTTCGCGAGCAGGACGAAAAGAACAAAGGATGGGCTCCAGTTGCGTCGTCGCATTTGGCTGCCTTAACTGGTGTACATCACGAACGCGCGCGACAGCGTTCCCTGTCGGTCCGGCTCCGCGTCGATTGATTCATACAGGGTGGGACTGGGAACGGCAACGATGAGCCCGAACTCATATGTCGCGATCTATTGTGCGGGGAAGAATCAGTCCAGATTTACGCGCTTGACGGCCCTTCTTTCTCCTACGGCCATTACCTCCGGGCCAAACGCCGCTACGTTCAGAATAATCATCACGCTGGCGAAAAGGTACATGCCCATCATCAGGCCAATGGCGACGTGCATTCCCACAACTCCAGCAAACCACACAAAACGCGTTTTCCGTAGCCATATGAAAATCGGGTACGTCGCTTCCATTACGCACACCAAAATTCCGAATAGCGGAAGAACGAATGCCATGCGAATCAAGATCTCAGGCGGGACCACGTCGAATGGCGCACGGGTCAACGCTCGCCACAAACTGACCCCATTCCACCAACCGTGCCCGGCACATTTTGAAATTCCGCCAAAGAAATAGATGATGCACATGTGAAACTGGAGCACCCGTCGGTGGAGACCATGCAGAGCGGCACTGCGCGGAAGTATGCCGCGCCACCATGCGTCGAGCGATGAGGAATCGGGCAGCGGTGCGATCGCGAGGTAAAACAGTCCGATAATGGTAAAATTATCAACGCCGTAGCTAAGCAGCTCGGCACTTTTGGCTGTACAGACATAAAGAAGCCAGAGAACAACACTGCTAATCCTACAAAACAGACCGACGACGACGAGCAGTGCGGTAACCATTAGTAATAGCCATACCGACCAAAGGACGGCGCGCTCGCTTAAACCGAAATGGGCACCAGCATCCACGAGCCATCCGACGCGCGGAATAAACGGACTCTCGGCCGACAACATCGCCTCCGTTAGATCACGCCGGATAAGGCCTTGATTTTCTCGACCCAAAAGTTCAATCCAATCCGCACGCAAAGAGATGCCGTAGCAGAAAACCTGTAGCCCGAGTCCCGTCCTAAGGATGGTTAACCAGAAAGAGGATTCAAGCGCGAACAGAAATTCCCGAAGCCGATTCGTTAGGCTCGACATTTTCAGCGTCTCTGAATTTGCGCCGAGGTAAAGTCAATGTCGTAGACAAAGAGAGAATGATACGATTCGTTTTTGCCCTGCTTAAACTCGGCGGCTGTCGGCAGATCGACATAGCCGAACACGGCTCGAGCCTTCACGGCTTCAGAGTGCTCCTGCCAGACGGCATATGCCAGCATCTTGACCAACATGGCTCGGAGTGGTTCGTATTCCGTTTCGGCCATCACATCCAGTAACGTGGCAAGACGCAAGCCGGTGGCCCTTCCACTAACCTGTGGCAGCTCGAACTCGGTGCGGCCGTCCGGATAGTGCAGCTCGAACACAATTTTGTAACTAGCCGGAACGTTCGGCGCGAAGTAGCTGTAGCCGGCTTCGATGCCGGTGGTGTTAAGGTAAGCCGAAATAATCTGACGCGCCGGATTCGTCTCGGATAATGTTCGCCCTAACGGGGCTGCAACTACTGCAGTGGCCTGAATCCAGAAGCGATGCAGCGATGTTGGAAAGATAGTCGGACTGTCAGCGAACGTTGAAAAAATATCGTGAAAACAAACCAGGAGGACGAGGAGAAATTGCAGTGCAAAAAATACCAGCCGCCAGGTCGTCAGCGAGGCTGGATCTCTTTGTTTCAGCTGCTCAGTTGCGGCTATATTTCTTGAGAATGGGTGTGACCCGCCTCACCATCTCCACCATTTTATCGGAATCCTGGTTCGTGAACTCAGGGTGCTCGGGATGGACCAAATGCTCGGGATGGACCAAATGCTCGGGATGGACCAAATGCTCGGGATGGACCAAATGCTCAGGGTGCACCAAATGCTCGGGGTGCACCAAATGCTCGGGGTGCACCAAGCCCAATACGACACACCGCCAGCCTTTTTCACTTCGGTCAGCAGTTTTTGTTCAATAAAAATATCCTTTAATCGCCCCTGTGTTTTGACCTGACCGTTTTCAATCTTTTTGATTTTGTAGAAGGAGGCTTTGTACTTGCGCAATATCCGGTCGAGCTGCTTCTCGTCGTCTATCGAGATATTTGTCCCGGGATGGATGTCGATGTACGCCTCATGTAAGCTGACTTTGCCTTTTGCCAACTCGACCGTGGCGCATGCACCCAGCGCCAGTACCGCTGCCCCAGCCAAAAATAATAACTGTGGACGCGTTTTCATAATTAGGCGGGTTTGACGTCGATCGAAGAGGAAAGCAAGGCTAAAATTGAGAATCGGGGTTCTTTTCATTCTTCAGTCACCTTAAAAAAGAAAGGATCGACCGACGAAAGGACCTCCTTTCCGTCCTGATCCAGCAGTTTCTTGGTCGCGAAATCCTTGACCCGCTGAAAAGTTACTCCGCAAGGGAAACGCGACTGGTCCGGCACATTGCTGGCGGAGAAGATTCCGTAAAAAGCATCTCCCACCGCTGTGAGGCGAAGATAGTCCCCGAGGCGAGGCTGGCCCTTTATGGAATCGAGCTCAGCGGCGGGAAACTTCGAGAGCGTGAGAGACTTCACGTTCTGAAAATCATCTTTGGTGAGCTCGACTTTTGTGAGCCATGTTTCGTCTCCGCCCGGATCCATCACCACCTGCTGATACAAAAACGCCAGCGTTCCCTTGTTGTTGATCGCCAGTCCGGGATTCTTCGCGTTCCTGATGGTGTGCAAAATGCCCGACCATTGCTGCCCGCCATTGGTCGATCGCGTTACATTAAGAGCGGGTTGATCTTCTAAAAGTTGACCCCAAACCAGATAAACCGTCTCGGCATTCTGCGGATCAACTGCAATCGCCAGGTCTCCTCCAAGGCGGTCTCTGCCTAGCAGCGCTGGAAATCTATCGGCATCGAAAAGAAATGTTCGCGCTTTGACGACCGGAAAACCAGCTACTCCGTTTTCGTCGTGCAATGCCTTGAACGAAGCGGCTCCTGAATTTCCTCCCTCATCATCACGGACAAGAATGACGTCGCCGACGCGCTTGTTGCCGTTGATAGAAATCAGCCGATTAAAAACGCCATAGATTTTCTTTCCATCTGCGCTGATTGCGGGCCGAATCTCAGCGCCATCCCTTAGTGCAGCTGGAGCAGCGAATTCGATTGGGACGAATGTGAAGTTGCTGTTGGGCGAGTTTGCTCTGCCATCGAGCGACCGAACGACGGCGGCCGTGCGTCCAGTTGGTCCGTTCCAATCATTAGCGCCTACAAATACCCTGTCTCGTTCATTGATTGTCGCCACGGCAATGTACGGCTGATCGATTCCAGATTGCAATTGTCGGAGTGGGCTGTCGTCCATCCGCACTTGTGCAAGTTCACTGGTTCGACAGATAAGGAAATCCCAGTTCTCGTTTAACGCTGCCACGTAGAGCACGTTGAACAAGCCGCCAAATCCCAGTGTCACGTCGCACGAAATTTTGTCGATCGGAAGCGTGGAGAGGCATCTCCACGTCATCCCGCCGTCGGTTGAGATTAAAATCGAAGACATGTTGCCGCCCATAGGCGGTGGCAAGTAGGCCGAGGCTGCGATCTGAGACGGATCGGCCGGATTGACTGCGAGATCCGGCTCACTGTTCGTGTTCGTCTCGCCGCTCAGCGATTCAGGTATGATGTCCACCACCATGACTGACGGCGACGCAACTGCAGTTACATGAGCAATTCCATACAGGAGGATTGTGCAGAACGCAGTGGTAACGCGGTGAAAACAGGTGTGAAGCGCGCGACGACAATGATTAAACTGCGCCAATATCATGGATTGTTCTTTCGCAGCATTTCGCGGATCAATTTCTCGTTCTTTCCAGCGGAATCTTTCGGTTGAAAATCTTGCGGGCGCAGTGAGGTGTAAGGGGTGATTGACTCACCGTGAAGTTGTTCCGGTGTCAGAAGAATCTTCGCTCGGTCCTCCCCGAGCTGAGCCGCGCTGTGCAGCAACCATGTCCCGCTTTGGCCAACGGTACATTTTGGCGCCGCCGCCCACATTCGATCGTCCGTACTCGGGAAGATCACAATTACCGTCTTTTCTGCCGGAGCACCTTTCAACATAGACTGCACGCGAATGACGGCTTCCCTCCAGCGCGGGCTATGCTCGGAATAGAGATAGCGTCCGTTTGCGAGTGATTGCAATTTCGCGAGCTTCTCGTCCGGCAGCGGTCTTATCTCAAGCACGATTCCAGAGACAACCTTATCGGCGATTTTCAATGCGTCGTTCAGCGGCTTTTTCTTGATCTCTTCGATCTCGGCGCGCAGCTGTTTTGCCAGGTCCTTCACAGTTTGAGTGTCAGCGACCGCTACCGCTGTGACAGCCATGTTTTCTTCATACAGAAGCGGGTTGACGAAGAAGACCGCCGAAACGCCCGGTTTTAGTTTGGGCCCAGCTTTAAACGAAGGATTTACAATTACAGTCACCCGTTTGCCGATCAACGAATTAAATTTTCTCAAAGACTCGTCGTTGCCCGATTCGACGCGTTCGACTTCCACGGTAATCGGGTTATCGCTCGGCTTAATGCTGCCGACGTTACTGCCAAGCGCGACAATCTTGCCTGTGAATATAAGAGTCGAGTCCTGGGCCCACTTTTGAAGCTCTTGCGCCGAAACATCGGCGCGGGTGACTATGGCAAGACATTGTAAAACGAGAAGAACGCCCATCGCGCTGCCATGACTAATTTGGGTTGGCCGGATCCCTTTTCGAGGAGCGGGTAAACTTGTCATTTTCACAATGGGAATTGCTCTGGATTTTCGCGATTCCCATCCGCGTTCGCGAATGCCCTGCCGGGAACATAACTGTAACAAATCCCGTCACGGTTACAATAGAAAGTTTTTCGCTACGCGATGGGTTAGGGAACCTTCATTACAACTGCTGCAAGTCACTCGCTTAAGCCAGCAATACGACAGGCACGATGCAGGGATATTCCAGGCTGGCGGCCCGCTTCCGCTTCCCAGCGGAATCGTCTCAGATGCGCTTCGGTGGTCCAAGGGCCCAAACCGATCACTTTGAGCGCGACGGTGCGATTGAGACTTTTTTGATAGGCGCGATAAACTACGCCTTGACCGCCGCGTCCAATTTCCTCCAGCAACGCGTAGTCTCCGAAGTCCGCGAGCATTCTAAGCGACTGCGCGGTTTTCTTTCTGTCCGCTGCTCGAACGCTTTCGGCGCGGCCCGGCTCGGCGACCTCGGCTACAGATTCCTCTTCAAGTAGACCAAGGCCGCGTTCCAAAAGACAAGCCGGGCAAATTCCCTGCCGCGCGTCGGCGGGAATCTGAGTCCCGCAATGTGGGCAAAGTCTAAGTGCGCTGATCATCGTCGGAGAGTCGCTTGTGCGCCCCCCTACCTATTACTACGTAACTTTCTATCACAGGTTACGCCCGTACTACAGCAATGAAATGGCGCAGTTCATCTTCAATATTCCTGGGATCAGCAACCATGCGATGACTGCCGTATGCGATTACTATCTTCGGACCGTTGCAGCGTGTTAGCTCGGCGAAAAAACTCTGGCGTTCATGGCTGCTTTTCCTGGCAGAGTTTTTGGAAATCTGGATCGCGGCGCAAGGGATCCCAGATTGGATCGAGCCTAAGAAGGGCAGGCGTGACGGGCGTTTGGCCGTAAAACCCGCCCCCATAGGGTGTTTGTAATAACTGGGCGAGAGTTGAAATCGCTCGGTTATTCTCGCCGAAGATCGCCTGAATTAGCGCCAGGGTCTCTTCGAAGCCGGGTCCGCCAATCGCGTCTTGAGCACGGGGCAGAAGCACGATTGCGCGTTCGGCTTCCTTCAGGGCCGAGTCCTTTTCCCCGAGCGCGGCATTGGCTAGAGACAAAACTTGTAGAAAGTAGGGGTTTTCTGGTTGACTTCTCAAGAGTGGCTTCAGCGTGTCGCGCGCCTGTTCAGCCATGATTTTAGCGTCAGCGCTATCCCCAGCAAGAAGCTGCATGAAGGCAAGCATCAACTGATCAAAGGCCTCTTCGTCATTAGAAGCAAAATGCAATTGAGCCTGTCGGGCTCGCAGCAATCGAACGGCCTCACCGTAATTTCGTTCAAGTCTCAACTGAGTGATCTTGATTGCGAAGGTATTCTCAGAAGGAATCTGCCAGTTTATTCCTGATAGGAAC
>WNGB01011540.1_pt1 | contig 16045 bp, 26 predicted proteins | sample 5400681 | NCBI WGS metagenome assembly WNGB01 (sample SAMN13153367, study PRJNA577476) | soil metagenome | isolation source: 115 cm soil or saprolite under grassland replicate 2 | place: USA:California | collected 2016-06-15 | reverse complement strand
CGCCGCCCAGCGCGAAGATGCTCACGAAGGCAAGGAGAACGACGCCGACAACCGCCAGCCCGCGCGGCACGTGCCAACGTTGCAACATCCGGACCAGCGGCGCGAGCACGAAGCTGAGCAGGATCGCCAGCGCGACCGGGACAAACACCTCTCGACCGAAATAGAGCGTGCCGACGATGATCGCCGCAACAACGGCCGTCGAGACACCCTTCATAGGCCCCCCTTGCCCTCGGAATAGCGCGCTAATGACCGTTCCAGGCAACATCCGGTGATGAGAGCGTACCCCTGTCGGCTCGGGCCGTCACTCGAGGACTGCGCCACCGGCCGCGGCAATGTGCGGGGGGAGTCATGCCACCCTCTTCCGGCATGCGACGGCCGAGGTAGTAACGGCAGTACTCGATAGATAGCGGCGACCAAGACGAAGTGACTGGAAAAACTTAATGGTCTCTTTGTTAGCGCAGCCCTGCACGCTGGGCTCCTGGTCGAGCCTCTGCTCGCGAGCAAAGCTGATCGCGTCGTCGAGGTCGCGGATGCGCCCATCCCTGAGATGGAGCTCTGGCGTGAAATAAAACTCAATCGGCATGCTCGGAAACGCCAGGGCGGGCCAGAGGTTTCGCCGAAAGATGCTTGCTACCGCGTAGCATTTCACACGGACTTGCCTACTCCGCTTCCTGATTGACGACGCTTTCCGCAATCTTCGTCAAGGTCGCATCCGTGTTCTTTTCTTCCTGCAATGTCGCGTCGAGAAGCCCTACGGCATCTCCAAGGCCCAGTTCATTTGCCCAGGTTTTCAAAGTCCCGTAGCGGGATATTTCGTAATGCTCGACGGCTTGCGCGCCCGCCAGAAGACCTGCATCGAGGGCCGGGGATCCTTTGTATCCCTTCATGACCTCCTGGCCTTCCTCCACGAGGCCGATAATGGCATCGCAGGTCTTGCCCTGAGCCTTCTTGCCGATCAGGTCGAAAACTCGTTCAAGCCTTTCCACCTGGCCTTCCGTTTCGCTGTAATGCTTCTCGAAAGCCGCCCGAAGGTCTTCCGAGTGCGCAGCTTTGGCCATCTTTGGAAGCGCCGTGAGAATTTTCTTCTCCGCGAAATAGATGTCTTTGAGAGTGTCGTGAAAGAGATCATCAAGCTTCTTGGGTTCTCTAGCCATTGAATCCTCCGTGAATCCCGAAACCTTGAAAGTCGAATTCCTGATGCCTTCCCAGCAGATGCGCCACTCCCTAGGAATGCCGCGCCGAAACCGGTCGGGTATCCTCCTGTGCCCGCCGTTGGAGCGCAATCCCGACAGCGGCAGCGACTGCAAGCGCGGCCGCGCCGAGTAGATAGGTATCGCGATCGTCCTGATCGGGAATTGTATCGCGCAGCCGATGCGAAGCCCGGTCGGCGACTGATGCAGCTTTGTCGGCGATCTGTGTCATGGTATCGCGGGCGGCATCACCGGCATCGTGCAGCATAGCGGATGCTCGGTCAGCCACCGATGCAGTCTTGTCCGCGATCTGCGTTCCGGTTTGCCGGACCGCTTCGCCAGTGTGTGCACTCCAATCCTGTACTTTCTCCTTTGCGGCGTCGGCAAACGCGGCAAGGCTTGCATTGCCCGCATCGTTTCGCCGCGGTTTGGGATCTTCATCGTGGAGGCCCATGTAGGGCTGCGAACTATGTTGCGAGGGCGAGGTCCGCAGCAGTCCGACTAATCCCATTCCGACCAGTAGCGTTGCTATGGGAGGCCGGTGAAAGAGCCGCCACGCCAATCCGGCACCAATGGCCAATGCGGCAGCGGGATTGGCGGCAGCTCGTTCCGTCAACTGCGTCAACACACGTTGCGCACCGTCTTTCGCGGCTTCTTTAGTCTTCTCCACCCACTCGTCTTTGGTTTCGCGAGCCTCCGCCCACAGGTCATCCTTAAAGCGCGCGAGATTTACCGGCGAACGCAGCCGAGCCAGATCATTGGCAAACCTGGCTCTCGCCTGCTCGACGTCCCGCTCGAGTGCATTGAGGTCGGATTGACTCATCGATGGCCGCGCCCCGGCTCAATGCCTGCCCGTGTCTTGTCCGAGCTCCGATTGGCGTCCGGCTTCGCTTGGTCTGTTCCGAAAGTTTGGCTCGGCCCGGTCGCGGCTGCAGGGCTCTGCGGCGCCCTGGGGGCGCCGCCCTGATCCTCGGGCTTGCCCGAGACTGCGTTGGTGAACGTGTCGGTAACTTCGCCCGCCAACTCTTTGAGACCTTCCGAGGTCAAGCCCCGCTCTTCGGCGGCGCTCTTCAGACGTTCACCCGCTTTGCCGGCCGCTTCCACGACCCTTTCGCCGGCTTTGCCGGCCGCTTCCGTCAACGCCTCGCGCGCGCCGCCAAACGTGCGGTCTTCGATCCCCGTCGACGGGAATACGGCGGCGACCGCGGCGCCGGCGGCGAGTCCCGCCATCGCCACCGCCAAGGGTTGATCGCGCAGCACGCGGTCCATGCCGGATTGCAGTGTCGACTGGGCTTGGCGCTTCAAGCGCGCCGAACGCTCGGACACATTGCGGCGCGTATCGTCGGCGGACTCGGAGATCGACTGGGCATAAGAACTCGCGGTATCCGAGACCCGATCCTTGATTTGCGAAGCGTAATCGGTGGCGCTGTCCGCGGCGCGTGAAAGCCCGTCGCGAACGTTCGATGAAGCTCGCCCGATGTCAGACGGAGTCCGGCTGGGCTGTGACTGATAGCGCTCACTGTCCTCCCCGTAGCGGCTATGAGAAGCCGCCTTCGCGGATGAATTCCCGCCACTCCGAATCAGCAGGCAGCAGCCTGCTGCGAGCAGGAGAAGGGCCTCAGGCTTGCGGCGTGCCGTGCCCATTAGCCAATCGGCGGCTTGCGAATAGGTATCGGTCTCTGAATAGCGGCTCATGTCAGCTGCTCCTTGGCTGTCTCGATGTCTTGTGTGACTTGTTTGGTGGTTCGCGTTGGGAGAAAGTCCCCCTCGACAAGCGAACGCGCGTGATAGAACGCGGCGGCGGCGCCCGCGGCGAGAACGGCGGCTACCAGCAAGCACGACCAGTGAAGCGCCAATCCGAAGCTCGCTATGGCAAAAACGGCCGCCTCGACCATCAGCAAGGCGGCAATCAACCCGAAAACAGCGGCTGCAACCATCCAGACGCTAGCTCTCAGACGGGAGGCAATCTTCTCCGTCACCTCGACCTTCGCCAGCTGGATTTCTTTCCGCACCAGATCCGCGAGATCGGAGAGAAGGTCGGTCAGGGCCCGGGTCAGCCCGGAGTTCAGCAGCCTGTCATGCGCCATCGAACTGTCTCGATCCCGGGCCGAAGCCATCAACGCTGCGATAGTCATCGCCGCGTCGGTGGTAACTATCTTCTGAGCTGCTCGGGGGATTGCTCTTCAGCACTCGGAAGAGCAAGAAACCCGCGAGCGAGGCAAAGCCGAAGACCACGGCCGGCTGTCGACGTGTAAAGTCTGATGCTGTCCGCACGAGGTCCTCGACCGTCTGTCCGCGCAGGTCTCGGGAGAACTCCTCCACCCTCTTGGCCGCCCCGCGCACCAGCTCTGCCAGTTGTGGGGCATTTTGATCGAGGTTGTCAGCCGCGCATCGGGCGGAGTTGGCGACGTGGCCCGCCAGCTCGGCTCCGGACGCCACCTGCTGGTTCAAAAAGCCTTTTGCTTTCTGATTGGCGTCGGACGCGAGCGAGGAGGCGGTTTGCTTCGCCTGGCCGCCAGCCTGCTGAGCGACGTCAGCAAGTTTTGAGACGGCTTCGCTTGCTTTCGCGCGCACGTCTTGCGATTCGTGTCCTAATCTTGATGCCTGATTGTTGGGTTGTAGTGAGTCAGATGCCGAGCTATTCGAAAGAGAAGGTTGTTGGTTATTCATTCGTTGTCTCCACTTCAATCACCAAACCTTCCAGCGGACTAATGGTTCCAATGCTGGTGTCAGTGTCGTCTCGGCTGTCAATAGGGCGCTCGCGCATGAAACGTGGAACCACAAACTATCCGGAAGGTTACCGTGCTGACGCGCGTGCAATTTGGAGATTTCCACATGTTGAACCCGTGGCTTGCTATCACCTTTCAGGCGGCGCGGCTCGGATTAGAGGCGCAGAATGCAGTGGCGCTTCGCCTGATGAGATTGGTGGGCGACGCCAGCAAAACCGAAGTTCGTGGCATGATCACCGACAAGACCGCGGCGTCGCCAGACGTTCAAACCGCCGCCACAAAGGTTACGACAGACAGCGGTAGAAGGCATGAGTCCGTCAGCAAGGTCCACAAAAAGCGAGTGCGCGCAAACAGGCGCCGGCGCTCTAAGTAATATCTGGCTCGTTACTCGGCTTCTTGATCAACCACCGATTCCGTAAGCTTTCTCTTTCTCCCAGGCGTCGGGGCTTTCGTCGGGAGACACGCCGCGGCAAACGGCCCGCGACAACATGGTCCGGAAGCGTTGGTATCGTGCAGATCGCCAAGCATCGGGGTCCAGCCTGTGTGCCCCAGGTTGGCGCCCGCTTCATTTAGTCGAGTTAACGAGTGTCCGAATGCGGCGGGTTCACGGCGGCCGCACCTGGGGTTCAGCCCGACGTCGGCTCGGAGCTTAAGTTCCATGGCCCAGTCAGCCCACGCCCGCCGCGATCATTACGAGGCCGAGCGGGTGACGCACGCTTTTCATTGGTGACCGGTCGATCATCAGCCCACCGTCGCAGACCGCGTTTGCCCGACACATTCTGGCCGCCGGCGCGCACCGACACGGACGGGCCGTTGTTTCGGGCAAAATTAACGGGATTTGTGCTATCTCAAAACCGAAGCGTACAGCGGTGTCGACGCCGTTAGCGTTGAAACCTTCACCGTGTTCCTAGGAAATAGGCTTCGCGACCGGGGAGAATTGGCGCCGCGCAAAGCCAATGGGAAACGGTGATACGCTCAGCAGTGGCCACGCCAAGAATGGCCGGGCCATGCGGCGCGTTTGGCTGCCATGAGTAGCGCGGCTCTAGGAGATGAAGGGCCACCGGAAGGCCAGATCGGCAGCCCGCAGAGAAAGCTCTACCTTACCTATTCCCCGGTCTCTGAGAAGGACTTCCGGTGGTGGCGGAGCTTTACTCCGGTATCCACTTCATCTCGCTGCGGTCGTACTTGAAGCCCTTGGCACTCTTGAGGGCATCCTTGTTCGAGTTCATGACCAAGTACCATTTATTGTTATTTTTGTTCGTAACCTGGACAGAATTGAAGGGAACAGCGACGTCCTTTTCGCCCACCCCAAGAAAGCCGCCGACGCCGATGATGAGCGCCGTCGCCTTGCCCTCGCGATCGACGAGCACGTCCATGATCTCCCCGATCTTGTTGTCCTGCGGATCATAGACGCTCTGCTTGTACCAATGGGTGATGGTTTCGCTGTTGGCTGGGATGCTCGACATTATCTGAGCAGCCGAGCCGCTGCCTCGCTGTTGGGCTTGCGCGCTCGCGCATGTTGCAACGAGCGCGATGACGATCGAAGTATAGGCAAGTCTCGCCATAAGGCATCTCCTTTGGTGCAGGATGCGAAAATTTATCCTGCACAGAAACGTGGTGGCCCCGGCGAAGTTCCGGCGGTGGCCTCTGTGCGAGACCAGACATTAGTCTGGCGTGTCGCAGCGTCCTCCAGCGGGTCACCTGCCAGGGCGCTACATGAATCCCTGACAGGAACGAGTTTTGCAGTTGCGCATTTCGCACGCATGATGCCGCTGCTCTTTCTCGGCCATGACTGGACTGCCAATGAACGCGCCGAAATCCGTCGACTGGAGAAGTTCTGTGAGGCTTCCGACGACTGGATTTTGGAGTGCAGCCACACCAATGCGGGCGAGCCCTGGTGCGTCGTGTATGACGAGCGGCACCAAAGGATCGTTGTCCATATCGCGCGTCTCGAGCGACGGTTAGTGGTGGTGATGCCGCGCGCGCAGCGGGTGGCCTACACGACAAGCACGACGGCTGCTGTTGAGATGGCGCTTAACGAGCTAAGGTCTCATGGGCCGGGTACTCGCTGACACATCGTCGGTCGAGGATGACGACACGGGTCCGCGGGGTAGTGCGCGGAGAATACTCGCGCTTGCTGAAGTGAATGGCGGCGGACCTGGCATGGCTCCTCGGGCTCGTCGCTTGCTGGTATCGCGCGGCCGGGCGTGGGCCTCGCGCCACTTCGGGCCAGGCCCGCGCATATAGTGCAGCTCGGGACGATAGTGACTCCCTGTCCGCCAATAATTCGTCAGCTTTGTGAACAATTTTAAAGCCGCGCAGGCGAGACTTGACGTTGCATTCGAAAATGGCCAATCCATCGCAATGCTTAATCGTTCGCGGTTTCAAATCCGATTGCCCCCGCGCACGCCGGCTGTTCGCGCCGCTTACGGCAGTGACTTGAACCAAGCCTCCACATCCTTTTTAGCCTCGTCCTTGGCAAGGCCGTATCGTTCCTGAATCTTGCCCTCGAGCTGTTCTTGCCGCCCGTTGACTACGTCGAGGTCGTCGTCGGTAAGCCGGCCCCACTTCTCCTTCGCGCGGCCCTTGAATTGTTTCCAATTCCCTTCGATTCGATTCCAGTCCATGACGCACTCCGTTTTTTCTTCTCGCTAACGGCGCATTTCGTAAAATGTTCCGATGCGATGCTCATAGAGCGGACGTGGCGGCGCACTTTGAGCAACAAGCCGACTGACTCGATGTGCGGCGGGGCGCGCATCGTCGCTTCCTTGCCTGAAGTGCCGAGCATCAGCGGCCCCGCGCTGTTTTACAGCACGGAATTCAATCGTCATCATTGCAGCCGATGCCTGGCGCCTCCCGCTGGTCGTCGAGGTACTGGGCGCTTGTGTGTTGCAATGCGAGCGCCCGCTTAGGCACGGGCATTACTTGCTTCTCCCTTCGGAACCGAATGACGACTTTGTGAGTTACCACGCCAAATCGCAGCGCAAGCTTTCCAGAGAGTGCGGACCCCCCGCCCTGCTCAAAAGGCGAGGGTGTTTTTTTGTTGGACTCACAATGCGGGTGCCGAACAAAAATGAAGGTCAATGTCTTGCTGAGAGTGAATCTCTAGCTGAGACTCAGCCCAGTCTCAGGCGCGCCTTCAGGCACGTGTATGGTTTTATTCTGCAGGCGGTAAAGGGCGATAAAGCCGCTGCGGATGCGATTTTTGAAGATTATCTTGCGGGAAAACTATCCGAAAAATTGCTGTCAATTTCGCGCCGTTGCGTGAGCGCGAACCAAGCAGGCTCATCCAAGCGCGAGATCGATGAGGATTGGGCGGCATAGAGACAAATTAACAGTGTGGGGCGCTGGAGTAGGTGATAATGCGACCGAGTGTTCGTGAGTACGTCGAAGCTGCAAATCGTGCGCATCAATGCGCACAGAGCGAACAAAATCCACACGCAAAGCAAATATTGCAGGAAATCAAACGGTCCTACCATCGTTTGATTGAAATCGAAAAGTGGGAGCAGCAACAATATAACCGCCCATTTGCTCATTTCGGGTTGTTCGACGGACGATAAAACTTGGCGGCGGCTGGGATCGCGATATGTCCGATGAATTTGACAACCTAGATGAAAGGGAGAAGGCCGCTGTGGAAGGCGCACTGGATAGGTGTCGCGCCATCGCGGACCAAATTGAGATCAAACTCCGTAACAAGAGGCCCGAGCATTTCGTTGACGAGTTGACGCTGGCAGACTTTTACGCCTCCCTTGAGCGTGCAGCCGATGTCCTCCAACAGAAAAGTCGGCGGGCGGTTAACGGCACACCTGCTCCCGCGGTGATGGGTTCGCGGACGCGGCGTCGTCAGCGCCACCGATAATTGAGCGCGATCTCCTGCTCTCGCGGGTGTAACGCGGACTTTTTGAGAGCAGAACAGGGGCGCTCCTTTTGGGGCGCGGGCAACAAGAGCCCCGACTGGACGGCCGGGGCTTGGGCGCTCGTTCTGTACAGTGTTCATGCCTTCCCGCGGCGGCGCACTGGACGTAAGCCAAGGGAAGTACCGCTCGGAACAGGGCGCAGGCAACTGGCGTTACCAGTAAAATCGAACCACGACGGCGCGTGTCCTGCGTATGAAAACATCTGACACGCTCGGAGGGTAGTAGATGCCCGTGAATAACCGCAATCAGTCACCGCGTCGGCGAATGCCAATGAACCTGGAGGGACGCTACGGCAAAATCGGCATATCGGCCGTGCAAGCGGCAGTGCGGTATTCGAGCGACCGTAAGAGAACGCACCGCTCGATCAAGGATGTTGGCGAGAGCGCAGCCAACAAAGAGCGACGGAAGCCAGCGAAGGACTAATCCTGAACCCCGGTCCTCCCGAGACCCGCTCCAGCCTGTCGCCGGACGATCAGGCTGGGCGGGTCCTGGCGATCGAACCGCGTCACTACGACGCGCCGGAGCGGGATGTGCGCGGCTGGATGTCGCATGCAGACAACTTCGGGAGTACCGATCGGACGGACCGACATTGGACACGACCAGATGAGATCCAAAAGTCAAGCCGCATGGGAAACGGCAGCCAGGTGCGCAACGCTGGCGCAGGAAGCAGACGATCCCCAAGAGCGGGAACATTATGCACGCTTGCGGGATGCGTGGATCACGCTGGCGAAAAGATGCGAGCCTTTCAACTTTCCTGATGTGACGGATTCGGAGAAATTTTGAGCAAGCACGCCGACTCAATCGATGTGCGGTCGCACGCGGGTTGCCGGCGCCGGGGGGATACCCCGTGTGCGCTGTTTCGGATCGGGTCTTCAAGGGAATCGGCCGGTTGCGATGGCCGCCTCATCCCGGAAGAATCCTGAACTCATCGGAACCGCCTCAGCTCAGTCGGGTTTAAGTCTTCAGACAACCGGCATGAAATGCTTTCGATCACAAGAATGAGGACGAGAAGAAATGGCTAATCCGCGTCACAAACGGGCAACTTCTCAGGCGGCGCAGGAAAACCGCCGAGGAGCTGATACAATCGGGCAAGCCGCTCAGGCAGCCGCCGCCTTAGGCGAGCAAGCCGCTCGCGCATCAGGCAACGCAGCCCGCGTGGCGGCAGGGGCAAGCGAGCACGCCGCAAGAGCTGGAGCTGATCTTTTTGAAAGCACCGCCGGCGCCGTTGAACAACTGTGGCGGTCGGGGTTAGACATCGCATCGCATTTTGCTGAGCAATCGTCGAGCCAGATGGCGCGCTCTATGGGATTGTCGGATGAAAAAGCGCAGGAAGCGGCGGAACGATCATCGCGCAATATCGATGCGATTGTGCATTCCAGCAGGGCTTATGCGAACGTCTTTCAAGGGATCTCTCGCGAATTGAGCAGTTTGTGCAGAGAGCGCATGGACCGCAATCTCGAGAAAGTGAACGACATGATGCGTAGCCGAACCCCGCAAGAGCTTATTGCCGCCCAAAGCGATTTGTTTCGCGAGAATCTTGAGGGATTTCTGCAGAGCAGCAAACGAGTTGCGGAAGCGTCGGTACGTGTGGCTGATCAGGCAACGCGTCAACTGACCGAGATCATAGAAAAGCAGAGGCGCGCAGCGTAGCGCCTCATCGTCGCACGCGCCGAATTGGACTCGGCCGCCGGCTCCAGTGGCCGGTGGCACTGGCTTCTTTGGCGGACACCGGCTGTCAGTTCCGGCGCGCCAAGGGCTCTCGAGCACGGCCGCGGCGAGCAAATGGTCGTCGTAAAACGGTGGGTGAAGACTTATGTTGGTCCGCTCAAATGCGTTCTCGCGTCTCCCAATATTCCGTTGCACCGTAGTGACGATGTGTCCGAGCCTCCCAATCGCGATCCTGCCAGGAGTCATCGCTGAACTCGGGTGCGTCTTTTAGTTGCTGCTCTGTAATATTGGTGCGAAACCCGCCAAGCGACTTATCATAAGTCAGGGCGCCCCATGGGATGGGGTAGTGGCTATGGCCGAGTCCCATGAATCCGCCGAAACTCATGACGGCGTAGGCCACACGTCCAGACATCTTGTCGATGATGAGGTGGTCGATCTCACCAATGTGCTTGCCGGCCGGCCCGTAGACCTCAGTACCCTGGACGTCTTCGCTCGAAATGCATTCGTGGTCGGGATGGGCGGTTGCGCGTGCCATGTCATGTCTCCTCCTAATGAGCTTTGCCTTCTCAATTCAATTACGAAATGGATGTTCCAAACGGATTCGCGGGACGCCGACTAGCCGATCGTGCAATCGTTGGAACCAGCAGCTTGTTTTGTGCCTTATCTTCTCAACAGCGCAGGTTGAGGTTCATGCGGTGGCTTCCACGATGCCTGGCAGGCATCATTCTTGTCACGCTCGTTTCCAGCGCGCAGGCGCAGTTTCGGGAACAGAGGCCGCTCATTGACTGGCGCACCTTTGAAGTTCCCGATTTTGGAACGAGCATCCAATATCCAGCGAGCATCTTCGCTCCGGCCGGTAAGCCTGAAAAAGGCCTTGGACAGCGGTTCGAGCGCGCAGACGGACGCGCCGTCTTATCCATTTACTCTCGTCCCAACGATGCCGGCGAAAATCCCGCGACCTACTTAAGACACAACCTCCGCATGGAGCGGTCCGCCTTGGACTACGTGCGAATAACTCGATCATTCTTCGCCATCTCATCGGAGCGTGACGGCGTGATCTTGTACAGTCGGTGCAATTTTTCCGGCGGTGCGCGTAGTGTGATCCACTGTTTTGACCTTAAATACCCGCAACAGGAGAAGCGCTCCTGGGACGCCGTGGTGACCCGCATCAGCCTATCCCTGCGGCCGCTCGAAAGTTGAAGGGCGTGGCGTTCATGAGGAGGGTGACGCAGCACAGGATGTAAGCGCTGGGCGTGGCGGTGACTCCTCATGCCCACGCGATTACATCAACGACAAACCCCAGAGAAGTCTGACCTGCACAGCACGGGCGGCGAGCCGACGTCCCGTACTATTCGAGGATGTCCAGCTCTTCCAACCATCTCACAAATGAGTGTGCTGCAGCATGGGCCTCTTCATCGCTCTCGGCACGTTCTATCCTGTGCAAGACTTCATCGCGCTGGTCCACTCCCGGTCGAGCCTCCTGCTCGCGAGCAAAGCTGATCGCGTCCTCGAGATCGCGGATGACGCGCCCATCCCTGAGATGGAGCTCCGGCGTGAAATAAAACTCAACCGCCATGCTGGGCGGACGCCAGTGTAGGCCAGAGGTTCCGCCGAAAGACTGGTGGACCACGGCATTAGCATTCGAACGGATCTTCGTATGGCACGCAATGGAACGGCAGCCTTCGCACGTGCGTTTTTCCCGCATGAACTCTGATCGCGTAATCGAATCTGCCATCAGGGCGGCAAAGAATTTGCTATGGCAGAACCTACCGCCCACCCACACCCTTCGTGAGCTCGTCCATTCGCCCCCCATCCAGTCGGCGTTGCAGTGCGGCAACGACACGTTTTTCGCATTCGTGTTGCGGGAGGTCCAGTTTGTGATTGCGGATCGATCGCTCACGGATCGACAGATCCTAGCTCGGCTCTGGGACGTACTCGACGCTCGGCACTTGAACCAAGCCTTGGGGATCACACAAAGGTCCCGCATGATACTTGGACCCTATCCAAAAAGACCTTCCTCGCCTGGTGGATAGATGCAGCGTTATCGGGGCGCACCGCGCGTATCGGCGCTCATCGCCGCAATAGTTCGCCCGCACAATTGGAGACACTGTCGCAATCCCGTCCGAGCAGGTCGCCGCCGCGACTTACAGAAGGCAAGAAACCGAGAGGCGCCCGTCAACATCGGGCCTCAAGATTTGGTCTTTGTTTCATGAGCGCATTCAGGTTCGCCCTATTGGCCTTCCCCAATCCAAGAGGGCGTGCGGCGAAACTTCGCCATCCCGTACGCGTCCCCCAGCGCACGCGGCGAACCAGCAGGCGGCAGCTCCGAGCAGCGCCGCCGCTCCAGTCATAAAGGCGAGAATGACCGCGCTCCTGCGCGCACGGGAGATATTCTCCTTCGCGCGGGCGGCAACCTCGTCGACGCGCCGCTCCGCATCCGGTTGGGCGAGCCCCGTATAGGCGACGACCAGACGCACGAGATAGGCACGATCCTCCGGTTGCATGCCGCGGTGACTCGAGGTGGTGAGCAGGATGCGGGCCGCCTCTGCGCGCGGATATTCGAGATCGGTATTCGGCCGGCGCTCGGCGCGGAATAATCGGTCGAGATCGTACGCGATGAGATTTTCGCCACCCACGCACGTGGACGGACTAGCCTGACCGCCGGACGGGGCCGCGAGGCGGGCTAGCGACTGGGCGGTGGCCAAACCGATCACGGCAGTCAGCAAGGTCGCGAGCGCCCAAACCAGTAGACCGTGCAGGCCATCGCGCAAGTCCGCATCCTCGCGAGAGGTCGCTCGCGCGCGCATCAGGCCTGCCACGTAACCGCCGAGCCCGTAAGACGCGAGCGCTGCCAACAGCACATACAGTCCCGACAGCAGGACAAGTGCAAACGAAGCGTCCCGCCAAGTCGGCGCCGTCGAGTTGACGGAGAGGCCGATGGCGAGGGCGAAGGCGTGCAGCACCAGGGCGAGCGCTGCCGCCGCGATGGCGCCGGCGACGATCGGCCCCCATTCCGGATAAAGGATTCGCTCCACCAACGAGACAGGGCGTGGATCCGGCGTCGGGCGTGGGTCCATAGGCCCAGGCCCGGGATATGCGGATGTCATGACACGATCTCTGGTGTTAACGCAGGCCGAAGAAGGACAGGATGGCCAGAATAACGACGATCAAGCCGATGAGATAAATCAGTCCATGCATGCGCCGCTCCTTAATCAGTGGCCCGAACACAAAACTGCCCCTAAGGAGGAAAGTTCCGGCACGGCAGAACTCGGGATCGTTCGGCGGCGAACTCGGCCGACATCGACGGTGGCGCCTGAATCGGCGCCGGACACCATCGCCAAATCCGCGGCCCCAGCGCACGGCGATGGTCAAACGGGCCAGGAGCAAAACCGGCCCGGCGCCGGCCGCGCCCGCTCCGCTGCCGCACAGCCGAGATGTCTGCCAGGCGCCGGTCGCTCAAGGAGGACACGTGCGCTGCTTGGCGCCGCTGCGAACGACGCAAGCGCCCGATGCAGGAGCCAGATGCCGGGGAATGCAGCGGTGCAAAGTGCCCCCATCGCCCAGAAGCCGGCCGGTCCGAAACGCGCGTAAAGCCATCCTGAAAGCAGCATCAAAACGGCGGTAGCACCGCCAACGCCGACGAGACCATAGACCGCCTGCGCGGTTGCGGCCAAAGCTCCTGGCACCGTGTCAGTAATGATGCGCATGGATGCGAGGTGGAGGAGCGCAAAGGTGAATCCGTGCAAGGGCTGGACCAAGGCCAGCGCCGCAACGTCGGCCGTCTGCGCCATGACTGCCCAGCGCACCAGCCCGCAAGAGGCCGCCACTGCCAATGCGACGGTCGGCGTAACCGCTCGCAACAGTCTTGGACCCAGGAATAGAAAGACCACCACCTCGGCGGCGACCGATTCCGCCCATAGCACGCCCACGGTTGCGGAACTGATGCCGGCCTGGGTCCAGCGAATTACGGCAAAGGAATCGTACATGGCATGGCTGCCGAGAACAGAGCGGCGACCAGGGTGACGCGCACGAACGCGCGTTGCCGGATCAGCGTCAGCCAGGGACGATGCGGAATGTCTCCCTTAGAATTATCTCTCGCTGCCTTTGCGGGAAATGGAGGTACGAAGCTGGCGGCGATCGGCGTCGCGAGCAGCGCAGTCGCGCTCAGCCAGATGATCGCTGAGAGGCCATAGCCACCTGCCGCCTGCCCGGCCAGAAGCGTGCCCACGACGAACGGCCGAGTCCACTCCCCGAACCCACCCGTATTCAAATCCTCCCGTATTCTGCCGTGGTCGGGCATGGGCGAGTGAAAGGGCGTCGGCGAGCGGAACCAGAGGGGCGAGTGCCGCCGCTTGAAGCAGGCTGACGGCCATCACTGTCCAAAACTCATGGGCTGCCAAGTACAGGAGCGCGGCAGTTGCGGCCAGAATGGCGCAAACGGAAAGTTCCGCTCGATAGGCCTGAAAGCGATCCGCTACACGCCCAGCGACGGGACCACACATGAGTCGCAGTGCGACCGGTACGGTTACTTTTCCTTGCTACCCCCCTCTTTTATTAGAGGTTAAAACTGTCCCTTAACCCGCAGCTCTGCAGATGCCTGACTTATCAATGGCTTAGCTAAGCACACGCTAGGCTAGGAAGCACTGAGGAAGCAGTGGCACCTGCCCGCTAATGCGTTTGCCGGACAACGCAGCCGCTCACAGCGGTCCTCCGCCTCGCGCCGCCCCGCCTCCGCACGCTAGGTTCTTGCTCGCCAGTCGGGCGAGCGCCCGGAGCGGTGTTTCGACACGATGCCCTCGAGTCTCGGGAGCCGACGCAGGCGCCAATTGACAGAAATGAGTAAGTGTGTAATTTTGTCAATCAGCCTAAATTTACCCTATTGGAGCTGGCCATGAGGAAAGCCAACAACGGGCACCGGCGCGTTTCCCGAGAGGAACGCCTGCAAATCATGCTTTCTCCCGAAGAGCTCGAGACGGTGGACACTTTCCGGTTCGCCCATCGAATGCCCAGCCGTGCCGCCGCGGTGCGAGAACTATTTCGCCTTGGGCTTGCAGCGGTTGGATCAACGGTCGCGGCACAGGGTGTTAAATCGAGCGAGTATGGCGTGCCTCGAACATGTGCGCTCTAGCGGCATTCAAAGTAAAATGGGTAAATAACTCCACCGCTGCCTACTTAGCTGTTGTCGGATTGTTGAACGCCGTTTTTGGGCGCATGTTTTTTTTATCGCCGCACTAGGTACTGCCCCGGCATCCGGCGACCGAGAGACCAGTCGTGCTCCCGCCTGTCACAAGGGAGCGTGTGATGTCAGTCCAGGAATTTCCCGAAACGACGCGCATCATCGACGAGAACCGGCTTCTTGCAGCCCTTCGACCTTCGGACCTTTCTCTACTTCAGCCGCACCTAAAAGAGATAGTGCTTAAGCAAGGCACGCTCCTCCAAGAACAGGAGGATCGCGTCGAGCGCGCATATTTTCCGCTGAGTGGCATGATCTCGCTGTTGGCCGTCATGGGGGATGGGCAAGCGATAGAAACGGCGACCGTCGGCCGCGAGGGAACCGTAGGAGCGATGTCGGGTCTAGGGCCTTGGCACGCCGCAAGCAGAGCAGTCGTGACGGCGCCGGGAACCGCGTTTGTGATTGCAACTTCCCGACTGCAGGATGCCGTCAAGCAAAGCGAGCACCTCAGAAACGTTATCCTGCATTACAAAGAGACGCTGCTGGCGCAAGTGCAACAGACGGCCGGATGTAATGCGCTCCACGACGCCAAGGAGCGTCTGGCTCGCTGGTTGCTGCAGACGCGAGATCGCGTTAATAGTGACCGGATGCCACTCACACAAGAGTTCCTCTCACAAATGCTCGGGGTGCGACGAACGACTGTTACAGTGCTCGCCACCGTGCTTCAGAGAGAAGAGCTCATCCGCTATCACCGAGGCTATGTCGAGATCATTAATCGAAACGGTCTCGAACAAGCGGCATGTGAATGTTACGGCATCATCCGGCAGCGCACTGATCAAGCCCTGCCGCAGGCGGTATATCGTCAACCAAGTTTTGCGGCGACGACACCAACCCTATCGCCAGATGATCGATAGGGGCTTTCGGACTTTTCTTGAAGGCGTGGCCATGCTCCGGCCAAACGAGACCGCGCACAATCGCGCAGACTGCTTTCGACGGGTCGAGCTGATGACCGCAGTGATAGGTGATGGCGCTGCGGAACAGCGTCGTACGAAGATTGACCACAAGCGCTTAATTTTCAATTTGTCCCGCTAATTGCAGGCGCGCGAACACGTCGGGTAAGTGACTTTTAATTGTCGGCGAGATCCCCTGAAATGGATACGGCAAGTACCTCGTGTCCCGTCCCGTCCGTGACAATAACCGTCCACTTCGACCAGTCCCTGCCGAGGATTTGCCCCCGCGCGAGATCACGAGCCAAGCCCATTGCTTCCTCACGCGCGGCCGGAAGATCAGAAAACTCCAGCCCATCGATATCCTCAACGAGGCGCCCATCGGTGAGCTTGAAGTAAAAAAGCATGCCGTGACTCCCCC
>WNGB01007257.1_pt1 | contig 16048 bp, 12 predicted proteins | sample 5400681 | NCBI WGS metagenome assembly WNGB01 (sample SAMN13153367, study PRJNA577476) | soil metagenome | isolation source: 115 cm soil or saprolite under grassland replicate 2 | place: USA:California | collected 2016-06-15 | reverse complement strand
CGCGATCTCCTCCGCCTCGGCGGGTGACACCAGCCGGGCGTAGAGCGGCAACGCCGCCGCGCGCAGCCGGGGCGACGCCTCGGGGACGATCGCCTTTTCCAGCGCCGGCCGCAGCGACGCCGGCGGCGGGCCGGTGCGACGCAGGATCGACAGCGCCGCGACCCGTGCGTCGTCGGGAACGCGCTCGCCGAGCACCACGCGCACCAGCACCGGCGCGCAGGCCGCGGGCGCGCGCGCCGCGATCGGCTCGAACAGCGCCAGCGCCGCGCGCCGCGCACCCGCGTCGCCACTCTCGAGCAAGCGCGCGAGCGCGTCGACGACCGCGGCGGGCGCCTTCTGCGCGAGCGCGTTGGTCGCGTCTTCGGCGCGCCGTCGCAACGTCGGATCCGGATCGCGCAGCGCCAGCGTGACGATGCTCGCCGCGTCGGGCGCGGACAGCGAGGCCGCCTCCTGCAACACGGTGGCGCGCACGTCCGGCGAACGGTCCGCGAGCGCCGTGCGCAGCGTCGCCGCGTGGGCCCGACTGTCGCCGAGCGCCCGCTGACGCCCGTCCGTGCTCTCGCCCGCCTGGCGGCCGTCTGCCTTCTCGCCCGCCTGGCGGCGGGCTATCGCCGCCGCGACGGTGACGCCGCGGCGACGGATCTCCGCCGCGCCGTCCGCCAGCGCGCCCGCGAGGATCTCGTCCTCGCCCGCGCCGCCGTGGCCTATCACCGCGAGCACCGAGAGGATGTCGCCGCGCAGCGCCGGATCGCTGAACGCCTGTTTGAGCGCCACGATGCCGTCGGGATCGCCGAGCAGCTCCTTGGCGATCCCGCGCGGCACCGGCCGCAGACCGTTGAGGACATCGCGTAGCCAGGTCGGCACCCCATGCCCGGGCGAGGGATCGAGGCGGGTCGAGATCTTGCCGGCGGCGATCCGGCCGACGGTCTCCGGTCCGAGCCCGGACGCCGCGAACCCGGTGTCCGCGATGATCGATCCGAGCTTGGGCGTGCTGGGCAGAAAGTCCAGGAACGAAAACCGGTGGCGCCCGAGCCGGACCACCACGCGCGCGGAGCCTCCGCCGTCGGGCGGATCGAACGCGAGCGTGTACGAGCGCCGGGAGTCGGCGAACATCCCCGCCACCGCCAGCATGACCAGCGACATCACCAGGCCGACGCGCAGCAACCCGTCGCGCAGGCCGCGGCGCACCGCCGTCTGCTCGTCGGGGGACAACGTCCCGCGCAGATGGCGAAACACGGCCCCGAGCTCGGGCACGCGCAGCCGCTCCCCAGTCGCGATCCGGCGCCCGAGCGCGCGCCGCGCCACCACCGCACGCGCGTGATCGACGATCGCGAACTCGCGCACGCGCTCGCGCAGCGCGGGGTGCGCGAGCGCGAACACCTCGGCCTTGCCGCGCGCGCTCGCAATCAGCAAGCCACGCGCGCGTAGCGCCGCCAACGCCTCGGCGCCGCGGTCGCGACCGCGGCCCACCGGCCCGCCGAGCTCGGCGGCGGTGATACCGTCGCCGTTGCAGGCGGCTAGCAACGCCCGGCGCGCGAGCGCGCCCCCCGCCGCCCGGCACACGTCGCCCAGCCACACCGCGGTCATCACCGTCGGCCCGCCGCTTTTGCGATACCGCCGCAGCGACGCGAGCCGCAGGTCGACGATGGCGCGCACCGCCAGCTGCAGATCGATGGGCAGGCAGGGCCCGCGCTGGCATAGGTCTTGGGCGACGGCCGACGGCAACTCGGCTTGGAACGGCGTGCCCGACTGCACCGCGCCCTTCTCCAGCACATCGGTCACGGCCGCTTGGTCGAGCGGCCCGAGCGTCACCACCGCGCGCGCCTCGGGCTTGGCCGCGGGGGTCGCGAGCATCGCCTCCAGCTTGGAGAACGCGAGCTCGTCGATCACGAGCACGAGCCGCAAGCGCGGGCCCGCCTCCTCGCGAACACGCGCGACAAGCGACGCGACGTCGGTCGCGATCGCGCCACCCGCGAGCGCCTCCTCGAGGTGGTCGAGCACCAGCACGAGACCGTGTTTGCCGTCGCGGGCCACGTAGCCGAGGTAGTCCGCCGGATCTTGGCCCGGCACCGGGGGCGCGATCCCGACCAGGCTGGTCGCGCGCACCAGCTCGCGCTCGATGTCGCCGTAGTGGCCGAGCGTCACCACCGTGAGCCCGCGCCGCCCGAGCGCGGGCGCGAGGCCCGCCCGCAACAGCGACGTCTTGCCCACGCCCGACGGGCCGGTGACGAGCACGATCCGCGGGTCGGCGCTGGTGACCGCCGCGACCAGCCGCTCCACTTCGGCGGCCCGGCCAAACAAGCCGTCGGCCGCTCGCTCGTCGAAGGGAACGAAGCGCCCGAAGTTCCCCGACGACCCGCCGGTATCCGTCACGGGCTAGCTCTGCCGAATGTCTGATTCCAGCATCTCGGGCTCTTCGTCATAGTCCGAGATGATGATCTCGCGATTGTGGGCGTCGGTCGAGGAGGGCGTGAAGAAGCCCTCCACCAAATCCGCGACCTCCTCGTGCGAGGTGCCGCGCTTCACGGTCGAGAGCGCGTACACGACGTGGCCGTCGTCCACCACCGACAGGAACCCGACGCGCCGCCCGTCCTCCACCGACCAGAGGTCCCACGACTCGCCGGCCTGGGTGCGGGTCACCCGGGTCGCGTAGAACGTCCGCGGCTCGTGGCGGGTGATGGGCGTGATCTTGGGATCGCGTGGCATCGTCGGCGGTGAACAGGATAACGACCCTACCGGTTAGCGGCAAGGCAGCTCGAACCAGAAGCTGGCGCCCGCGCCGGGGACGCTGTCGACGCCGATCGCGCCGCCGTGTCGCTCGACGATCAAGCGACAAAGGTAGAGGCCGATGCCGAGACCCCCGTTTTGTGTTGCCCGCGCGGCGGCGCCCCGGACGAAGCGCTCGAAGATGCGCGCCTGCTCGTGGTCGGCGACGCCGGGGCCGCGGTCGCGGACCGCGATGCGCGCGAACGCGGTGGTGCGCGAGAGCTCGACCACGACCGGCGCCCCGGCGGGCGAGTAGCGCGCGGCGTTCTCGAGCAGGTTCAGGACCACCTGCTCGACGCGCGCGGCGTCGAACGACATCGGCATCGCGCCGTTGGGAAGCTCGAGCGTGATGTCGCTGGGGTGGCCGCGGCGGAAGGTCTCGACCGCGGAGGCGATCGTCGCGCGAAGATCACAGGGCGCGGGATGAATCACGAGTTGGCCGAGATCGGCGCGGGTGAGATCCATGAGATCGACGACCAGCCGCGAGATGCGCTGGACCTGCGCGCGCGCGAATGCGAGGTCGGCGTGCGCGACGGGCTGGCCGGTCAGCGCCTGGCGCTCGGCCAACTGCAGCGTCATCGCGAGCGGGCCGAGCGCGTTCTTGATCTCGTGCGCGGCGGCGCCGAACACGGCGGAGGTCTCATCGACGCCGGTGGGCCCCGCGGCGGCGGGCGAAGACGTGCGCTTGCGCGGGGTCATGTTCGCTCGAACAGCGCCGAGATCCCCTGGCCGACGCCGATGCACATGCTGGCGAGACCGAAGCGCCCGCCGCGGCGAGCGAGCTCGTGCACGAGCGTGGTCACGAGCCGCGCGCCCGACGCGCCCAGCGGGTGGCCGATCGCGATCGCGCCGCCGTTGACGTTGACGCGCACCGGGTCGAGGCCGAGCTCGCGCACGCACGGGATCGCCTGCGCCGCGAACGCCTCGTTGAGCTCGACGAGATCGAGGTCCGCGGCGGCGACGTCCGCGCGCGCGAGCAGCTTGCGCGTCGCCGGGACCGGGCCCATGCCCATCAGCCGGGGCTCGACCCCTGCGACGGCCGCGGCGACGTAACGCGCGAGCGGCTGCTTGGCGAGCCGGTCGAGACCCGCGCGCGACACGAGCAGCAACGCCGCCGCGCCGTCGTTGATCCCGGACGCGTTGCCCGCGGTCACGGTGCCGCCCTGCTTCCGGAACGCGGGCGCCAGCGCCGCCAGCTCGGCGGCGGTGGTTTCGGGCCGCGGGTGCTCGTCCACCTCGACGCGCCTCGGTTTGTCCTTCTTGCTGCGCGCCGGGATCTCGACCGCGCAGAGCTCGGCCGCGAACTTGCCCGCCGCGTGCGCGGCCGCCCAACGCTGCTGGCTGCCGAGCGCGAACGCGTCCTGCGCCTCGCGCGTGACGGCGTACTTCTCGGCCACGAGCTCCGCGGTTTCGCCCAGCGCGTGGGTCCCGTGCATCGCTTCCATGCGGGGGTTCACGAACCGCCAGCCGAGCGTGCTGTCGTGCAGGGTGACGTCGCCGCGCGGGTAGCCCTCGCGCGGCTTCGCCATCACCAGCGGCGCGCGCGACATCGACTCGACGCCGCCCGCGATCACCACGTCCACCTCGCCGGCCGCGATCGCGCGCGCGCCCGCAACCACCGCCTCGAGCCCCGACCCGCACAGCCGGTTCACCGTCCCGCCCGGCACCTCCACCGGCAGCCCGGCGAGCAGCAGGCTCATGCGCGCGAGGTTGCGGTTGTCCTCGCCCGCCTGATTCGCGCACCCCATGACCACGTCGTCGATCGCCGCCGGGTCCACGCCCGTGCGCCGGACGAGGTCCGCAATCGCGATCGCGCCCAGATCGTCCGGCCGCACCTCGCAGAGCGCCCCCCGGTACCGTCCCACCGGCGTCCGCACCGCGTCGACCACGAACACCTCGCGCAGCGACGACATCGGACTAGATGTTACTAGATCGCGTCGATCTAGAACGTGCCCATCGCTGCGACGCCGGGGCCCATCCCGCCGGCCGCGTCGCGGATGGGAGCGAACGTGGCCACCGGCATCGTCGGCGGGGAAGCTGCCGGCGCATCGGAGATGCCGTCGTCGATGTGCCTGGTGAGGAGGATGCCGCCCGCGAGGCCGAGCGCGCCACCGAGCAGGGCGGCGCCCGCTGCGATGGCGCGGTCTTCATCCAGAGGCCTCTGATTGAGGCACTTGGGGTTCGACACGCAACCGAACGTGGCGCCGGCGATCGCGCCCGCGCCCACGGCCAGATCGATGAACACGACCCGCTTCCAACTCGGGCCGTAGCGTGACTGATTCGGCAGATAGGCGCCAAGAAGCCCCGCGGCCAAACCGAGGTTCATTCCGATGAGCGCCCCGGGCAGGAGATCGAGGGCGCTGCTTTCGCTGAAGGCGCACTCGGTCCCTTCGCCGACCATCGCTCCCTTGTAGATGCACTCCACCTTCATCCCGGTGCTCGGATCGTACATGTACCCGCCCTGAACTGGAGTCCCCGCAGCCACGTTCGGAGGCGTGTCGACAGTTCGGACGGTGAACCCCCATCCCACCCCGTACGGTTTCCAACCAACCGCGAGCTGGCCAACCGCTCCGAAGATTCCCCCAGCCAGGACCGCACTCTGGATGATGGCGACGCGGCCGTAGGTAGGCGCCTTCTTCGCGAACAGCGCTCCGGCGGTGAGACCGACCGCCCAACCCGGGAGGCTGCCGATGAACCCCGCGCGCAGCTGATTGCCGATCGGGCCGCGACAGGGGCCGGGGCCCGGGCAGGGATCCACCCGCTCGCCCTTGCTGGTGGAGATCTGCTGCGCGACGACCCCCACCGTCGCGCCTTCGGCGCCGCCGATCCACATCCCGCCGAGGATGAAGAAGGCGCGGTTGTCGGGAATGTACTGGGGCACGACAGGGGTCGCGACCAGCGCGCCCACGATGCCGCCCGCGACCGCACCGCCGGTGGTCAGCAGCAGCGCCGAAACGTTGGCGTTCTGAAGCGGGCCGCCGATCGCCGCCGCGACTGCGCCGCCGCCGACCAGGCCACCCATGATGGTTGCCGCAGCGAGCAGCTCGGGCCGTCCCGAGCGCTGGCGGTACGGCAACCGCACGCTGTCGTTCCCGGTGAGCAGCTTGCGCTCGCTCGGGGCCAGGTTGAGGTCGATCGTCGTCGACTGGTACTCGGGCGCCTCCGCGAAGATCTCGACGTGGCCAGGGACGAGATCCTGGCGGTAGGGGTTGCGCGCGCGGTTGCCGTTCACGTACAGGGTCGCGGTCGGGGGCACGGTCTCGATCTCGAGCCGGGCCGGGATCGGCTCGAGCTTGAAGAACAGCGGCTTGGTCTCCGCGATGTCGACCTCGACGATGCGGGTCTGGCCCTGGTAGTTGGGCTTGGTGACGTCGACACGGTAGCGCCCGCGCGGGATCGAGAAGTTGTTGGGGGCCTGGCCGCTCGCGACCACCTTGCCGAGCTCGGCCTCGGGCGAGATGCGTACCGTCGCGTCGTCGGGCACGGTGTTGATCGCGAACGTGCTCCGGCGCTTGTCGATGCTCCCGACCCGGTCGCGCGCGAGCGCCGCGAACTCACCGTCCGGGACCTCGGTGACGTAGCCTTGGTAGTGGGCACGCGCGTCCCGGAGCCGCCCGAGCAGGTACTCGCACTGCGCCATCATGAACAGCGCCGCGGGGCGCGGCTTGATTTCGTTGGCGCGCGAGAACTCGATCAACGCCTGCTCGTGCTCGCGCGCGTCGAACAGCTTGAGCCCGACCTCGTAGTGCGAGCGCGCCTCGGCCGTGCCGTCGTCGGCCGCATGCGCGACCGGGCCCGCGCCCGCGCCGGCGCCGACATGGGCGAGCGCGAGGCCCGCGACCATCAGCACCCGACAGCGGCCGCCGCCGATCACTTATCCGGGTAGCCTTCGCGCGAGCCCGAGGGCAACACGCCGCGTTTGACCGAGTCGGAGCTCGGAGCGCCGTCCTTGCCCGCCGGCTTGATGGCGGGTTTCTCGGCGCGCGGCTTGGCGCGGCGGACGGCGCCCACCCTTTCGGCGCCGGCTCGATCGCTGGGCGACGGTGCCACGGCGGGTTCGGGTGGCGCGACCACGGGCGGAGATGGCGGCTGCAAGGGTGGAGACGGCGGCGCGATTGCCGGGCTGGCCGTGACCGGCGGCGTGCCCGCGACCGGCGACGGCGGCGACGACCGCAGCGCAACCACCGCGCCCCCCGCCAGCACGACCGCCGCCAGCGCGACCAGCGGCCAACGTCGCGGCGGGCGCGCGGGCGCCGCCATCCCGCCGGCCGCCGTCATCGGTACCGAGCCCACGTTCTGGTCGCCCGCGAGCAGCCGCTCGATGTCGCGCTCCAGCTCGGCCATCGTCTGGTAGCGGCGGTCGCGATCCTTCTCCATCGCCCGCATCACCACCGCCTCGACCGCGGCCGGGATCCCCAGCTCCGGCCGCAGCTCCGACGGCGGCATCGGGCTGTGGCCCAACACCTGCGCGATGATGCCGAGGTAGTTCGCGGCGCGGAACGGCACCTCGCCGGTCAGGCACTCGTACATCAAGACGCCCAGCGCCCAGATGTCGACGCGGTGGTCGAGGTCCTCGGCGCCGCGTGCCTGCTCGGGCGACATGTAGAGCGGCGTCCCCAGCAGTAGCCCCGTGTGCGTGAGCCGGTAGCCTTCGCCGCCCTCGTCGCCGCCCGGCTTGACCGCCTTCGAGATACCGAAGTCCACCACCTTGACGAAGTCGGCGTCGGCGCGCCGGATGAGGTAGATGTTCTCCGGCTTCACGTCGCGGTGAAAGATGCCCTTCGCGTGGGCGGCGCCGAGCGCGCTCGCCGCCTGGCGCGCGATGCGCAGGCAGCGGTCGATCGGCAGCGGCGCCTCGCGAATCGCCAGCTGTGCCAGCGACTCTCCGTCGAGGAACTCCATGACGACGAACGAGCGCCCGTCGTCGGTGGTGCCGAAGTCGGTGACGTCGACGATGTGCTCGTGCCCGATCGAGCTCGCCAGCCGCGCCTCTTGCAAGAGGCGCGCGACGAAGTCGCTCTTGGCGACGAACTTCTCCAGCAACACCTTGACCGCGACCCGCTTGCCGATGAGCGCGTGTTTGGCCTCGTACACCGCGCCCATCCCGCCCTCGCCGATCCGGCGCACCACCTCGTAACGCCCGGCGAGCACCGACCCGATGAGCGAGTCGAACCTCTCATCTGTCCCGGGCGACGGCTCGGTCTCCGCCGGCACCCGCGCCGACGATGTTTGCGCCAGCGCCGGTTGCCCCGCACCCGCCATCAGCCCGGCCGGCGTCGGCATCGTCATCGCCAGCCCGACCGGCGTCGGCATCGTGGCCGCGAACGCCGCGTCACGCTTCGCGCCCAGCGCCGCGCCGTCCTTCGGGCACACCTCCGTCCCCGTCGGGTACTCGGTGTGGCAAACCGCACAGATAGGCACGAGATCTAGAGCATATCAGGACCCCGGGCCGGTGCCTCCCGGATGCCTCAGTGGACCACGTCGTGATGGACAGGCGCGGCCTTGTCCCCGCCGTGGAGCAGCTGGTGACCGTGGCCGATCATCTCGCCCAGGAAGCTCGCGAGCGCGCAGAACTCGATCGCCTTGCGCTCGGCCGCGAGGTGGATGCCGCGGTGGATCAGCGCCCGAACCAGCGCGAGGTCCGACTCCGCCCCGCGACCGACGAGCTCCGTCACCAAGGCCGACAGCCGCGCTTCGTGTTGCTTCTGCAATTCGTCGACGTTCGCCATGCTGTTAGTGTGTCCCAAAATGGCGAATCCGAAACGCGGCTTCATCTTCGACCTCGACGGGACGCTGGTCGACACGATGCCGACCCACTACCGGGCGTGGACCGAGATCGCGAGGCGCCACGGGTTCAGCTTCCCGGAGCCGCGCTTCTACGCGCTCGGCGGTGTGCCCACCGCCAAGATCGCCGGCATCCTCATCTCCGAGGCGGGCCTCACCCTCGACCCGGTGGCGATCGCCAAGGAGAAGGAGCAGGCGTACTACGACAGCCTCGCGAACGGCGCCGCGATCAAGCCCATCGACGTCGTGCTCGAGCTCGCCCGCCAGCACCGGGCCGAGGGGCCGATGGCGATCGCGTCGGGTAGCGTGCGTCGGCTGGTCGACCGCACGCTCGCCGCGCTCGGCATCACCGACTGGTTCGCGGCGGTGGTGGCGGCCGAGGACACGGTGAAACACAAGCCCGAGCCCGACGTTTTTCTGGAAGCCGCCCGCCGGATCGACGTCGAGCCCGCCCACTGCATCGTCTACGAAGACACCGACATCGGCCTCGAAGCCGCCCACCGCGCCGGCATGACCGCGGTCGACGTGCGGAAGCTGATCGCATCCCTTCGTCCGACGAGCTAGGCCTGCCCGTCGGCGGGGCGCCGCATCCCTTCGTCCGACGAGCGCCATCGTGCGGAAGGTAGCGATGGCTCGAGCGCCGGCGTTCGAGCCCGCACGAAACAGGGGCACGCGTCGTATGAACCCATGGACGCAGGCACGTGAGGCTGAGCGCGCGGCCCGGACGCCGCCGCTCGAACCGCGGCGCCCGTCCGCTTGCTCGCGCTCGTCGGACGAAGGGATGCGGCGCCCCGCCGACTCGCAGGTCCGGCGCTCGTCGGACGAAGATGCGGCGCCCCGCCGACCCGCAGGTCCGGCGCTCGTCGGACGAAGGGATGCGGCGCCCCGCCGACCCGCAGGCCTAGTTGCGGCCGTTGCCGCTGCCTATGCCGAAGAACGACGCGATCTTCGAGCGCAGGTCGCTCTTCTCGACTGCGGGCGCCGCCCGCACCGCCGTCTCGGCGCCCAGCACCACCTGCCGGCGCGACAGGATGTCGCCGATGATGCCGGCCAGGTCGGGCTTCTCCTCCAGGATCTGCTGGAACGCTTCCTTGTCGACGATGTAGCACTCGACGTCGGTCTTGGCGACGACGGTCGCCGCGCGCGATTCACCGGTCATGAGCGACATCTCGCCGAAGAACTGACCTTCGCTCAGGGTCGCGACCTCCTTCGACGCGCCGAGCACGCCGATCTGCACCGCCACCTTGCCGCCGCGCACGACGTAGAGCGAATCGCCCGGATCACCCTGGCGCAGGATCACCTCGCCCGGCCCGAACACGACCTGCCGCATCCGGCGCGCGAGCCGATCGATCTTCTCGGCGTCGAGCGCGCGGAACACGTCGACCCGCGACAGCGCGTCCACGCGCCGGGAGTACTCCTCGTCCTGCTTGCGCTGTGCCCGATCCTCGTTCAGCTCGGTCACGTTGATGTTGCGCGACGGGTACGGGATCTCCATGCCCGCGCGGTGGAGCGCGTACCAGATCGCGCTGCGGACCGCGCCGTCGGTCGCCTCGGTGCGAAGCATCTCGTCGGTCCAGTACCGGCAGGCGTAGGTGCAGGCGTCCTCCTTGAACTCCAGCAGGATGCAGTCGGGCGCCGGATCGGATCGCACCGCGGGCTGCGTCCGCGCCGCCTCGTTGATCACCTCGCACACCCGCGCCGGCGGGTGGCGGAAGTGCACCCGCACGTTGACCCAACGCCGGTGCGCCGTCGTCGGCCGGCTGTGGTTGACGATGGTCGCGCGCGTGATCGCGGCGTTCGGGATCAGTAACAAATCGCCGTTGCGGGTCACGATCGTGGTCGCGCGCCAGCGCACCTCGCGGATCCTCCCGGTGGTCTTCTCGTCGAGGCTGATCCAGTCTCCGATCTCGAAGTCGCGCTCCATCTGCAGCGCCAGGCCGGCCATGATGTTGCCCAGCGTCTCCTGCAGCGCGAGGCCGATGACCGCGGTCGTGAGCACCGACGCGGTGAACACCTTGGTGACGTCGATCTCGGAGCGGGTGAGCACGATGGCGGCGGTGATGAGGTACGCCACCGCCTGAACCAGATCCTGCATGATGCGGGGGATCTGCCGGCGCACCAGCACCACGTCGAACAGCAGCAGCGTCGACACGATCACGACCGAGAACGACAGCAGCAGCACCGACAGCATCCGCCACCAGTCGTGCTGCGCCGGAGCGGGAACGGGCCGCCCGAGCAACCCGAACGCGAGCAACGAGACCAAGTAGGCGCCCGCGAAGAAGATGCCGGCCTTGACCCGCCCGCGCTCGTCCGCCGGGACGAGGAACCGCAGCAGGGCCAGCACCAGCAGGAGCGCGACCGCCAGCACCGGGAGCGGCCACTGGATCGACCATTCCTGTGCGAGGTTCGGGTGCATGGAAATCGGGGCGGAGGGGAGCTAGGCGGCCGGGATTGTAACGAATATCCCTCGGCGCTTCGAGCCGTGACCTTGACTCGGGAAGGCCCCGAAAGTAGGGTCCCGCGCATGTCGAATTCCAAGATCGCCGATCCTAAGCTGGCCGACGCGGGACGCCTGCGCATCGAGTGGGCCGAGAGCCGTATGCCCGTGCTGATGCACCTCCGCGAGCTCGGCAAGAAGGACCTGCCGCTGCGGGGCATGAAGGTCGCCGGCTGCCTGCACGTCACCAAGGAGACAGCGGTTCTGATCCGCACCATCCGCGCCGCGGGCGCCGAGGTGTCGTGGTCGGGCTGCAACCCGCTTTCGACCCAGGACGACGTCGCCGCCGCGCTCGCCGCCGAGGGCACGTCGATCTACGCCTGGCACGGGCTGTCGACCGAAGAGTTCTATTGGTGCATCGACAAGACGCTGGAGATGAAGCCGACGCTCACGCTCGACGACGGCGCCGACCTCATCTTCCGCGTGCACGATCGCTACAAGGAGCTCGCCAAGGACGTCATCGGCGGCACCGAGGAGACCACGACCGGCGTTCACCGTCTGCGCGCGATGGGCAAGGCGGGCAAGCTCCTCTACCCGGTCATCGCGGTCAACGACAGCGAGACCAAGTGGGACTTCGACAACGTGTACGGCACCGGGCAGTCGTCGCTGGACGGCATCCTGCGCGCGTCGTCGGTGCTGCTGGCGGGCAAGACCTTCGTGGTCGCCGGCTACGGGCACTGCGGGCGCGGCGTCGCGACCCGCGCGAGCGGCATGGGCGCCAACGTCATCGTCACCGAGATCAAGCCCACCGCGGCGCTCAAGGCGACGCTCGACGGCTTCCGGGTCATGAAGATGGACGACGCCGCGAAGCTCGGCGACATCTTCATCACCGCCACCGGCATGAAGGACGTGATCGTCGGCCGCCACTTCGACGTGATGAAGGAGGGCGCGCTGGTCTGCAACACCGGCCACTACGACTGCGAGATCAACCTCGTCGATCTCGAGGCGCGGTCCAAGTCCAAGCGCGAGATCCGCCACGCCAACGACGAGTACGTGCTCAAGAACGGCCGCCGCATCTACGTGCTGGCGCAGGGCCGGCTCGTGAACCTGGCCGCCGCCGAGGGCCACCCGTCCGAGGTCATGGACATGTCGTTCGCCAACCAGTACCTCGCGCTCTGCAAGCTGGCCAAGGAAGGCAAGAACATGAAGCCGGGCGTGAGCGAGCTTTCCCCCGAGCAGGATCAGGAGCTGGCGCGCATCAAGCTCAGCACGCAGGGCCTGTCGATCGACGCGCTGACGCCCGAACAGGTCGCCTACAACGACGACTACTCGGCCGGCACCTGATTCACGCCTGACGTCAAATCTGATTCGGCCTCGAGACCGCCGTTTCCGCGTTGATGCGGAGGCCGTCGCCGCCGAGCTGCGTCCGTTCCACCCGAATGACGTCGCCCCGGCGGGCGGCGTCGAGGGCGGCGTTCGCGGGCGAGGCGTTGCGGTCGAGGCGGACGAGGGCGTGGCGGCCGTCGGTGCCGCAGCCGTAGAGGCGCAGGCGGCCCTTCTCGGGCATGGGATCGCTGACCACGCGGTAGAGCGAACTATCCTCGGCGTGCGACGTCCCGCCGTCGTGCAGGACGAGGTAGCTGAAGTCGACCCGCGCTCCCGCGGGTGAGCTCGCGGTGTCGTGGCACCAGTCGCGCGGGCGCACCAGCGCTGGGCACGGACCACGCCAGAAACATGGCGCGACCACCTCCATCCCGGAGGCGACGAGCACGTCGCGCACCGCGAGCAGCTCGCGCGAGGTCTCGCGCAACGCCGGTTCGATCAGGATGAGCGCGCCGCCCCGCGCGAGCAGCGCCCGCGCCCAGGCCCGCACGCGGGCGGCGCGCCGCTCGACGCGGGTGGCGGCGGCCTCGCCGACGTAGAGCTCGTTGAGGAGGTGTGCGGCGACGACGACGTCGAAGCGGCCGTCGACGTCGGGAATCTCGCGCGAGAGATCCGCGCGGATGGTGTCGGGCGCCCTCACCAGGCGGTCGACCTCGACCAGCGACAGCCGGGGGCCGAAATAACCGTGCAGCGCGCGTCCCGCCGCGCCGGTGCCCGAGCCGAGGTCGATCGCGCGCACCGCCGGGCCCGTGCGCTTCGCCGGGCCGAGGCTCTCGGCGAGCACGCGCGCCAGCGCAGCCTCCGTGCGGGGCGCGATGTCGCGCTCGTATTCGGCGCGCAGCGCGGGATCGGCGAGATAGGGGGTGCCGACCAGCGCGCGATCGCCGACGAGCCCGTCATGGACGGGGCGCGCCACCGCTACCCCCGGCCGAAGATGTCCTTGAAGCTGACGATCACGAGCACACCCAGCAGCAGCACGAACCCCGCGGTGTGTACCGCGGCCTCGATGCGTGGGTTCAGCTTGCGCCGAGTCACCGCCTCGATTCCCAGGAACAGCGCCCGCCCGCCGTCGAGCGCCGGCAACGGCAGCAGGTTGAATAGCCCCAGGTAGACCGACAGCAGGCCCAACATGGTCAGGAAGTAGACGAGGCCGCGATCGGCCGCCTTCGCGATCTGTTTGGTGATCCCGATCGGACCCGACAGATCGGCGCTCACCTTCCCGCGTACGACGTCGTAGAGGCTGGCCAGAATCCCGACCGAGGTCACGTACGGGTACACCATCGCCTCTTTGAACGCGGTCCCGAGCGAGACCTTCGCGCGCTGATCGATGGAACCGATCTGGATGCCGACCTGGTAGACGCCCGACTTCTGATCGGGGGGGACGACGAACTCCATCGTTCGGCCGTCGCGCAGCACGTTGATGTGGACCGGGGTGCCCTTGGCCGCCTGGATGACGTCGCTGATCGGGTGCTCCGCGTCTACCGCCTGCCCGTTGGCCGAGACCAGCACGTCGCCCGCCAGCAGACCCGCCGCGGCGGCCGGCCGCCCCGAGACCGGCTCGATGATCTTCTGTGTCTTCGACGGCATCCCGTAGGCCAGCAGCAGCGCGAACATCAACACGAAGGCGGTGAGGTAGTTCGCCGCCGGCCCCGCCAGGATGGTCGCGAGGCGCATCCAGCGCGGCCGGTTCGGGTACACCATCGGATCGTCGTGATCGAATTCCTCGTTCGGATTGAGGCCCGTGATCTGGACGAACCCGCCGAGCGGGATGGGCGCAATCTGGAACAACGTTCCGCCGCGCTTGAATCCGATCAGCGTGGGGCCGAAACCGATCGAGAACCGCTCGACCCGCATCCCACACAATCGCGCCACCAGGAAATGCCCGCCCTCGTGCAAGACGATGAGCAGGCCGAGCCCGATTATCGCGACGAAAATCGACATCCGACAGAGGTTAGCACGGCCGGGGTCGATTCACTTCGCTACGCGGCCAGGAAGCGCAGGACGGGGCGGAGCAGCAGCGGCGTCGGGCGACGCGGGCGCGAGCCGATGATGTCGATGCCGAGCTGGTGGGCGCGCCGCTCGAAAACCGCCTCGAACAGCAACCCCGGACCGCTGGCGCGGACGATCAAGGGCAGCGCCGAGAGCCTGCGGGCAACCACGTAGCGCCCGCGCAGCACGACCGCATCTCGGCCTGCCGCGAGGCGCGCCAGCGCCCAGCCAAGCGGCGCCAGCGACGCAGGCTTTCCCGCGTCCAGCAGAACCAGGACCTCGCCCCGCCCCTCGGAGGCGCCACGCAGGTAGGGCCGCCTCGATCCCTCGCGGGGGAGCACGCGCAACTCCGGGATCGACGCCACCAGCAAGCCGGCGATCGACAGGCTGTTGTCGGACGAGCCGGCGTTGGCGACCAGAATCTCGAACCCTGGCCCGAGGCGACGGAGGTGCGACGCGACCTTGCGGATCGTGTGACCGACGGAATCCTCGTGGTCGCCAACGGCGATCACCACGGTGATCTCGGGCTCACTCATAACGCGCTGTGACGAGGTGGAGGGCATCCCGTCTCTCCCGTTCAGGGTTAAGTAGAGCACGTGGCGTGCCGTCGTCACGTTATCGTGATTTCAATGGGTTAGAGCGTGCGCCCCCGGTGCGTCCCGCGCAGTCGGTTTCGCGCCTGGGACCGTGCCTGCGTATTGCGTTACACGCTCGCAACGATTGGGTTTCTTGGCGATGCGAGGGCCCGGATCGCGACCGCCAACCGGCCCGGATCGCTGTCGACCAACACCGGGATGCCGACCGCGCGCGCCTCGGCGACCGCCATCGGCGCACCTTCCCCACGCCCGGTGGCGAGCCGGACCGACGGCTGAACATAGAGGTCGGCCGCGGCCAGCCAACGGGCGACCTCGGCGCGGGCGACGAAGCCGGGGAGGCGTAGGCGGACGCCGAGCTCGCGCGCCAGGCGCTCGAGCCGCGGGCGTTCGGGCCCGTCGCCGAGGATCACGAGCTCGGGCGCCCCGCCCGCCCGTGCGCATGCAGCCAACAAACGATCGTGGCCCTTGATGGGCACGAGGCGCCCGACGGCGAGCACGGTGGGCGAGCCGAGCGCCAGCTGCCGGCGGAGGGTGGCATCGGGACCCGGCCCGCGCCGCGCGAACGTCTTCGGCACGGGGAGCGCGTCGACAGTGCCGACCTCGCGGCCGGCGAGCGCCGCGAACCGCTGGCGGAGCTCGTCGGTGACGAATCGGAGATCCCCGGCGCCCGCGGCGATGAGCCGCGCGAGCGTCCGTCCCAGCGGCAGCCGTTCGAGCAACGCCACGTCGCCCGAGTGCGCGAACGCGCGAAGCGGCCTACCCGGCGCGCCCGACAGCGACGCGAGCGCGCACGGAACCAACCAGTGCGCTTCGATCGCATCCCAGTGCGGCGCGCCCGCGCGCACGGCGGCCGCGAGCGCGAGCGAGAAACGCGCTGCGGCCGCCCACGTGACCGGGTCGCCGCGGTCCAGCGCCTCGGGCGCGCCAGCGCCATAGAACAGCGCGCCGCCGGCGGGCAGCCGTTCGACGAACAGCGCGCCGCCGGCGGACAGTCGTTCGACGGTCACTCCGGCGGGCAGGAAATTCGGCGAGGGCGCGCGCGCTGGCCGCGAGGGCGCGCGCGCTTCCGGCGAGTCACCAGCGGCGAGCACGG
>WNGB01007253.1_pt1 | contig 16052 bp, 14 predicted proteins | sample 5400681 | NCBI WGS metagenome assembly WNGB01 (sample SAMN13153367, study PRJNA577476) | soil metagenome | isolation source: 115 cm soil or saprolite under grassland replicate 2 | place: USA:California | collected 2016-06-15 | reverse complement strand
GTCAACTTGAATCGACTCGAGTACGCAGGTGCTCAGCATGACCCCGTTTCAGCGGTCGTCTTCTGCCAGCCCGTCCGCCTGGATTACACTGTGGTCGCTGGAAAGTTTATTGTAAAAGAATGTCAATTGGTTACGGTAGATGAACGAAAGTTAATTGAGAAACACAATAAGACCGCGAAGAGATTGATGAATGGATAGACTGCCCGCAACAGCCAAAAAATATTTTTGGGATATTAATGCAGATAAACTCGATGTCTCCAAACATTCGCGCTTTGTTATTGAACGTCTGCTGGAAGATGGCGATTTTCCTGAATTGCGGTGGTTGTTCCAGAACTTTAGTAAGCAAAAAATTGTGGATGTATTAAAAAGATCCCGTTCACTTTCACGTCGTAGTGCGAATTATTGGTCACTGATACTGAATGTTCCAAAGCGGGATATGCTGTCTTTGAACAAAAAGGTTCGGGTGTCACGAAATTATGCTAGGTAATGATAGGATATAAAGTGATTATCCTGTGAGTGATCTCCTCGTCCAAATCGTCTTTGGCTGGCCATTTATTATTATCTCTTTATTGGTATCCCTTTTTGGCTTGATTACAAAACGTTATTGGTCGCTTTTGATCGGTGGAATTCTTTTTGTGCCGTTTACTCTTTATCTAAGCGGCGCACCTGGAATTCGCTGGGTCGCTTTGGCTCTGCCTCTCTTTCAATTCGGCGCGACCTTTGCAGTTCGTGATAACAAAATGTTGTTAGCTGGAATACTGACTTTACCTGCTTTTTTGGTTTGATCGCAATTAGTATATGTCATTCTGAGGAGCACTTCGGCAGGCTCAGTATAAACTCCGCGATGAAGAATCTCATACTACAGAGTAATAACCATAAAATGAGATTCTTCGCTCCTTACAGTCGCTCAGAATGACACACCAAGAAATTGTGCTGGAGACATGGAGTTGCAATGCCTTCCTCTACAAAATTGACACGTAATCTCATTGACGTTGCCATGGGGCGCAAAACCGCTGACCTTGTCATCCGCAAGGGACAGTGGGTGTGCGTGCAATCTGGCGAGATCTTGAATGGCACTGAGATCGCCATTAGGGATGGACGGATCGCCTTCGTTGGCTGGGACGCTAGCCACACGGTCGGGAGAGATACGATCGTCGTTGATGCCAACAACAAATATCTTGTGCCCGGTCTGCTCGACGCGCATATGCATGTTGAGTCAGGGATGGTCACAGTAACGGAGTTTGTGCGCGCGGTCGCTCCGCGCGGCACAACGGGCATGTTCATTGATCCGCATGAGATGGCAAATGTATTTGGCTTGAAAGGTGTGAAGCTGATGGCCGATGAAGCCGCGAAGCAACCTATTCACGTCTGGGTGCAGATGCCTTCTTGTGTCCCGTCTGCTCCCGGCCTGGAAACTCCCGGCGCTTCGATTGGACCCGATGAAGTGGCTGAAGCCATGACCTGGCCAAACGTTATAGGCCTGGGCGAGATGATGAACTTCCCTGCGGTGATCGAGGCGGATGACAAGATGCTGGCAGAGATGGCTCTCACCCACGCCGCGAACAAGACGATTGGCGGGCACTACGCTTCGCCTGACCTGGGATTGCCTTTCCATGGTTATGTAGCCGGTGGTGCGGAAGATGATCACGAGGGAACGCGCGTCGAGGATGCAATTGCCCGCGTGCGTCAAGGCATGAAGCCTATGCTGCGTTACGGCTCGGCATGGCACGACGTGGCAAATCAAGTCAAAGCGATTACTAAGAACAAACTAGACTCGCGGCGCTTCATCCTATGCACGGACGATTCGCATGCACAGACTATATCGGAAGATGGACACATGGATCGCGTCTTGCGCCACGCCATTGGCGAAGGGCTCGACCCGATGACGGCCATCCAGATGATGACAATCAATACAGCCGAGCATTTCGGCCTGACGCGCGAAATAGGCATGATCGCCCCAGGTCGCTGGGCAGATATAGTACTTGTCAAAGACTTGAAGGATTTCCATGCAGACATGGTCATTGCGCGCGGGCAGGTGATTGCGGAAAAAGGGAAGTGGATCGTTGATCTGCCTGATGTCAAATATCCGAAATGGGTCGCGCAGTCAGTGAACTTGAAGAGACCTCTTAAGGCGGATGATTTTGTCCTGAAATCGAGAGCCCGCGAAGGGTCCCGCGTGACTGCGAATGTGATCGGTGTAATCGAAAATCAGGCACCTACGCGTCATCTCAAACAGCAGGTCACCGTCCATGGACACGAAGTGCACATCGATATGAAACGCGACCTCGCCAAGATCGCGCTAGTGGAGCGTCATCGTGGGACGGGCGGCGTGACAGTCGGTTTGGTCAGCGGTTTTGGCTTCAACGCGAATTGCGCGGTCGGTTCGACAGTGGCACATGATAGCCACCACATGATTGTAGTCGGCACAGATGAAGAATGTATGGCTATGGCCGCCAACGAACTGGCAAAATCCGGAGGTGGACAAATTGTGGTCAAAGATGGCAAGGTGATTGGACAGGTGGGATTACAGATCGCGGGGCTGATGTCCACGGAGCATGCCGATATCGTTGCAAAAAAAGCCGCGACCGTTTTGGATGGGTTCAAGGCTTGCGGTTGCAACTTGAATAATCCGAACATGCAATTGAGCTTGCTGGGGTTGGTGGTAATCCCTGAACTGCGAATTTCCGATAAAGGACTTGTGGATGTGACGCAGTTTGAATTTATTTCAGTCATAGAGGAGTAAAAATATGGCTAATTTTCCTTTTCAACGATTACAGGCAGATCTGGCAGCGTTGATTTCGCGGTCGCCTGCGGGTGCGCGTTTGTTATCAGAACCCGATCTTGCCAAACAACTAGGCGTCTCGCGTGCAACTTTGCGCGAAGCGATGCGGACTTTCGAAACGCAAGGTTTAATCCGCCGTAGGCAAGGCGCGGGAACGTTTGTTGTCGGGCAGGTTCCGGTACTCGAAAGTGGGCTTGAGATCTTGGAAAGCCTTGAGACCATGGCGCACAGGCTGGGGTTGGAAGTTTCGGTCAGTGATCTCCAGATCGAAAGTGCGTTTGCCGATCAGGAGCACGCAACTGGATTGGGTATTCCGTTGGCTGCGCGAATAACACGCGTCCGGCGTGTTATTCGCGCCGATAGCCGGCCTGTGGCATTCCTAGTTGATACATTGCCCGAAGATGTGCTCAAACCGGAGCAGCTCCCTGAATCCTTCAAAGGCTCCGTGTTGGATTTCCTGCTCCAACGCGGCGATGCACTGACAGTCTCGCGCGCCGCGATCAGCGCCACGAACGCGGTCGCTGATGTAGCCAAGGCGCTTGAGATCCAGCGCGGCGATGTGTTGCTGCAATTCATCTCGGAGTTATACACTGGAGATGGACGCATCGTAGATTATTCAACGAGTTATTTCATCCCCGGCTATTTCAATTTCCATGTAGTAAGACGTGTGGTAAGCCAATAGCCACAGAGAGCACAGAGATTTTGAGAATTAATAAGTGATGATTTATTTCCATTCTATGAGTCATAGAGGGTGAGATGGTGATAAAAACTTTTTCACAGAAGAGGTTGCCCGAACAGGATGACCCATTAACACGCCGGATCATCGCATGCGCAATCGAAGTGCACAGACGGCTTGGGCCTGGTTTATTGGAGAAACTGTACAAAGAAGCGATGGTAATTGAGATGGAGTTAGATTGTCTGAAAGTCGAAAAGAATGTAAAAATTTCTGTCGAGTATAGAGGCAAGCCAATTGGAGAATATTTCATTGATTTATTGGTTGAAGATACTGTGATCCTGGAACTCAAAAGCGTAGAACGCCATGACCCTGTTTTTGAAGCGCAGATTTTATCTTACATGAAGCTCACTGGTAAAAAAGTTGGCCTGCTCATCAACTTTAATTCGAAAATGGTTAAAGACGGTATCAAGCGCTTCGTCCTCTAAGACTCATAAAGAATCTCAGAGTTCTCTGTGATCTCTGTGGCTGGCTAGTGAATGAAATAATGCTTTTCTCCTCACCCTATATGGGAGAGGGGATACGAGATAAGGAATATCGGAGCAAGTACTTGCTACCGTCCAAAAAAATTTACAACCTATAGGAGGTTCGTATGCGTAGTTTTGCTGGTCGTGACATTCTCTCTCTCAAAGAATTTGAGCGCCATGAGTTCTTCCACGTGTTTGATGTGGCTGACAAAATGGAGCCAATTGCACGGGCAAGAAAGAATGTAGATATGCTCAAGGATAAGACGCTGGTAACGGCTTTTTATCAGCCCTCGACGCGCACGCGTCTGGCTCATGAAGCCGCCATGCATCGTTTGGGAGGCCACGTCACAGGCTTTTCCGATGCAAAGATGACCCGCGCCGGTGACTTTTACCAGGAGTCCATTAAAGATACGGTCAAAATGCTGGAGTATTATGGTGATGTGATCGTCATGCGCCATTTTCAGCAAGGCGCGCCGCATGAAGCCGCGAAGTGGGCAAGCATTCCGATTATCAATGGTGGTGATGGCTGGGGCGAGCACCCAACTCAGATCCTCACCGACCTCTATACTGTATTTCGCGAGAAAGGCCGCATTGATGGGCTTAAGTGGCTAGCTGTTGGCGATATGCGCATGCGCACAATGCATTCCTTAGGCTATGCTCTAAGCCAATTTGATTGCCCGGTCACCTTTGTCGCGCCGCCCGATATGTGCCTGACCGATGATTTCAAGAAAGAGCTCAATGGATATAGCGTCAATTTCAAAGAGGCGGATCATGTTGAGATGGCCATTGCGGATGCCGATGTGATTTTGGTCGAGCCAGTCGTTCAACCTGATTACACCAAATCCCGTGATGAGCGTACAGGCGAACTTAATCTTACGCCCGCCAATTACAAGATCACGCGTGAACTATTGGGAACGAAAGCGAAGTCTGATGCGATCCTGCTCCACTCCCTTCCGCGCATGGATGAAATCCCGACCGATGTGGATATTACCAAGTGGTCGCGTTACTGGCAGGAAGCCTTCAACGGTGTGGTCATGCGTATGACATTGTTGGCGCTGGTCTTGGGCGCGATGGAGTAAAGTAGTTTGATAGTTCTTTAGTTTGGTAGTTGGATAGTTTGCAATTGCTGATCAGAAAGAATAGCTGTCCGCTTCCATCTGGACCTTGCGCCTGAGGCCGTTAGTAGTGAGGTACACAAGTAGACAGGTAGACAAGTACACAGATACCTACGTATCTACGTGTTTACAGGTCTACTTGTCTACGTTCTTCATCCAATGAAAACCATCGAAATTCGCCGTCACAGCATGCGCTCTGTTCCCAAAGAACATCTTAATCAGGAAGGTGTAACGCTCGCGCGATTGGTCGGTCAGAATCTAGGTCCATTCGACCGCGTGATTACGTCTACATTCCCGCGCGCGTTGGAGACCGCGATTGCAATGGGTTTTGCGGTAGATAAGCAGCTTGAATTGATGAGTACCTATGGTCCAGGTGTGGAGGCTGAAATGCCCTGGCCCCAGTCCTTTGAAGGATACGCCGAAGCCATCAGACGAGGCGGTGCAGTCAAGAAGTATGGCGAGAAACTGGTAAAAGTCTATCAGGATTTGGAAGATTACCTCTCTGATGGACGCGCTGCCCTGGTAGTGAATCATGGCGGGATCGTTGAAATTGGCGCGGTCGCCTGTTTGGCAGCGACAGGCCTTCAGCTCAAGGGGAAGGCAGTAAATTATTGTGAAGGAGTGAGATTATTTTGGGTAGATGGGAAGTGTGTTAAAGCAGAGATTTTGCGAGTGTCGATTTAATAATTTGTTCTTAAATATGTAGCCACGGAAACACGTAGACAGGTAAACACGGAAAGACTTGTGTACTTGTTTCCTTTTGTACTTGTATACTTTTCATAAGGAGACTAAATAATGCAAACTAATCTTCACGGCCGTGACCTGATCGGTGACCTCGACTTCAGCAAGGAGGAAGTCGAAACCGTTATGGATGTGGCCTTTGATTTGAAACGAAAGCGCGCTTTGGGAGAATTGCACCCTTATTTGCGTGACAAAGTGCTTGCTATGCTATTCTTCTTCAGTAGCACGCGCACGCGTGGCTCTTTCGAAGCGGGCATGGCTCAGCTCGGTGGACATGCTGCTTTTATCGAAAGCAAGACCACCCAGATCGCTCATGGTGACACGCCTGTAGAAATCGGTGAGATCTTTGGCCGCTATTTCGACGGCATTGCAATCCGCCACGTGGATTGGAACGTGGGCAACAAATACATCAACGATGTAGCTAAATATTCACGCTCGCCGATCCTCAATATGCAATGCGAGATCTATCATCCTTTCCAATGCCTGGCTGACCTGATGACGATCATCGAGAAAAAAGGCCGCGATCTGCGCAGACGAAAAATGGTCGTTTCATGGGCCTACGCGGCCTCGTACCAAAAGCCAATCTCCGTGCCACAGTCTTTGATTCTGCAAATGCCTCGTTTCGGCATGGATGTGGTTCTGGCGCATCCGCCGGAGTTCAAGTTGATGCCCGATATCATGGATGCAGCAAAGGAGCAGGCGAAGAAATTCCACACGGGCTTCGAGGTCATCTCTGATCCTGACGGTATGGAGAAAGCCTTTCAAGATGCAGATGTCGTCTATGCCAAGTCTTGGGGTGCGATGCTGACCACGGAAGATGCCAATGAGGGTAACAAGATCATAGAAAAGTATAAGCATTGGATTACAGATACGAAGAAGCTTAAGGCTGCCAAAGACGATGTTATTTATATGCACCCGCTGCCCGCTGACCGCGACGTCGAGGTTACCAGTGAAGTGATGGACGGCCCGAATTCGGTTGTCTTCGACGAAGCCGAGAATCGCCTGCATGCGCAAAAAGCTGTCATGGCGTTGACGATGGGTTAAGTACGTAGGTAGACAGGTACACAAGTAAACAAGTAAGCAAGGAGGCAGGTATGAGTGAGAAGAAGCCTTTGTATGTTTCGCCGGGTGAACCAGGGAAGCGCGGGTTTGAGGACCTGGGGTGCTATCAACTCGCCCTGGAAGTCATGGAGAAGATACATGCTTTTTCTAAAACCTTGCCTCCTGATGAAAAGTTTGACCTGTATGCCCAGATTCGCCGCTCTTCCAAAGGTGTAACAGGAAATATTGGCGAAGGGTATGGGCGTTATCACTATCTGGACTCTCTACACTTTTATTCTATTACCCGCGGCGAGCTCAATGAAACACTGGCCCATTTGATCGATGCACGGGTGTTGAAGTACATCGATCAACCAGAATTTGAATCGTTATACAAACTTATCCGTCAAACGGAGCAAGCGCTTAATGGATTCATGTCCTATGTCCGTCGCCAGCATGCTGGCGCGCAGGAATATAGTGACAAGGCAATCCATGAAGAATTGGCGGAGTACGACGCAATTTTGGAAGAAGATGATGAAAGTAAGAAAGTGTAAGCAAACCCAATACATTTGTACCTGTATACATGTTTACCTGTATACCTAAATACATCTCATAAGGAGAACATATGGCAAACAAACTTGCAGTTGTCGCCATCGGCGGCAACTCACTCATCAAAGATGAAAAACATAAGACTGTTGAAGACCAATATGAAGCCGCTAGGGAGACGACTTTTCACATCGCGGATATGATCGAAGCCGGTTGGGATGTGGCTATCGGTCACGGCAACGGACCGCAGGTTGGGTTCATCCTAAGACGTTCGGAGATCGCTGCAAAAGCGGAAGGTATGCACGAAGTTCCACTGGATGTCTGTGGTGCAGATACACAGGGCGCAATTGGTTATTCCCTCCAGCAAACCTTGCAAAACGAGTTATACCGGCGTGGCATCAAGAAGCCTGTTGCAACTGTCGTTACCCAGGTGCTGGTAGATAAAAATGACCCGGCCTTCAAGAATCCATCCAAGCCGATTGGCTCTTTCATGGACGAGACTGAGGCGAAACGCCGCGAGACGGAAATGTCCTGGAGCGTCGTTGAGGATGCTGGGCGGGGTTGGCGACGTGTAGTCGCTTCACCATTGCCGAAGGAAGTGGTTGAACTTGAAGCGGTAAAAACGCTGATCGATGCTGGAGCTGTTGTTATTACGGTCGGTGGCGGCGGTATCCCTGTCATTGACCTGGACGACCACAGATACCAAGGTGTAGCTGCGGTCATTGACAAGGACTTTGCCTCCAGCCTCCTGGCGCGGCTCATCCAAGCTGACCTGTTCCTTATTTCTACTGCCGTTGAGAAGGTCGCGATCAATTTTGGCAAGCCTGATCAAAAATGGCTCGATAAGATGACTCTTGCCGAAGCCAAGCAATATTTAGCTGAAGGCACACATTTTGCCAAAGGCTCCATGGCTCCGAAGATTCAGGCAATTATTTGGTATCTTGAAAATGGCGGCAAACAGGCGCTCATCACCAACCCGGAAAACATAGGCCGCGCACTCAAGGGCGAGACAGGTACTTGGATAGTTCTATAGTCGTTAGTTACGTAGTTTCTTAGTTGGGTAGTCACCTTCAATGGCCATGTGACTACCCAGCCATTGAATAAGGAGGATGTAAAGATGGCGAAGATTGAGCGTTTTGAAGATCTACAAAGCTGGCAAAAGGCCCGCCAGCTTGCTAATGCGATTTATGAATTAACTATGCATCCCAATTTTGCAAAAGATTTCCGTCTATGCAATCAAATCCAGGATGCGGCAGGTTCTGTCATGCACAATATTGCAGAAGGTTTTGATGCTGGTACGAATCCAGAATTTATTCGCTTTCTCAAGATTTCAAGACGTTCTGCTAGCGAAGTCCAATCTGAACTTTACTTGGCGCTAGATCGAAAGTATATCAGCGAAGAGGAACTGAATACAGCCTATTGTCTTGCAACTGAAACCAAACGCCTCATTAACGGCATGATCGCTTACCTCAGGAGATCCTGATTACCCAACTACTCGACTATTGAACTACCAAACTACCGAACTTTCCAACTAATGAATCGCCTTCATCCGGCCCTCACCCTCCTCATTGTAGCCATCCTCGCGTATGGCCTGCTCATTCCGCAATTGGGATTTTACTGGGATGACCTGCCCATGTCTTGGGTGCGCTATCAATTAGGCGCGCAGGCGATGACGAAATATTTCTCCACCAACCGTCCGGTGTGGGGATTGCTCTATCAGGTCACCACTCATCTTCTTCCACAAGTTCCAATTTATTGGCAATTGCTGGCGCTTACTTTCCGCTGGCTGGGCGCAGTTGCTCTTTGGGGCATTGTACGCGAGCTATTTCCTCACCGAGAAAAACTTGCGCTTAGCGTGAGCCTGCTCTTTTTGCTTTATCCTGGCTTCAACCAACAATGGGGCTCATATCTCTACAGTCATTTCTTCATTGTCTTGTTCTTTTTCCTTTTTTCATTTTATTTAATGCTTCGTCGCAAGACGATCGCCGCGTTGATTCTTTCGGCGCTCAACCTTTGGATGATGGAATATTTCTTCGTCCTAGAGCTGGCGCGGCCTTTTGTGATTTGGACTTCACTTCGCTACGCTCCCGACGCCGTCCCCGGCGGCAGGGGCCATTTTGGTAACCGCTTCAAACGGACCCTTAGCCTGTGGGCTCCTTATCTGGCAGTCTTCGCCCTTGCGGTTTTATCGCGTTTATTCATCTTCAATAATCAGATCTATGGATTCAGTATCAAGGATGAACTAGCGAAAGCGCCATTCGAAACGGTTAAGTTTCTTTTGCAAAACATCTTTATCAGCCTGTGGACGGTCACCGGAGCGGCGTGGGTGCAGGCATTTCAATTTCCCGATCTCGTCAGAGATGGTCCGCGCACGATTGCGTTGTACGTGCTGGTCGTGATGGCCGTCGGGGCGTTAATTTTCTTTGTTTGGCGGAGACCCCGCAATTTCGATCAGAAGTCGAAAATGAAAATTGCGGGGAGACAGGATGAGGTCGAGAAAAGAGACGATGCGTGGTGGCTGGTCGGCCTCGGCGCGGTGATGTTGGTTCTGGGTGGCCCACCATTCTGGCTCACGAACGTTCCTATCTCGCTCGCGTTTCCAGCAAATCGCGCGATGTTGTCATTCATGCTCGGAGCGAGTTTTCTACTTGCAGGTCTGATTGATTTGATCCCATCTCGCGTCAAATATGCTGTTTTAATAGTCTTTGTAGCACTAGCCGCGGGCCGACAGTTTTTATGGGCAAACGAATTCCGCCGCGATTGGAATGCACAAAAAAATCTCTTCTGGCAAATGACGTGGCGCGCGCCGAGTCTTGCAAAGAACACAATGGTATTGATGAATGAGGATATGGAATTCTATGCCGATAACTCGCTCAGCGCGGCTTTAAATTGGATTTACGCTCCTGATAACCACACAGAGCGCGTCGATTACGTTTTGTTTTATCCGACGAATCGTATCGAACATTCTTTGCCCGAATTGAGACCAAATATCCCCATTCACTATAGCTTTCTTGCCGGAGAGTTCGAAGGTAATACATCGCAGACAGTAGTCTTTTATTACGCACCGCCAGGATGTTTGCGCCTGCTTGACCCGGAAATTGATTCGATCAACCGTTTCATTCCTGATGAAAGCCTGCTTCGAGACGCGGCCAACCTCTCATCTACTAGGAATATCCTGGATGAGGGCTTTTCACGTATTCCAAAAGTATATGGTCCCGAACCTGTGCATGGCTGGTGTTACTATTTCGAGAAGGCAGACCTCGCCCGCCAATTAAAAGATTGGAATCAAGTGGCTAAATTAGGTGATCAAGCATTTGCATTGAATGATTATCCCAATGATCCCGTGGAGCGTTTTGTTTTTATCGAAGGTTATGCTCATGTGGGAAGCTGGGAAAAAGCGCGCGAATTATCATGGACTTCATATCGCATTTCAAAGGATTATGTCGGTCCGCTTTTATGCAAACTTTGGGATCGTATAGAAAGTGATATGGAAATTGGAATTGAGGAGAAAAGTAACATAAAAGAAATGCTCACCAAATTTGAGTGTTTGCCGTAAAATAGATATGGGGTATCTAGCTTTAGAGGTACGTATTGTCGGTTCCTTAGAATATTTTATGTGTGTTGATTTAATCACAAAGCCAACTCTTTCCGGTAAAATTGTCCAGACAGCGCGAAAGGAGGCTTCCGCTCAACTATCTGAATGTTGCAATCGCACACAAAATCCAAATTCTAATTAAGGAGTAGAAGACAATGCGCAAAATGTTCATGCGCCTCACGTTTTTCACGATGGTTATGGTGTTAGTTCTCTCTGCCTGTGCCCCAAAGGCTCCAGCTAGTCAGGCCCCTGCCGCGACAGAAGCACCCGCCACAGGTTTCCAAATCCCTGATATTACCACGGGCAAATTCAATGTAGCAGTTGTATTGATCGGCTTCCACGCAGACGGTGGATGGTCACAAGCACATCTAGAGGGCGCGCAGTGGATGACGACGCAGGATCCTAACATTGCCGTTCAATATGTTGAATTGGTGAACCCAGGTCCCGATGCTGAATCTGTGATGCGCTCACTCGCACGCAAAGGCTTTGACTTCATCATAGGAACTACTTTTGAGTACGGCCCCACGATGGAGTCTCTTGCCGAAGAATTTCCAAAAATTTCTTGGTTGCATGTCTCTGGCTATCGAAGCAATGGTACAAATTACGGCAACTTGTTTGGCTCGATGGAAGACATGAAGTATTTGGCTGGCATGATTGCCGGTGCGCGCGCCAAAGCCGATAACAATACCAAGTTGGGTTATGTTGCTCCGTGGCCTCTCCCCGAGGTGATTCGTTTGGGCAATGCCTTTATGTTAGGCGTGAAACAGACTTGTGAAGAATGCACCATGGAAGTCCGCTGGATCAACACCTGGTATGATCCTGATAAGGAAAAGCAAGCGGCTCAATCCCTGCTCGATGCGGGTGTGGACATTATATTGATTGGTTCTGATACACCCGGCCCGCTGACTGCCGCGGCCAACGCAGGTAAATGGGCATTCACTTATGATTATGTCAATTCCTGTACACCAGCTCCTGAGAAATGCCTGGGCACTCCATATTGGAACTGGGGCCCAGTCTATCTCAACATTGTGAAGCAAATCCAGGCTGGCAATTGGAAGCCTGGCAATGATTACCTCGATGCTGACAGCGGTATTGTTGGCCTCTTTGGCTTCATGGAAGGTCAGAAACCTCAACCGGGTGTTCCAGCAGAGGTTATCCCTCTCGTTCAAGCCAAGCTTGCTGACATGCTTGCAGGTAAATTCACCCGCAAAGACGTTTTCAAAGGCCCAATTAAAGATAACACTGGAAAGGTCGTTGTTCCTGATGGTGTATCGCTAACCGATGAAGACTTACAAGGCATAGATGAGGGTACCATCAAAGCGTTCAACCTCACTGGCCGCACCGCATGCACGATTTGTATGAACTGGCTCGTTGATGGCATTCAGGGAACGATCCCGCCCATGCCGAGTCAATAATTGATACTAAGACAAATGAGTTGTTGGCGCAGGAGGACCCTCCTGCGCCAACGTTATAGCTAGAGGTTCTCATGGAGTCATCTCCCAATGTTTTTGAAATGCGTGGCATCGTCAAACGTTTCCCTGGCGTGCTGGCAAACGATCATATCGATTTTTCATGCCGAGTTGGGGAAGTCCATGCGTTGCTTGGCGAGAACGGCGCTGGCAAAAGCACGCTGATGAATGTATTGGCTGGTTTGTATCGTCCCGAAGCGGGTGAAATTTTTGTGAACGGCGAACGCGTTTTTCTAAACTCACCGCAGGACGCGATCGCGCATGGCATTGGAATGGTGCATCAACATTTTATGCTCGTCCCTTCGCATTCTGTTGCGGAGAATATGGTTCTAGGCCTAAACAATCCACGCTTTATCCTCAACTTGAGGCGCGTGGAAGAGCAGGTGATGGCTTTGGGTGAGCAATATGGAATGAGTGTAAATCCACGAGCGAAGATTTGGGAGTTATCTGTGGGGGAACAGCAACGCGTCGAGGTGCTCAAAATGTTATTCCGCGGCGCAAAAGTTCTTGTTATGGATGAACCTACCGCGGTTCTTACTCCGCAGGAAGTGGAAATCCTTTTCAAGACATTGCGCGACATGACGAAGCGCGGCCATACGATTGTCTTTATTTCCCATAAACTTGACGAAGTCGCCTCAATCGCGGACCGGGTCACGGTTCTGCGTCGAGGTATAGTGACCGCGCCTGCGGTACCTGCGAAGGGAACAACGAAAGCACAGCTTGCCAAATTAATGGTCGGGCGCGATGTTTTGTTTCTTGTTCAAAAGAAAAAATCTCAACCTGGTGAGGTTGTGTTGTCAGTTGATCAAGTGCGTGCTGAAAATGATCGTGGTCTTCCTGCCCTACGTGATATATCATTGCAGGTGCGCGCAGGAGAGATTTTGGGGATCGCTGGCGTAGCAGGCAACGGTCAACGCGAACTTGCTGAAGTGCTGACCGGATTGCGCAAGCCAACCTCAGGGAAGCTGATGTTCGGAGAGATACCGTTGGACAGCCACACAAACTGGATGGAAGTCGGGCAGAATCTGGCGCACATCCCTGAAGATCGCGCAGTGGTAGGCAGTGTGCCCGCGCTTGGCGTTGCAGAGAATTTAATCCTGAAATGCTTTAACCGCCCGCCTATTTCGACAGGCTGGTCTATTAATAACTTGGCAGTGCATGAGAACGGCGTTCGATTGGTTGAAAAATATAGGATTTCCACACCAACTGTGGAAACTCCTGTCCGTATGTTATCGGGTGGCAATCTACAAAAGGTAATCCTGGCGCGTGAGACTTCTGGACAACCCAAGCTGATGATCGCAGTCCACCCCACGCGTGGGCTGGACGTTGGCGCAATCGAAGGTATCCATAATCTTTTGATCGAACTTCGTGATCAGGGGACAGCGATTCTTCTGATTTCGGAAGAGCTTGATGAACTGTTTTCACTTGCGGATCGCATCGCCGTGATATATGAGGGGCAGCTTGTAGGAGAAACATCGCCTGAACGCGAAAATCTCAATGCAGTCGGCTTGATGATGGCTGGCACCAAGGTGGAAGAATGAATCTCCCTGGAACATCTTATCGCTTGAGAATTGAACCCCGCTTGGACAACCCCAAATGGATTGGGATTGTCTCCTCTGTCATCGGCGTTTTGCTTGCATTGCTTGTAGGTGGGTTCGTCTTGAAAGCTGCTGGGGCGAATCATCCTGTTGCAACCTATCGGGAAATTTTCAAAGAGGGATTTGGTACTTTTGCTGATTGGCAGGCGGGGATCAATGCTTTGATTACTGGCACAGATTGTCCGAAAGGGAGGTTATGCTTCGGACCTCTATCTGATACTCTGGTCAAAGCATCTCCGATCCTTCTTACTACCCTGGCTTGTATCATTGCCTTTCGTATGAGATTATGGAACATTGGCGCGGATGGACAGATGTTTCTTGGTGCATGGGCTGCGACGGGTGTTGCGGTATTCCTTCTGCCTAAGACGACTGACCGCTGGGTCATGCTCACCGTAATGGGTCTGGCTGGAACCTTGGCTGGCCTTCTTTATGGTGCCATCCCTGGTTTTCTTAAGGCATGGCTCAATATCAATGAAATTATTACAACTTTGATGTTGAATTATGTAGCTTATAAATGGGTGGAGTTTTTCGTTGTTGTTGGTCCCTGGAGTATTGGCGATTTTGAATCAACAGGGCGTTTTCCAACCGCTGCAACATGGCCCCGTCTTACCGAGTATGCAGACCGATATCCGATTGCTGCGGGCCTTACTACGCACCCTGGTATCTTTCTCGGGATCGCTGCGGCGATTGTGCTTGCATGGATTCTTTTCCGTAGTCGCTGGGGCTATGAGATTCGAGTAATCGGGAACAACCCAAATGCCGCGCGATACGCTGGCATCAGCTTGGCGCGAAACATCCTATTGGTAATGTGTCTTTCCGGTGGACTAGCTGGGTTGGCTGGCATGAATGAAATTGCAGCATTGCGTGAATTAAACGGACGCTTCCCGCGCGGTTATGGCTTCACGGGAGTCATTGTCGCATGGCTTGCGCGCTTGAATCCAATCGGGGCGATATTTGTTGCTATTTTGTTCGGTGGTTTGCTTGTTGGCACAAAACTAATTCAGCCGCAGGGCATTGCTTCGATGTTGCAAGGCGTTATTCTTTTTGTCGTTGTAGGCACAGAATTAATCTTTCATTACCGCTTCCAATTAGAGAAAGTTGAGACGACGGTGACGGAGAAGGCTGAAGGTGTTTCATGACCGCGAACGATTTGTTTTTTCTTGCAGTTACCATTTTGTTTGGAGCATTGATTAGTGGTACACCTTTACTTTTTGCCACCATCGGAGAGATTTTCTCCGAACGTGCAGGAGTGATGAATCTGGGTATTGAAGGTATGATGCTTGTCGGCGCAATGAGCGGATTTGCCGTCTGGTTCAACACGAACAGCATGGTGCTTGGACTAAGCGCGGGCTTGTTATTCGGTGGGTTGCTTGCCCTCCTTCATGCTTTCATTACGATCACGTTACGCGCAGATCAAGTCGTAAGTGGACTGGCTGTAACCCTTCTAGGCGGTGGCCTCTCAAGTATTCTCGGACAGCCCTATGTGGGTCAGCGCGTACCCTCACCGTTCACAATTGGCTTACCTCTTTTGGGGAACATCGCTGCACAGCAACTTGTTCTCGTAATCATCGGTTTAATCTTTGCACCGCTCGCGTGGTTGTATGTTAACCGCACGCGCCCTGGTCTTAACATGCGTTCTGTCGGTGAATATCCCTCCGCCGCGGATTCGCTTGGTATCAATGTTTATCTTATTCGATATACATACGTGATCTTCGGCGGCGCGATGAGCGGTTTTGCCGGTGCGACAATGAGTCTTATTACTGATCCGGGTTGGGTGGATGGCAAGACATCAGGCTTGGGCTGGATTGCAGTTGCACTGGTCATTTTTGCAGGGTGGGATCCCATGCGTGGCATGTGGGTCTCATATTTCTTTGGCCTGCTCCGCCGCTTACCGCTTGACCTACAAAACCCTGCGCTGCCACTGATTTCCACGGCGAACAACCCATCGCTTGGACGTCTAATGGACAT
>WNGB01010902.1_pt1 | contig 16057 bp, 19 predicted proteins | sample 5400681 | NCBI WGS metagenome assembly WNGB01 (sample SAMN13153367, study PRJNA577476) | soil metagenome | isolation source: 115 cm soil or saprolite under grassland replicate 2 | place: USA:California | collected 2016-06-15 | reverse complement strand
TGGAGGATGGGGCGTCGATGCCCTGCTCGGCGAGCAAACGCGAACCCATGGCGACCTGGACATAGCCATACAGCACAGCGATGTGCCTCGACTACGAGCCTTACTTGAAGCGAGAGGATTCAAAGATGTGCCACGTGACGATACGAGAGATTGTAACTTTGTCTTGGGGGATGACCTGGGCCGTCAAGTAGACGTTCACTCCTATACATTCGATTCGGAAGGTAATCATGTTTACGGAGTCGAGTACCCAGCCGAATCGCTCACCGGGACTGGGTCTGTGAACGGGTACCCTGTCAGGTGTATATCGCCGGAGTGGATGGTGAAGTTTCACACTGGATATGAGCTTGATGAGAATGATTGCCGTGATGTTCGAGCGCTCTGCCAACGCTTCGGTATCGAAATGCCCTCGGAGTACGGAAAGTTCAAAACAAAGGCCGTGGCGCATCCGGAACAGGACGATAGATGAGTGACACGCCTGAGATAATCATTCGACTCGCAGGGCCAGAGGATGCCTCGACTCTCTCGCAGCTCCGTTACAAATATCGAGCCGGCCAGGATCCGGCTATAGAAGATGAGGCCGATTTCCTGGCGCGCTGCGGCGCCTGGATGGCCGCGCGCCTCGCGCACGGGAGCCACTGGCGCTGTAGCATTATCACTGGCGAAGGCTATGGATCGGGATCAAGCTATGCTAGAGAGTGCAAACTTTCTCCAAGAGGTGTTTCTTACCAATGAAGACATTACCAGATGTCATGGCTCACTTTCGAAGTTGGCCCGACACCTTGAAAAGTCAGTTGTGATCACCGGGGGCATGGCAGCCGGTTGGCATTTACTGAAAAACGGTGTGCGAAGAAAAAAGACGCATCTCAATGACATTGATGTTGTCGTCGAAGGCTTGCCCATTCTCCGCACGTCTCTTAGTCAAGATTTTTTGATTAGGCATTTTCATCCGAATCGCGGCAGGGGAAAGATTCTGATCCAACTTGTTGATGAAGAGCACGGCACGCGGATAGATGTCTTTACTCCGGGTTCAAGTTCGTTAACCACACGGTTGACTGATTCTGCCATCGGCGACCTACCGTGCAGAATTGTCTCAGCCGAAGACCTTTTGGCTAAATTGCTATCGGTTATCTACCCGACAACAACAGGCGCCTCCGTTAAACCAAAGTATGTTGAGAGCTTTCATTTGCTCTCCACAGTGGCCGATTTGTATACGGTGAGAGAATTATGGCGAGAGTATGGGAAAGAAGGACAACACTTGGATTTTGAGGAAGCGGTAGAAGCCGTTCAGCGGAGCATCACAGCTAATCCTGGCCTGCTTCGCGCCGGTCACTATAGCCAAGACATCAACCAGACGTGTCAATGGTGCTGTGAATCTGAGTCATTTCCACTTGCGTCTCGATCCAAGATATACGAGATCATTGGTTATGTATAATCGCGCTAACATTGACGCCGCGCCTAACAACGGCTTGAACCGGACGCGCAATAACACGGCTCTTTATCTTTCAGGAACTCAGCGCGCCGGTTAAGCCGGGCGTTATCAAGACAAGCTTCGGGTGGAATCATGAACAACCACTTTGCTGAGCTTGGTGATGTGTGGAAGCACTTGCCACTCGCCGAGATTCTCCGCGCCAATCCGCCGCGTCACTATTGGGAGACGCATGCCGGCTCGGCTTCGTACGCGCTGACCGAGAGCCAGTCGAGGCTTCATGGCGCTCTTCGATTCCTCTCTCTCGCCCCCCGCGATCCAGACCTCTGTGGCTGCGCATACTTGCAAGCTCTTCAGGCGTCGCCCGGCGCCTACCCTGGCTCTCCCTCGCTCGCCCTGCAGTCCCTCGGCCAGAGCGCGACCTATCTCTTCTGCGATGTCGACCCCGAGAGCGCCGCGACTCTGAGAGCGGCCACTGTCGGCCTCGATGCGCGAGTTATCGATTCTGATGGGGTATCGGCTATCTACAATGAGGCGCAGCTTGCGCGCTTCAATCCAGAAGACGTGCTCGTCCATATCGATCCTTTCGACCCGTATGAGCGCGTCACGGGCCAAAGCCAGACGCCAGTCGAGCTCGCCGCGTGGCTGGCGCGGGCCGGATACCGACTCGTCTACTGGTACGGATATGACTCTGTCGAGCGGCGTGGTTGGGCGTACGACGAGATTTCCCGACTCGCCCCTGGACTCAATATGTGGTGTGGAGACGCGCTCATGCCGGCTTGCCTCGTTTACCCCGGGAGGACCGGAGCTTGGGGTTGTGGAGTGGTATTAGCAAATATGACAAGTTCGGAGGCGCGGGTCTGTGAGCGACTGGGGGGCGCGCTCGAGCGAATCGGCGAAACGAATGTAGTGGCAGGCAACGATCCGCCCCAACTAACGTTTCAGGTTATCAGATGATTGATGAGCTTTTCCGAGGCGATATCTATAGAAGATGGCGTATCGTCCGAAGAATCGACAAAAGTGAGGTTATATGTGCAAGCAAACAAGTCAGCGCGTAACCTATCTCAGCTTGGCCATTGCGCTTACCTCGTGTCTCGCGGGCCTCGCCGATCTATTCCCGGGTCGCGCTCCAGCCCAGGCTAACCAGGCTCCACGTCTCTCACTCCAGCCATGCGATATCTCCGGCGTCGAGGGCGGAGCCAGGTGTGGCGTCCACCATGTCTTTGAGGATCGCCGAGCCAAGGCAGGCCGCACGATCCCTCTGTTCGTCGCCGTGCTGCCCGCCCTAGATGCGCCTGCCGCGCCCGATCCGCTTTTCGTAATCGCCGGCGGGCCGGGCCAAGCCGCGACGGGTCTGGCGGAATTCGCAAGCAGGGCGTTCAGCCGCGTGCGGCGCCACAGGGACATCGTACTTGTCGATCTGGCCGGCGTCGGTCGATCCGCGGCGCTTCAGTGCAAGATGTATCGCACGGCCCACGACCTGATGGGCGACTTTTATCCCATCTCGCAAGTGCGCGCCTGCCGGGATTCTTTAACGCAACGGACCGACCTGCGCCGGTATACCACCCCGGTACTGATGGATGACCTGGATGAAGTTCGCGCCGCCCTTGGCTATGACGTGATTAACATCTATGGCACGTCCTACGGCACACGCGCGGCGCTTGTATACGTCCGCCGTCATCGCAAGCGTGTGCGCTCCATCGTGTTAAAGGCTGTGTCCCCACCCACAATGCGCGGCGTTATGCATTACGCGCGCGATACAGAGCGATCTCTCCAGCGCCTTTTCCGCGCATGCGCTGCTGACGCGGCATGCGCCGCCGCCTTTCCCAACCTCGAAGCGGAGCTCCAGGAGGTTTTAAGGCGAGCCGACCGAGGCGCCCCCCGCGGCTCGATCCCTGACCCAGCTGGCGGGCCGCCGGTGGACCTTCCAATCTCGCGTGGCGCGGTGGCCTCCACGTTCTTTGGCTTGCTCCAGAACAGCAACTCGGCCGTGCGTCTGCCGCTACTTGTTCACACCACTTTCCTCGGCGATACGCGACCTTTGGTGGAGGCCATAGTCGGGTACCGCCGCGCGCTCGACGCCGGAATCAGCTTCGGCATGCACCTCAGATGTGCCGCCTGACTACGCCATGCCCGTGCGGTCTGATGTTCCGGCCCTGCTCGTGTCCGGCGACCTCGACCCCAATACGAATGAGCGCTGGGGCGAGGAAGCCGCGCGGTATCTCAGCCGCGCCACGCACGTTGTGATCCCGAATATGTCGCACGGGTTCAGTTCAGTCTCGGAATGCGGCGCCAACTTCATCACCGCCTTCATTGACGCCGCGTCGGCGCAAGGCGTCGACTTTTCTTGCAAGGATCGTGTCCGGCTTCCGCCCTTTGCGCCTGGCTCTCAGTGATCGGCGCGCCTGGTCTATGAACATGGACACGGTGGCGGGAACTGATGCGACTGGAGTGTTCGTGTATTGTAAGGCTGCGGCAAATTGGTTTGAGTTTTCATAACGACCCGTGCCGGGATTCAAGCCGATGTGCCGCAGCCTTACTGTTGATCCGTCGCATCCGTCTGATCCGTGCACTATGCATTCTTCCGCCGACTGTCAATCTCGTGATCTAAAGGCTTCACCTATGAAACATAAATGGGGCATCTTAGCTATGTGTGCTATTTTCGCGGTTGGGATATTTCTCTGGAGATACGACAACATTGATACAGTGCGCCTCATAACAGTCTGGACAGCCCGTCTTATCTTGCCCCCATTCATCGTGGGGTTCATATATTCTGGCCGGCGGCAGGAAGCCGTAGTCCAGCGAATTGCTTGCCGAATCGCGGCCTTCGCCATGACCATCCATGCCCTTTCCATCATTCGATTGTCATATCTTGCAGGAGAGGCGCCTCTGAGCTTTCGCACACCTATGGAATGGCTGGTGTCTATTGGCGGCGCGGCTGCCCTGGGGTTGGTTTTAGCAGGCTGGCCCTTTGGTGATCAGCCATGGTATCGATGGGCAATGTATTGGCCCATGGGTGTTTTTATATTCACATATGTGATCCTTTCTCGACATAGCGAGACGATCCCACGCATTTTTGCGAGTCCTCTTTACTTTGGGCCTGTCCTTGCACTTCTCCTCGTAGCGTTTGGATGGAGAGTCTTCGTAGACTATAAAACTATCAAAACGAAATTATCCGAGCGATCACGGAAGGGGTCCACGCGATAATAGGTGTCCGTTCGGCACCCATGCTTGAAAATTTCCTCCTTCAAGCCAGGTTTCCGAACGGACATCGTGTATTCCTCTTAGATCCCGGCGACACACTATATGGGCCCAACGGAGTTAAAGCGAACACACGCCTTCTTCACGGCCCTGAGCATAATCACGCGAATGAGCCCGCTGAATGGCCTTACCACAGTCCAGTAGGCGCGAAACTTCAGTCTGCTCGCGGCGTCCCCGCAAACGACTCGAGTTTCCGTGGATAAGACTGTTCGCCCATTGCCAGCCTCTTGAACTGCAAAGTTCCAGACACCTCTGGCAAGGCCCGGCTGTACTGGCCCGCGAAACCTCTCTTCGCTGAATGGCAGAATATTTCCGGCTGGCCGCCAGAATCGGCCTTCTACCCCGAGAACGACTTCTCTACCTGGCTCTTCTGCCAACTGACCGAAGCCTGCCTCAATAATAGTCTGAAGGGTGATCCGCCTGGGCGCGTGTCGCAGTCGTTTCGGATGAGAGACCGTTCCCGGGAGGGATCTGAGAGCCATCAGGCTCTTGATGATAGGAGAGCCGCCCAGGTCTGTGGTCCATAGGGCTTGATAGACAACCTCGCGCGACGCCACAATTTCGATCTTGTGTGTCTCAACGGCATTCGGGTTTGGGATGAAGGATTCGATCAGCATTTTTGTTCCGGCCCATCAGATCGAGTACATACTATGGATATCTCAAGTGGAACGTAGCTAGTCCGCATCCCTCCAGATGTCAACGAACCGCTCAACAGACCACCCCACCAGGTCGGAGACTTGTCCATCGCCGATCTCGACGATGCGCTCAATACCGTCCGATCGGCGCGCCACGTCCACACTGAAGAACGGGCTCGAAATCGCGCCCGCGCAGTAGGTCACTGGTTCAGGGATGGCCGCGCCCGGCTCGGCGGCATACGGCGATCGGTTCAGGACGAAGTACCGCCGCTCGGATCCGGCTATAAAGTTCTCAACGCGCCGGATGCAAAGACCGCCTTCTATGAAACCCCGGTACTTCTCCATCTCCGAGACCAGAGTATCGATTTGTTCCGGGTCTTCAATAATGGAGCCGACAGAGGTCTTCAGGGATTTGACGTGGTCTTTGACGAAGAACCGCTCCCATTCGAGTCGCCGCAATTCGCTCATCAGATCGGCGTCCGTATCGAAGAAAACCGTCTCAGGCGTATAGTCTTTGATGATTGGATACCAGTTGGGCAGATGGTGCGTCGCGACGTACCGCTCGGGCGAGGTAAAGCAAGAACCGCCAGCCCGTTCGACCGACGCGGCGAGGTTGACGTATTCGCTGTGAGTTAGCATCCAGCCGCGATAGACCACACGAGTGCTGGGACCGAGCGGCGGCCGGATGCGGGACGGACCTGAAGTCAAGGCTTCGGTATCGATCAAATGCATATTGCGCCGTGCAGCTGTCATCGCCTTCGCTTCCTGGGCGAACATCTCATCAGGACTCCGAGGTTCAAGGACACTTTGCGGGTATAGAAGAGAAAGAGAAATCATAGCCACAAGAATTACCGATTGAACTTACCTTCGATCATCCCCACGAGCCGGATGCGCGGCGTCCGTAAATGCGCACCCGCCCGTGAACAGCCGGGCAGCGGCAGTGTACACTGCCGCCTATGATGAGTGACATAGAACTACTCTCGATCCAATTCCAGACGCTTTTTCTGACCACCGGCTCAGGGCGAATCGAACGGGAGAACGATCCCGATCATTCTTCAGGACCACGACTCTGGCTCGCCGGGTGCGCATCAGGAAACGTCGCCGGCCTCCGCTCTGATGTGACAGATGATCTCGCCGCCGAGATCATGGCACTCGTCGCCCTGGAACCACCGTTCGGCGCCAGAGATGGCCGTTCACAATATCTCGATCGCTACATCGACCTGCTGTCTCGGGAAGGCTCCGTGCGCAAGCAAAGCCTGGGCGTAATCTATGAGCTCCCCAATGACCTGGAGTACGTGCATGACGCGCCACTGATCGACTCTGAGAGTGAAGAAGGTGAGCGCCTCTGCGCCTCTCTTTCCGTCAATGGAATGCCTGCTGGTCTCTTGGACATGGGATTTCGTGATGTCTCGGATTTCTGGGCCCCCTGGTGCGTGGCCCTGCATGACGGACAGGTGGCGTCCGTGGCATTCGCGGCGCGCCTTTCCAAAGCCGGCGCGGAAATCGGAGTCGCGACGGCGCCCGCGTTCAGGGGTCGGGGCTATGCGGCGGCGGCGGTCGCAAGGTGGTCGAGATTGCAGTCGCTTCGATCGCGAGCGCTGTTCTACAGCACGGACCAAACAAACGGCTCTTCACAGCGGGTCGCCGCGCGCCTGGGCCTGCGTTTCCTGGGGGCCAGCCTGCGGCTCTTGTGAGATCGGAGTGCCAACGATGCGTTGTCAGATTTAGGTCGTAATCTAATTGAACGCCCTCTCAATCTTTGCAAGCATCGCCGTGGAAAGGCTCAGAGCAAAGGCTTGATTTCTCACAATGACAATCGGTTCTTTGATACCTCCGGCGATCATCCGGTTGACAATAATGTGCGGTCCTGATTTTTCGAGAGTGATGTCGCTAAGAGGCTCGTCGGCATAGCCTTGCGAGAGCACAATCGCTAGTTAAACGTGGGGAAAGGCATGTCGTTTCGCAGGACATCGAAGCTGTTAGCCGCCTTCGGAAAACGGTCTCTGTATTCGCCCGGATGTAGCCTCTCGCCGAGCCTGATCCAGCGGCCCTTCCAACGGAGCATGTCCTCGGTGGAGTTGTCGCAGTTCTCCAGGAGTTCGAGCAGGGCTCTTCTTTCCCTCCGCGTGAAGCTGCGGAACTTCGCGCCCTCGGCCAGGGAGACGTCGCCGCCGCTCATCGCAACGGCGAGCCTGAGCACATCGGTCACGGTCTTGACATGCTTTTTAAGCGCCGGGCTATCAGGGATCAAGGCGCCGACGAAGGCCAGGACTTCCTTATTCGGGATTGACTCAGGAAGGGAGGGCTTGTAGTTCTGGAAATACCATTTCAATTCCTCTCGATCGGTTTCAGAAATCGAAGTCTTCGAGGAGATCAAGCCCGAAAAGATCCGGTGGAGGTCGTCCTCCGTACCCGACTCGATGACCGTCAACCTGACGCCGTCTTTCAGCGGTTCACGAGACTGCTTCTCGTAGTCGGGCAGCCATATGAATTCACTGCGCCCCTCGCCGACAACGTCGGCGACCCAGGCGGTCAGGTAGTGAAGGACGGCGTTGATGTAGAGTTCCGCGGCGGTAGCTTCCATGACCTGGCGCGGAAAGTTGGGATACATGGGCTTGTAGTCCCGCACGCCGCGCGCCTCTTTCAAGATTGCGACCAGTTCTTCATAAAATCGCGCGTAGTCATCCGGACTGAGAGTAGCGAGCGCCTCGAGGACATTTTTGGAGAGGGTATAACCGAGGCTCTCCAGATTCTTGTTGATCGTGGCGGTGTAAGAGAGTGGAAGACTGCCATCGCCGCGAGGGACGATGACTTTATTCCTGCGCCTGAGAAGAATGCTGTTCCGGTTCATCATGGGAGGAAAGCGGCGGCGCAAGTTGGTTCAGAGCCTCAGAGTGAAGCGCCGCCATAACTTCCGCATTTGAACTGACTTGGTAAGCGCACGACCTAGATTTTCAGGATGAAGAAGGAAGGGCGTGCATAGCCAAGCCGGCCTAAGATATTTAATGGCGTTCAGTTTGTAAAGCTGATTCTTCTCATGTTGACAATCGACAAAGCATCCAATAATCTCTGCCTTGTCGATTGTCGAGGGGGCATATGAAAAAGACACAAACCGATTTATTGCAGGGAACGCTTGATCTGCTGATTCTCAAAACGCTTCAGTCCGGACCGACTCACGGCTGGGATATCGCCCAGCGCATTCAACAGGTTTCACAGGACGTGTTGCGGGTGGGCCAGGGATCGTTGTATCCGGCGCTGCACCGGCTGGAGGCGCAAGGCTGGATAGCTTCCGAGTGGGGCGCGTCGGAGAACAACCGGAAGGCGAAATATTACAAACTGACCGCCGCCGGGCGGAAACAATTGTCGGCGGAGACTGAGACGTGGAGGCGATTCACCGGGGCGGTAGAGCTGATTCTGAAGACATCTTGAACGGAAGGACATGGCCATGCTCAACAAACTGAGACAGCGATTACGGGCGCTCTTCTTCAAGTCCAAATTGGAAGAGGAATTGGATGAGGAAGTTCGTTTCCATCTGGAGAGAGAAATCGAGGAGAACATCGCTCGCGGGATGGGTCTGGAAGAGGCGCGTTACGCGGCGCTCCGCAGCTTTGGCGGCGTCGAGCGGGTCAAGGAAGAGAGCCGGGATGAACGTGGCGTCCGTTTCCTGGAAGAAGTATGGCAGGACCTGCGCTATGGCGGGCGAATGTTGTGGAAAAATCCGAGCTTCACTCTAGTGGCAGTGATCACGCTGGCGCTCGGCATCGGAGCCAATACTGCCCTCTTCAGCCTGGTTGACGCGGTGTTGTTGAAGACACTGCCGGTCAGAAAGCCGGAAGAGCTTGTGCTCTTCAAATGGACAGAGGGGCAAAGAGGAGTTGCCAGGCTGACGTCCGGCGATGTGAAGAGTGACGCGGCGACAGGCCTGAGAGTCGGCGACCCCTTCTCCTATCCTGCCTTCGAGCAGTTTCGCGCGCAGAGCCGGACACTTTCAGATGTCTTCGCCTTCGTCGGTTCACGACTCAATTTGAATATAGACGGGCAAGCGGAGGCGGTCGCCGGGCAATTTGTCACAGGAGGCTTCTACGCCGGCCTGGGTGTGCAGCCGACGATGGGACGAATGATCACCAAGGATGACGACCAGGCTTCGGCCAATCCAGTCGCGGTCATCAGCCACGGTTACTGGCGCCGGCGGTTCGGACTAGACGCGACAGTCGTGGGCAAGACGATCAACGTCAACAGCGTGCCTTTCACAATCATCGGCGTGACGCCGCCGCAGTTTTACGGCGGGTTACAAATCGGCGATTCTCCCGACCTTTCACTCCCATTGCTGATGGAGCCGCGCGTGGCGAGGGGGCATTCGGAACTACATGACGCGTCATACTGGAACCTGAGAGTGATGGGGCGATTGAAGCCCGGCGCGCATACCGAAGCAGTGCGCGCCGAGCTTGAAAGCGCTTTCCAACAGAATGCACTGGCTGGTTGGAACGCGTTGCCGCTCGATCGTAGTCTTCCTGATCACGCGCAGCCGCGCGATTTGCCAAGACTGCAGATCACGCCGGGCGCACAGGGGCTGGCCAGTTTGCGCGAGGCTTATCGGCAGCCGTTGAGGATCATGCTGTTCGTCGTCGCGCTGACGCTGCTCGTTGCCTGCGCCAATGTGGCCAATCTGCTGCTGGCGCGCGCTGAGTCCCGGCGGCAGGAGGTAGCGGTGCGGCTTGCGCTGGGCGCGGGGCGGTTCAGATTGATTCGCCAGTTGTTGACCGAAAGTTTGCTGCTCGCCGGTTTGGGCGGCGCGCTCGGCTGGGCGCTGGCCTGGTGGTCAAAAGGGCTGTTGTTGATGTGGCGGCCGGGGGGAGGCGGCCGGCTCGACGTCGATCTCCAGTTGGATTGGCGCGTCTTCGGTTTTACAGCGGTGGTTGTCTTTGGCGCCAGCCTCCTGTTCGGGCTTGCCCCTGCGTTGCGCGCGACACGGGTTGATCTGAATTCGGCGCTCAAGGAAAACGCGCGCGGGGCGTCAGGCTTACTTTCTCGGCTCGGTAAATCGCTTGTTATCGCGCAGGTGGCCGTGTCGCTGGTGTTTCTGGTCGGGGCCGGGCTGTTTATTCGCACGCTCCGCAACCTGCAGAGCGTTGAGTTGGGATTCAATGCGGAGAACCTGTTGCTTTTCAAAGTTGACCCGCGAGCGAAAGGATACAAGAACGAACAGATCGCCCCACTTTACCAGCAGATGATCGAACGCATCGAAGCCGTCCCCGGCGTACGCTCGGCGACGATTTCAGAAATCACACTGCTAAGCGGCGGCGTCATCAATGGCCCGGCCTACGCGCACGGACGCGCCCCGCTGACGTTCATCGTGATCTCGCTGCTACTGATGGTTGTCGCATTGCTGGCCGCGCTCGTTCCGGCGCGGCGCGCGATGAAGGTTGATCCGATGGTCGCTCTGCGCTTTGAGTGACCGCGAATCCTTTCTGCGAAGGGAATAACCATGCTCAACAAACTGAGGCTGCGATTACGGGCGATCTTCTTCAAGTCCAGATTGGAAGAGGAACTGGATGAGGAAGTGCGGTTCCATCTGGAGAGAGAAATCAAGGAGAACATCGCTCGCGGGATGAGCCCGGAAGAGGCGCGGATGGCTGCGCTCCGCAGCTTCGGCGGTGTTGAGCGGGTTAAGGAGGAGAGCCGGGATGAACGCGGCGTCCGGTTCCTGGAGGAAGTATGGTGGGATTTTCGTTACGGCTTGCGGACGCTGCGTAAAGCGCCCAGCTTTACGCTTATCGCAGTGCTGACGCTGGCGCTGGGAATCGGCGCCACGACGACGATGTTCAGCGTTGTTTACAACATTCTGTTCTCGCCTTTTACTTACAGGGATCCGGATCGCATCTCTGACCTGTTGATTCAAGATTTGGATAATCCCCGCGCCTGGGAACGAGGCGCGCTCATCGTGCCGGAGTTCCTCGACTATCTGGGGCAGAACACCGTCTTTGAAGAGGTTTTCGGCAGTATCAGTGAATCGGTTATTTACACGTCGAATGGAGGCTCCGAACCGTTCAGAGTTTCGTGGGTCACTCCGAACGCGTTTCACTTCCTCGGGGTGGCTCCCCTCCTCGGCAGGGGAATTACGCTCGAGGACAGCAAGCCCGGGGCTACGCCGGTGGCGGTTTTGAGATACAGCTCCTGGATCAGGCGATTTGGCGGTGATGCGGGAGCGATGGGAAAAACGCTCGTTCTCAATGGGACCGCTTACACAATCATCGGCGTCATGCCGCCTCGTTTCACCTGGGACGGCCCCGACGCCTGGATTCCGAGCGTACTTGACCGGAGCGATCCGAAGGCCGCAACTACCTATCGTTGGTTTCATTGTCGATTGAAGCCGGGAGTGAGCAGGCGACAGGCGACGGCGGAATTGAACTTGATCGCTCAGCGAGTGGCCAGGGACTATCCTCAATATTATCCGAAGAGATTCACGGTTATCCTCAGGACCACAGTCGACCGGGTCGTCGGGCGATTTCGTGGCGTGCTTTACACGCTGATGGCGGCCGTCGGCGTACTGTTGTTGATCGCTTGCTGCAATACCGCAAACATGCTGCTTGCCAAAGCCACGGCGCGCGAGAAAGAGATCTCGATCTGTGTGGCGATGGGAGCCGGACATCGCCGCATCGTCCGGCAACTGTTGACTGAGAGCCTGACGCTTGCCTTGCTCGGCGCGTCCGCCGGGTGTCTGCTCGCCTACGCCGGCGTCAAGACGCTACCAGGTATATTCCCTCCGGGTGTAGTCCCGTCCGAGGTCGAGATAGCGCTGAACATACCGGTACTGCTCTTCAGCCTTGGAGTCACATTTTTGACTGCGCTTCTGTTCGGACTGGCGCCCGCCGTTCACGCCGTCCGGCGTAATGTTGTCCAGGGATTAGGCGACTCGGCAAAGGGAGCGAGCGGCGGCTCGTCGCACGGAAGACTGCGCAACGCCCTAGTCGTCGGCGAAGTGGCGCTCTCACTGGTACTTCTGTTCAGCGTCGCGCTGCTGATGCGAAGCTTCATATCCTTGATTCGAACAGATCTAGGTATCCGGACGGAAAACCTTTTAGTCGTGGCTCCGATATTTTCCAACGGCCAATATCAGACGGCCGCTGAAAAGCAGGCTTTTTTCAGTCGAGTGGCGCCGCGCCTTGCCGCGCTTCCCGGGATTTCCAATGTGGCGATCGCCAATGGGCTCCCTCCGTTGGGAGGACCATCAAGTGAGATCGAAATTCCGGACAGGCCGCAGATCAATAAGTCGAATGCCGTGGTCCGCTTGTGCGGAGAAAGTTACTTTCGGACCGTAGGCCTTCGCTTACTGTCCGGGCGTCCACTGGCGGAGCCGGACGTTGTCAACGCGCGTCGAGTGGCTGTGGTAAATGAGACACTGGCCCTTCGCTACTTCGGCAATGAAACTCCGCTCGGCAAGCGAATCTCTCTTCCATCGCTCGCCGAGGCCCCTGATCCTGTGACGAACCCGGTATTCGAAATCGTTGGCGTGGTGTCGGACGCGAAAAACCGTGGCGTTCAGGAACCGGCTCAACCGGAGGTCTTTTTGCCTCATACCCTCACCGGGAGAGGCGGCCGTCTGATCATAGTGCGCAGCGCCATAGATCCGAGCCGGATCGTTCAAGCCGTTCGCAACGAAATCCATGCAGTCGATCGCAGCGTGGCAAGCACAACGATAATAATGGATGATTGGCTGAGAACGTATCCGTTCGCGCAAAGGCGCTTCAGTCTGATACTGCTGAGTATTTTCGCGGGTCTGGGGCTGTTGATGGTGTCCGTGGGAGTCTACAGCGTGATGAATTACGCCGTCTCCTTGCGATCACATGAGATCGGAATCCGTATGGCGCTGGGAGCCGCAAGGAGCGACATCTTACTTATGGTTTTGCGTTCAGGCGCGCGGGTCTTGTCGATCGGCGTTGTAGTTGGACTGCTTGCCTGTCTTGCCTGTGGGCGTCTGATTGTCGACCAATTCGATCTGCGTGCGCCTTATGATCCAATTGCGATGACGGCAGGCGTCATCGTCATCGTGGCGGTAGGAGTTGTCGCTTGCTGGCGTCCGGCGCATCGCGCATCACGTGTCGATCCGATTACGGCGCTGCGTTCTGAATAATCGCTCTATTTTTGCGGGCGCATGGCGTAAAGTGAGCGACACGTCGCCGTTCTCATTTCTGCGCCCTCACGTATTCGCCGGCAAATTAGGAAACCTCGGCGATCTCAGACAGGCGCCTCATCGCGATCTGTCGAAACCGGGGGCTGAGGCGATCGAGCCAGCGCTGGACGCTGATGGACGTAATTGGAAGATTGCGAACCGCGGCGTCGTCAATACCTTTGACGCTGGCGTCCCATGAGGCGATGCGAGTCGTCGCGAGCGTCCTTTCGCGCCGCAGCCGCCTGGCGACGAGCGAAGCAAGATGAAAGCAAACCGTCTCGTTTGAATAATGGTCTTGATCGAACGCGATCCACACGAGTCTGCCGCGCGCGAGTTCGACGAGCACGTCGTGATTGGCCGTCACACGCGGCGTCGCGACGATGTACAACTCGGGACGGAGTGTGGAGAGGACGTCGGCTTTGAGCGCGCCTTCGACAATCACAATCCATGCGTCGCGTGGAAGGTCGGCAAGACGGAACTTGAAATGAAGCGGGCTGCCTGAGCCGGTTCCATGCGGCAGATCGGAAGAGGAGAGCCAGAGATATCGCAGCCCCTTCTTCGCCGTGAACGGCAGTCGCATCTGGCAGGCTTGAATGCGCCCAGAGCCGTCGCGCACGGGAATGAGCAGCCTCGGCAGGAGATAGTCTTTCGGCTTCCAGAGATGGACGCCTCGGCTGTCCTCCCAACATCCCGGAATGCCGCGCAGCGAACCGGCGATTGAGAAATGGTCATTCATTTCCTGCCGGAGCAGTCGCGCAATGTGGTCTCGATCTCTTGAGCCTGCGGGCAGCCCGCCGTAATTGCCGAAGTGCCGTTCGCTCAGCCCGCGCGCAAGAAGTCCCTTCTCGCTGGCGATAAGCGTGTCGGGATAGAGCGTGGCAGGGCTGAGTTCGATCAGTTTGCCGTAAACGAAGTCGCGGATTTCAACAGGAGCGATCGGCGATTGCGGAAGATCGGCGACAACGCGAACGTCAATCGGTCTATCTTCGCGCCAATCATCGTGAATGAAGATCGCGCCGCCATGGCGGTTGATCTTGCGCGCTCCGTCGCTCACGCGCATGCAAATCGAGATGCGCTCCCCGTCGCGAACGAAGGAGCACCAGTCCGGCTTCCCGCAGATCTTACAAGGCCTGCGCCGGTTGACACGGCCAAAGACGTTTGAAGTCGATGTCGGCATGGCGCGTCGCTGCCAGCCGCGTTATTTTCGGACCCAGGAAACTCGCCAATTCGGCAATCCGGCTCTCTGGATACGCGGATCGGAACTAACCCCTCAAGCGCCGCCTTCAACAACACAGACTTATCCGATGTCAACTGGCTGAACTGGCGCATCGTGTCTGAAAGTAGCGGGATCGCCTGGCGCCTCCGGTTCGAGAGTAGGCTTACTTCCTCCCGCGCGACTTGACAGCCCCGGCTAACCCGCGCACCTTCTCCCATACCTTATCTATGGGAAGATAATCTATGGGAAATGACGCAAAGAAAACCGAGTTGATGCCGGGAACGCTGGAGATGCTCATCCTCAAAACTATTGAGCGCAACGCGGGGCCGATGCACGGCTACGGGATCGCCCGCTACATCAAGCAGATCTCCAACGACGTGCTGCGGGTCGAGGAAGGCTCGCTCTACCCGGCGCTGCAACGCCTGGCGATCAAAGGCTGGGTAAAAGCGGAGTGGGGTCAATCCGAGAACAACCGTCGCGCCCGCCTCTACAAGTTGACGCCCGCCGGGCGGAAGCAACTTAAGCAGGAGGTCGCTGACTTCGAGCGCGTGCTGGAAGCGATCCTGCGCGTGGTGCAACCGACGTGAGTCGATACCCTTGATGGACAAGCTATCACAACTCTGGCGCAGGCTGCTCTTCTATGCGCGGCGAGATCGATTCGACCGCGAACTGGAAGAGGAGATGCGGTTCCATCTTGAGATGAAGGCGCAAGAGAACGCTGAAGCCGGGATGGAGCCGCTGGAAGCGCGGTATGCGGCGCAGCGGCAATTCGGCAATCAAACATTACTACGGGAGGTGAGTCGCGAGATGTGGGCAGTCAAATCAATCGAAACGCTTTTTCAGGATTTGCGATACGGCGTGCGGACGCTGCTGAAAAATCCCGGCTTCACTGTAGTGGCCGTACTCACACTGGCGCTCGGGATCGGGGCGAACACGGCGATCTTCAGTGTAGTCAACGCCATGCTGTTGCGCCCGCTGCCTTACGCCGACGATGAACGACTGGTGATGATTGGGGGCAAGTTTCCGGCGGCCGGGATCAAGCGGGCCTCTGTTTCGGTACCCGAGTTAATTGATTACAGCGACCGAACACATTCATTTGCGCAAGTCGGCGTATACGGCGGCAAGGACTTTACGTTGACGGGCAGAGGCGACGCCGAGCGTTTCAGCGGAGCGCTGGTCTCCGCCAATTTCCTCTCGCTGCTCGGCGTCAACCCGGCGCTCGGGCGCCATTTTCTGACGGAAGAAAACCAACCCGATCGCTCACACGTAGCGATCCTCAGCTACGGCTTGTGGCAGCGCCGGTTCGGCGGCGATCCACAGTTAATCGGTCAGGAAGTCACACTCGACGG
>WNGB01007248.1_pt1 | contig 16059 bp, 15 predicted proteins | sample 5400681 | NCBI WGS metagenome assembly WNGB01 (sample SAMN13153367, study PRJNA577476) | soil metagenome | isolation source: 115 cm soil or saprolite under grassland replicate 2 | place: USA:California | collected 2016-06-15 | reverse complement strand
AAGGAGGCTGCATCCTCACCGACTTCGACGCTCACCAAAGGCCCCGCCTCCGGCGCCGATCGCCCTCGTCGCGGACCACGTCGCCGGCTTCGCCTACCCCCCCTCGTCACCACCCCGCCGCGTAGCGGCTTTGTTCAACTTACTGCGTCAGATCTTGGCTACGGCAGATCACGATCGGCAATTTTCGCGGGCGGCCACGTAACCTACGACGAGACCGTCGGAGCTGTGCCTCAGAACGGAATGGCCTGCGGTTTCGTGGGACTATGGCTACTCCGATGCAATGATCTGGTAGTGAGGATCTGATGCAGTAATGCTAAGCGCGGAGCGTCACAACGCATTGCGTCGCCGATTGCGCTTACACCGGCCCTCGAGACTTGTTGGGAGGAGACGTTAACCAAGGTGCTTCTGGACCGAATTTCTCCGGATCACCCTGGCCGAGCTGGCGAACCAATTCGTCATAAAGGTAATCGAATCGGTCGCGCACTTCCTTGGCCACCCGTTTTTCGTAAGTTTGAACACACAACTTGAGGTCGGGCTTCAAGCGCGTCCACAGGTCTTTGGCCTCCCGCCCGGCGACGACATCGGCCTCCCGGTAAAGGATGATCTCGCTCACCGCCAGGCGCGCGAAGCGACGCGCCGCTTGATGCCGCGCGTCGACCTTCTCGAGCTCTGCAGGTTCCGGTTCGGGAGCGCGCGCCGCGGCCGCCGCCGGTTGTCGCGGGCTCCGCCCGAGCGCGGCATGGCTCGTCGGGAAGTATTTCTGGTTTTGCGCAGGACTCGCTGCCGCTCGCCCCGCGCCGGCGGCCGCTGGAGGCGGAACCGCTGCACTGGCCGTTGGTCCGCCGGGGTTCTCGGCCGGCTTGGGCAGAGGCGTCCCGACCCGCCTGATGGGTGAAGCAGGCTTGGGTGGCGGAGGGACGATCTTCGGCAGAGGCGTGATCGGTTTGCGCAGCGGCGGCGGTGCCGGTGATTCATCGGGCGGCGGCTCGACGGATTCCGGTGGCTCGGCGGGGAGCGCGTCCGTAGCTGTCTGCGCCAGCAGCGCTTCCTGCAGCGGCTTCTGAAAGGGCTTCGTCTGCTCCGAGTCAGCGTCCGACGCTTCGTCTTCGTCGTCGCCCAACGAAGGCAGCTCGGGCCGGACACTCTCTCGTGGGCTCTCCAACGAAGCAGGGGACTGCGAAGCCTGACGCCGCCGCCAAAGCAGCATGGCCAAGCCCACCGCGGCAACAACGGACAGCAAGACCAGAATGGCGATCATCGGAACCAGTGTACGAGATGCAGGAAACGAAGTGGCGCTTCACTTCGACCTGACAAGGGGGACCGGTCCTCATTGGGCCATAGCAATGGCCACTTCGTCCAGTCCAGCTTTTCAGGTCGAGTGGGCAAGACTTTTCGGCACAAGCACATACACACGCGGCCACAAAACTGCCGGGCTTGCTTGGACGCGTGCCAAAGGCGGACAAACACGAGCGGGGCGGACGGGCCTCGAACGCGCGGCCCTCCCGCGGTGGCAGGCCGAATATAGCACGAGTCCTTGCGCTGGATTCGGAGCCTCGGGGACAAATTCGTCGACAGTCGTTCGGCGGTCGGGTTCGAGCACCTCCGAGCCGCGCTCAAACGGCTCAGACGAGACGGGTCGACACCAGAACAATGCCGACAATTCCCGCGGCCAGGATGAGCACGGGTTCGGGCACTCTCTTGATCGTTAGCAAGGCGAGGACCGAACCCGTCGCCACAACCACGGTCGGAAAGTCGACAATCGATCGGCGGGCAAGAACGATGACCGCTCCAGCGATCGCGCCCACTGCGCCTGCCGTGACGCCATCGACGAAGTCTTTGATACGACGCTTGGCGGCAAGCCGTCTGAAATGGGGCGCTGCAACGACGACGATCACGAAGCACGGAACGAAGACGCCGATGGCTGCGAGGAGGGCTCCGGCTGGTCCTGCGACCAGATATCCGATGAAGGCAACCGTGATCACGACGGGACCTGGCGTGATCATCGCCACGGCGACGGCGTCGAGAAACTGCCGTTCGGTCAACCACTGGTTCTCGGTCACCACCCCTCCATGGAGGAATGGCACGATCGCCAATCCGCTACCCAACACGAACGCGCCCGCGGTGGTGAAGTACCAGAGGATCTTGACGAGTGTGCTCGCCGGTGCTGCGCCATACAGACCCGAAACGAGAATGGGGGGAAGCGGAAGGGCGCCGAACAGCGCAGACATCGCGTGGCCTCGCGCTCGCCGCGCGAAGAGAACCGCGAAACCGCCGAGGACGACGAGCCAAATGATCTCCTTCTGGAACCATGCCGTCGCGCCCGTATTCGTCACCGCGATCGCCCAAAGTACCCGGTCACCGCGGAGGGTCTTCTTCAGAAGATTGAACGAGCTGCGTCCGATGATGGCCGTGACGCAGGCTGCGATCCCGTAGAAAGCGCCTTGCATCCAGGGAATGCCACCGTACGCGACGTAGAGAGCGGAAAGTCCGAGCACCATCAAGAACGACGGTCCCACGAAGGCGAGGCTCACGAAGAGCGCTCCGAGGACCCGACCGCGAACCCATCCTAGATAGATCGCGAGCTGCGCGGCGAGCGGACCGGGCGAGAGCTGAGCGAGCGCGAGGCCCTCGGTGTAGTCCTGATTCGTGATCCAGCCGCGTTCTTCGACGAGATCGCGCCGCATGTACCCGGCGAGCGCGATGGGACCACCGAATCCGAGCGAACCGAGTCGCAGAAAGTATAGAAGAAAGCCCCTCCACGAATAGGGCCGTTTGGCTTCCTCCGTCACAGCCAGCTTGCCTCCGAGTGTGTGTGGTGGGTCTATCTAACAGTTGGCATACAGCAGGCAACGCAGTATAGCACCTGATGCAAATCAGAAGCGCCCAACGTTCCATCGACCAAACGGTCCCACGATGAACTGGGTCACCGATAGCAACGTCAAAGTCGGCCGCGCCGCGATGTCGGGACTGGCTCTCTGCTTGGCGGCGAGTGCGCAGAATGGAGCTTGCAAATCGACACCATCGGGTGACCTCGTCGCCCTTCCGGGCAGCACCCCCGGGATCGGATTCGATGACCTCCGCTACTCGAGCGCGCTCCATCGCGTGCTCGTACCTGCGGGCCGAACCGGAAATCTCGACTTGATCGATCCGGACAACCTCGGCGTTACAATCATCGCCGGTTTCAGCGTCACCCCGGATTTCAGTGGTGGGCACGACGACGGACCCACGTCGGTTGACGAAGGAAGGGGCTTCTTGTTCGTCACCGATCGGACTTCGCGGAAGCTCAACGTGGTGGATCCGCGCACGAACGCAATCGTGGGTACCACATCGCTGGCAGCGCAGCCCGACTACGTCCGATTCGCTGCGCCGACGAGTGAGCTCTGGGTCACCGAGCCCGCCGGCGCGACACTCGAGATCTTCTCGCTGCCGGAAGCGGTCCCGCCCGTCCCCGTGCACGCCGCATCGATCGCGGTCGCCAATGGCCCCGAATCGCTGGTCATCGACGTCAAGCGCAAAAGGGCTTACACGCACCATTGGCAGTCATCCACGGTCGTCATCGATCTCGCTACACGCGCGATCGTCGCCGAGTGGCCGAACGGATGTGCCTCGTCGCGAGGCATCGGCTTGGACGAGGCGCACGGATTCCTGATCGCCGCTTGCCTCGAAGGAACCACCTCGGCTCTCGACGTCGACCACGACGGTCGCATCGTATCGTCCGTCGCAATGGGGTCCGGCTTCGACGTGATCGGTTACAGCCCCTCGCTCGGACACATCTACCTCGCGGGAAGCGCGTGCCAGTGTCTGGTGACCCTCGGACTGTCGACGCAAGGCAAGCTGTCGTTTCTGGGGCGGCAGGAGGCGCCCGGGGATACGCACTGCGCAGCGGCGGACGACGTGGGACACGCCTGGGTCTGCGATCCCAAGAAGGGTACCGTCTGGCGCGTCGCGGATTCTTTTCCGAAGAGCGTTCCGTGACCCGCGCGCTCTTCATAGGCGCCTCTCGGCTCGCGCTCATTCAATGCGTCACGCTCACTGCGCACGCCGAAAATTCTCCAGCCGACGCCAAGCAACGCTCCATCGAGGTAGGCATCGAGCTGACGTATTCGTTCCCCATCGGTTCGCTCGAGGGCGGCTCCGAGGTGAGCGACGTCGTCCGTGGTTTGATTCCGATCGGAGTTGACGTGGGATTCAGGCTGACGACTCGCGTCGCGATCCTCCTTTATGGCCACTATGGCGTCGGGATCCCCAAGCTTTGCACGAGCGCATCCGACTGCTTCAGCAGTCTTGGACGCGACGTCGCGGTTGGCGCCGGGAGCAGGCTCTTGTTCGACCGACTGGGACCGGTTGCACCCGAGCTTCGGCTGACCTTTTCGTACGAGTGGCTCCATTCCGCACTCAGCGACAACGGTGTCACCTCGTCCCGCGACTATCGCGGACCGTTGCTTGCTGCGATCCAAGCTTTCGGTAACTTCGGGAGCGATGCCAAGAAGTTCGGTGCATTCGCCTCCCTCGCAACCGGCATCTTTTCCAACCGTAGCCTCGAAACGCCGGCGTTCAGTTCAGCCGAGCTCGTCGATCGACCCTCCCTGCACGTTTGGCTGGCAGTGGGTCTCCGGGGAGCGCTCTCGTTTTGAGCGGTGCTCCCTGCCCACGGGGCGTCGTGATCGCATCAATGCGAGTGTCGATGATGCGTGTCAGGCCCATGGCCATGCGCGTGCGTCTGCCCAGCGTGCCGATGAACGTGGCTATGCTCCCCCTCGACGGGCGGATCGTGCACGTGGTCATGATGTCCGTCATCGTGGCGATGAGCGTGTTCGTGTTCTAGCTCTTCGTGCGTGTGCAGATGCTCATGCTGTTCGGTGAGGTGCAGGTACAGTGCCGCCATGAACAGGCACGCCGCGACGACGGTCAGCGGGCCCACGGTTCGATCGCCCAACGACCAAGCCGCGACCGCGCCAATGAACGGGGCTACCGCGAAAACGGAGCCAGTGCGCCCCGCCCCGATCGCTCGCTGGGCTCGCAAGTAGAACCGCAAGCTTAGCCCGTAGCCCAGAGCTCCGCACGCGATCAGCACGACCGCGTTCCGCACAGGCGGGAAAGGCTGGCGTACGATGGACGAAAGGGCAAAACTGAAAAGCGCTCCAAAGGACGCCTTCCATCGGACGACTTGCGTCGGGTTGAGATCGGCCATGGGCCGCGTGAGGGCGTTGTCGAGCGCCCACGCCAGCGTCGCAACGACGATCGCGATCGCTCCCCACCCGATACCTCCCGAGCTCGCGCCGTAGACCAAGCAGGCGCCCGCAGCGACCATCAAGGCCAGTGCGAGGCCGACACGCCAGCCGACATGCTCGTGAAAGAAGACCCACCCAAACAGAACGGTAAACGCTGCCTCGAAGTTCAAGAGAAGAGATGCTCCGACGGCCCCCGTACGCTGGAGCCCCCACGCCAGGCACATCGGCGCGATGACCGCGCCGAATGCGGCGACGAGCAACAGACGCGGGAACGAACTCATTCGCACGGGCGCTTCCCGATCGCGTTGCGTGCCGCGATCCGTCGAGGCAAAAGCCGCCCCCGCGTAGAGCAGGGCCGCTGTGGGAATGGCGCCCGCGCCCTTGCCCGCCAGCTGAATGAACGGGGTGGTGACGCCAAAGAAGATGGCAGCGATCACCGCGGAGAGAGCCCCCTCGCGAAACGGATGCCGATCCAATGGCCTCACCACCCGTTGTCCACGCCCGGTCCTGCCGTGCTCGCTAAGTTCTCAGAATCGTTGAGCGGGGCGGACGGGACTCGAAATCGTATCGGCAGGGCCTCGCGACGTGCTCGAAGACGACAGTTCAGCGGAAAATGCTGCGGATCTCAGCCAGGCGGGTGCTGGCTCATCGCAGGGTGTAATAGCCGACTGTAGTATTGTAGTAAAGGCCCCCGAAGCGGCGGAGAAAGCTGTGGTTGCCGAGGTCCAGCGAAAACTGGACGAAGCTCGGCAGATCTGGACGGCCCGAGCGCACCGCGACGCGGTCCGAGCCCTGCTCCTCGGGGTGCTCGAGCTCCTGGAGGAACCATGAACGTCGCGCCCGTTTGCGGGCGAAGTGGCGGCCGATGTCCAACCGGCCACGGTTTCGAAACAAGGATGGTGTCCCATGAACGTTCGAATTGAAGAATGGCTCGACCAAATGCGTGAGGCGCACGATCCCGGCCCGCTCGTCCGCGTCATGGTCCTTCGCAGCGGCCGGAGCGAGAGCTGGACGTTCGACGTTACCGAGAAGACCGACCTCGAAGAGCTCGCCGAACGCATCGACGCCACGATCCGAGACGCGAATTGCCGGCGATGCGAGATGCGCGCCGTCGATGCCCAGGGTCGGGTGATCAATCATCTGATCTACCGGGCGGAGCAAGCGGCGCTCGCTCAAGTCGTCGGCCCAGCGGGCGGCCTGTCCCTGCCGTTCGAGGTGACCGAAAGCATCACGGCGGCCCTGAGGAGCCACAAGTCCTTCACCGTGCTCGGCCTCAAGGGGCTCGCAGAAGGCCAGGAGCACTCGAAACAGCTGATCACCTTCCTGATGACGCAGAACACGGCGCTCGTCGAGGCGCTCACGCAGGCTCGCCGGGAACGAACCGAAGAGGTCGCGGCCATTCGCGCTGAGGATGGCGCGGAAATCGCGGCGCTCCGAAAAGAAAACGCGGAGCTTCGAGAACGCATCAGCCAGCAATGGGAGATGGAGGACGAGCTTCGCTCAAGGCACGTCGACAAGCAGATGGACCTCGAGAAAGCGAAAGTCTTTGGCGGCATCGTCGGAGCCTTGGGGCAAGCGGGGGTCGCTCAGTTTTTCCCGAAAGGCAGCGCCGGCCATCAAAACGTACGGCAACAACGTGCCGAGAAGTTCCTCGACTCGTTCACGAAGGAGCAGGCCGATACCATCCTCCCCCTATTGAACCAGGAACAGCAGACTGTGCTGGCGAGCTTCCTCCGGCTCGGCGTTGAAGCCCAGGCGGCTAGTGCACGCCAATCGGCGGCGCACGACGCTGCCGTCGCGGCCGCCAAGGCCAACGGCTCGCCCAGCTCGAGCAAGTAGTCCCGTGGTCCGCGGCGAAAAAGTCTTCAGCCAGACCGCTGCGGATCGCGTTGCCGCTCACCCACCACGCCGCCGCAGCTCCTCCTCGAGCTCGCGAACGCGTGCCTCGGCCGCGGCACGAGCCGTCGCCTCCTCACGTCGACCGCGCGCCTCCGCCTCCTCGCGTGTCTCGAGCAGGCGCTCCTCGTCGTCGACGAGGCGCAGCCCCAACACTTCGCCCGAACGCGCCGGGATCCTACGTACCGTCCACGCAAGCCCGAGCGTCAGGCATGGCGTCCGGTCCTCGGCGATCACGCGCTCGACCAGATCCTCGCGCACCCGGTCCCACACGCGTAGCCGGCGCCCCTCGGGCTCTTCGGGGTCGAATCGAACGAGCTCCTTGACCCCGAGCTCGTGGTAATTGGAAAGCTTCTGCTCCCACGACGTGCCGTCCCCTTCGTTCGGGCTGATGATCTCGACGGCCAGATCGGGCGCGCCCCCCTGCTGCCATGTCTTCCACGACCCGAACGCCGTCTGGGGTGTGCCGAGCCGCACGAACACGTCGGGCGAGAGCTTGCGGCGCGGGTCGGCAGCGTTCCAGTACACGAACTGGTCGGAGCCAACCGAGTGCTCGGGGCCGAGCGCGAAGCTCAAGAGCTGAAACAAGAAAGTGCGCACCACCAAGTGCACGTAACCCTCGGGCACCTCTTCCTCCTCGGGAAACACGATCGGCTCGGGCGCGCGTACGTAGCGCACCGGCGGGTGGCTCGTACCGTTCGGGATCCGTAGCTGCGCCATCGCTCTCCGAGGAAAGCCTAGCTGCCAGCCTACCGATGGTCTAGGGGTCGGCGGTTCGAAATCCGCTCGACCCGATCATTTATAAATTAGCGAATTTAGCTTGGTTTTCGAAGCTGATTGATTTCGCGAGGCGGCCGGGACCACCGCAGAGACAACGTCTCGCACGCTCTTTGGCGTCGCACCCTCGCGGCTACTGCTGCCCGCGGCCGTGCCCGATGCGTTCGCCGGATCACGCGCATGCAAGGTGGTGTGTGGACCGAATTCGGTCGATCAGGTCCGCGTCGTTCCTGACGCAACCCGGCCTCCCCTTCCCGGCTGCGAAGAAAACGCAGTCGAAGGCTGCATGAACCGTTCGAGACTGCGGCGGATGGAGGCGACGCCGTAGCCGTGCTCGACAGGAACGTACGACACGCTTCGTAAGCTGCAGGCATGCGCCAGCTTCTCGTTCGTTGCGTGGGAGACGAACCGCAGCAGCACGAGCACCAAATCGTAACCGCCAGCACCGATCCGCATCTCGGAGCTCTGGACCTTGCGCGGATCATCGGCCATCCAATTGAGCACGCGCACGTCGAAGGTGCGCTCGATGCGAGCTCGGGCGCTCTCGCGCGGACTGCCCCCGATCATCAGCACGGTGCGCCCGCGAACCACCGGCCAGAGCGGCCAATCGGCGGTTGGGGCGTGCGCTGCAGCACCGTCTTCGTCATCGGCCTCGTTATCGCCACGGCGTCGCCGGATTTTGGGCGCAGCTCGCGAGATCGGCGCGCTTGCGCCGTCGCCGAAGAGTCGCCGCCAGAGGTGCTGCGCGTCGGCCTGCCAGGAGCCCTCCTTCGGTTCGTGGGCGGACGCGAGCCCATGGACAGCACCGGGACGGTATTCGCGGGTGTAGTCGCGGATCACATTGAGCAGCCTCCGCACTCGCTCACGCGTGAACACGTCTCCGTCGGCTATTTCCCGAACGGCATTGAGCCTGGCCGTCACCAGCCGCAGATATTCGCGCTGCATGTCATTGGGGAGCTGCCGGAGCGCGCGAAGCGCGTCCTCCGACACTGCGTCCTCCAGGCGTTCGGACTCGGGCTCGCACGCGACCCCGATCTCCAAGTGCTCCGGCGGCGGGCCCAATCTATCCAGCAGCGCGTGCAAGACAATGGCTGGGGAGTCCTGCGCGGCATGCACGCCGGAGGGACGCTCGCCGGAGCGGTAACGCTCGGCCCATTCGCGCAGGTTCTGTTCGCTGACCGGTTCGCCGACCGGAGTTTCGTTGAGCGATCCGCCGACGGCCGTTTCGGCGACGGGTTCGCCGACGGGAGTCGGCGAAGCAACCGGCGGGTGCGCAGCATGGGAGCTCGGCTCCCCTTCGCCCTGCTCCGAGAGCGCCCGCGCGAGTGCTTCCGCGCCGACTTGGCGCAGAAGGCGCTCGTACTCGCTCGACATTTCGGCCAACAGCGCCGACGCGTCCGGCGCGCAAGCGGGCTCACGTGCGAGCGCACCGTAAATCCGCGAAAGCGCAGAACGCAACCGGATCAGCTCTGGTAACGAATCGGAAACTTCGGCCCGCTGCTCGCGGGCGCTCAAAAACTCCTGCACCCGGTCGATCCACTCCACGGCGGTAGAGTACACCGATCGCACGCGCGAGCCAGGATCGGTGTGCTCACCGGGAGGCACGGTCGCCGCGAACGCGCTGCCACACCGAGCCGCAGGATTCGGGGTCGTGCGCCATTCGCCGAACCTGCACGCCGCTTCGCGGCGTTGACGCGCCCACCTTGAATCGCATGTAATTGTCGGCGAATGTCTCGGGGCGAACAACGCGAGAAGAAGCACGCGTGGAGTGAATCTCGCAGGCCTCCGCATTGGGGCGTTGCTCCCCATCGAAACAAATTTCACGCCTATCTACGCGACGGGCACAAGAGGATCGGACTTGGCTACTGGCCGACCGCGCGACAGGCTGCTCTCGCCCACGATCGCGCCGTCCTCCATTTCGATCGAAACGTGCCGGTGAACTTCCCCAAGCTGAGCCAGCGATTTGGACCCGCGCCTCCGGAGGAGTTGGTCCGGGCGGCACGCCTTTTGGCCAAGAAGGCGGCTGTGGGCAGCCGATACATCGGGGTTCGCTGGGACAACAAGGTGCGGGGCTGGATGGCCCGGGGTAGATACGGTCGGTACTTGGGCGTGTTTCCGGACGAGCAGAGCGCCGCGCTCGCTCGCGACCGGGTGATGCTCTTCGAGCGTCGAGATGCGACGCTGAACTTCGAGCGCTCTAGGATCAAGCCCGCGAGCGCCGAAGAGATGCAGACGCTGAGCCGGCGGCTTCGCAAGCAGAAAACCGGAACGAGTCGGTTTCACGGCGTGTACTACGAACCAGACGTTCACCTCCAGCCATGGGTGGCGTGCCTCATGGTCAAGGGCCGCAAGCTCTCGCTCGGGACTTGGCAGAGTGAGCGCGACGCGGCCATCGCATCTGATCGCGCTATGCTGTTCTACGGCGTTGCGCGGAAGTACCTCAACTTCCCGGAGCAAGTTTCGCGACGCCGCCCTGCGAGCGCCGAGATCCTCGCTCGAGAGGCCCGCGCCCTCTTCAAGCAGTACACGTCCAGCCGCTTCCGCGGCGTATGCCGGGACAAGCGCCGGCGTTGTTGGCGCGCTTCGATCCGCGTTGCCCGGCGCTTGCTGCACCTCGGCCTGTTCGACGACGAGAACAAAGCGGCTCGAGCATACGACCGAGCAGCGGAGAAATGGCATGGGCACAAAGCGCGACTGAATTTTGCGTGAGGTGCGTCCAATGACGCCCGGGCGCGTGCATTCGAAAACGAGATGAGGCGTTCACTTGCGCGCCAACATCCCTTTCCCCCGGTCGTCTTCGATCGACGTATTGCCAAGCACCCGCTTGCTTCGTCGCTGCAGGCCTGAATCGATCCCGATTCCGTTCGGCTCGAGCCCGGTCGACGATTCGACGGAAAATCTATCTCGATCAATTAGTTTTTCTCTAGTTGATAGATATTCGCCCTGGAGTGGGGCCCGCTGCAATCTCACGACCAATCCTTCATTAGCTACTGATTTATCTCGTAATTTCCCGTTTGCACACGTATCGATCGGGTTGGGAATCACTTTCTCGCTGACATCTTTTGCTTCCGATTTAGGCAACAACTTGCTAGAGATGATCCCGGCGGAGACGGAACGGAATGGATCCCACCGAGCGAAGACGCCTCGTGAGCGATTACGTGAAGGATCGGCTGATCCGCGAGTGTCGCGGAACCTGGGGCAAAGCGATCGGCGTCTCGAGGAGAACTGGATTCAGTACGGCGCACATCACCAACGTCATGAAAGGCAATCGCGCCACGGGTGACGACTTCGCCGTGGCAATAGCCAGGTACTGGGGCATGACGTATGCCGAGCTAGAGAGGCTTGCGGTGGAGCGAGCAGCCACTGCATATGCGTCTGCGCAAGGGAATAACCACGACGTGCCCCCGCGTATCGGGCCCTCCATTGCCACATCCGAGTCGCTCGACCTCCATCCTTCTCTGACCGAAGCCGTAGGCTACTGCCGCGCCAGGGGCGTCTACCCCCTCACGTATCTTGAAGAGTACGAAACCGAAGCGCGCCGGCTGCCCGAGGATCGGCCACGCGACGTCTGGATGGCCGACCTGCGCGTCAAGTTCTGGGAGTGGCAGCAGAGCGCCAGGCGTTTCCGCGCGGCCGAAAGGAGCGAGCTCACGGGCCGAGCATCACTTGGCACACAGCAGGATCAAAACCGTTCGGCGAAGTCTTCGGATGAGGATGATCTCGGCGATACGGGAGCACAAGACATGATAGGCGCCGGCGAGAAAAGGCAGGTGACTTCGAAGAGCGCCCGCAAACCCACCCATCGCGTAAAGGACAAGAAAGAACCGCCGATGCTTGGAGCCGCTGAACGCTCCGGGGTACGTGCTAAGACCGGAGCCATCGTTCCCACTCGAGTCGCGAAGAGCCGATAAGTCATGCACTCGCCCCCGCTTCCTTGTTACTCTTTGGGCCCGCCGGCCGCGATGGCCTGGCCCGCTAAAAGAAGGTGACTCTCGTGCGCCCTCCCTTTTCGCACGGAGGTAGCCCGCCCGGTCGAGGGCCGCCCCAAGCCTCGCCTGCGGATCCTTGGACGATCGGATCGGTGGTTGCCGGTCACGTCCTACTCGAAGTCCTTGCTCGAGGAGGATTCAGCGACGTCTGGAAGGCGGAGCACATCTCCACCCAGCAAAAGCGGGCCGTCAAAGTCATGCACGCGCGCCTCGTGGGCATCAAGGGTCTCGCGCAACGAATGCGCTACGAGGCCATCATCGTGAGTCGCATCCGACATCCCAACCACGTCGTCATCCACGATGCAGATGTCATCGATGGCCGTGCGTTCATCGCCATGGAGCTTTTGGAGGGTCGCGATGGCAAGGGCTTGGAAGCGGCCGAAGGGCCACTCCCTCCCGAGCGCGTCCTCTGGATCGCGAGCGAGGTCGCCGATGCTCTCATCGCCGCACACCGCCTCGGCATCATTCATCGCGATCTCAAGCCCGAAAACATCTTCGTTACGTTCGACCGCCGCGTCGTCGTCATCGATTTTGGGACGGCCAAATGGCGCGATGACATCGGCCCGAGGCTGACGGAGGAAGGCAAGACGTTGGGGACGATACCGTACATGTCCCCGGAGCACCGCGCCGGCCAGGAAGTGGATGAGCGAACGGATCTCTATGCTTTGGGCATGATCATGATCGAGCTTCTCCTTGGCCGACATCCGGTGGCCATGGGCCCTTACCATTGGCCCGACAGAAAGCGCGTGCTCGAGTACATGGAGACGTTCTCCCCGGAGGCGGTGCGAGGGCTGCTCGCCCACTTGCCTCCTTATGTTTGGGCGATCATCGAGAAGGCGACGCAGCCGGATCGCGAAGCGCGTTACCCTGACATGGAAGAGATGAGGGACGCCATCGACGCCGCGGGCAAGCGTCTGCAAGACGAGCTTGCCCTCTCACGCGCGACGCAGGCGCTCACGGGAGGCGACAGCGGCATCATTCCGGCCGTTGTCGCTCCGGAATCCTTGCGAACGCGGTCTCGTGATGACGTGGCCGTCCTTCGTGAACGGCTATCGCGCGCTGTCGTTCGTCCCTTGGTCGACATAGCCCCCATCGGCGGTTCGGTGGAACCCAAGAGCCTGCCTCGACAGGAACACGCCAGGCCGGCTCTCGCAAAACCAGAGGCCCCGGACTCGTCGGATGCAGTGCCAGCACCTGCTCGGCAACCCGTCTCGCATCAGGCCGAGGCGGATACGATCTTTCGCGAGGCGGTGAGCGCCCGGCACTTCGAGGCACCGGACGCCGAGCACTCCGGCGCGCGTCAGTTGGGCCGGGCTCAAGGCGTGCGTCCGCGGGGAGCGGACCCCGTCCAAGTTGCGCGCTGGAACGGTTCGCCGGCTGATCGAGCTCAAGAGCCGCCCACGCAGCTGCCGAAGGCGCGTGCCACGGGAGCACCGGCGCGAGCCCAGCCACGTCGCCCCGCGCCACGGGCCGCTCCGGCCATGCCCAACGAGCCATCGGTCCGACCGCTGTCCACGAAGTGGTTCCTCATTTCGGCCGCCGTCGCCTTTGGGGCGGTGCTCGGGATAGGCACTGCCCTCTGGCAGAAATTCGGCTTCGGATCGAACCCGGCACCAATCGCTACGGCCAGCGCCAGCAGTGCTCCGGCGTTACCGTCACCGCAATGGGCTCCCGTCGGTCCAAGCATGACCGTGGCGCCTCAAGAACCAAGACGCGCCGAAGCCTCGCCACCCGCGGCCGATGAGCCCTCGGCACCGGCGGCTTCCATCGTCCCGCGGCCTCCTCCGCGCGCGGCGAGCTCGGTGCGAAGCCGGTCGGCGCCCAAAGTGCCGGACGCGCTCGTCGTTCCCGACTTCATCCAAGAGCTCGAGGCGGCACGAAGACCTCCTTCGCGTGCTCGCCCTTCCTCACGGCCCGTCGCGACGAGTGAGTCAGACCTGTTGTTTCCTGCCCCAGGAGCGGTCCAACGATGAACCACCAGCGAGGATCTCGGCTGCAATGAAGGGTGAAGACTATATTCCTGGCAAAGATCCGCTGCTCGACCGAGCCCTTGCCGAGCTGCGGAAGGATCTTCGACCTGGCGAAGATCCCTTCTATATCGATATCAATGCACGCCGGAAGGAAGCCGAAGAGGAGGCGGCGCGGCAAGAGGCGAACGAGGAGCGTCCCACGACCGATCACTCCTTCGTGCCCGTGACCTTGCACGAGTGGCTGATCAAAGCAAGACGCTACCGCCTTCGCGGTAGCTTCGTCGTCGGAGGGGCGGTCGCCATCCTGGTGCTCGTCGGGTACATGTTCGGTGTCTTTTCGGAGAGAGGGGCAAAGACCTCCGAAGCCGTGTCGACCAACGCACCCCCTCCCGTCCCTTCTGCACACGTTCCGATCCTTGCGCCAGCACCGACCGAGCCCGCGCCTATTCCGGATGAACGCGCTTTCCCAGAGCCAGCTGCGCGAACGCCGGCAGCCTCGCGACGAGGTGCTCCACGGTCCTCGGTTTCACGGCCAGCCGTCAGCCCGATGGCTCCGCAGCCCTCTTCACAAAGCACTTCCAAGCCGACCGCCACGCCGCCACCTGCGGCCGCGGCTTCAGCCACGCACCCGCCGAAAGTCCAAGATCCGTACGGTGATCCCATCTTCTGAACGGCGGCCCCACCCCCACCGCGACGAAAACGACAATGACCCCTTTTCGATTTGCGCGCATCACCGCCACAAGCCTCGCACTGGCCGTCGCAACGACGGTGCTCGGTGCCCAGGCGGATCCTCCTACGGCGAACGCCGAATCGAATCGCGCGCGCGAGCTGTACGAGCAGGGCCGCAGACTCTGGACGCAGGGGCGATCCGAGGAGGCTCGCGTCGCTTTCCAGGCGGCTTTCAGTGTCCTCCCGCACTGGCAGTTGGCCGCGTACCTGGGCCGAGCCGAGCTCAAGACCGGCCGCTACCACGAGGCGGCCGATCACCTCACCTTCGCCATGCAACATCTCACCCCGGATGCAACGCCAGCGCAGCGGCAAGAGCTCGAGCACGACCTGACGGATGTGAAAAGCCGATTCGCCACGGTCCAGCTCACGATTGCACAAAGTGGCTCGGCGCTCTCGGTCGACGGTCAGACCATCGGAACCTCGCCGCTCGCGCAGCCGCTTTTCGTCGATCCGGGCGTTCGTACGTTCGAGGCCCGATCGGCCGATCGATCGGTTGCACGCAAGACGCTCAGCGTCGAAGCGGGCAAAGCGTACGAGATCGAGCTCAAGGCCGACGGGGAACAGCCGAGCAAGGCACCCGGGATTCCCAGTGCGATCGAGAGTCGTCTCGATGTTGGCCCGCGCGTTTCGGGTCCTCCCACCTGGCTGCTCGTAACGGAAGTTGGGCTGACGGCAGCAGCCCTTGGGGTCGGCGTTGGTTTCTCGCTCCGCGCCTCGTCTCTCGCCAGCGATACGGAACGGATCGGGGCCACGCTCGGGGGGCCAACCGCATGCTCGTCGCAACCCGACCCGCGTTGCGACGAGCTCCGATCCAAATATGACGACCGCGATCGCGCGGCGAAGGTGGCCACCATCGGCTACGTCGGAGCGGGCATTTTCGGCGCGGCCACGCTCGCCACGTTGCTTTTCTTTCGCGATCATTCGGCGTCATCGACCGCCCACGCTTCCTCGACGATGCTGGCGCCGGTGTGGGGCCCGTCATTTGCAGGCGCCGCTTGGGAGCAGCACTTTTGAAGGCCTAAAGCCATGCAAATGGGAGAAAAGGGATGAAGGCCAGGCTGTGGAAATGCAGTCTCTGCATGATCGCGCTGTCGGGGGTCGACTGTTCCTACGACGCTCCGACCTGTACGGATCTGCACTCCTGCCCGGGCATCGACGGCGGCGCCGACGCTCAGGACGCGCTGGGTTCCGATGGAAGCACATGCGACTCGTCGAAACCTCCGGGCGAAGACGCCTGCGTGATCGAGGAGAGCTACGGCGTGTTCGTATCGCCGAATGGCAGCGACGCGAGCGGCGCCGGCACGCGGGCTGCGCCGTACAAGACGCTCGCCAAGGCGATCGCCTCGGCAAGCGGCAAGCGCGTGTACGCCTGTGCAACGGGCGGCAGTTACGACGAGATGGTCACGATCGGCGCATCCGTCAGCCTGTTCGGCGGCTTCGACTGCTCGAGTTGGGCGTACACAACCA
>WNGB01007247.1_pt1 | contig 16059 bp, 6 predicted proteins | sample 5400681 | NCBI WGS metagenome assembly WNGB01 (sample SAMN13153367, study PRJNA577476) | soil metagenome | isolation source: 115 cm soil or saprolite under grassland replicate 2 | place: USA:California | collected 2016-06-15 | reverse complement strand
GCTGTGATCACACTCGCGCTCGGCATTGGCGCGAACACGGCCATCTTCAGCGTCGTCAACGGCGTGTTGCTGCGACCGCTACCCTACAAAGACCCGCAGCGACTGGTCATGGTTTTTGCTCCGAAGCGCCTGGACCAGGAGTTTCTGATCTCGTCGGGAGGTTTCACTGTATTGCGCAATCAGAATCAGGTCTTTGAACAGGTAGCCGCTTTTCTTCCCATGCTGGATTCATCAAACATCACCGGCGACGGGGACCCGGAATTCCTGGGCGGCGTGACGGTTTCGGCGAATCTTTTCACCCTGCTCGGCGTTGAGGCGAGATACGGTCGCACCTTTCTTCCTGAAGAAGAAAAGCCGGGCTCAGACCGCGTCGTGGTTATCAGTCACAGACTGTGGCAGCGGCGCTTCGGCTCTGATCAGAAGATCATCGGAAGGACGATATCACTCAACTATGAACCCTATACGGTCGTCGGCGTAATGCCGCCCTGGTTTCGGTTCCCACTCGACGGTATATTGACCGGATGGTCACCACGTGAAATCGATATATACATACCTTTAGCTCTCACTCCCGAGCAGATGAATAATAGTAAGCCTCAAACACTACCCGTCATTGCGCGCCTCAAATCGCAGGTCGGCATCGAGCAGGCCCAGGCCGAGATGACCGGCTTTGCCGCAAGGCTTAAGCGGCAATATCCGGATACCAACAGAGACGAGAGTATCCGGCTCACGCCGTACCATCAGCAGGTGGTCGGCAGAGTGAGGTTCGCGTTGCTGGTGCTGCTGGGCGCAGTCGGATTTGTGCTGCTGATCGCCTGCGCAAATGTCGCCAATTTACTGCTCGTGCGAGCAGCATCGCGGCGGAAAGAGATAGCGGTTCGCGCGGCATTGGGCGCAGGTCGTCGGCGCGTGGTCAGGCAGCTTCTCACAGAAAATGTGTTGCTGGCTGTGTTGAGCGGATCATTGGCGCTGCTGGTGGCGTTTTGGGGCGTGGGTCTGTTACGTACAATCATTCCGGAGAATCTGCCTCGCGCCGATGAGGTCGGCATTGACGGCGGCGTCTTCGGTTTCACGCTCCTGATTTCATTGGGCGCAGGAATCCTGTTCGGTTTGATTCCGGCGCTTCAGGCGTCGAGAGTTAATCTCAGCGATGCGCTCAAGGAGGGCGGGCGCAGTTCCGGCGGGGGCGGCCACAACCGTCTTCGCAACGTGCTGGTCGTTTCCGAGGTGGCGTTGGCGCTGGCGCTGCTGATAGGCGCGGGGCTAATGGCGCGCAGCTTCATTCGGTTGATGAGTGTTGATCCTGGCCTCGATCCGCGGAATGTTCTGACAGTGGACATCAGGCTATCGCGCAACAAATACTCGCGGCCGCAACAGGCGATCTTTTTCCAGCAACTTCTTGAGCGTCTGCGCGCCCTCCCGGGCATTCAGGTTGCAGGCGCAGTCTATCCGATGCCCTTGAGCGGAATGGAAGAGAACATGGGGTTCGATATCGAAGGGCAACCGCCGCCCGCCGCCGGCGAGCAGCGCACAGCCGGCCCTCGCGGCGTCAGCCCCGGCTATTTCAAGGCTCAGGGCATTCAGCTTCTGAAAGGCCGTGTTTTCATGGAAAGTGACGGCGGCGACACGCCTCCTGTTGTAGTCATCAACGAAGCGCTGGCGCGACGATACTGGCCGGATCAAGATCCGATCGGCAGGCGCATAGCTTTCCACAGGCGCAATGGTCAACCGGTCTGGTCTGAGATTGTCGGAGTGGTCAAAAGTGTCAGGCACATGGCGCTGAACGAAGAACCGCGATCGGAGGTTTATATACCGTTCGCGCAGCATCCTCTGGCGTTTATGACGTTGGTAGCGCGTACGGATGGCGCCCCGTTAGGCTACGTCGCCGCCGTGCGCAGCCAGGTTCAGGCGATAGACAAAGATCAGCCGATTTCAAACGTCCGCACGATGGAGGAACGATTGGCGAGCACAGTTTCTCAACGGCGGTTCAATCTTATATTGTTGGCGATCTTCGCATGCCTCGCGCTGTCTCTGGCGGCCATTGGGATTTACGGAGTGATGTCATATCTGGTCGCGCAGCGCACGCATGAGATCGGCGTTCGCATGGCGCTTGGCGCGCAGACGGGCGATGTGCTGAGACTCGTAATAAGGCAGGGAATGGCCCTGACGTTGACCGGAGTGCTGATAGGGTTGATTACCGCGTTTGGGTTGACGCGTTTGCTGAGAAACCTGCTGTTCGACTTGAGCGCAACCGATCCGTTGACTTTCTTTGTGACCGCGCTGCTGTTGGCGCTGGTGGCTCTGCTGGCTTGTTATCTCCCGGCGCGGCGGGCGACGAAGGTGGATCCGCTTGTGGCGCTCCGCTGTGATTAAAATGATTTCTCTTTGTCTTCACTGTCTGCAGCCCGCTTGATATCTTTTCAGAAGAGTCGGTGAACATCCGCCGCAGGAGACCGAGTAAGTCATCTCCGACCCAACCACGACAAAGAAAATAACTGAAGCGTGTGCAAATTAAAGCTGAATACAATCAACTACTTGAAATGGAGACAGCCTTTGGAGTGCGGTTGCTTGGAACCGCTTTGGTAGTCATCTCCGGATTCTACAGATTTCCCAGGCAAAGGACCCGAGTGGGATTCCTCTCCGATCATTGCCGCAGGATCGAAGTGGACTACCAAAGCGGTTCCAAGCAACCGCACTCCAAAGGCTTCGCCGATTTATGCACAGGCTTCAAATAACTGGCTCCTGCCTCCTCCATCTTTCCATATCAAACGCCTGAAAGTGTTCGAGCTTTGGCCTACATGGTTGTAGAATCGCAATTCTCCAAAGCTAAATGTGTTTATATCCATGCCGTGGCGCCTGCGGACGCTTCGGCGCCTACAAAACTGCCTAGTTAAACCGGTACAGCGCCGCGCGCGATTGCTGCGCGGCAGTCTCATTAGTCAGCCGCTTGCTTACGCGGACGGTACTGTATCGATGAATAGGAGGAACACCATGTCAAGAAAAGACCAGTCAAGCATGTTCGTTCTGCTGCTCGCGCTCGTTCTTCTTGCCGGACTCGGGACACATTTACTGTCAGGCAGGTCTTCCGCCCAGACCACACAGTCTTACACCTGGCGGAACGCGCAGATCGTAGGCGGCGGCTTTGTGCCAGGGATCATCTTCAATCAGACCGAACCCGGTCTGGTTTATGCGCGCACAGATATTGGCGGCGCATATCGCCAAGACCCTGTAACCAAGCGGTGGATTTCGCTGACCGATGGGATCGGCTGGGATGACTGGAACTTGACGGGGATCATCAGCCTGGCCACGGATCCGGTAAATCCCAACAATGTTTACCTGGCTGCCGGCACGTACACCAATGAATGGACGAGCCAGAACGGCGCCATCCTGCGCTCGACTGACAAAGGCGCTACGTGGCAGCGCACAATGTTGCCATTCAAGCTCGGCGGCAACATGCCGGGGCGCGGCCCTGGCGAGCGGCTGGCGATCGATCCTAACAGAAACAACATCCTTTACCTCGGCGCTCCGAGCGGGAATGGCCTCTGGAAGAGCGCCGATTCAGGCGCGACCTGGTCGAAGGTCAACAGCTTCCCCAACGCCGGGACTTACGCCGAAGACCCTAATGATCCCAATCATTACCTCAACGACAATCAAGGTATCTATTGGGTGACGTTCGACAAGCGGACCGGCTCCGCGGGGAACGCCACTCAAACCATCTACGTCGGCGTTGCGGATATGACCGGGCCTTGCATTTACCGGACGACGGATGGCGGCTCGACATGGGCTGCGGTTCCGGGGCAGCCCATTGGCTTCCTGCCTCATAAAGGCGTGTTGGATACGACGAATGGATTTCTATACGTCGCATATAGCGACAACGGAGGGCCGTACGGCGGCGCGCGCGGCGACGTGTGGAAGTACAATACGGCGACAGGCGGCTGGACGCTCATCAGCCCGATACCATCTACAAACACTAACGATAATTACTTCGGCTACAGCGGACTCTCGGTCGATAGGCAGAATCCCAACATCGTGATGGTCACCGGCTATAGTTCCTGGTGGCCGGACACGCAGATCTGGCGCAGTGTGAACGGCGGCGCCTCGTGGAGCAGGATATGGGACTGGACGCGTTATCCCAATCGCTCCTTCCGCTATGTCCAGAATGTTTCAGACGCGCCGTGGTTGGAATATCCCGCCCGCCCCGTCTGTGGCGGCGGCCGCCCCGGAGCGGAAGTGAACCCGAAACTTGGCTGGATGACCGAGGCGCTTGAGATCGATCCGTTCAACTCCAACCGGTTTATGTTCGGCACCGGCGCCACTATTTATGGAAGCGATAATCTGACCGTCTGGGATCAAAGCGCCACATCACAAATCACCATCACGGTGATGGCGGAAGGCCTGGAAGAAACCGCCGTAAACGGCCTGATCAGCCCGCCTTCTGGCGCGCCACTGATCAGCGCGGTGTCAGACATCGGCGGATTTCGTCATGACAACCTCGACGTCGTGCCTCCCAGGCTTTACCCGATAATGTATGGAACGAACACCGACATTGACTATGCCGAACTCAATCCGGGTTACATCGTCAGGGTGGGCAATGGGGATACGGCAAACTGCGAAAACAGTTGCGCTATTTCCACCGACGGCGGCGGCGCCTGGGCAGAAGTGATGGCGCAGCCGTCTGGACTTACCGGCGGCGGCGATGTGGCGGTGAACGCCAACGCCACGCGCATCGTCTGGGCTCCGAAAGGCGTCGGAGTGTACTACTCGTCGAATGGCGGCGGGGCGTGGACAGCCTCGACGGGCGTCCCTCCGGAGGCGAAGGTGGTTTCCGACCGCGTGAACCCGAATAAGTTTTATGCGTTCGCCAACGGCGCGTTCTACGTGAGCGTCAATGGCGGGACGAGTTTCAGCGCGACAGTGACAACTGGACTGCCGTCGCAAACCTCCATCGGTAATATCAAGGCCGTACCTGGACGCGAGGGTGACGTCTGGCTGGCCGGCGGCGCCGTGTGGGATAGCGTTTACGGCCTGTGGCATTCGACTGACTCCGGGTTGACCTTCACTAAACTGGCGAACGTTCAGGAATCCGACAACGTCGGATTTGGCAAGGCCGCGCCCGGACAGAACTATCCGGCCATCTACATCCCGGCAAAAGTCGGCGGCGTGCGCGGCATATACCGATCCGATGACGGCGGAGCGACCTGGCTGAGAATCAACGACGATCAGCATCAGTGGGGAGTGGCCGGCAGCGCCGCGATCACCGGCGACCCGCGCATCTACGGGCGCGTCTATCTCAGTACCAACGGGCGCGGCATCATCTACGGCGATCTGAGCGGCGGCGGGTGCGTGAGTAGCGCGGTCTCTGTCAACTCAATCGTGGTGACTACGGCCGCCGCCGGGAAGGGCAAGAAGCGTGGCCAGGCGACCATCACCGTCAAGGACGACTGTGGCGCCCCGGTCGCCAACGCCACGGTGTTTGGTACGTTCTCGGGATCGCTCAATGAATCTGTCTCCGGTGTCACAAACGCCAACGGCGTAGTGACGCTATTGACGAATGGCTCCGCCGGCGGAACTGTCAGCGTCACGTTTTGCGTGACCAACATCACGCACGCCATCCTGACTTATGATTCGGCGGGCAACGTCGAGACGTGCGACCACAACTGATGTCGCTCGATTCCGCCCCGGCGTTATTCACAGCGCGCGGATGATTCTGTATCAGAACAGCCGGCGCCGGCGCATTTAGTTTGACTACAACCATCGGGCGCCAGTGTTTAGGGTACCGACTTTAGTCGGCAGGGCTTGTAATCCGAACGCCGCCGACTAAAGTCGGTACTCTAAACGCTGGCGCCCGATAATTGTGATTTCATTCGATGTGCCAATCTCAGTTGTTCTGATTTGGATCAACGCTGCTTTGACATCTGATCGATCACGGCGCCGAGCCGTTTGATCTCCTCGCCGTAACGCGCCCAATCGCCTTCGCGCTGCGCCTGCAACGCGCGGTCGTAATGTTGCTTGGCCTGTTCGGCCAGGTTCGCCGTGGCCGGCGCTTGAGGCGCCGCGGGCGGTTCGCCCGGCTTCGTCTCTGAAGCCGGAGGTTTGAGATCGCCGGCGGGGGCTTCGCCGAAGAGCCGCGCCAGGGCGGCTTCAAGCGTCGGCTCCATCGCGATGCGATTCTCGGCCACGACGATTACCCGCCGCAGTTCGGGAATGCGGACTGATTCGGCGCGCAGGTAAAGCGGCTGCACGTAGATCAACGACTCCTCGATCGGAATCACCATCAGTGTGCCCATGCTCACGCTCGACCCTTTCTGATCCCAGAGCGTGCGTTGGCGCGAAATTTCGGGGTCCTGGTTGATGAGGCCGACCACCTGTTTGGGGCCGTAGCTCACCTTCTGTTTCGGGAACCGGTAAACGATCAACTTGCCGTAATGGTCGCCGTCGGAACGCGCTGCCATCCAGGCCGCAAGGTTGTTTTTGTCCTTCGGCGTGAATGGCAGCATCAGAATGAACTCTTCGCCCCGCTCGCCCGGCAGTTTCATGATCGTGTAGTATGGCTTCATGTTCTGAGACTTCCCCTCCGCCTCTCCCATCGAAGCCACGGTCCATAGATCTTCCTTGTTGTAAAAGATCTGCGGCTGACCCATGTGATAGATCGAATAGACGCGCGACTGAAGCTCGAAGATGTCTTCCGGGTAGCGGAGGTGCGCGCGCAGACCTTCGGGCATTTCGGATAGCGGCTTGAGCGCGCCGGGGTAGATGCGCGCGTAAGTCCGGATCATCGGATCGCTTTCGTCGGCGATGTAAAGTTGTACGTGGCCGTGATAGGCGTCAACGACCGCTTTGACCGAATTGCGCATGTAGTTGACGCCGTCAACCGTCTGCGAATACGGATAGCGGTCGCTAATGGTGTAAGCGTCGGCGATCCAGAAGAGCCGGCCCTCGTGAATGACCAGATAAGGATCTTCGTCGAAGCGCAGGAAAGGCGCGATTTGCTTGAGCCGTTCGCTGATGTTGCGGTCGAAAAGGGCCCGGCTGTCCGCCGTCAGATCGTTCGACAGCAGCAGCTTCATGTCGCCGAATCGAAGGGAGAAGAGTAATTGCCGCCACATCGAGCCGATCGGGACGCCGCCTTCGCCATCGTAATTTTTGTAGACGCTGTCGTTGATAGTCGGGTAGTCGAACTCTTTGGCGTTGGTCTTCACGTAGACTCGGTCGTTCGACATCTCGCCGAAATAGATTTCGGGCCGGTCAATTTTGAGAGACGGCACGCTCGAAGCCGGCGGGATGTCCTTGATGTAAAGCACGGGCTGACCTTGAGCCGTCACCTGGTCGACGGGGCCGAGCGCCAGGCCGAAGCCGTGAGTGTAGGTGAGATGTTCATTGATCCAGTTGCGGTTGCTATCCGGCGGCAACTCGCGCGGCGAAAGCATGACCTGCTTCAATTCGCCGTTGATGCGATAGCGGTCGTTATCCACCGACTGGAATTTGTAGTAGGTGCGAATCTCCTGCAACTGCGCGAATGTGTCTAGCAACTCGTTCTTATCCCACAGGCGGATGTTTTTGATCGTCTGCTGATTCTTCTGAACGTCCTGGCCGGTGAGAGTCTTTTCGCCCGAAAGCTCCCGCTCTTCGACCCTGTCAAGGGCAAAAGCCTTGCGCGTCGCGGCGATGCTGTATTCGATGTAGGGTTTCTCTTTGGCCAGCTCGTTCGGCGCGACTGAGAAACGCTGCACGCTGGACGGGTAGACCCAGCCGGCCACGATCGTCAACAGGTAGAGTCCGATTCCCGCCCAGATCAGCCGGTTCGTTCTGAAGAAGACGCTCAGCAGAGCCAGCGCCGCGACGATTATGGCGATGTAGATCCGCGCGGAGATGATCGGCATCGCGGCGTGGATGTCGGCGTAGCTCGCGCCCGACACCGGGCCGCTCCCGCCGAAGAGCAGGTTCGGTTTCGCCAGATAAGCTTCGAACGCCAGGATCAGAAACAGCGCGGCGAACAGGCAGAGCAAATGAAAGCGCGCGCCGCGGTCGATGCTGAATCCGAATCGCGACTGGCCGAGATCGATCGCGCCGTGTATCAGGTAGATCAGCGCCGCTCCGATCAGGCTTACGATCACGATCAACATCAGCCCTTCCGAGACGACGTCCAGCGCCGGCAGCGTGAAGAAGTAGAACGCGATGTCGCGTCCGAAGATCGGGTCGGTTTCGCCGAACGGAACCTGATAACGGAATCGCAGGTACGTCTCCCACGACCCCCAGCCGGATAATCCAGCGAACGCGCCGACCGCCAGCGCGACGAACGGCGCCAGCCTCGGCGCCAAGGCCGAAAAATCGGGCGCGGGTATTTCCTGCCCCTCGATCACGAAGCGTCGCGCGCGCCCCGCCGTCTGGGGGCTGAGTCGCAAGGCGAGGTTGAAGTTGAGCCAGATGAGGGCCGCAGTGATCAGCCCGACGGCCGCGCCAAGCAACGCTTTTGCGCCTAAAGTAGTAGTGAAGACCGTCTGGTAGCCGAGCTGCTGGAACCAGAGCAGGTCCGTATACAACCCCGATCCCATCGGTAAAACGACGGCCAGAGGGATGACAGCCAGGAGTAACAGCCGGTAGCGGAACCGGCGCGGACGACGCGCGTTAATATATTTCTCTTGCCGTTCAGGTCTAATCTTCGGGAAATCATCGGGTAGGTCGGTCTCCATTCGCATACTTCCTCCAAGCCTTCGCTCATCGCGCCACTGCGTTTCGAACATAGACGGCGGACGCCGTCCCTATTTCGGAATGATGGGCATGTTATATCACAATAGGGAATGGGGAGTGGGGAATGGGGAGTGGGGAATAGGAAATAGTATCCTTTATCCCCATTCCCCACTCCCTATTCCCCACTCCCCATTTTAATGCCCGGTGGCCGAAACGACGATCAACGACTTGGCTGAAGACGCGAAATGGCCGACCGCGGCGCCGCGGCGCCGTTAATATTCGTTCTTGCCGCCCGTGCTGACTTCGTAGAGAAACCAGATACGCTTCTCGGTATGATTCAGAATCTCCTGAAGCTCGTTGCTGGTCACCGTGTCGCGGTTCTTATCGCATATTTCGATCGCGGCGCGTTGCCGTTCGGCTAAGTGGCGATTGTCCTTGATCAACTCCTGGATCATTTTGTCGGGCGGCACGTAGTCCTGGTTATCGTCCGCGATGGATTGCAGTTGGGAGACGTGCGCGATGCTGCGGATGGTCATTCCGCCGATGCGGCGCACCCGCTCGGCCAGCGGGTCTATCGAATCCATGATCGAGTCTGCCTGTTCGTCGAGGAGCAGGTGGTAATCGCGAAAGTGCGAACTGGCGATGTGCCAGTGGTAATTCTTAGTCTTCGTAAAGAGCGCAAAAGCGTCGGCGATCAGCGGGTTCAACGCTTCAACAATTGATCGCACCTCTTCCGGCTTGAGGTCGGTCGGCGTCGCTAATTCTTTCGGCGCCGGGTAAGATTTGATCCGCCCGTTCGCCTTCGTGGCTTGGGTTTTGTTGGGCTCGGCCATCCTGGCGGCGGTTCTGTTCATGCTGGAATTAGCCATGTCTTTTCTCCATTTCTGCAAAGAGTTGTTGGCGGGGGAGGGGGTGGAGAGAAAAAGCATCTTAAATGCAACGTGATCGAAATTTCAGTCCGCTAGAGCACATTGTGAGAAACCGCCGATCAGCCACGCGAGCGCCGACGCGGCGTGACGAAAAAAAAGAGCCTGAGGGCGGCTTGCCAACTCTCAGACTCCTGCGGAAAATCCCTGGGTACGCATCGCTTCCAGCGTGCAGTCTCGGCCAGAGACCTATTGATCAGAATCAGTCGCCCCCAAATCTGAGGCGAAGCGTACCCAGGTCTGGTTCCTATAAATTCGTCTTTCGCCGAGACTGCACGCTGGAAGCGATGCGTACCCAGGGCGCGTTCTCATAGTTTCAGGGCGTCGCTCATTGCGACATGAACGACTCCTCTCGATTCTACTCCGGCTCCGGTCAATCAGCAGACCGGGAAGCCAATGTAAACGTCCACATAAGCCGAACCGGTCTTGCCGTCGGGGTCTGTGACATAGAGGTAGAGGCGCACCGTCCTGCCCCCGCAATTGAAGTAGAGGTCGTTGGCGGGCTTCCAAAATTTGGTGATCGTTGATTGGTCGTTCATCGTGCCCGTGAAGAGCGTCTTCCAGGTCGAGCCGTCTTTGAGCTTCCACACGTAAGTGAGCGGATTCTCGTTGTCCGGGTCGTTAGCCGTGCCCTGCAAGCTGACAAACGTGTACGGGTCGAGGAAGTAGTTGTTGTGCGGATAGAGGATCGTCACCACCGGGGGGCCGCCCGTCTGCGCATTGGCGACGTTGATCGTCACGACGGCCGTGTCACTCAATCCATCGGAGTCCGTGCCGGTCAGTGTGATCGTGCGCGCGCCGGTAGTCGAGAACGTGACCGCGGGCGTGCAGCCGAATTTTGGAAAAGGATCGCCAGGATTGCTGCTCGTCCACTTCAATGAACCGCATGGCAGCTTAAAGAACTGCTCGTTCGGGTCCCAGGAGTCCCCCTCGAAGATGAAAGGCGAGCCGGCGTACAAGGTCTGCCCTTGCGTCGGCTTGACGATCGAGACTGTCGGCGCGTTGTTGTTGACGGTCACGTTGACTATGTCAGTAGACATCCCGCCGTCGTTGTCCGTCACTGTGAGTGTGATGACGCGCGTGCCCGTGCCGGTGAAGGCATGGTTGAAGCTCGTGCTCGTCCCGATCAGACCGTCAATCGAAGATTCCCACTTTACTTCCGCGCAGCAACCTTCATAGTCGACAACACTGGCCTCGAAATCTACGCCAAAGCCACCGCTGCCAACGGTGATGTTTCCGGCGGGTTTCAGGATCTTCGCTTCAGGCGGACTGTTGGCGCCTGCTTGTTCCTTGGCGGTTTTGAGCGCTCCCAATTCCGATTCTATGTTTGCCATGGCGCTAAACGAGAAGGTCGTTCCATTGCCACCACGGAGAATGCCATAAAGGTAGGCCGGGATGGTCGCGTTAGGCGGCAATGAGGCGCTGCTCCAGCTGAAAACCGGCGAGCCGCTGTCGCCCGGGGCCGAACCGGCCTCGACGCGATCCTGGCAGAGAAACGTGACGCCGGTGTCCTGCCCGTTCTTAAAGTTGTTGAGCGCCACACAAGTATCCACGACCTCGCCATCGGTACGCCCCGTCGTGCGGCCCTCTTTGCTCAGCGATTCGCCTTCTAATGGGAAGGGGACTTCGCCGACGATGTGGAACTTATTGTCTATCGCCAGGCTGTTGACGCCGGTGGTCGCCAGATAGCCGAAATCGGCCGAGGCAGGGGCCGTCGCCGGGTCAGGCCCGCTGTTACGGGCCACGAAGGCGCTGTCGCTGAAGCGGCACGACCTGCCACTCGGGCAAGGCCCGCCGGTGAAGTTCGCGGGGTCAACGGTCTCCACGCCGAAGCGGTTGGCGACGCCGGAGACGGTGGCCTGATGAAAGATCGTGCCCTCGACGCCGCCCTGAACGTTGGTGCAGTGCGAACAGGTCACGAAGCCAGCCACTCCCTGCCGGACGGCAGTGAAGCCCAATGTGCATGCGCCGCCGCTGCGCGCAATTTGCATCCCGCCGAGCGCGGGCCGGGTGGTGTCCTGGAGCGATTGGAACTCCTCGAACGGCGCGGTCTCCACGATGTTGACGGCCTCGCGCGGGACGCCCAGATTGAAAAGCGCATCCTCTACCTGCGGGATGACGCTGCTGTCTTTGACGCCGATCTGAATGCGGTTCTTCGACTCGGCGATGCTGGTCATCACGACGCCGGGAATGGCGAGCGTTTTCATCATCTGGCTGTCATACCAGCCTTTGAGTTGCAGGAAGCCGTATCGGCACTCGACCGCCTGCGCGCCGCCTTCAGGCAGCCGCTCGCGCCCGAAAACCTCCACGATGGCGGCAAAGGCCGCGTCGAACTGCCTTGTGTCTACCAGAAGGACCTGAAGAACACGGCCCTGGCCGATGAACATTCCGCCAAAGGCCGGGGCGCGCCGGGCGACTTCGGCAAACTGGTCGTCAATTGTTTGCGGCCTGCCCTCAGGCTCGCGCGTTTGCGCGGGCGCGGCTTTCACAGGCTGGTTGAGGGATCCCCTGCTGGTCAGAGCCAATGCGCCAATTATGACGCCGAGGCACAGTCCCAATAGGAGCAGGTAATTGATGAGGGTTGCTTTCATTTTCTTTGTGTTCATTGCGGTACTCCTGAGGAAATGGGCATGGAGCCGGCCTTCAGTTTGCTGAGGACGCGATAGGGTCCGGTTGCCGGAGTCCGCCTGTAGGCCGACTCCATGCCCTTTGGTGGTTGTTTAAGGGCGCCGTCACGAACGGATGAATGCCCACTGTCGTGTGGGCGCCTTTCTTTCTCACCTACCTAATGCGGGATCTTTGGCCGGGAACTTGAAGGTCGGCAAAAAAAAGTTGAAGGTATGAATTTGAAGGATCGCGGCGCAGCAGTGCTATAATTCCCACGCATCTGATAGCTGGTAAGGCCCACATCTTCCGAGGAGCCATTCATGTCGTCGGCGCCTACGCCCGGAAAGAATGATGTGCGGCGCGAGGGTAGGGCAAACTCCCTGGGAGCGCAGGCATCCTTGCCTGCGGGGTTTCCGGCAATGGCCGACTGACCGGAGCGAGCAGGCAAGGATGCCTGCGCTCCCAGGGAATTTGCCTTGCCTCCTGCAATGCGGCCTTTTGGGAAGACCAGGCAAACTGCCATTTGCCCAACACTTTTCCGAGGAGTAACAGATGACGTCCTCGCCACAAGCAGTGACAGACTGGCTGATCGCCTGGAGTGATGGCGACGAGGCGGCTCTTGACCAGTTAATCCCTCTGGTCCACGAAGAGTTGCGCCGGCTCGCCAAAGGCTATATGCGCCGCGAGCGCGGGCAGCGCGCCGCCCGCACGTTGCAGACCACCGCCCTGGTCAATGAGGCTTATCTTCGGCTGATTGACGCGCGTCGGGTGCAATGGCAGAACCGCGCGCACTTCTTCGCCATCGCGGCCCGCTTGATGCGGCGGATTCTGGTGGACTACGCGCGGGCGCAGAACTACGCCAAACGCGGCGGAGGGCTGCCGCAGGTCTCGCTCGACGACGCGCCGGAGCTGGGGGCGGCGCGGTCGCCCGACCTGGTCTCGCTCGACGACGCGTTGGAAGCGCTCAGCCGCGTTGACGAGCGGAAGGGCCGGGTGGTCGAACTGCGTTTCTTCGGCGGCTTGAGCGTGGAAGAAACGGCGGAGGTGTTGAAGGTCTCGCCAGACACCGTGATGCGCGATTGGCGATTGGCGAAAGCCTGGCTCTTGCGCGAACTGAGCGGAGAGGAGAACGATGCGGCCTGAACAGACGCAGGAACTGTGGGGGCGGATCGAGCGGCTCTGGAACGCGGCTCTGGAACGCGCGCAGCCCGAGCGCGCCGCGTTTCTCGCCGAAGCTTGCGAGGGCGATGAGGAGTTGCGCCGCGAGGTCGAATCGCTGCTCCGCTTCGACCTCCGCGCCGAACATTTCATCGAATCGCCGGCCCTCGAAGTGGCGGCCCAGGCGCAGGCCGAAGCGATAGAAGTGTCGCTCATCGGACGGATGATCGGCCATTACCGGATTCTCTCCCTGCTGGGGGAAGGGGGGATGAGCGAAGTTTACCTCGCCCTCGACACGAGCCTCGAACGCCGGGTCGCGCTCAAGCTGCTGCCCGCGAAATTCACACAGGACGCCGACCGCCTGCGACGCTTTATTCAAGAGGCCAAAGCCGCCTCCGCCCTCAACCACCCGAACATCATCACCATTCACGAGATCGGCGCGACCGACGACGTCCACTTCGTAGCGACCGAGTACATCGAGGGCCAGACGCTACGCCAGTTGATGGCCGTCGCGCCGCTGACGCTGAACCGGGCGCTCGACGTAACCACTCAGATCGCTAACGCCCTGGCCGTCGCGCACTCGGCGGGGATCGTCCACCGCGACATCAAACCTGAAAACGTGATGGTGCGCCCTGACGGTTATCTCAAGGTCCTTGATTTCGGCATCGCCAAACTTTTGACCATGGGACAGGGCGACGGGGCGATGGGAAGACAGGGAGACAAGGAGACAAGGAGACAAGGAGAAGGGGAGACAGGGGGACAAAAGGCAAGAATCTCCTTGTCTCCCCCTCCCCTTGTCTCCCCCTCTTTCACCGAGGCGGGCCTGGTGCTGGGCACGACACCATATATGTCGCCCGAACAGGCTCGCGGGCTAGCGGTGGACGAGCGCACTGACATCTTCAGCCTGGGCGTGCTGCTCTATGAGATGATCGCCGGGCGTCTCCCATTCGATGGCGCCACACGGAAGGATATTATCCATGCGATAACGGAGCGCGAACCGCCGTCGCTCGGCGCAGGCGCGCCCGCCGCGCTCCGGGAAATCGTCAGCCGGGCGTTACGTAAGGATCGCGCCGAGCGATACCAATCCGTCAACGAACTGCTCGACGACCTGCGACGGTTGAAACGGGGGTTGCGGGCGAGCGGCCATCTCCAGATGGCCTATCAACCGAGCGCCTGGCCCAGCGCCTGGAATGATGCGACCCTGATCACAAGCGGCGCGCGGCTCGACACCAGGACCCGGGCGTCGGAACTGCTCACTGTTGAGGGGAAGACTTCAACCCACCAGGGCATTCGGTCCGGCCTCGGCCGATTGGCGCGGGTTCTCAAACGGCGCGCGTTGATTCCGCTGGCGCTCCTTGCGCTCGGCGTGGTGGGATGGCTGGCCTACTTCTACTCGCGCCCGCAGCAAACCGCGATTGACTCGCTGGCCGTGCTGCCCTTCGTCTACGACGGCGCCGGCGAAAATATCGACGCGAAAGCGGAATATCTGGCCGACGGATTGACCGACGGCCTGATCAACAGCCTGTCGCAGTTGCCCAGCGTCAAGGTGAAGGCGCGCAACTCCGTCTTCCGCTTCAAAAAGGAGCAGAGTGACCCGACGGCCATTGCGCGGCGTTTGGGCGTCCGCGCCGTGCTCACCGGGCGCATCACGCATCGCGGCGACGAGCTTTCGATCAGCGCGGAACTGACGGACGCGCGCGACGGCAGCCACCTCTGGGGCGCGCGGTATGAACGCCGCCTCTCCGACCTCATCGCCGTACAGGAAGAGATCGCGCAGCGCATCACCGCCGGGCTGCGGCTCAAGCTGACCGACGCCGAGTCGAAGCGACTGGGCAAACGCTACACCGAGAATGTCGAGGCATATCAGCTTTATCTCAAAGGGCGCCAAATGTTTTTGCAATTAACGCCGGAAGGCGCGAGCAAAGCGCTCGATCATTTTCATCATGCCATCGAACTCGATCCCGGCTACGCCCTGGCCTACGCCGGCGTCGGTTATGTGTACGCCGTCGGGGCCGGCACGTATGAAGAGCCGGGCGAGGCCATGCGCAAGGCGCGCCAGGCGTCTTTGCAAGCCTTGAAATTGGACGAAGCCTTGCCCCAAGCCCACTTCTCGCTGGCGCTGGTCAAATGGTGGTTCGATTGGGATTGGACGGCCGCCGAAGCTGAATTCAAGCGCACCATTGACCTCGACCCGAACAACGCCATTTATCGTGCGGTCTACGCCGATTTTCTCTCGACTCAGGAGCGCTTCACGGATGCGATGGCCCAGGCGCAACACGCGCAGGAGCTTGATCCGATCTCCGTCTATGTGAGCAGTGTGCTGGCCAAGGTCTTTTACATCTCCCGCCAATATGACCGCGCCCTCGAAGGCTACCGCCAGATGTTGGAATTGGACCCGGATTCGGCGCGCGGGCGCCGTGATCTGGGTAACGTACTGTTACAACGAGGCCAGTATGCCGAGGCAATCGCCGCCTTGCGCCAGACCGTCGCGCGCAAGTCGGATCCAGACTTCATCTCTGATTTGGCGCACGGCTATGCAGTCGCCGGACGCCGTGATGAGGCGCGGCGGACGCTGGCGCAATTGCTACAGATCGCGAAGCGCCGCTACGTCTCTCCGGTCTACATCGCCAGGGTCCACGCCGGACTTGGCGAGAACGCCCAGGCGCTGGCCTTGCTGAACCAG
>WNGB01007242.1_pt1 | contig 16065 bp, 17 predicted proteins | sample 5400681 | NCBI WGS metagenome assembly WNGB01 (sample SAMN13153367, study PRJNA577476) | soil metagenome | isolation source: 115 cm soil or saprolite under grassland replicate 2 | place: USA:California | collected 2016-06-15 | reverse complement strand
ATTCTTTATCCGGCTGGCGGCGGCACTGGTCTCATCGGGATGTGGAAAGCGTTCGACGAAATGGAAGCACTCTGCTGGATCGGGAAAAACCGGCCGCGCATGTTCGCCGTGCAAGCTGCCGGTTGCGCGCCGATCGTTCGCGCGTTCGAGGCCGGAGAAAAAACCGCCGCAGAATTTTCCGACGCGCACACGATTGCTTCCGGCTTGCGGGTTCCAAAAGCGATCGGCGATTTCCTGATCTTGAAAATTCTTCGTGAGTCCAATGGAGGCGCGATTGCCGTCGATGACCAAGAAATGATCAGCGTCGCGCGTGAAGTCGGAGCAAATGAAGGTCTCTTTATCTGTCCCGAAGGCGCTGCTTGTTTCGTAGCTTTGAAGTTGCTTCGTCTAGCTGGCAAAATCGCCTCCGGTGACCGCGTGGTCGTTTTTAACACAGGGTCGGGAATTAAATATCTTGAAGCGTACGACCGCGGATTGGGGGAATGACATAGTCTTACGTTCATTTACCGGCAAAGATGGAGATGCGTTTTGCGAACGCCTTAGATGGCTCCGCGTAGAAACGCCGTCCGAGTTCCAGCGCATCGCGGCGCAGTCGTTTGCAGCGTTTACCAATCAGTTTCTGCAGTTGTCTCAGTTCGTCAGCAAATGCTGCGTCGCCGCGTTCCTTCTCCAGGCGCGCAAGAAGAAAATCGAGATCGTGCTCGATCCCCAGCAGTTCGCCAAGCACCTCCGCATCGTGAGCCATTTCTTCCAAGACCGTTCGGTTCAGTGGCTGCAAAATTCGCAGCTGATACCAGACATCCTTCACTCGCTTGCGCCAGGCGTGGAAGCTCTCAGGCTCCGGATCATCAATCGTTTCTGCGAGTGCGCGCTGGCCGCGCCTGTAAATTTTACATACCGCGTTGCAAATCTGTTTCCAGTTCAGGCCATCGAGGGGCCAGTCCATCAGGCGTGCTTTTATTCGTTCCAATTGCGGAATCGCCTGGCGTTGCCAACCGGCGAATGCTGCGGAAAAACTTTCTCGTTCGAGGAGCAATAGTTCTTCTGTGCGCGGAAAGAGCTGCTTTTTGGAATTTTTCGCCGCCTTATCGCGCAGTTGAATAAACGTCTGTAATCGCACCTGAGCATCGCGCAAATCTGAGACCAATCGTCCGATCTTGCGCACGCAACGATCCTCCTTCGCGTGACAATTTTTGCCGACCGCACCAATCGCAAGCCGCATTGCGGCACGCAGCTTTTTAAGATGCTTGCGAACCTCGTGCACAGTGACGCCACGTTGTTTGGCGGGGTGTTGGCACAAGTGCAAAGCCGAGTCGATTTGTTCGCAAAAAACTCGATTGAGTCCTCCGGGCAGGGGTTCGCGCAATTTCAAACGGAAAGCCATGGCGTTTGTTATTTGAGGGCGAGACGGACATTGCTGTAGCGCTTTTCCCCGGTCACTTCCCGCCCAAACCACCACGGCGCTTTGAATCTGCGGCAGCTGGCACCATCAGGAAATTCCACCTCCGCCACGACAAGACCGGCATGTCTGCCCCGATAAATATCCAGCTCGATCAGCAGATCTTCCCAGGGAATTTCGTAGCGCACTTTTCGCAGTCTTCTTCCGGCCGTACCAGGCCAGAGCGCTGCGAATTGCTTTTGGCTCAGTTTGATCTCGCGTTCTTCGCGATGGCTGCCCCGACCTACCTTAAACGTGAGGGAGGCTGCGGTCCCCGTCTTTCTCAGGCGAACCTGTCTACCAGCCGATTCTGTGGCCAGATAACCTTGCTCGATAATGAAGTGCCGCGACCGCTTGAAGTTGTCTGGTAACCATTTGACTAAAAACTTCCGTTCGATTTCGCGATTGTTACGCGTTCGATTGTCCCCTCCCACAAGGTGAACATCCTAAGCGCCACACATGTTGTGTCGAGATTTTCGCGCACTCGCGAAGCCGGCCGTTGGTTGAAGCTGAAGGATTGAAGCGATTGTTGTCGGGCGTTTGTGCCAAACGCCTCGGCGTCTCACAGAATGGAGCCAGCGGGCGCTGAGCGACATAGACGGGCAGGCCGGAGGCCGAGCGAGTGGGAACGAGTGAGTCAAACGCCCTACAATTTTACCTATTTCACCAAGATTTGCTCCGACCGCGCGGAATCGATCGTCGGAGTTACTGCGCGCTCGCTCGAGGAGAGCGAGTGGTAATTAATTAGCGAGATCCTGCCATCGTCGCCTTCGACCAAGGCCGTGCAGCTCTCTACCCAGTCACCGCAGTTGTAATAAGCGACTCTGCCAAATTCGCGGATCGCTGCGCTATGGATGTGGCCACACAACACGGCGTCCACGTGATAGCGCTCCGCGTAATGTGCCACAGCGGCTTCGAATTTGCCGATGAAACTTACGGCGTCCTTCACTCTTCGTTTTGCATACGCGCTGAGCGACCAGAAGCCCAGACCGAAACGGCGCCTGACGAAGTTGATGAGCGGATTGAGCGAAAGGAGAAATTGGTAGCCGAGGTCACCCGCAAACGCGAGCCACTTCACGTTTTGCACCACGGCGTCGAGCTCATGACCGTGAATGGTCAGAATGCGCTCGCCCGAAGCGGTGACGTGAATTGCGCGCTCTGTGATCTTGATGTTTCCGTACGCGCCGCAAAAGCTCGTGACCAGCTCATCGTGATTTCCCGGAATGTAAACTACGCGGGTGCCCTTGCGGGCTTTGCGCAGAATTTTTTGGATCACGTCGTTGTGTTGCTGTGGCCAATAAATTGCCCGCCGCAGCGACCAGATGTCGATCAGGTCGCCCACGATGTACAGCGTGTCGAAGTCGGTCTCGCGCAAAAAGTCCAGCAGCGCAGTGGCGTTGCAGCCGCGCGTGCCCAGGTGCATGTCGGAAATCCACGCGGCGCGATAGCGCTTTGGTCCTGAAACTTGCTGCCGCGCTCCGCCAAACGAGAAACGCTGCTGCTGCGCGTTGATGGTTGGGGCTGAATCGCGTCTGGGGAGAGTCAACGCCGGCATGCCTGATCAGGCGCAAACGTACGAATCCGCAGGCGAATCGGCAAAAGAATTAGCGTTACATTTGTGTGGCAAAACGACCTTGGGAGTATTCGGCGCGCACGGAGTGCCGCGCCCTACCATCCGCGTCAGAAAGGTAGCTCGGGGCAGTCCTCTGCCTGCCGCAATTTCGAAGTACAATGGATAACTGATTGCAAGAATGAGCGGGCCCCCCGGAAAACTATCCAGGACGCCCGACTCTAGCTTTCGTGCTTCACCTAACCTTCCAAAAGATGTTCGCGTATGTTGTGTCGGTTTGAAGTTATGCCCCAGCGTTGCACAGCGCCGTGACAACTAGATGGCGATCGCGAAAAAAACTCGTGACATGTTATTGCCAACGGTGCGAATTCACCGCGAGTACGCGAGCTCTCAGTTGCGAGGACCCGGTTACGCCTCAATGATGTAGCTGAGTGAAAAAACTTAACGCGGCATTCACCATCGCCGGCGCGCTTGCTATTGCCGGATGCGGCCTCTTCGGATCGGGTGAGGCTGTCCGACAGGACCCTGGCCGAACCGTATATCGAGCCGCGGAAGCTCCTCCGGACCTCCCGGACATCACGCCTGTACGACAAGAGGTGCCGGGGGAGAAGCGCTCACGGTCGCCCTAGGTTCTCCGCTGAGGATAGCGGACGCTACAAATTCTGCTGTCACAGAAACGTAACATTAATTCCATTGCTGGTTTCGCGGCTGTTTCGCATCGTCGCCGGTGTGGAAACCACCGCGCAAGAGTTGTCGATTCCGGCCGAAAAAAGCGCGACTGGATACCGACGACGAACCGCCGAATCAGCCATCAGAGCTTTCTTTGGCAGCAACGCGCTCGTTGCCATCATTGTACTGACGTTGATTACGATTTTCCTCTTTCGTGAGGGCTTCGGTTTTTTCGGGCAGAATCTGGCGAATTTGCGGCTGTATCGGCAAGCGGGTCTCGAATACGTGGACATCATTCGGGGGCAAGCCGAAAAGCAGACGGCTCTCTCGCGTCAACTCGGCGACATCCGGCTGCAACAAATGCGAGCCGGAGCCGACCCGGCGGCGCTCGAAAAATTCGATGAGTTCGCGAATAAATTTAGCGACACCGGCGAACAGTTAAACGAATTGCTCTCGGACGCGACCGATCAGGCGCAGGCGCTCCGTGAAACAATGCTGCAGCTCGGCAGCCATGCTGGTGCTGCTGTGATCGAGACCGAATCGCAGGATGAACCCAGCGCCGCGGCCGCGCCTGCTGGCAACGAAGCTGAGCAGTTGGCTGCGCTTCGTTCTGCAACGGACAAGTTCGCCCATATTGCCGATTCGATGAAGGCGCAGATAAACGAACTGCTGGCAGCGCCGCCGGCGTTGACCACTGCCAAAGCGCGCAAAGCCTTCGCGAATTGGAAAGCCGAAGTCGAAGCGTATCTGAAGCAGCTTCCCGCGGTTGTCGAAAAACTTCGCACGTGGGACCCGAACGAATCAGTGACCGCGTATCGCGCCATTACCTCTTTTCTGTTTGGCACGCAGTGGATCACGGCAAGTTTTTGGCAGGATTGGTACGGCATCATTCCGTTGTTTGTGGGTTCGCTGCTGGTCTCGATCGTTGCGCTGCTAATTGCTGTTCCTCTCGGAGTTTGTGGAGCGATCTACGTAAGCGAGGTTGCCTCACCGATTGAGAAGAGCCTGATCAAACCGTACATCGAATTCATTTCGGCGATTCCTTCCGTCGTGCTGGGTTTCTTCGGGATCGCTGTGCTTGGCGAAACAATTCGCGCTATCTCACGTGCCTCGTTCATGAAATGGGTGCCGTTCTTTCCAATCAGCGAGCGCTTGAATGTGTTCACCGCGGGTTCTTTGCTAGCCCTGATGGCTGTGCCCACGATTTTTACTCTCGCTGAAGACGCGTTGCGCAATGTGCCTCGCGGTTTCAAGGAAGCTTCCTATGCCCTGGGGGCAAACCGGCTTCAGACGATCATGCGCGTGCTCGTGCCGGCGTCATTGTCGGGAATCGTTTCGGCAGTGTTGCTGGGACTGGGCCGCGTCATTGGAGAGACCATGGTGGTGCTGCTGTGCGCCGGAAACCGCATCGCCATTCCTGATTTCACACAGGGACTCGGCGCATTTTTTCAACCGGTGCACACCATGACGGGCATCATCGCGCAGGAAATGGGCGAGGTCGTTCGTGGCAGCATCCACTACCGCGCTTTGTTCATGGTGGGCCTGGTGCTGTTTGCGATCACTCTGGCCATCAACTACGGCGCGCAGAAGCTCGTCATGCGCTATCGCATGAGCATTGGCTAAAATGGTCACAGCCTCTTCCAACAGCCGGCGCAGCTTTGTCCAGACATTCATGTTTTGGACGTTTCGCCTGGCCACGTATTTCGTGCTGGCGTGCGCCACCTACATCTTTCTCGATATCGCGATCAAAGGTAGCCGGACGGTATTCACCAATCACGCGCCGTTCATCAACGTGAAATTTCTCACCGAGCCGCCGCAGACGCTCTACGTGTTCGACTATCAGGGCAAAAAGATGGAACTGAGCGATCGGGAATTCCGGAAATGGCAGGAAACCCACAAGGAACCCGTTGATGCCACGAGCATCGCGTATTCTGCCGGCGGAATTTGGCCGTGTATTGTTGGCACGGCACTGCTCGTCATCGGCTCGATGATTGTGGCCTTAGTGATCGGAATCAGTGCCGCGATTTATCTCAGCGAATACAGCCGCGATACGCACTTTATTCGCTTCATTCGCGTCGCCATTTTGAATCTCGCCGGCGTGCCATCGATCGTGTTCGGCCTGTTCGGTTTTGGGCTGTTCGTAATCTTTTTTGGCTGGAACGTTTCGCTCATCGCGGGCTGGTTCACACTGGGTCTGATGATTTTGCCGGCGATCATTACCGCGAGCGAAGAATCGTTGCGCGCTGTGCCGAAAGGTTTGCGCGAAGGTTCACTGGCGCTTGGTGCGACCAGTTGGCAAACCATCCGCAAGAATGTTTTGCCTTATGCGATGCCGGGCATTTTGACTTCGTCGATCCTCGGCATCGCCCGTGTCGCCGGTGAGACCGCGCCGATCATGTTCACGGCCGCTTACGCGATGCGCGATGAAATGCCATGGCAGGTAACCAAATGGACGGATTTCTTTTTCCAGGGTGTCATGGCGCTTCCGTACCACATTTATGTTGTTAGCTCGAAAATTCCGCAGAACGAATACACCGAACGCGTTCAGTACGGAACGGCGTTCGTTTTTCTGATAGTCGTAATGCTGATTGCATTAGCCTCCATTGTGCTGCGGGAAAGACAAAGGAGACGATTATCATGGTAAGCGTGATGGAACCGCCACAAACAATTCGCCCACAAATTCCGCCGGAACCTCTTGAACCGGCAGCAAACGGGACGGAAAAACTTCAGGTAATGATCGACGTCCGCGAAGTCGATTTCGCTTACGGCGATAACAAAGTCCTCCACAACATCTCGCTGCAAATGCCGGCGCGTGCCGTGACAGCTTTCATTGGACCGTCCGGCTGCGGGAAGACGACTCTACTGCGTTGCATTAATCGCATGAACGATCTCGTCGACGGCTCGGGCATTAGCAAGGGCGCGATTCACGTCGACGGCGTCGATATTAGTTCGCCCGGATTGGACGTGGTCGATTTGCGTCGGCGTGTGGGAATGGTCTTTCAAAAATCGAATCCATTTCCCAAATCTATTTATGAAAATATCGCCTACGGTTTGCGCGTGGCCGGTATCAAAAAACGTTCGCGCATCGATGAAGCAGTCGAGAAAAGTTTGCGGTCAGCCGCGTTGTGGGACGAAGTCAAAGACCGGTTGGAGACTAACGCGTACGGATTGTCCGGTGGCCAGCAACAGCGCTTATGCATCGCGCGCGCGCTCGCCGTCGGGCCGGAGGTGGTGTTAATGGACGAGCCATGCTCGGCATTGGATCCGATCGCCACGGCAAAAATCGAGGAACTGATCCAGGCGCTCAAGACGCAGTACACAATTGTGATCGTCACTCACAACATGCAGCAGGCCGGACGCGTTTCCGATTTCACCGCGTTCTTTTATCTCGGCAAGCTAATCGAGTTCGGATCGACCGTGAAAATCTTCACAAACCCCGGCGAAAAACAGACGGAAGATTACATCACCGGTCGCTTCGGCTAATCCCTGATCGCGGGATCGATTTGCGGCCGCCGCGAAGCGCCGCTACAGAACGAGCATGAAGATTTCGCGCTTGTTACTCGCGCTCTTTTTTTCCGCGGCGTCGCTCCTTGGGAATGATGAATTGAAAGAGCGTTTGCAGCCGGCGCTTGAGGCGATCACGCCGGACGGTCTGCTCGCGCACATCAAAGTTCTCGCATCGGATGAATTCGAGGGGCGCGCGCCGGGGACAAAAGGCGAAGACCTTTCGGTCAAATACATCACCGATCAATTTAAACAGATCGGACTTAAACCGGGAAATCCCGACGGCACGTACACGCAGGAAGTTCCCCTCGCCGGGATCAAAAGCGAACCGCGAATGTTCTTCGTCATTGGCGACAAAGCGGTGGGTCTGAAGTTTCCGGATGATTTCGTTGCTTCATCGGCGCGGCTCCAGCCGGAGATTAAGATCGAGAAATCAGATCTGGTCTTTGTCGGATACGGTGTCGTCGCGCCGGAGTACGGCTGGGACGATTACAAGAATGTCGATGTGAAGGGCAAGACGTTGCTGATGCTGATCGGCGATCCGCCGCTTCCCGATTCAAAAGATCCGTCAAAACTCGACGACAAAGTGTTTAAAGGAAAAGCGATGACATATTACGGTCGCTGGACTTACAAATACGAAATCGCAGCGCAAAAGGGCGCCGCGGCGGCGATCATCATTCATGAAACGGAACCGGCAGCTTATCCCTGGCAGGTAGTGAGATCGAGCTGGAGCAAAGAAAACTTCGAGCTCGATAATCCGCACAAGAATATGGATGCGGTCTCGGCGCGTTCGTGGATCACGCTCGATGTTGCGAAAAAATTATTGGCCGATTCCGGCCAGGATTTCGAGGCGCTTAAGAAATCTGCGATCACCAAAGATTTTCGACCTGTGGTGCTGAATGCCAAAGCCAACATTCAGATCCAACAGCAGGTTCGCTCGTTCAAATCGCACAATGTCATCGGCAAACTCGAAGGCAGCGATCCAAAATTAAACGGTGAATACGTGATCTACACCGCGCACTGGGACCATCTCGGGCGGCATCCCGAATTACAAGGCGATCAGATTTTTAATGGTGCGATCGACAATGCGTCAGGTGTTGCGTCCATCATCGAACTCGCGGCCGCCTTCATGAAAATAAATCCGGCGCCGAAACGGTCACTGTTATTCATGGCAACGACGGCCGAAGAAGCGGGATTGCTCGGTGCCAAATTTTATGCGGAGCACCCGGTCTATCCGCTGAAGAAAACGCTGGCGGACATCAACCTCGATAGCATGAACGTCTGGGGCAAAGCCCACGATATTGAGGATCTCAGTCTTGGTTTTTCCACGCTCGACGATCTTCTCGCTGCCGCGGCCAAACGGCAGGGACGCAGTGCGATCCCGGACAGCCGTCCTGATAAAGGCAAGATTTATCGCGCTGACAATTTCGAATTCTCGAAAGTCGGCCTGCCCTCGCTCTACGTTGGCAAAGGCGAACATCTTCTCTCCCGTTCCGAGACCGCGCCGCTCCGGTCCGACGAATATGACTCGACAGATTACCATCAGGTCACCGACGAAGTCCGTCCCGATTGGGATCTCTCTGGCGCCGTGCAAGATGTTCAACTTTTATTCGAAGTTGGTTACGAAGTAGCCAACGATGACAAATTTCCTGAATGGAAGCCGCGCTCCGAATTTAAAGCGAAACGCAATTCAATGCTGAAGAGCGTCCAAAAAGCGCAATCCTATCAATGACACCAGGCAAATGACCAAAACCTCGATTCGCTTCAAAGCGAAACTCTTCCGGCCGGCCGAGAGCGAGAAGGGCGGTGGCTCCTGGATCTTTCTCGTCCTGCCAAAAAATGCTAGTGCGAAGCTTCCCTCTCGAGGTATGACGGCGATCGAAGGCACCATCAATGGCTTCGCGTTTCAAGCGACGCTCGAGCCAGATGGGCAAAAGAGCCACTGGCTCAAAGTGGACCGGAAGCTCAGCGAAGCTGCGGGTGCAGAGCCGGGCGACGTTGTCACTATCGAGATCGCACCCGCGGCAGATGAACCGGAGCCAGAAGTGCCGGCAGATCTGAGAAAAGCTCTCGCGACCGCCGCCCCGAGGGCGCGCGCGCTGTGGTCGGACATCACGCCCATCGCGCGCCGGGATTGGATCCACTGGATCACCTCCGCCAAGCAGCCAGAGACGCGCGCGCGTCGGATCAAAAATGCCTGCTCGATGCTCGCAGCCGGGAAACGCCGCCCTTGCTGCTTCGACCGGTCTGGGTTTTACAGTAAAAGCTTGAGCGCTCCTAAACCAGCGACTTAGATCAATACCAGAGTCTCACTTCAGTTGCGCAGACTGCTCCGCGAACTTAGTCTCACCTCGTGAGTCTCGCTGAGATCGAGGAAGCCGTAGGACGTTTGAACCGTGAAGAACTGGCGAAGCTTGCTGCTTACGTCGCAAAGCAGGACAAGCTCTCCTGGGATGAGCAATTGGAGGAGGACTTTTCGCCCGGCGGCAAGCACGCTTCGGCCTTGGAGAAGATCGATGCAGAGATTGACGCGGGAAACTTCCGGCCCTTGCCGTGAAGTCCCATGCGCTCACGTCGTTCTGGCAGTGCTACGATGCGCTTCCTGAGCAAGTGCAAAAACTCGCTAGGAAGAACTTCGCGCTCTTCAAAGCCAATCCAAGACATCCGTCTCTAGGATTTCAGAAGAAGGGCGGCGTCTACACCGTAGAAGTTGGCCGAAGTTATCGCGCAATCGCACGCGAGCGGAACGGCGAGTACTACTGGTTCTGGATTGGAACACACGAGGCTTACAATAACTTTCGCTTCTGAGTTGACAGCGATTAACTGCAGAAATTGATCATCTCTGTCGAAGCTTCTGCCAGCGCAGAACTGCTCGCCGACATAGGTGCCGAACGAACCGCGAAACCGAAGCAGAGCAGCTGGAACTAATCTAAGTTGCGACGTTATGATCACCTCAATTCATACCTTGATTTACTCCGACGACGCTCAGGCGACGCGCGCGTTTCTGCGGGACGTGCTCGGCTGGAAGTATGTGGCCGAAGATTTCGATAACGACTGGCTCATTTTCAAATCGGGGCCGAGCGAGATGGGCGTGCACCCGACGCACAGCGAATGGGAAGGCCAAACCTATGATCACCCGCGTCACCACGCGATCGCATTGATGTGCGACGACATCGCGGCGACGGTCGGCGAGTTGCGTGCGAAAGGAGCACAGTTCCGAGGTCCCATCGAGCAACGCGAGTACGGCCGCGTCATTATGATGATTGTGCCCGGCGCGGATGACATCCAGCTGTATCAGCCGAGTCACAAGCTCGCGTACGATCTTTAGAGCATTGACGTCATCGCAACTATCGTCAGTCGAAACTGAGATTTGATTCGCTCATCTCCCATTCGCTCAACCTCCGGTCTTCCCGTCGATGTCGCGGTTTTCCCCAGCCGCTCCATTCTCGACTTCGCTCGGAATGACAACTCAGAGTTGGTGTTCTCAATCTGATCTTGCCAGCAAGCTGGGTTCTTCCGGTTTAACGAAATCGTGAATCCTGCGGACTGTGATCAGGACGTGTGTGCCGATGTGGACGTGATCGTAGAGGTCGATGATGTCGCGCGAGCGCATGCGAATGCAACCGAAGCTTGCCGGTTTGCCGATTCGGCGTTCCTCGGGTGTCCCGTGGATATAAATGCAGCGATCACGCGCGGCGCGGTTTTGCGCTTCCATTCCTCGCAGCCAAATCACGCGCGAAACGATCGGGTCGCGGCCCGGCGCATCCACGGCAACGATTTCACCGGTCGGAATGCGGTTCTTGATGACAGTGCCCGGAGGCAATCTGTCGCCGATTTTTGCTGAAACGAACAGCGTGCCAAGCGGGGTGCGAAAGCTGGCAGCAGAATCGCCCGTTCCAAACTTGGACGTGGAAATCGAGTAGCGCGCGATCAACTTCCCGCGATCTACCAGCGCAAGCACTTGATCGGGCACGCTGACAATCATATCTGCACTGAGCGGTGCGGCGAGCGCTGCGAACCCGCCTAGACTAACGAGTATCAGCACGCATGATGCTACTGCTCGGAATTTTCTCGCCTCTCCCCTTCGCAAGGGGAGAGGGTGGGGGTGAGGGGTTCGAAGGTTTGCATCCCGCCTTTGCACGGACAAATCCTCACCCTCCCCCTCTCCTTTGAAAAAAGAGAGGCGACCCCTGTGCGCGCGGTTCTTCGACTGCTCAATCATGTGCGGCGACAACTCGGGACCAACCGAGGCTTACGAGGACGAGTGGTGCCGTTACCCGCGGAAAACTCCGTCTCATTTGGAATCACTTTGATCCGCGTCGGGTCGCGCGATTGACTGCAAGTCGCGAATGAGCGAATCGAGCTTGCGCACATCTTTGCGCCGGCCCTTTTCGGGTTTCAATTTGCGCTTGCGCATCATGATCGTCAGATCGCGAATATCGTGGAGTCGCTCGCGCGACAAGTCGTCGGCTCGTTTGTACCGAGTCACCGCTGCAATGCTTTCGGCGAGATCGAGCTCCAAACGAGCGGCGTAGGCCCGAATCGTCCGGCGCAAATCGCGTCTCACTGAGTTCAGTTCATCGGTTAGCATCGTGACGGGAGAGACTTCCCGCTGCGGTTTCTTGTGCCGTTGTTTTTTTCCTTTCACTGATTGCGAGTGAGCTACAGCCAAAAAGCCCGTCGGGGCGCTCTGTCCCCGACGGGCTCCCGTTAACCTAACCACGATCGATTCATGGATTGACAATGACTACTTCACTTCTCGAATCGGTACGAATCCAACTCGATTGACGATCTTCTGACCGTCTGCTCCGACGGTGAAATCGACAAACTGCTTAGCCAGACCGCCTGGTTCGCCGTTGGTGTAATAGAATGTCGGTCGAGCATAAGGCCACGTTTTATTAATCACGGACGCTTGCGATGGCATTAGGCCATCAATAGGAACGACCTTGATTCCTCCGGCTTTCATGTACGCCAATCCCACATAGCCGCAGCCATTTGGGTTCTTACCCACTTCAGCCGCGATTTGTTCGTGTCCCGCCATCTTTTGCGCGCCCTTTGCGTAATCGCGTTTCTTCATCGCCAGCTCCTTCCAATCCGAATAGGTGCCTGATGACGTGTTGCGCGTGTAGATCGAAATTTTGCCGGGCTTACCGCCGACTGCGCTCCAGTCGGTGATGTCCCCGGTGAAAATCTGCTCCACCTGCTTTTTCGTTAGGCCTTTGATCGGATTTGACGCGTTTACAATGACGCCGAGGCCGTCATAAGCGACGATTGTCGGTTTCATGTGTTTGCCTTTGGCTGAACCGGCGCCTACTTCGCCCGACTTGGCGCGCCGGCTGGACATGCCGATATCGGCCGTGCCATCAATGATCGCAGCGATTCCGGTGGTCGAACCTTCGGCGGCAATGTCGAAGGTGGTGCCGGGATGTTGCGCTTTGAACTGTTCGGCTAATTGCGGAACCAGTTTGGCCCCGAGCGTGTCGGAACCCTTGATGACCAGGCGATCCGCGTTTGCATTGGACAGGGTTGCAGCCAGCAACCCTAGAGTAACTGCGAGGTGTTTAATTTTCATAGTTTAGGTGTATCGACGTTTAGAATTTCACGCTCATATCCGCTTGAAAGATTTGGTACTGGTCGAGCGGATTGATTGGGATATCGCCTGAACCTCCAGTGCCAAGAAAGCTATTGACGCGCCAGGCATAGGCCCATGTGAGATTCAAGCTAATGGCATCGGCGACCATGTACCCGGCTTTCACGGCGATGCCTCTCTCGTTAACACGGCTATCGTAGATGTCGGAGTCAACCAGGTTGGGATCGAGCGCAAATTGACCGGCGTATTGATACCAGGCTCGGATCTCCCAGTCGCTCTTTGCCTTTAACTGGCCAATAGCCCCACCGATCATCCAAGCGTAATGCTGGCCGGTGTGGTCTGGATGTCCCGCCGCCTTTGCGCGATCGTGACCCTCGATATTGTCAACGAACTCGCCGAAGACGCGCATTGGCATGTCCCAGAGTTTCCAGCCGACTTCCGCTGGTAGATCAAAAACCAGCAGGCTGTTAATGCCGGTTTGATTGCCACCCGGATCGCCGTTGAAATGAATGTTAAACGTGTCACCGTTGCCGGTGTAGTTATAGAGCGTAGGCGCCAGCTGGACGTAGACGCTGTTCGGGAAAGTAAGCCTTGCGCCTGCCTGCCATGCTAGCATGAAGGCGTCCCCTGTTGGAATTTTCTGGCCTGCTTGACCACCGGGGGTGTTCGCAGGAAGCGTTGGGTTAGGCCCTATAGGATTCTCCGGATTCTCATCGTCGTAAACGTACTGCGCGAAGTTTGCGAAGACGTCGAGCTTCAGCTTGAAGGGTTCCGCGGCCTGGGCGGCTACGACACTCTTACCTTCCTTGCTATATCCTCCCTTGCTGTAGGACTGAATCGCTTCGCCGCCTCCGCCGCCGATGTCGAAGGTAAATGTGTGCTTCCATTGCTCTGCAAGGCCTTCCGGATTGATATCGTCGTCCCATAGCATCGACGTGGTAATGAGTGGCTGTGGCATTCTGCCGCCTGTAAACTTGAAGTCCGGGAAACCCGTGTAACCGAAATATGCCTGACCCACAAAGATTCCGTCGTCGCCTTTTGCGAATGGGCCGCCGGACGATTCCCCTCCGAAAGTCACATTGGTTGAGCGGTTGCTGGCACTCGTTTCCAATCGGAGTCCAAAAAACCAATCGTCAGCCAGTGTGCCGCGGAGGCCAACGCGGAGTCGATAGCGTTGACGGTGGCGCTCATACCAATCATTTGTGTGATCCTGACCGAACTGATCGGTGGAGGGAAGTCTGCCACCTCGATATTCGTAACGGAGACGCATATCGCCATAGAGCTCAAGCTCGGTAATGGGGGCCGATAGCTTCCATTTTCCAGCTGCCGTGCTGGCCGATTCTTTAACCAGTTCGGTGCGCACTTCCTCGGCTTCCTGGTCACTGATAAGTCGTTTGCGAACGAGCAAGTCGAGCAGCGCCCCTGCATCTTGCGCCCGGGCAACAGTTCCGCCCAGCGCAACGCAGAGAGCGGCGGCCGCCAGTGTTAATTTCTTCATAAAGATTGTTTCTCCTTGGTTGTGCGGCGAAAGCGCCGCGAGGTGTTGGTTGTTTCGACGCGAAAGATGAACGGAGATTGTTACAACCGTATGGCGACCAGGTAACAATTCGGTGAACTCGAAATTAATTTGGCTGCACTTAGGCATGCATGGCAAAGCGCAGACTGGACGATGAGCGTGTCGTCCTTAGAATTGGGCAATGCGAATTGCGATCACGCTGGCGGCTACTCTCATCACGAGCGCTTCAGCCATGGCGGACGCGGTCAGTGTCACCAGCCCGGATCATGCGCGAACCTATGCATACGGCGCAGTGACCTGGCACCAGCTTTACCTGGAACGAACTCGCGGTGAACTCGCCGCGCGGATCACATTCAGTAATTTCCCCTTCGCGGACGCGAACGAGCCGCGCACCGACCAACCGTTCGACTTCCGATTTCCAGGTATCCACGTCGATTTCGCACGGCATGCGTTCGTAGCGATCGGACGCCGCGGCGAATTCATTCCAGTTGCCTGGTTTCGAGGCGATCCGTCGTGTGGATGGATTAAGCTGGCGCCTAACGCAAAGATTTATCTGCTTAAGGAGAGTGGTCGCGTGACCGCCACGTTAACGGCGACGAGTTATCCGCGCGGCGGAGAGCGCTGGATCGAGTTGGACAACAATTATTCGCTTCAGAATCTCTTGTGCGCCCTTTTCGGTGAGATTGGCTTAGTGCCGGACGGGTGATATTGGGCGAAAATCTCCAGACTGCTGCGAAAGATTTGACATTCAACGGCGACGCGGATTTACGCTACTAGTCGATTATGCAAACGCGTTTCCTTTGTGCTTTTGCTCTCCTGGCAATTGCCGCATCGGCATCTGCCACTTCATTTCGCGACGATTCGCGTTACGTCGCGCGCGGGCCGCGCACCGGATATTACATTGTCCGTCCCGGCTCAGTGTTGATTCAGCAACTCGGTTTTCAAGGCGCCCCGTTCAGGGATACGTCGGACCCATTGAATCACGGGCGTGGAGCTGATGTGCTTGCATTCCGCTTGAACAGCGCTGGTGTGTTATCCGTGCCCCCGGCTTACATCGTTCAGGGGCCGCCTAACGACTTTTACATGCGGCGCATCGGTTCGTTCATCCGTGGGCGCACCACCTCGCATGATGTCGAAAGCTTCTTTGGGCGTCCGAAGCAGATTGAGAAGCGGCGCGACGGTTTCATCGCTTATTATACGATCGAGGTTTACAACCCATTTGAAGAGAATTCAGGTGGGAGACGGTAGTAAGGCGCACGATCGTTAAGCGAATCTAGGAATCACGAAAACAGTTCGTCACTTTCAAGAGGTTGATTTCATCCCATGGACACCGGTTCTGGCAGACAAATCCTGATCATCGAAGACGAAAGCGACGTGGCGGACCTGCTAGAGATGACTTTGCGTAAGGCGGGCTTTAAAGCCACGACGGCGGGCGACGGCGCAAGCGGTTTGCAGAAGGCGCGCGATAACCGACCCGATTTCATCATTCTTGATTTGATGTTGCCAAAAATGTCCGGACTGGAAGTCTGCAGGATTTTGAAAGGCGACGCGGCAACGTCTCACATTCCGATTCTCATGTTGACGGCAAAAGCAGAAGAGATTGATCGAATCGTTGGTTTGGAATTCGGCGCTGACGATTACGTGACCAAGCCTTTCAGTCCGCGCGAAGTGATGCTGCGAATCCGGGCAATTTTACGACGTGGCGAGAAACCAGAGGAAACGCTCAAGGCCGGTTCTATCTCGATCGATCCTGCGCGTCATCAAGTTCGTGTGAACGG
>WNGB01007239.1_pt1 | contig 16067 bp, 14 predicted proteins | sample 5400681 | NCBI WGS metagenome assembly WNGB01 (sample SAMN13153367, study PRJNA577476) | soil metagenome | isolation source: 115 cm soil or saprolite under grassland replicate 2 | place: USA:California | collected 2016-06-15 | reverse complement strand
CCATCGGTTCTGAGCTCGTAGTCGATCAGCCGTCCTCCGCGCGCGCCGCCCCGCTCGACCACCGCCGAGCCGGCGCCGTCGCCGAAGACGAGCGTGCCCCGGCTGCCGGGCCGCAGCATGCGCGACGACACGTCGGATGCCACCACCAGCCCTCTCGAAAAGCGAGGGTTTTGCAAGAAGCCATGCGCCATCGCGAGGCCGTACACGAATCCCGAGCAAGCACAGCACACGTCGTAGGAGAAGGCTCGAGACGCGCCCAACGCATGTTGCACCACCGGCGCGAAATCAGGCACGTAGCGACGCTCGGTCCAGTTGGCCAGAATCACGAAATCGAGCGATGCTGGTTCGACCTCGGCTTGAGCGAGCGCGCGGTGGGCAGCCTCGACGGCCATTGCCGCCACGCCTTCGCTGTCGCTCGCCCATCCCCGCCGCAAGACGCCGATGCGATCCATGTCTCGTACCGGCATGGGAGGATCGAGCGGAGGCAGCGTCTCATTGCTGTGCATCACCTCGGGAAGGTAGGCGCCGAGCCCCGTGATTCGGACTTCCTGCACGCCCATCACCCCTCAGCCCCGGCCACACGAGCGTCCACCGCCGGCGCATCCGCTGCTCGGATCGCCGCCAACATCTGCCGCTCGAAGCGGCTGGGAGGCTCGGCCCAAGAGGCGCCGTGGGTATCCACTTGGGAAAACCGGCAGTTCTCTCGGATTGAACCGAGCGCCTCGGTCAGACTCGCAGCCCCAGGGCAGACGTCGCCGATGCTCCAGATGTCGGTTGCCGATCCACGAGACAGAACGCATCGCTCGGTTGCAATGTGGAGCACCGATTTTCCTGGGCTCGTGACGTAGTGCACACGGTCCACCAGGCGGCTGGGGTCGCAACGCACGACGGCAACGACCTCGCGGCACGACGATGCAATGTCGTTGGCGCCTCCCGAGCCGACCAGCAGTTGGCCCGAGGCGAGCCGGGTGCTGTTGATATTGCCCGCAGTATCGATCTCGGCCGCACCCAAGACGCCGATGCATCGATTGTGAGCGCCGCAGGTCAGGGTCCCCAGCACGTCCTCGATCGACGAGAGGCGGGCCGCCTGAGCCATGTTGCTCGACGCGAGCAAGAACGGATGACCCGTAGGGCCACATTCGATATCCGACATGCCCGTCTCGACCATCACTTCGAGGGCCAGTCCCTGCGCCTTGAGCAGCAGCTTGGCCAGTCGCGCCGCCGCGAACGATGTGCCGATACCGGCCAGAATCGCTCGATACCCCCCCGCGATCGCTCGGCGTGCGATCGTGCGCGCAGCCAAGATCACCATCTGGTCCGCGCTGGAGAGCGATACGCTCGATGCGCTGTCCTCGCCGGCCACCTGCCCGGCGCGAGGAAACACGGATGACCGACGCCCCACCATCGATCGCAGTGCCTCGAGTCTGCGCCGACCCACGAACTCCCGATAACCCGAGGACGGGTCCTCTACCTCGAGTACGTGGCGCGAGAATGAAGCGAACAGCTTGGCGTCGGTCGTCATGCGTCGCCAGATCTCGTAGTGCTCGAAATCGTCGCTGTAACTCATGACCTCGGGCGCTAGGGCCGCGAAGTACGAAGGTTGCGGGTGCGCACCGAAGGGCTCTTCACAGATCGCGAGCACGCGGTAGGGCGGAAGTTTGAGCCAATCGGGTCGTCCTCGAAGGACAGCTCGGTCGACCAGCTGATCCACCGTAACGATGACGCCGCACTCGGCGGCCAGAGCACCCCAATACCCTTCCGAATAGGGCGGCGAAGCGAGCACATTTCCTTCCCGGTCACCGGCCGCGGCATGAACGAACGCCACCGAGGGGCGAATCGCAGCCACCAGAGCGATGTTCCGATCGGGTCGAACCGGATCGACGACCTCGGTGAACTTGCCCTTGATCGCGAGCTCCTCGCCGAGCGTGGTTCCCGAAAGCGAGTTCGTCACCGCGTAGGTTTGCCCCAACGCGCCCGCGCGAAGCGCCGACGTGTACGACCAGAGCGACCAGTGCTCGAGCTCGACCCCCTCCGCTTCGAGCCGGCCATAAATGGGATTGGGTCGCGGGGTCGGATAATTGTCGCCGAAAAAACAGGAAATGTATCGTTTGCCCAAGCGCAAGATCGGCAGAAGATGCATCGTCGAGTGAAACCCGGTTGCGCTGAAGACGAACTCCGGATCGAGGCGGCGGAATGCGTGAGCCAGCGCTCGAACGGCGGCATTCGAGCGGCTCGGGCTCGAAGCGAAGTGCAGGTGCATGCGGGGCCGCACGTAGCGAGCGATCGCAACGGGAAGCGGCATCAATCTGCTCGAACGGCTACTCAAACCAGGCCACCCTTCAGTAGTAGTAGAGAGCTCCCGCACAGTTCATCCCCGCGCCGACCGCCACCGACAGGATTGACTGCCCTTTTCGGATGGTGCCTTCTTGGATCCGCTGCGCGAGACACGCGGGGATGCTGGCGCTCCCCGAGAAACCGGTGACATCGCCCGACCAGAGAACTTTCTCGCGCGGCCACTCCAGCACCCGTGCCAGCTCGTCGACGATGCCGGCGTGGGTCTGAATGGGCAGCAGCCAGTCGATGGTGGAGCAATTTCGGTCATTACGATCGAGCAGGGTTCGAGCGCAATCGCGCATCATCTCGAGGGTCGCCTCGCCGGCACGCGAACCCATCATGATGATCGATGCGGCGTCCGGACCGATGCCGACCCACGCCAGCTTGCCGACGTCGCTGTAGCCGCAAAAATCGACGACGCCGCTCTGCTCGCGCGGTTCGGTTCGGCGGAACGCGATGGCTCCTGCCGCATCGGAGACGATGAAGCAAAACGAGGACCGGTTCGTCTCCGCCGTAGCGAAGCGGCTCCCTTGCTCCGCCGCCACGAGCAAACCCATCCGATAATTGGGATTGGAAAGCAGGCCGTCCATGACCTGCATGCCGCGAAGAAATCCGGTGCAGTAGCAAGCTTTGATGTCCAAACCCAGACCGTCCTCGCGACCGAGCTGCCGAAGCACCAGCGGCGACAGATCGGCGAACGCGCGGTTTTCACGGTCGGAAGGGTGCGCGATCGGCATCGTGGTGCCCGACGCAACCACGACGACGTCGATCTGGTGTGCGAGTCCCGGGTCGCGTTCGAGCAGATCGGCGAGCGCTGCTCGGGTCATCGTCCAGGTGTCTTCTTCCGGAAGACACCATCGGCGCGTCTTCATCCGCGTCTCCGCCACCAATGCGTCGCGGTCGGCTGCGATGGCAAAACGGCAGCGGGCGAAGTACTGCTGGTTGTCGACGACGTCTTTCGGATAGTAAAAGCCCGCCCCGACGATTTCGCTCGCGAACCGCGCGCCTCGGCGGGCGTTGGTGGTGCTCATGATGCGGTCCTGCGCAGGAGGAGGGCGACGTTCTGCCCGCCGATCCCGTAGCTCATGACGACACCCGCACCACAGGCTCGCGCAACGCCGTGGTTGGCCTGGTGATTGAATCCACGCACGACCCGGCTTTCGTCGATGTTGATCGTAGGGATGACGTAGCCGTTCTTGATCATCAGCGCCGCCGCCGCCGCGTTGAGCGCGCTCGAGGCGCCGAGGGTGTGACCGTAGATCGGCTTGGTCGAAATCAAAGGGACTTCGCGCGTTCGGCGGCCGAAGACTCGCTTCATGTAGTTGAGCTCGGAGATATCGCTGACCTGGACGCCGTTGCCGTGGCCCAGCACGAAATCCACCTCGAGCGGTGTGAGCTCGCCTTCGTCGAGAGCGTCGGTGATCAGCGCGGCAGGGCGTCCGCCGGTGAAATCGACGTCGGTCGGGTGATCGCCTCCGTTGCCGTATCGGTAACCGGCGATGGTCGCCAAGATGGGTGCCGCTCTTGCTTCGGCGTGCTCGCGCGTCTCGAGCATCAGGGTGACGGCCCCCTCGCCGAACGCGTTGGCTGAATGGCCGACGTAGGGTCGGATCGCCTGCGCGGCCGTGCTCGACTCGCGACTCATGAGGTTCGCATCGCGGTACATTTGGAACAGCGGGCGAACGAGCGCCGCGTCATGGCCGGTGCCCAAAGCCAAGTCGATGCGCCCCGACTGGAGCTCACGGTAGGCATGTCCGACAGCGATCGCACCGGATGCGCACGTGCCGTTGAAGGTGTACGTCGGGCCTTTGATTCCCAAAGTTGCAGCCGCCAATCCGACCGCCTGACCAGGCATGCCGAGGTTGAGCTCGCGCGTCGTAAACCTCTGGTTGGGGTGCTCGATCTTCGATTTGATTTGTTCGTACCAGAACGCAAAACTGCCACGCGAGGTGCCGTCGTAGAGGCCGACCCTATCCGAGGCGAGCCGCGCGACGTCGAGCTCGGCGTCCCGGCAAGCCAAGAGGAGCGACGCTACGTAAAATCTCTGCTCGCGATGCCAATTGGCATAGAGAGATTCGGGAATGCCCACCAAATACTTGCGGGCATCGAAATCGTGCACGCGACCGACGGCGTACGCCATCTGCTCGACAGGATCCGATTCCAAGGTGAGCTGCGATTGCCCGTCTCGCAGCTGCTCCCAGAACTGCTCGCGGTTGTCGCAGTTCGGCAAGATCACTCCAACGCCGGTCACCACGACCTCGTGCAAGGCTGGGGCCGGTCGACCGACGGCGCGAATTTTGGTGGCCGAGTCGTCCTGCGACTGTTGAGAGCGGGCGTAAGGCTCTCCGGCGCGAGCTGCATCCTCAGGCATGTGGCGCTTCCTTATCGACGCCTATTCCACCGGCGTTCCAGACATCAGCGTGACAGGCCACGAAAGACACACCACCCCCGCAGCGACGGAAGCGACCTCTGGCCAAGCACAAACGGACCTCGGACCCGAATGCCTCACCACGAGGACGACATCTCGGCTCTCTTCGGCTCGCGCTGCGAGTTGTTCGGCTACCAGCTCGACCACTTTCACTACCGATGTGGCGAGGCATGCTTTAGGCCAAAGGCCCTAATTAGAACTTCCGAGCCCTTCCGTAAGAAAGTCTGGGGCCGGCTGGTCTCATCCGGCCAACGTGCTGGTCGGATCCGGGCAACGTCGGATCGCGGACCATCATTGTGGCGACAGAAGTCTTCCTGCTACCCACCTTTCACGAGCGCAGATTTCGAGTTCGCAATGGGGCAATTGAGCCCCGGGCACGAATGTCACGCTCGCGCAAGACGCTCAACAACGCTCCACGATTTGCTGTACGTTGTTACTGTGCTCGGAGGTCCGAGCCTTGAAAGTGTTCGAGAGGGAGGGGCCATGACCCACCTGCTTCCACTGCAGGTCCAGTCCGTTTCTGTTGCAATCGACGCACGCCAGGTTCAGGAGATCATGGGGCAACGGGCGGCGGTATTCTTGCCCGGAGCTCGATCCGAAATTCCGGGCGTCGTCGCATGGCGGGGGCGAGCCGTGGGCGTGTTCGACTTCGCCGCGGTCACCGACGGATTGACGCCACTCGATGAAGGTCCGCCCCGCTCGCGCACTCTGGTCGTGCAGGTCGGCGCCAATACCCTTGCAGTACCCGTCGACGCCGTTCGAGAGGTGCGTGAGGTGACCGACGAATGCATTCGGGCGCCTCGGGTGACCGCGCAGAAATTCGCCGCCGCCGAGGTGGAGCTCGATGGAGTGGTCATGCCGATTTTCGACTTCGCCGCTTTCATCGACTCGATCGTCGTCGACGAGCCGATGGCGCTCGCGCCGATGGCAAAAGGATGACGGTGAGCACATCGACCTTCGTCGCCATTCGCGCCAGGGAAACCCACTGGGGGGTCCACGCGAAGCTCGTGAAGAGCATCGTCTCGGAGCGGGATTGGAGCGGTGCGCGGCCGTTCGAAATGGCCGAGGCTCTGGGCGTATCCGTGGAGCAAGACGATAGCCCTCACCCCATCTTGGTGTTGGCCACCGACGAGGGCTCGCTCCCCTTTCGGGCGTTCGGACGACTGCTCTTCCGCCAGCTCGACGTCGCGTCCGTGCTGCCGGTGCCGATGCTCGTACGCTGTCCCGGCAAGAGGCAGCCGGTGACCGGCATCGCTTTCCAGGAGAATGGGCCGCCGCTCGTCGTGTTGGACTGGATCGCGCTTCTGGCGGCAGCGAGAGAAGGCACGCCAGGATGAGGCCCGACCTGATCGATCGCTTTCGCGCGGGATCGCTCGAGCGCATCCGACTGGCGAAGCTCGCCCTTGCTGATTTGGAGGAAGGCCACGCCGATGCCGCCATGCTCAAGCGAATCGTCGGGGAGCTCCACACGCTGAAGGGGGAGTCGCGCATGCTCGGGCTCCCGGCCGTCAGTCGGCTGGCCCACGCCGTCGAGGAATGCCTGGCGCCGGCGGCGCAGGAAGGGGTGGTCTCGCGGGAGGTGTCCCTCGCCAGTCGGGGTGCTCTGGAGACCATCGCACGCTCGCTTCGCGGCGATTTGGGTCCCGAACCGTCGAATACCGAGGCGTTGACGACCGCACTCGAAGATCTCGACGTGCTGAGCGAGGCGGTCCACGATTCGCTACGTACCGCCGTCGATGTACCCGAAGGGGTGAGCCGGCAGAACGGAGAAGCCGTGCTGCCGCTCAGCATGCAAGAGCGCTGGGCACAGATCAAGACCAGCCACGTCGACGAGGTCTGCGAGCGCATGCACGAGTTCACGGCCATGTTTGGGCAGTTGCATTCCCAGATTCGTGGCCTCGGCAAGACGTTCTCCCGTTCGGCATTGCGAGCCACGCTGGAGGATTTCGAGCGCTGCCATGCGCAGCTCGAAGAGCTGGGCAGCGCCGCCTGGGCCCTGCGGCTCGTTCCGATCGAATCGACACTGGGACAGCTAGTGGAACACGCCCGCGATCTCGCGCTGATTCAGGACAAGCGCGCGAGGATCACCCTGGCTGCCGGGGGAGCACAAGTCGAGCGCGGCATTCTCGACGAGCTCTGGGAGCCACTGCTGCACCTCGTTCGTAATGCGATCGATCACGGCATCGAGAATCCCGCCGATCGTGGGGACAAACCCGCTCAGGGAACCGTTCGCCTGTCGGCCCACGCCGAAGGTCCGAACGTGATCGTCTCGATTGCCGATGATGGCCGCGGCATCGATCCAAGAGAAGTGCGACGGGCCGCAGTCGCTCGAGGGGTCATGAGCCAAGTGGCCGCCGAAGCTCTGTCCGACGAGCAGTGCTCGCAGCTCCTCTTCGATCACGGATTCACCACCCGATACACGGTGACCGAGGTCTCCGGACGAGGCATCGGTCTCGACGTCGTGCGGCGCAAGATCGAGGCGCTCGGCGGCAGTATCAAAATCAACACCGCCGTGGGGCTCGGAACGACTTTCACGCTTCGAGTGCCGGCCACCATCAGCCGGGAAAAACTCTTGGTCTTCGCCGTCGGCGAGACGCTATTTGCCGTTCCCGCGCGCTCGACCCTCGCCGTCGTTTCCATCGACCCGACGCAGCTTCGGGACGTCGCCGGCGGGCGCGCGATCCTCCACCTGAACGAGGCCTTTCCTCTCCAATCGATCGCTGCATCCCTCGGCTTCGAACCCGAAGACACCGAGCCCTACGCCATCTTGCTCGAGATTTTCGGGCAACGCCGTGCTTATTCCGTGAAGACGCTCCTCGGCGAGCACGAGCTCGTGCGCCGGCCGGTCGATGGTGCTCTGTCGGCGATGGGGACCGTCGGAGGCAGCGCCACGCTGGACGACGGACGCTTGGTCTTGTTGCTGCAGATGGAGACGCTCGTCGGACGGGTGCGCCTCCGGCCTCGCCTTCGAACGGCGCATCACGTTGCCCGCCAGCGGCGCGTTCTGGTCGTCGACGACTCGCCGATCGTGCGCGAGCTCATCGCTGAGATGCTGGGGGACGCCGGGCTCTCCGTCGACGCCGCGGAGGACGGCTTCGCCGCGCTGCGGGCGATGGAGACGACCTGGCCCGACCTCGTGTTGTCGGACGTCGAGATGCCCCGCATGGATGGACTCGAGCTTTTGCGACGCATTCGCGGCAAGAACCAACAGGTACCGGTGGTGATCCTGACGACCCGCGGATCGACCCAAGACCGGAGGGCGGCCGCCGAGCTCGGCGCCAATGCCTACCTGGTCAAATCGGACTTCGAAGGATCCAAACTCCTCGATACGGTTTCTCGTTTCATCAACCTGAAAGCATGAAGACCCAGCGCGCATGAAGACGGTGCTCGTCATCGATGACAGTGAAGTGGTTCTCGAGCTGACCAAGGCAGGTCTCGAGAAAGCTGGATACCGCGTCGTCACCCGCGATAGGCCGTCCGGCTCGGTTGCCGCCATTCTTCGCGACAAGCCGGACGTCGTTCTGCTCGACGTGAACATGCCGACGCTTGCCGGCGACCAGATCGCGAAAATTCTGGTGCGGGTGCTGAAAACGCCGGAGACGATGGTGCTTCTCTATTCGAGCATGCCGCTCGACAGCCTGCGGCTGAAGGCGATCGCGACCGGCGCCCATGGGTATATCCAGAAGACGGAAAACACGAATGAGCTCGTACGCCGAATCGAGTACTGGCTCAATCGCGGCCGTCCCGCCACGAGCTCGAGCAGAATCGAGGCCGTAGCGTCGGCCAACTACGCTCCGCCGAACCTGGGGGCGCAAGCGCCCACGAGCTCCTCCTCGATGCGCGCGGCGAAACGCGCCGGGGAGCCCGGGTCCGGTCGCCACACCGGTCTGCGCATCTTGTTCGTCGACGATGACTGGTCGATGCTCAACACGTATCGAACGATCGTAGCGGGGCAGATGGAAGCCGAATACGTGATGACCGGAGAAGAAGCTTTCAATCGTATCTTGTCCGACTCCCCTCCCCATCTGGTGGTCTGCGACATTTTGATGCCGGGGCTGTCCGGCGCCGATCTCTATCGTCGTGCCGTCACCCTCGATTCCAGCTGGTCGCGGCGATTCTTGTTCGTGACTGGCGCAGCCTCTTCGCGCACCGTGGCGGAATTCATCAATGAGCTCGACGTACGCGTCTTCCACAAGCCGGTTGCACCCGAGCGGTTGCTCGAGACGGTGAGACAACTGGCTGACAGGTGGTGCTGAAGCGACTAGAGTCATCACGGTATGAAGCGAGTTCACGTCGCCAGCGACCCCATCGACGCCGAGCTCATCCGCAGCCTTCTCGCGACCTATGGTGTCGAAGCCATCGTCAAGGGCGAGCATCTCTGGGCTTTGCCCGGCCTCCCGATGATGCCGGATGGCGCCCCCTCGGTGTGGGTGCTCCGCGACGAAGACGAACACCGGGCTCGCTCGCTCATCGAGAAGCATCGCCAGGCTTCGGTCGCCCCGACGACCACCTGGTGCTGCCGTATCTGCACGGAAGAGAACGAAGGCGGCTTCTGGAACTGCTGGAAATGTGGCGCCGCCCGGCCTCTCTGGACCGATCCGGAACCGGACGGCGCCTGACCGGGGGCGGCGGTAAACCCCGCTGGGACAAGCGGCCGAACGCGCTCACGTGAACCTACTCTTCGAATGTCGTAAGCTGAGCGAAGATCGTGTCTACCCTTCGTGCGACCCTACTTTGCATTTGCCTCTTGGCATTGCTGGCGTGTAGGCCGAGGCCCGCCAGCGCACCGGGCGCGGAGCCGGCCCGGATGCCGAAGTCGGAAGGCGCCTCCTCGCTGCGGACGCCCGCCGAAATCGCCGCGCGCTCGACGCCGGCTGTCGTTTCGGTGCGCACCGAGCAGGCTCTCGGCACCGGTTTCGTCGTGAGCAACGACGGACTCATCGCGAGCAACCTTCACGTCGTGGCCGGTAGCTCTAAGATCATGGTCACCTTGGCGGATCACCGAGAGTTTCGCGTCGTGGAGATCTGGAACGGCGACCGCGAGCGCGATCTGGTCATCATGCGTATCGAAGCGCAGAAGCTCCCGACGCTGTCGCTCGGGGACAGCGAGTCCGTTCACCCGGGCGACACCGTCGTGGCGATCGGACACCCCCTCGGCCTCGAAGATACCGTCTCCAACGGCTTGGTGAGTGCGATACGCAAGGTCGACGACGAGCTCACGGTCCTGCAGATTTCGGCTCCTATCGCCCCAGGATCTTCCGGTGGGCCGATCTTCAACGATCGGGGTGAAGTGATCGGCGTGGCGACGGCCATTCTGCTCGGCGGGCAGAACATCAACTTCGGGGTTCCGATCGGCTACGTGAAGGAGCTGCTGAAGGAACCCTCTCCGGTCAGTCTCAAGGCGTTCGCCGCCGCGACCGCCGAAGAGGAGCCGGCTCCCCGCAACAAGGCTCGAAGAAGGGTCCCCGTGTTGCCCGTGCGTATCCTCGACGGATGCAGCATGGGGAGCATCGCGATGATGCTAAAGACGATCGGGGATGCCATCGATACCGGGGCCCCCCTCTACAACGACGGCAACTTCACGGGTTGCTACCACGTCTACGAAGGGGCTGCCTCCGAGCTGGAACGCAAACTGAAGCCCAGTTGTCTCAAACCGGCCAAAGCGCTCGCCGACGGACGCCGAAAGGCAGCTCGCCTCGTCAGCCCGAGCGATCAGGCGTGGGCGATGCGCGATACGTTCGATGGGCTACTCGACGTGATCAAACGCTGGGGCGGCGAAACGCAAAAGAACGTCCCCAAGCGGGACGGCGCTCCACGTAGAAAGAACTGACGTCTACTTGAGGATTCCCGAGCTCGCCGCTGCTTCGGCGCTCTTCACCATCAGTGATGGAGTCATCCCCGCGCCGGAGGCAGGACGCGCCCTGAACTCGACCGAATGGCCGGCATCGACCATCTCGATGAGGCCTACCAGCGTTCCGTCAGATGCGATGACCTGGTAGTGCGATCGGAACGCGGTCGGGCTGACTTGATAGCTCGTGCCGTCGACCGTGATGAGTTGCCCTGCGTTGGGGTGCTTCGTGGGCTCGGTGACATCTTCGGGCGGGTCGGGCTTGTCCAGCTGATCGGTCATGGCGTCTAACCCTTGGACGCTCCGAATATACAGCATCGAGACCCACGGCCCCACCTCGTTGCATCTTGCAACCGAGCGGAAACTTTCCGTTCTTCGAGGGCCGGCTAAGGTCAGGGATAGAGCCGACCTGCCGGGCGGGGACGGACCTGGTGCGCGAGGCTGGTCGGCTCTTTTTTTCTTGTCTCGATCAGCTGCGGCGCTCGTTGCGTCCCGGCCACGCCTCGGGCGCCGTCCAAAACGCTCCGTTTCGTGACCCGTAGTAGCTTTCGAGCACGGCATCCATCACCGCCGATGTGCGAGCGGCCGTAACCCCCGTACTCGCTGAGCGGCCGAGCCCGAGGAGCTCGGCCACTACACTTTCGATCATGGGCTGCTGGATGTGGACCGGGTTGGGAAGCACGAAACGCTCGGTTTCGTTCGACCTGCGAAGCTCGATCGGATCATCACCGAACGTGGAAAGGCGTAGCTCGCCCGAGGCACCCTCGATGATGATCTCGTCGGCGCGCACGGCAGCGGCGAAGTTCCAGCGCGCCGTTGCCGGAGCTCCCGACGCTGTCGTGAACTGCATGGCAACCGTATCTTCGACTTCATAAGGGGAGCCGACGTTGCTCGCGATGCCGCGCACATTCTCGAGGGGTCCGACGACGAAGTCGAGAATGTCCAGGGTATGGCAGCCGAGATCGAGGAAATGCCCTCCACCGGAGTGCTCGGCGCAAAGGCGCCACGGCAGCTCGAGAGAGTCGAGCGGGCCGTGGAAGGGCGCGGCAAAACGATAGCTCACGCCGGTGACACGCCCGATCGCGCCGGAAAACACGAGGTCTCGAAGCTTGAGAAAGCGGTCGAGAGCTCGGCGATAATAGGCGACGAAGAGGGGCACGTCCGCCGTCGCAAAGGCAGCGATCATGCGCTGGCACTCGGCGTGATTGCGCGCCATCGGCTTTTCCACGTAGACGGGTTTTCTCGCCGCGCACACGCTCAGCGCGTACTCGAGGTGGGTCCCCGGCGGCGTGGCAATGTAGACGGCGTCGACTTGCGGGTCATCGATCAGGCGATCGGCGTCGTCGTACCAGGCAGGTACGCCGTGACGGCGAGCGTAGTCGGCAGCGAGATCTCCCGTTCGGCGCATGACCGCCACGAGTCGGCTCCCCTTCACCTTGGAGAACGCCGGGCCGCTCTTCACCTCGGTGACGGCGCCGCAGCCGATGATTCCCCAGCGAACCTCGTCCATGTGCGCCGACGATGTTCAGCGATCCGACGACCCGCCGCAATCGGTCATCGACAGCACCGAAAGCCGATCGAGTAGTCCCAATGGGAAATCGGGTGCACGGTCACGATGGAATCGCAGCCTTCCTTCGTCCCGCGCGAGAAGAAGCCGCCCACGAACGTTCCCTCCGGATCATCGATCCACTCGTCCTCGTTGCCGACCATGTCGTAGATGGCGTCCTTGCCCCAGCGGCTTTTGCATTCTTTGGTGGAACCGGTCGGTCGAAGAAGAGGGCCGTCCTCTGCTTGAACGAGTCCGAGCCGCGGGTCCGAATGCCCCAGCGACGCATTTTCGTGCAGAAGCTGCGCGGGGTGCGCCGCTCGGTACACGTTGCATACGCCCGCGCGGTACTCGCCTCCATAAGGGTACTTGGTCTGCCGCTCACCGCGGCAAGCGAACTGCCACTCTTCGTGGGTGCACAGGCGCTTTTTTGCGCGCTCACAGGCTTCTGCCGCCACGCGGCCATTCACGTAGCCCTGCGGAAGCACCCCGCGCAACGAGACCGACCGGGGCCGGAAGCTCTCGCCCCGCTCGACGTCCGGGATCGCAGGGAGCGGCATCGCGCGAGCGGATGGAGGACCGGTTGCCAGGCGCTCTTCGTCCCATCTCGCGAAGATGCGCAGCGGGACGCCAGGTTCTGGCGGGTAATGAGGCGAAAGTCGCTCGCCGGTCGCATCGTCGACCAGCGAGTCTTCATAGCGGTCGATGCAGAGCCGACCTGCAACATCGACCATATCCTTGGGGCAGCGACGGCCGATTCCCGCTTCGAGCTCACCGGCGTCCTCCTCCTCGGGCCCGGCTTCGACCTCGAGGAACGCGGTAGCAGCGTCGCGCGGCGCTTCCGCCGCATCGGCGGGTCCACCTTCCCCGGCCATCGGCGCCGGAGCAGGTCCGCCCCCTTTGGCGCGGCAAGCCGCGATCCCGAAAACGCCGAGAAGTGCGAGCGATGACCTTGGAACCAAGCCTAGCCCGCTCGGCGCCGCGGCTCGAGCTCGTCGAGTTGGAACTCCGTTCCCGAAGGCAACGGAACGCGCCGCGTCGCGGCGGAGTAGAGGCGCGCCGTCGCAAGAATCGCCTCGCAGAGCTGACCGAAATCGTACCCTGCCGCTTGAGCAATCTTGGGGAGCAGGCTCGTTTCCGTCATGCCCGGCAGCGTATTGACCTCGAGGACGTACTCGTTTTGGCCGTCGGTCACCAGAAGATCGACCCGTACCGCGCCCGAGCAGCCCAGCACACGAGCCGAGCGCTCGGCCAGATTGAGCACGCCGCCATAGCGCGTAGGAGGGAGGCGCGCCGGCATGAAGTAGTCGGTCAGGCCCGGCGTATACTTGGATTCGTAATCGTAAAAGCCCTTTCGGGGAGCGACCTCGATCGCACCGAGCACGCGGCCGTTCAGAATGCCCACGTGGACTTCCTTGCCGAGCACGAAGCGCTCGACGAGCGCCACGTCGTCGAGCTTGAGGGCTGCCGCGAGCGCAGACTCGAGCTCGGCGAGCGAGTTCGCCTTGCTCACGCCGAGCGACGAGCCTTCGCCGCGCGGTTTGACGACCACCGGAAAGCCGAAGGAGCCGTGGGTTCCTTCGACGTCAGCCAGTTCGTCGGCGCTCGACACGGTGTAGTACGGTGGCGTCGGCAGATTGTGCAGCCGGAAAAGCTCCTTCGACTTGATCTTGTCCATGGCGAGCGCGCTGGCGAGGACGCTCGAACCGGTGTACGGAATCCCGTAAAGCTCGCACAAACCCTGCAGACACCCGTCTTCGCCGAGCCGCCCATGCAGGACGAGGAACGCCACGTCGATGCCCGAGCGCCGCAAGGCAAGACCGGGGTCGCCCCCTTCGGAGAGCACGATGCGCACCACGTCGTGGCCGCGCGCAAGAAGCGCGTTCGCCACCGCTGACCCGGAGCGGAGCGATACTTCGCGCTCGCCTGAGGTTCCCCCCATGATGACTCCCACGCGCGGTTTCTTCATGCGAGCTCCTCTCCCCTTCGGCTGCTAGCAAGATGTTGAAAAAACGTCAACAAAACGGCTACCTCGCTGCGACAAGGACGCCCGCTGCGCCCTTGCTGTCACCAACGACGGGCGAGCCATTTTGCTTCCGCTCTCGTGACTCGGTGACTACTCCACCTCCACGAGAATCGCGGTGATGTTGTCCTTGCCGCCACGATCGTTGGCAATGTCGACGAAGCGGCGCACGGCTTCTTCTGCGCCGAGCAAAGTGACGACGGAAATCTCGTCCTCCCGCAAGTAACCGTGCAAACCGTCCGAACAGAGGAGGAAACGATCGCCCGGGCTCAGCATCACGAGGCCGGTATCTACTTCGACATAATCACGGTTGCCGACCGCGCGCGTGATCACGTTGCGATGTGGCGAGTGGCGGGCTTGCTCGGGCGTGATGAGGCCCTGCTTGAGCTGCCAAGAAATGAGTGTGTGATCCTCGGTGATCTGTGTGACGAGGCCCTCGTGAATCCGGTAGATTCGGCTATCGCCGACCTGTGCGGTGACCGCGTATTCGCCGAGCGTGAGCAGCGCGCTGATCGTCGTCCCCATCCCCGACTTGTCTCGGTCGAGCTCCGCCAGAGCATAGACCATGTACGTGGCGGCCTGGACCGCCCCTTCCAACAGCCGACATGCGGCGCGCGCGTGCTCGTGGGTGAACGAACCCAATAGCTGCGGCAGGGCGCGCAGCCCTTGCTTCACCATGCCGTAGCTGGTCTCGACCGCCTCCTGGCTGGCGATCTCCCCCGCGGCATGGCCCCCCATCCCGTCGGCGACGACATAGAGCCCGAGCGCGTCATCGATGAGGAAAGCGTCTTCGTTGCTTTTCCTTTTTCGACCGACGTCCGTCGCCCCGAAGGACGTGATCGTTCTTGTCGCGCCTATCATCCCTTTTTCCAGATTAGGCAATCTTTACAGCAAGCGCACCGCCTTATGAATCAGGTTGCCGCGCCGCGCACATCTCCCTACTCTGCTGGCCAACACGGATGAGCGGCCATCCCCCCCCTGCTTCGCCGCCAGCGGGCGGCACCCCCCCGAGCGGAACGCGAAGCGTCCGCGCCCCGCCGCTCGACGGCGCAGCGAGCTTCTGCGCGCTCGGGTCGGATCCCGCGGCGATTGCGCCGGCACTCGCCGGCGCGCGAGCCGCAGTCCCGGCTCCGAGCGCCGCCGTTGTTTTCGCCTCGGGGCCCCTTGCCGAATTGGGAGACAAGACGCTCCTCCTGCTGCGCGAGCAGTTCGGCGACATTCCGATCGTTCTCGGGTCGAGCCCCGGCGTTCTGACCGAGCGCGCCGAGCACGAGGGCACTTCCGCGCTGAGTGGTCTCGTGTGGCGCGGGGGCGGTGTCATGCCGATTTTCGTTTCCCCCAAGACGGCGATCGACGAGATCGGCTCCAAGGTGGCGAAGCAGGTCGCCACCGCGCTCGGCGACGCGCCCGGAACCGTCATTCTGCTGGCACAGCCCCAGGGGTTTTCGCCGCACACGCTCGATGAGCTCGCGCGATTCTCGGCCCACGCCACGGTCATAGGCGGAGGCACGCTTCCCGGCGGCGCCTTCGTTTGTTCCCCGGATCGAAAGCCCGCGGTCGGCGCGGTCGTCGGCCTGGTCGTGCGCGGTATCGCGCGACCCGCCGTTCGTACGGCGGCGGCGTGCCGTCTGCTGGCGCCTTTTGCGCCCATCACCGAAGCTCGCGGAGCCATGGTATTCCGGATCGGCGAAGGTCCGGCTCTCGAAGCCCTTTCGGCGAGCACCCGCGATCTCGCCGGACGCCCGTTGGTGCTGGCGGTCATCGCCGAACCGGAGCGCTCCACCGGCCCGCGCTCGGGAGTCCTGGTGCGCGGCATCCGGGGCATCGATCCAGGACGAAAATCGGTCGTCGTGACCGACGAGGTGGCTCCAGGCATGCTGATGAGCTT
>WNGB01007238.1_pt1 | contig 16069 bp, 11 predicted proteins | sample 5400681 | NCBI WGS metagenome assembly WNGB01 (sample SAMN13153367, study PRJNA577476) | soil metagenome | isolation source: 115 cm soil or saprolite under grassland replicate 2 | place: USA:California | collected 2016-06-15 | reverse complement strand
CGGCCTCGGCGAGCGCCGTCTCGAGCACGGCGCGCGACGCCTCGTCCAGCTCCGCCGGGTCCCGCACCAGGACGAACTCCGTGTCGTCGATGTCCCGGAGCGAGACGAACCGCGCGGCCTCCGACCACGGGAAGCAGCGACGCACCCACACCGCGCGCCCTTCGCCGTCCCGAACGGCCCACAGCCGGCCGTCCGCGTGGCGCTCGAGTGTGAGCTCACCCAACAGTGTCAAGTCCATGGTTCCCCCTCCGCCACCTATTGAAGTTGTAGCTGTAGCTCGTACAGACGCCGGTAGCGGCCGTCCGGTTTCGCGACCAGCTCCCGATGCGTTCCGCTCTCCGCCAGGCGCCCGTCCTCGATCACGAACAGCCGCGACGCCTTGCGCAACGTCGAGAGCCGGTGCGCGATGGCGAACACGGTCCGGCCCGCGATCAGCCGCTCGAGCGCTTCGTGGATCTCCCGCTCCGTCTCGGTGTCCACGCTGCTCGTGGCCTCGTCGAGAATGAGGATCCGCGGGTCGTGCAGGATCGCCCGCGCGATCGACACCCGCTGGCGCTCGCCCCCCGACAGCGTGTGCCCCCGCTCCCCGACCACTGTGTCGTAGCCGTGCTGGAGCTTCGTGATGAAGTCGTGGGCGTTCGCCGCTTTCGCGGCCGCGACCACCGCCTCCAGCGATGCCTCCGGCAGCCCATAGCGGATGTTCTCGAGCACCGTCCCGTGGAACAGGTACGGATCCTGGAGCACCATCCCGATCTGCCGGCGATAGTGCCCGCTGTCGAGCTGCCGGATGTCCACGCCGTCGATCCGGATGGCGCCGCCCGTGACGTCGTAGAAGCGCGCGATCAGGTTGACGATCGTGGTCTTCCCGCCTCCCGACGGCCCCACCAGGCCGATCAGCTCCCCCGCGGCCACGGCGAAGCTGAGGCCGCGGATCACCTGCCGGACCCCGTCGTAGCCGAACGTCACGTTCTCGAACGTCACCGCGCCCCGCACCGGGTCGAGGCGCACCGGCTCCGGGACGTCGCGCACCTCGGGCTCGGTGTCGAGCACCTCGAACACGCGGTGCGCCGACGTGGTCGCGCGGTTCATCGTGCGGGCCATCTGCCCGATCACCTCGATCGGCCCCACGAACATCGTGGTGTACAACAGGAACGAGACGAACGTCCCCGCGGAGAGCGGGGCGCCGGTGCCGAGCAGCCGGGGCAGGGCCACCGCCCACACGCCCACCGTGGTCGCGTGCACCGCGAACATCAGGAGCGGCCAGAAGCCGGTCCACTCTCGGTGGATGCGGTTGAACTCGCTCGTCACGTCCTCATTGCGCTCGCCGAACCGCCGGATCTCGCGGTCCTCCTGGTTGAATGCCTTCACGACCCGGATCCCCGGGATCGTGTCCGACAGGACGTCGCTGACGCGCGACCACTTGCGCCACGCCCGCAGGAACAGCCGTTGCAGTGACTCGCTGTGCCGATAGATCAGCCAGCAGAACAGCGGCACCGGCAGCGTCATCACCAACCCCAGCCGCCAGTCGAGCGAAAGCAGTACCGTGCCGAGCCCCACCAACATCACGAGCGAGAGCGACACGTCCACCACGCCGAAGGCGAGGAAGTCCCACAGCCGGTCGGTGTCGGCCGAGACGCGCGTGATCAGGCCCCCCGTCCGCTTGCGCGAGAAGAACGCGAGGGACAGGCGCTGCAGGTGCTCGTACAGCTCGGCCCGGAGGTCGCGCGCGACCCATTCTCCCAGGATCGCCATCAGTCGGAGGCGCACGATCGCCGCGCCTTGGCGCACCAGATACACCAGCGCCATGGCCCCGACCGCCAGCCACGCGATGGCGCTGGCCCGGCCGAGCGAGAGCTGGCCCGCCTGCGCGGGCCGCACCACGCGGTCGATGAGGTAGCCCGCGAGATACGGCGGCACGAGGCTCACCAGCGTGATGAGCGTCGCCGCCGCCATTCCCACCGCCAACTGGCGCCGGTACGGCTTCAGGTAGCCGAGCAGGCGGCGGATGACCGCCACGTCGCGGCCGGCCACCAGCGCCTGCGCCTCGCGGATCGGGCGGGCGACGCTGTCGGCGTACTCGCGGTCGGGGTCGGCCCACGGCATCTCACGCCCCTCGAGCTGTTCCTCGAGCACGAACCGCAGGTTCTCGAAGGCGCGCCGCTGGCGGTGCGTGTAGCGCACGAGCGCGAGCGCCGGGTCCCCGGCGGCCCCCAGAATCGTCAACGTGTTCGCCGACAGTCCCGGAGCCTCGCGCACCGCCTGGATGTCCGCCCGCTCAAAGCCGCGGACCTCCCACTCGCCGGCCGTGTCCCGCCGCGCCACGGCGACGTGCCGCGGCCCCAGCGCGACCCACGACTCGACGAGCCGGAGGGCATGATCGAGGTCGGCGAGGGCGTAGAGCTGCACCGGCGCGCCGCCCCACCCTGCCTCGATCCGCCGCCGGAGATCGGCCGGCAGCCGGTGCGGCTGGTCGGTGTAGCGCGCGATTATCTGGTCGTCGAGATGCTGCGGCGTTTCCATGCGCGTGATCCTCAATTCACGAGAAACAGAACGGCCTTCCAGGTCTCTGGCAGCACCCGGAAGGCCGGATCACGGCATGCGATCCTAGACTTCTAAGGTGCTCGCCCTCGCAAACCGACGTCGCCGGACGCAATACGCCCAGCAAAACGCCGCGCAAGCGCGACCCGGCACACGAGTCCGGGCGCCGCGCGCTGACGCAGCATCGTCGGGGTGGTGTAGCGAATGTTGATCATTGGATCGACACAAAGCCCTTTCCGTTCGCGTTGTCCTGCGGCTTCGATCAAGGTAAGGCGCGCCCTGTGCCGAGGCAAGCCCCTTACTGCAGCGTCCGCCGTTCCGCAGTGATGAACGCCGAGAGCGCGGCAATCTCTTGGGGCTTCAAGTCCAGGTTCGGCATCTGCGGCGCGCCGCTCCTCGCGGCGATCGCCGGGTTGGCGAGGAACTGCCGCAGGTAGTCGGCGGGCAGCCGCCGGCCCGTCAGATCGGGGCCCACCGCGACCACGCCGCTTCCCTCGACATCGGCGTGAACGTGACAGGTGAGACACCCCTTGGCCACGAACAGGCGCTGGCCGCGCTCGCGCTCGGCCAGCGGCGCGGGCGGTGGGCTCCCGGCCGCGATCACCGGCAGCGGCAACAGCGTCACCTGACTGTTCCCGAACCCGCTATGGATCGTGATCCTCCACGCACCGGCCCGGGGCAGCGTCAGCGTCGCGACGTACTGCCCCGCTTCCCGCCCCGGTGCCGCCGGAGCTTCGGCCGTGGTCCCCCCCCCGCCCCCCGCACCGGTCGCGCGGGCCTCGACCCTGGGCTTGAGGCCGCTGAGCTTGCTGACGCCGTGCTGGCGAACCATGAACGTCAGGGTAACAGGTTGGCCTGCCACGACATAGTCGGGGAGGTCTTGGACGGTGATGGCGGCCCAGCCGCCGTACGCGCCGAGCAGCGGAAGGAGCAGGAGCGCGGGCACCGTGAGTCGAGAAGGTCGGGTGTGCATGGGGGTCCCCTGTGAAGGCTCCCTCTTAGACGCCGCGCCCCGTCAATGGGTTTGAAAAGGGCCAGAGGTCGCTAGCTTCGGGGAGCCGAGAAGGCAAAGGGAGGGGGCGGTGCCCGAACAGAGTATCGCGACGATGCCGAGCCGGCCGAACGACTGGTGGACCGTGGTGCGCGACGCCGTCCGCGGCATCCCGCACGACTACACCAGCGGGTCATTGGGCCGGGGCATCGTGCTGCTGGCGATCCCCATGGTCCTCGAGATGGCGATGGAGTCGATCTTCGCCGTCGTGGACGTGTTCTGGGTCTCCCGGCTGGGTCCCGACGCCGTCGCCACGGTCGGGCTCACCGAATCGATCCTGACCCTGGTGTACACGGCGGCGATGGGCCTCTCGATCGGCGTCGCGGCGATCGTCGCCCGCCGCATCGGAGAGCAGCGCCCCGACGCCGCGGCCGAGGCCGCCGTGCAGGGGATCGCGCTGGGGCTCGGCGTGGCCGTTTTGGTCGCCATCTTCGGCATCACGCTCGCCCCGCGCCTCCTCGCCGTCATGGGAGCCTCCCCCGCCGTCACGGCGATCGGCTCGGGCTACACCCGCATGATGCTGGGCGGTAGCGCGACGGTCCTGCTGCTGTTCTTGATCAACGCGATCTTCCGCGGCGCCGGCGATGCCGCCATCGCGATGCGGGTCCTCTGGCTCGCCAACGCGATCAACATCGTGCTGGGCCCCTGCTTCATCTTCGGCCTCGGCCCCTTCCCGCAGCTCGGCGTCACGGGCGCCGCGGTCGCCACCACGATCGGCCGCGGCACGGGCGTGCTGTACCAGCTGTATCGGCTCACGCGAGGCGACGCCCGCGTGGCCGTCCGCCGCATCCATCTGGCGCTCCGGCCCGCCATCATGGCCAACCTGCTGCGACTCTCCGGATCGGGAACGTTCCAGGTGCTGGTCGGCACGGCGAGCTACGTCGGGCTGGTGCGCATCATGTCCACGTTCGGCAGCCAGGTCCTCGCGGGCTACACGATCTCGATCCGCATCCTGATCTTCGCCCTGCTCCCCGCGTGGGGCCTCGCCAACGCCGCCGCGACGATGGTGGGCCAGTCGCTCGGCGCCGGAGACCCCGATCGTGCGGAGCGGGCCGCCTGGCTCGCCAGCCGCTACAACATGGTGGTACTCGGCGCGGTCGGGCTGGTGTTCATCATCGTGGCGGGCCCGATCGTCGGACTGTTTACGCACGACCCGGTGGCCCTGCCGACCGGGGCCCTGGGCCTACGCACGATGAGTTTCGGGTTCGTGTTCTACGCGCTGGGGATGGCGCTCACCCAGGCCTTCAACGGCGCGGGGGACACATGGACGCCAACGTGGATCAACCTGGGGTGCTTCTGGCTGTGGGAAATCCCGCTCGCCTACGTCCTCGCCCGGGTGTGGGACTTCGGCCCCCAGGGGGTGTTCCTCGCCATCACGATCGGATACTCGACCCTCGCGCTCGTGAGCGTCGTGTTGTTCCGGCGAGGGAGCTGGAAGCTCCGCAGAGTCTAGGGGCGGCTCGCGGCGAGCCGCTGCGCGATCCCGCGGCTCCACGCCGCCTGCTGCTCGGCGATCAGGCCGTGGTTGGTGGCCTCGTCGTAGCGACGCTGGTCCGCCTTCTCTTCCTGCACCAGCCGCTGGGCGAACGCGGTGAGTTCCCGATCGGTCTTCCGGCAGGCCTCGGCCAGGGTAGCGAAGCGCCGCCGCATCCCGCGCGCATGCACTTCGACGAGATCGAAGTGCGTCTGCTCGTGTGCCAAGACGCTCCGGCTTTGCGCTCCATCGTTCACGACCGCCGGCTTGACCCAAGACTGGCGCGGGCGGAACGCGGCGATGGCCGAGAACTCGAACACGCCGCCGCGGCACCTCCAGGCGTAATACAGCGTGTACGCGGTGCGCGCCCCTTCCGAGCCCTCCGCCGGCGGCGCACCCTGGAAGTCGCTCCAGGTGAGGCGCCGCGTCGCCGACCACGCGAACGCCCGGTCCGCCGTGAGGTCGCTGCCCAGCAGGTCCTCGAGTGCCGCGGAGCTGGCTGCCGGTGCGACCCGCCCCCTGGGGGGGGGGGGCGGCACGGCGTGCCCGCCTCCTCCCCCGCAGGCGGGCGCGCCGGCGAGGAGCAGCGCGACCACGGTGGGCGCGACCTGGTGCCGCCTCACCGCCGGATCGGTTCGCCGGTTGCGAAATCGAACAGCGTGGCCCGCCGCAAGCGGTAGTAGGCGAGCCAGTAGCCGCGCAGCGCCTGCACGAACTGGGCAAGCCCCTGGTCCTTCTCCGCCTGTGCGATGTACAGGTTGTCGACCCCGATCCGTCCGATCACGTACCGGTTGTAGGCGACCTCGAACCGCTTCGCGGCCACGCTGTCCGCCTTGGCGACGAGGGCGAGGTTGCGCCGGGCCTGCCCCAGCTCGAGGGCCGCGAAGTGCGCGTCGTGCGCGGTCTGCTCGACGGTGACCTGGGACAGACTCGTCACGCGCTCGCGATCGGCCTGGGCCGCCTGCACGCCCTCATGGTGGGCGCCCCACTGCCACAGGGGGAATTGCACCGAGAGCGTGAAGCGGCGCGCCTCGCCCAGATTCTGATAGGCGAGGTTCGCCTCGAGGGCCGTGGCGTTGAACCCGTAGCTCGCCTGCACGGTCGCCCCGGGCCCGTTGGCGAGCCGCGCTTCGGCCACGCGCCGCCGCGCCTGCACGTCGTCGAGGGCGACGCCGCTGACGGCGGCGCGGTTCTTGAGCGCCTCCGCGACGGCACGGGCGGTATCGGCGTCGAAATCGGGCACCTCGTCCGTCACGGCGACCTCAAGCGGCGTCCCCGCCGGCAGGTTGAGCACCAGCCGTAGGGCATCCGCGGCGCGCTCGTGCGTGAGCCGCGCGTCGTCGAGCGCCGCGCGCGCCCGCAGCAATGCCAGCTCGCTCTGGAGCAGATCGTTCTCGCCGATCTTGCCGACGTCGAACCGGCCCGTGTTGAGGCGGTACAGCGTGTCATTGACCGCCGTGTTCTTGATGGCGTTGTCCAGCCCCACGCGGGCCGCGTACAGGTCGAAGAACGCGTTGGTCGTCCTGAGCGCTATGTCCTCCATCGCTTCCAGGTACACCCGCTCGTCAAACTCCGTCCGCACGTTCTCCTCGCGGCGGTCCCACGCCGCCGTGTTCGGCCGGAACAGGGGCTGGCGCAGCCCGATCGACACGGGCGTGGAGAACCACCGTTCGTCCAGCGGCTGGCCGGTCAACCGCGTCTGGAAGCCGGCCAGGGACGACGACACGAGCAGGTCTCCCCCCGTGAGGGGGAGCTTCTGCGCCAGCGTCGCGGTCGCCGACCCGTTCGTCCGGCGCAGCGAGAGGAAGTCGGTGCTGCCGTCAGGTTGCGGGACGCCGCTGATCGATCGCTCGTAGGCCGGCACGGTGGCCTCGAGCGACAGCTGCGGCAGCAGTCTCGACCGGAACGCGCGGTGGCGGTAGCGCGCCGCGTCGCGGGCGGAGCGCGCGGCGCGCGCCTCGTGGCCCCGCTCCTTTGCCAGCGTGATGGCCTCCGGCAGCGTGACGGTCTGCTGCGCGGCGAGGGGAAGGGGCAGGACAAGGGCGAGCCAGACCAGACGGGACGCGATAGCCATGGGGACTCACTCGTATCGGAGACAGACGACCGGATCCTGCCGGGCCGCCCGGTACGCGGGCACGATCCCGAACGCGATGCCCACGGTGATCGACACGCCGAACGCGACCACGACCGACAGGGACGACACGATCGTCGTGATCCCCGCGAGGCGCTCGATGCCGATGCTGATGCCGGCGCCGACGAGGATCCCGGCCACGCCGCCGGCCACGCTGATCAGCACCGCTTCACTCAGAAACTGAAACAAGATGTCCTTTTGCGTGGCGCCGACGGCGCGCCGCACGCCGATCTCGCGGATCCGCTCCAGGACCGACGCGAGCATGATGTTCATGATCCCGATGCCGCCGACGAGGAGCGAGATGGACGCGATCGCGCCCAGCACGACGTTGAAGATCGTCTTGGTGCGCTGCTCCTGGCGCAACAGCAGCTCGGGCACCGTGACCTCGAAATCGATCACCGTGTTGTGCCGCCGCGCGAGCATCCGCTGCAGGACGTCGGCCACCGCCGGCACCAGCTTCGACTCGGTCACGCGCACGATGATCCGGTCCAGCTGGTTGCGATTGGTGCGCTCCTGACGCTGTTCCTCGGATTCCTGCTGGTCGTCGGTGCTCGTGATGCCGCCCGCGCGGGCCGCCTGCTCGATGTCGCGCTGCGTCAGCTGCGCCCGGTTCCGAAACCGCACCAGCACCGTCCGCACCGGCACGTACACGTCCATGTTGGCGTCGCGGATGCCGAGCCGTTGCACCGCCTGCTGGGCCACCCGCCGGTCCCGCAGCACGCCGATCACGGTCACCCACGTCTCGCCCACCTTGAGCGGCCGGCCGATGGGGTCCTCCGTGGTGAAGAAGCGCGTGCGCACGCTGTGGCCGATGATCGCCACCGGCAGGCCGCGCTCCACCTGGAGCGGCGTGAACCCCGCCCCGCTCGTGAGATCGAGATTCGTGAGGCGGAAGTAGGTCGTGTCCACGCCGACGAGCTTCCCCGAGCGGCGGCGCCCCTCGCGCGTCAGCGTCGTGTTGAGGACGATCTCCGCGCTCGTGACCTCGACCCCCGGGATCACCCGCGCGATCGCCTGGGCATCGGCGTAGGTGAGCCCCGGCGAGAACTTGACCACCTTTTTCTCCGGCTGATCGTCGGCGGGGCCCTCGTGCTGCTCCACGAGCGGGGTGATCATCACGTTGTTGGAGCCGAGCAGACGCATCTGCTCCAGGATCTCCCGCTCGGCGCCCTTCCCGATGGCCAGCATCGCGATCACCGACGCGACGCCGAACAGAATCCCGAGGGAGGTGAGGGAGGCGCGGAGCTTGTTGTGCTGGACCGCCTCGAGCGCCGTGCGCATGCTGAACCCCGCGTGCGCGACGATCTGGCCGCGCAGCGCGGCGAGCCGCTCCCGCAGGGCGCGCACGGCTTCAGTTCCGCGGGCGCGCCTGGGAGGGGGGCTGCGGCGGGGTCACGGTCCGGGCCGCCGTGTCGCCCCCCACCACGGGTTGCTCGGGGGCGGGGGCGGCAGGCGCGGGCGGCAGGCGCACGAGGGTGAGGCGGTCGTGGTCGGGAGGCGGCGTGAGCAGCACGCGGTCGTCCACCTCGAGGCCGCGCGTGATGATCACCTCGTCGTCATTCATCGCGCCGGTAGCGACCTCGCGCTTGCTGGCGCCCCCGCCGGACTGGCGGTACACGAACGGGACGCCGCCGTCGCTGCTCACCGCTTCGAGCGGCACGCACAGGGCGTCCGCGATCCTGAGCGTCTCGATGACGTTGCCCGTGGTCATCCCGGGGCGCAGCGTCGTGTCCGGCTGCGTGACGGTCACGTGCACTTCGAACACCTTGGCGTCGGTATTGGGCCGCTGCTCCCCCACGTTGGCGACGCTCGCGACCGTTCCGGTGAGCCGCTTCGTGGGATCGGCGTCCAGCGTGATCGTGACCGGCTGGCCGACGGCGAGCTTCCGGATGTCGATCTCGTTCACATACGCCACGGATTCCATCTGCGTGAGGTCGGGGAGGGTCGCGACCGCGGGGTCCCACGGGTTCACCTGGGAGCCGGTGGTGCGCTTCCGCCCGTTCCATTCCTTCACGTAGATCACCATCCCGGGGCGGGGCGCGCGGATCGTGAAGCCCGCCATGACGTCCTGCACCACGCGCAGCAGGTTGCGCTGCCGCTGGAGATCGGCGCCGACCTCGCGCATCTTCGCCCGCGCCTGTTCCCGCTTGGTCTCGTAGTCGGACCGCGCCTGGGTCAACGCGCGATCCGCCCGCGCGGAGTCGATCTCGGCCTGCCGCCGCACGGTGGGCGCCTCGTACACCGCCTGCTCCTTGGCGAGCCGCTTCTCCTCGAGCGCCAGCTCCATGGTGCGGATGTTCTCGCGCGCCGTCGAGAGTGTGAGCGTGGAGTCGAGCAGCGCCTGCTCGTACTGCGCTTCCGCTTTGGTGAGGGCCAGCTGCACCTCGGCCAGCCGGTTCGCCAAGGTCGAGCGATCGAGCTCGGCGACGATGTCGCCCTCCTTCACGATCGTGCCTTCGGGCACGATCGACTGGATCTTCATCTGGTACGCCTGTGCCTGCTGCGCGTTCGTCGGTCCCGTGATCTGGACGAACTGGCGCGCCCGCAGCTCACCGGACGTGGTGACGGTCACGGTAAACGGACCCCGCTTCACCCGCGCGACCAGCGCCGAGTCGGCCGCCGGGGCGCGGGCGAGGAGCCATGCGGTGGGCACGAGCAGGATGGTGACGACGAGGGCGACGGGAAGCCGGCGCGCGGCGACGAACGCACGTACGGTCGCGACGGACGGGAGAGCGGGCAAGCGCATGAGGAGCTCTTTTCTTTACGCTAGTTGGACACGATGCGTACCAAAACCGTTCCGTCGCGCGACGGCCGAAACCGCCCGTGGCGCCCGCGCGACACCCCCCTGCCGGCTTCAGATCATGGGGTGGCGCGGGCCGGCGCCGCCTCGGCCAATCCCACCGCGTCCAGCATGAACGCGTAGCGGAACGCGACTTCCCGCAGCCGGTCGTAGCGACCCGACGACCCGCCGTGGCCCCCCGCCAGATTGATCTTGAAGTAGAGCGGGTTCGAGTCCGTCTTCAAGGCCCGCAGCTTGGCGGTCCACTTCGAGGGCTCCCAGTACGGCACCTGCGAGTCATTGAGCGAGCTGGTGATCAGCATCCAGGGGTATGCCTTGCCCCGGACGTTGTCGTAAGGCGAGTACTGGATCATGTAGTCGTACTGCTCGGGAATGTTCGGGTTGCCCCACTGCTGCCACTCTTGGGCCGTGAGGGGGATGGACGCGTCCCGCATCGTGTTGATCACGTCCACGAACGGCACGTCCGCCACGACGGCGCGGAACAGGTCGGGCCGCATGTTCACCACGGCGCCCATCAGCAGACCCCCGGCGCTGCCCCCGTTGGCCACCAGCCGGTCGGGGCTCGTGTACTTGCGGCGCACCAGCTCCTCGGCGACGTCGATGTAATCGCGGAATGTATTCATCTTGTGCATCATCTTGCCGTCATCGTACCACTGCCGCCCCATCTCCTGGCCCCCGCGAATGTGCGCCATGGCGTACACGAAGCCGCGGTCCACGAGGCTCAGCACGTTCGAATTGAACGTCGGCTCGAGGGTCGCGCCGTAGGAGCCGTAGGCGTAGAGCAACAGGGGGTGGCTGCCGTCGAGGGCTATCCCGCGCTGCACGAGCACCGACACGGGCACCCGCGCTCCGTCGCGCGCCGGCGCCATGAACCGCCGCACCTCGTAGCGGTTGGCGTCATAGCCGCTCGGGATCTCCTGCCGCTTCATCAGCGTCCGCGTCTGGGTCTGCAGGTCGTAGTCGTAGACCGAGCTCGGCGTGACCAGGGAGGAGTAGGAGAACCGGAACGTGCGCGTGTCGAACTCCGGGTTGTTGGCCGGGAAGACGCCGTAGGCCGCTTCCGGGAACGTCACGTAGTGCGACCGGTTGGTCCGCAGGTCCGTGACCCGCAGGCGCCGCAGCCCGCCGGAGCGCTCGCTCACGACCACGAAGCCCTTGAAGGCGTCCACGCCCTCGACGAAGACCGAGTCGCGGTGCGGCAGCCAATCGGTCCAGCTCGCCGGCGCCGGAGTCGCCTCCGGGATGCGCACGATGCGGAAGTTCTTGGCGTGGTCGTTGGTGTAGAGCAGGAAGTAGCCGTCGGCGTGCTCGATGCTGTACTCGACCCCTGCCCGGCGCGGCGCGATCACCCAGGGCGCCGCCGTGGGCCTGGCGGTGGGAATCGCCCGCCATTCCGACGATGTGTAGCCGTCCGCCGTGATGAACACATACTTGCCGCTGCGCGTGCGGAACACCGAGACGTCGTTCAACACGTCGTCTTCCTGGAAGACCTTGGCGTCCTGCGCGCGCGGGGTGCCCGTCACGTGGCGCCACACCGCGTTCCCGCGCTTGGCGGAATCCGCGGTCATGTAGAAGAACGTGCGGTTGTCATCGGCCCACGCCGTGCCGTTCCAGACCCCGGGGATCGAGTCGATCAGCCGCCCGGTGGAGAGGTCCTTCACGTAGAGCGTGTACACACGGTACGCGGTCGTGTCCTCGATGTAGAGCAGGCGCTGCGCGTCGGGGCTGACGTCGAACCCGCCGAGGGAGTGAAACTTCTTTCCCGCGGCAAGGGCGTTCTGATCGAGGATCACCTCTTCCGGCGCCGACAGCGTCCCCCGCTTGCGACAGAAGATGGGGTACGATTTGCCCTGTTCCGTGCGTGTGTAGTACCAGTACCCATGCGACCGGTAGGGCACGGCCTGGTCGGTTTCCTTGATCCGGCCCAGCAGCTCGCGGTAGAGCTGCTCCTGGAGCGCCTCGGTGTGCTTCATGCCCGCGGCCGTGTAGGCGTTCTCCGCCTGGAGGTACGCCATGACCTCGGGGTTCTGCTTCTCCCGCAGCCAGTAGTAGTTGTCCACCAGAATGTGGCCGTGGAGCGTGTCCACCTTGGGCACGACGCGGGCGACGGGCGGCCCCTGCGACGCCAGTAACAGCAGCAGTGCGAGCACCTGCGCCTCCTAGTTGGCCTTGAGTACGTCCTCGATGAAGCTGAGTGTCTTGGTCTCGACCCACTGCGCGGAGACGGCATCCACGCCGATCGTGCCGAGGCGGTCCCCGCTGCCCGTCACGAGGCCGCCCTTGGTGGGCGACGGCTTGACGCTGCGTTGCACCAGGATACCGCGCCGTGGATCGTACTTGAACATGAGCGCGGACGCGAGTGCGGTCTCCGGAGCGCTGCCGGTGCGGACGCGGGGCGTGAAGGACAGGGCCACGCTCGGGTACGCATCGTCGCGATCGGTATGGTCGCGGGTCGAGGCGTCGTGTCCCGCACCCTTCAGCTCGGCCATGAACCCGTCCAACACCGGTCGCACGGTGTTGCGGAGGCAGTCCGCGCAGGCGCGTCGCTTTCGCTCCGCCGTGCTGTCTGCCGCTTTGGATGCCGGCTGGGCCTTCGCTTTGACCTCGGCATAGGCCGCGAGCAGGGAGTGCAGCTTCTTCATGCTCTCGTCGGTCACGGGGTTACGCTGCGCGCAATCACGTAGTAGTTCGCATCCACCTTGAAATCGGCCGCCGTTGCCACCCGCACCGCCACGGTCTGCCACGCCTCCGTCGGGTGCACCACGCTGAAGGTGTCCGGCGCGACGGTAACCGGGAGCGGCATGTCGAAGCCGGGCACCACGTCCGCCCAGCGGTAAGACAGGGTCGCCCCCTCGATTTTATACTCGAGCACCGGTACCTGCGCGGTGCGCAGGTACTGATCGAAGACCTTGGTCAGGTCGATCCCCGCCTGCGCGCTGATGTAGTCCTCGATCTGCTTACCCGTCACGGTCTGGTGCCAGAAGGTCTGGTTCAGGCCCCGCAGGATGCCCCGCCACTTCTCGTCGTCGCCGACGAGCTGCCGGATCGTGTGCAGCATGTTCCCGCCCTTGGGGTACATGTCGCCCGAGCCCTGCGCATTGACCCCGTAGGCGGGGATGATCGGCCGGTCGTTGCGGATGCCGCGGCGCGTCCCCACGGTGTACTCGGCGCCCGCCTGCTTGCCGAACAGGCACTCGGTGTAGAGCCCCTCGGCGTAGTTGGCGAAGCTCTCGTGCACCCACATGTCGGCGAGGTCTTTGGTCGTGATGTTGTTGCCGAACCACTCGTGGGCGCTCTCGTGCACGATGATGAAATCCCACTTGAGGCCCAGCCCGGTGCCCGACTCGTCGCGGCCGCGGTACCCGTTGTTGTACCAGTTGCCGTAGGCGACGGCGCTCTGGTGCTCCATGCCCGGGTGCGGGGTCTCCACGAGCTTGTAGCCGTCCTCGTACCACGGGTACGGCCCGAACCAGTGCTCGAAGCACTGGAGCATCGTCTTGGCCTGGACGAATTGCCGCTTCGCGGCCTCGAGGTGGTACGTGAGGGGCCAGAAGTCGAGCGTCAGCCGCCCCTTCTCTCCCTCGAAGAGGTCGCTGAAGTGCTCGTAGCTCCCCGCGCCGACGGCAATGGCGTAATTGTTGATGGGATTGACCACGAACCACTCGTAGGTGGTCGTGCCGTCCTCGTGGGGCGTCGTGCCGCGCAGCCGGCCGTTCGAGACCTCGATCATCGGATCGGGCACGGTGAGGGCCACGCGCTGGCTGTCGGGCTCGTCGGCCTGGGTGTCCTTGTTGGGCCACCACACGCTCGCGCCCATCCCCTGATCGGTGGTGACGACCCAGGGCCGGCCGAGGCTGTCCGCGGTCCAGGTGAAGCCACCCTGCCAGGGGGGCCGCTTGGCGGCCTGCGGCTTACCGTGGTAGTAGACCGTGATCGTGTTGCGGTCGCCGGCGCGCTGGCGCCGCCGCAGCGTCGCAAAGAGAGCGTTCCCCTCCCGCCGAAAGCGCAGCGCCCGGCGGTCCTGCACCATGCTGTCGACCTCGAGCGGTTCCATGAGGTCGATCTGCATCTCGCGCCCCCCCCCCGGCGTGAGCACGCGGTAGGTGATCCCGTTGGAGCCGTTGACGCTGCTGTCGGCGGGATGGATCGCGACGCGCAGGTCGTAGAACGTCACGTCCCACCAGGCCCGTGCGGGCGTCGTGAACGAGCCTCGCAGCGTGTCGGCACGGGTGAAGGTGCGGGGGGTCTGGGTCTGGGCCGCGCCGGTGGTGACGCAGCCGACGAGGAGGCAGGAACGGAAGAAGAAGCGCATCACCGGGGGAGCGCGAACACGACGCCGAGCTCCGGCGCCCAGTCGGTGGACTTCGACATCAGCCCGATCGCGTTGTCGAGCTTCAGGAAGAACGAGTCGCGAATGCGCCACCGCACGCCCGCGACCAGGTCCCACTCGTCCATCGCTCCGGTTTCCCCGCCCTCGAACGCGAGATTCAGGCGCCACGAGGGTGAGAGGCGCTTCAGGTACTCGATGGAGAATTCCCCCAGGTCCCACAGCCGGTCGTCGTGGTTGTACTCGACGGTGATGCGCGTCGTCATGGTGCCCCACGCAAAGGCTCGCACGACACCGATGCCGGGCTTCAAATCCCAGTCGGGGTTGCCGATCAGCACCTTATTCCGCTGCGAGGGCAGCGTGATCTCCACGAAGCCGAATATCTCCGGGCGACGGTCACGCTCCCGCGACAGGCGCATGCGCACCTGTCCTTCCACGTCGCCGAGGCCGGATTCCTCGATTCTGGCGGGAGTGGCGGAGGTGTCGGTGGGCGCCTTGTCGAACGTGGCGTGGATGCGGCTTGCCTCGAGCTCGACGGCGAGCCAGTCGGTCACGCCGTACGCGACAAAGAGAACGTCCTCGGTGCTCCGGAACCGGCCGCGGTAGTCCTGAACGAGGCCGTACCCCAGCTGAGCCGGCTGGTACTCGCGGTTGTGATCGGTGGTATACGCGAAGAACGGATTCACCAGCAGCTCGCCTCGGGCGACGTACGTCCCGAACCGCGAAGTGGGAATTCCGGTGCCGCGGTCCTGCGCCTCCGCCTCGGCAATAAACACGAACGCGGACAGGCAGATGACTACGGGGACCGTCGTTTTCATGGTGGAATTCTACCCTACTGGGGCGCGCCGGATCAGGGCGCTAGTCCCTCGGCGGCGCGACCGGCACCGGCCCGAACGCGGTAAGGCTCCCCGAGCCGAGCTGCCCACTGTCGTTCGGCCCCCAGCAATACGCCGTCTGGTCCACGGCGACGGCACAGGTGTGACCGGAGCCCGCACTCAACATGGTAAAGCGATGGCCCCCGCACACGGCGCGCGGGAGCGCGCTGTAGTCGCGCAGCGAGCAGTCGCCCAGCTGACCGACGAGATGACCGCCCCAGCAGTAGGCCTCGCCACTCGCGAGCAGGCCGCAGTTGTGGCTGCCGCCTACCGTGAGGGCAACGAACGTCCGCGCGCCTGACGCGCGCACGGGCTCGGCGCTGCACCGCTTGGACTCGGGGCGGAGTGGACACTCCATGGTGGTGGAATCGGGCTCCACCCCCAGCTGGGCCGAGCCGTTGTACCCCCAGCAGTACGTCGCCCCATCAGTCGCGAGCGCGCACGTATGCCCCCATCCGCCGCCGATCGCCACGAACGCGAGGCCCTGCGCGACGAGGACGGGCGTCCTGCTGCACGGGTGGGACGTGCCGCCCTCGGCGCGGCACGTGTCCCGGGCTGCCGGGCCCACCTGTCCCCAGTTGTTCTGGCCCCAGCAGTACGCCTGCCCGTCCGACGTCAGGGCGCAGGTGTGCCACTGTCCGGCGCCGAGCGTCACGAACGTCACTCCGGTCGGCGGGTGTACCAGCGTCGGGGTCGACGTGGCGGCCGCGACCGAGTCGTTCCCGACCTGCCCGTCGTGGTTGTCACCCCAGCAGAAGACCGTTCCGGTCGTGCTCAACGCGCAGGTGTGTCCCGACCCGGACACGATCTCCCGGAACTGCAGCTGCGTCGAGACCAATGTCGGAGAAGATGCACACGCCAGCGACCCGCACC
>WNGB01009351.1_pt1 | contig 16071 bp, 16 predicted proteins | sample 5400681 | NCBI WGS metagenome assembly WNGB01 (sample SAMN13153367, study PRJNA577476) | soil metagenome | isolation source: 115 cm soil or saprolite under grassland replicate 2 | place: USA:California | collected 2016-06-15 | reverse complement strand
CCCGAGACCACGAACCTGATCACGACCTATCGTCGCCTGACGAAGGACAGCCCCTTCATCGGAGGCATCGCTGCGCTGTACGCGTACGAGTCGCAGGTGCCTGAGGTGGCCGGGACGAAGATGGCGGGCCTCAAGCAGTTCTACGGGATCGATTCACCCGACGGCCTTCGCTTCTTCGTCGTCCACCACAGCCTCGATGTCGAGCACTCGAAAGTCACTCGGAACTTAGTCGCGAAGTACGGTGATTCGCCTCAGGCCGAGCAAGAGGCGCTGAGTGCGGTGGATGAGGCAACGGCCGCGCTCAACACCTTTCTGGACGGCGTGCATCGAGAATACGTGGCCGCCTGAGTGAATAAAAGGTAGAGGAAGGGGGATCAAGCGGGACGAAGTCAGGCGGAGGGCCTGATCCCGGTTAAAATAGGAATAGATGGAGATAACGTTCCTGGGCTCGAGCAACGCCTTCGCGGCGGAAGGCCGCTACTTCAGCTCTTTTCTCGTCGATGGCAAATACCTCTTTGACGCGCCCCCAACGCTTCTTCCCCAGATCAAGCAACTGAACGTACCTCTGACAGACATCGAAGTCGTCTTCCTCACCCACCATCACGGCGACCACTTTATGGGCGTCCCGTTCCTTTTTCTTGAGTACATGTACATGACCCAGCGCTCCAAGGACCTATATATCGTGGGGCCGCCCGGCGTGCGCGATTGGATGGAGGACTTCGCCAACCGCTGCTATCCGAACATCACCAAGGACGCCGGCTATAAGCGTATATACGTCGACGCGGCGCCCGGCGAGGAGCAAACGGCGGGGCCGGTTACCTTCTGGTCGGTGCCGATGTGCCACGTCAATGAGAGCATGGATGCCTTCGGGTATCGCGCGACCATCAATGGCAAGACCGTGGCCTACACCGGCGACACGACGTTCTGCGAAGAGGTAATCGAACTCGCGCGAGGCACCGACGTGTTCGTCCTGGACTGCACCTACACTGAGGGATCTGGTCCCGAGCACATGGGCCTGGATGACGTGAAGGTAATCCGCAAGCGCATCGCCCCGGAGACGACGATGGTCCTAACCCACCTCGACGCACAGCCACAGTTGGACGGCCTCGTCAACGTGCTCACCGCAGCAGACCTGAAGACTTTCCGTTTCTAGGACTGCTGCGCGGCGCTGCCGGGCGTCGTAGGGTTGAGCAACTGCAGGCATCGACGTTGAGAACAGTGCTTCGCTGTTGGCCGAGGGAACTCATCATGCGCGGCAGTTGCTCAACCCCTACCCCAGCCTTACCCTGAGTGCCATGCCTGAAACGATCGCCGTCCTCGGTGCCGGTAACATGGGCACCGCCATCGCCCATGTCCTCGCCTCCAACGGACACATGGTGCGCGCCTGGAGCATCGAGACCGATGTACTGGAGGAGATACGTGACCACGGCACGAACACGAAGTATCTCGCCGGCGTGCAGCTTCACCCCGCCATTGAGCCGGTTTGGGAACTAGACAACGCAGTCGCCAGCGCCAACGTAATCATCCTCAGCGTACCTTCGCAGATAGTGGCGACGATTGCGCGCGACCTGGCGCCGTTGCTGAGACCCGGCCAGACGCTGCTCAACGTCGCGAAGGGGCTGGAGGCCCGAACCCACCTGCGCTTGAGCGAGGTGATCTGGCGGGAAGTCGGAGATGCCTCGCAGGTGGCCGTCGGGAGCATGGGTGGTCCGGCCATCGCCGTTGAGATGGCGCGCGGTCAACCGACGGCCGTCATCGTCGGCATGATGGACGCTAACGCTAGCCGCCGGTTGCAACGCATGCTCCAGAACGAGCACTTGAAGGTGGAGACGACACCGGACCTCTGCGGACTCGAGTTCTGCTCGACCATGAAGAACGTCTACGCTATCGCGCTGGGTATGTGCGATGGGTTAGGGCTGGGGGCGAATACGAAAGCGTTCGTCGGAACGCACGCGATTGACGAGATGGCCCGCATCTGCGCCACGCTTGGCGGCCGCATCGAGACCGTATATGGCCTCGCCGGCCTCGGCGACCTGCTCACGACCGGTTACAGCCAGCACAGCCGCAACCGCACGCTGGGCGAGAAGCTGGGCAGCGGCGGCGACTGGAAGCGATTCCTGAGCGAGAAGACAGTGGAAGGCGTGGTCGCCTGCGGGGCGATCAAGGATCTGACGGCCGGCCGGGAGATGGAACTCCCGCTCCTGGAGACGGTCAATGCGGTGCTCCGCGAACGGGAGCCGGCCCGCGAGGCGATGGATGATTTCTTTCGGGGGTTTTCTTATGGCTGAACCGTCGACCTCACAAGCGGCAACCCCACCTCAGCTGCGCGCTCGCCGCTTTCGTCGCCGCCTTCAGGGGAGAGCGCAGTTCACCGCTGTCATGGCTGCCGGGCGGCTGGCCGAATGGTTCGTCCGCGCCAAGAAGCCCCACGTTGACCCTGAGGTCGTGCGCGAAACGTGGGATGCTGTCTCCGACGGCGCTCACAACGCGAACACCGATCTTACCTTCTGGGACGGCGCCTTCTACCTCTGCCACCAGACTTCGCCTTACCATCTCGGCTCAACGCGAAGTCGCATGCTGCTCTGGCGCTCAGACGACGCGCGGGCGTGGGCGCTGGTTCGCGAGTTCAAGGCCGAGAACGGTGAGTACCGCGACCCAACCTTTGCGCAAATCAACGGCAAGCTCTACCTTTATCTGCTCCCGAACCGCGAGCGAAACCCGGAGCCGTTCACAACCGCCTGGTCCTCCAGTGAAGACGGTGTTAGTTGGAAACCATTCGTGGAGATTGACCACCCCGGCTGGCTGTATTGGAGGCCGAAGTCAATCGACGGAAAGACCTGGTACGTCACGGCCTATTGGCACAACCACGGCAAGTCCGCCTTGCTCAAGTCGTCCGACGGCGAGAACTGGGAGATGATCTCGCAAATCTGGCAAGGGGAACGCAATGACGAAACCGACTTCGAGTTCATGGCAGATGGCAGAATCGTCTCCACGGCGCGCCTTGAAGGCAACGGCACCTGGCGCGGCGATCGCAAGGGCTCCACCCTCATCTCGCTCTCCGAGCCTCCGTACAAGGTCTGGACCCACGCGAGGAGCCACGTGACACGCCTCGATGGTCCCTGCCTGTTCCCGTACAACGGCCGCGTTTACGCCGTGGGCCGTTATCAGTCCAGCTTCTTTCCGCTGCTGGTTGAACAGGGTGGGCTGTTCAGCCGCAAGAGGACGTCTTTGTTCCACCTAGATGAAGGTGGGCTCACTCACCTGACGGACCTGCCGAGCGCGGGCGACACTTCATACGCCGGCGTGGCGCTGCGCAATGACGAGTTGTACGTCTCCTACTACACGAGCGACGTCAAAGAGGACCCGCCATGGGTGCTCGGCATGTTCCGGCCATCGGCCATTAAGATGGCCCGCATCTCTTTGCCGGCCATGGAGCGCCTGGCCGACAAGAAGCGCTCATAGGCGGCCTCGTCGCCACGAGCGAGTGACTTCACGATCTAAGAACTTATTGCGATCCGGAGATCGCCACCTCCAACCATCTGCCATGACACTGAGACGAAGTGCAACCGCTAATGCGTCGGTAGCTCGCCCAGCGCCTCTTCCAGCGTGTGCCAGGCCAGCGTAGCGCACTTGACGCGCACCGGGAACTTGCGCACGCCGGAGAGCGCTTCGAGATCGCCGAGCGACTCGGGGTCGATTTCGCCTTCACCCCGCATCAGCGCCGTGAAATCGTCCTTTAGCCGCCGAACCTCGTCCAACGACTTGCCAAGGATAGCCTCCGTCATCATGGAGGCGGAGGACTGGCTGATCGAGCAGCCGGAGCCGTTGTAAGCCACATCGGCGATCCGGTCGCCGTCAACCAGAAGCTCGACGGTGACCTCGTCGCCGCAGAGGGGGTTCAGTCCCTCATGGGACGCGCTCGGCGATTCCAGAGACCCGCGATGCCGCGGATTGCGGTAGTGATCCAGGATAATCTCACGATAGAGCTCATCGAGCTCCGCCTCCTGGCGGGCGTACTCTTCGCGAAGGCTCATGTTGCAGTTCTCCCGCTGCAAGCCGCTTGACCCACTACGCCCCAACACCCCAGATTCCTTCGCGAGACAAGGATATTCCGTCGAACGATGTGATCGTCGCTCAGAATGACACAGTCGGGGCGGGCGTATGCCTCACGTAGGCTCATCTAACGGGCTCTCTTGCCGTCGCTGCCGAAGAAGTCGCGGGCGGCCTTGAGCGCATCGATCAGGACATCGACCTCCTCCGCCGTATTGTAGACGTAGAAGCTGGCGCGGCACACGCCGGGGACGCCGAGGCGGCGCATCAGCGGTTGGTTGCAGCCGTGACCGGTGCGTATGGCAACACCGTAAGTATCCACGAGCGTGCCTACATCGTGCGGGTGCAGGTCTGGATAATTGAAAGAGACCGCACCGCCGCGTTGTTCAGGGTCTGAGGGCCCGTAGACGATGACGTCCTCTAGCTGATTGAGCCGGCGCAGCGTGTACGCTGTGATCTCCTTCTCGTGCTCTCGAATGTCTGTCATGCCGAGAGCCGTGAGGTAATCTATCGCGGCGCCGAAGGCGATCACGTCAGCGATGTTCGGGGTGCCGGCCTCGAACTTGGCCGGCACCTCGTTCCACGTAGTCTCATCGATAGTCACTTTGCTGATCATTTCGCCGCCCGTTAGGAAGGGCGGCATCTCCTCTAACAGCTCCCGGCGGGCGTAGAGGACGCCCACGCCTGTTGGGCCTAACATCTTGTGCGCAGAGAAGGCGAGAAAGTCGCAGTCGAGGGCCTGCACGTCCACGGGCATGTGCGGAACGCTCTGCGCGCCGTCGACGAGCATTAGTGCGCCGTGGCGGTGCGCTTCTCGCGCGAATTCCGCAACCGGATTGATCGTCCCCACCGTGTTGTTGGCATGCACCATCGCCACGATCTTCGTTCGTTCGTTGACGTACGAGCCAACGCCCTTTCTCACGTCCAGCGCTTGGTCATCGGTCAGACCGATGACGCGGAGGCGGGCACCGGTCTCCTTGGCCAGCCTCTGCCACGGGACGAAGTTCGAGTGGTGCTCCATCTCTGTAGTCAGAATCTCATCACCCTCGTGCAAGTTCGCGCGGCCCCAGGTGTAGGCGACCAGATTGATCGACTCGCTCGTGTTCCTCGTGAAGACTATGCATTCAGGCGAAGTGGCGTTGATGAACCTGGCCACCTTCTCCCGCACTTCCTCATATGAGGCGGTCGCCTCCTCGCCTAGGCGATGGACGGCGCGATGGATGTTGGCGTTGTAGTTCTCGTAGTAGTTGACGAGCGCGTCGATGACCTGGCGGGGCTTCTGAGATGTGGCGGCGTTATCCAGGTAGACGAGCGGTTTTCCGTACACCTTGCGTTCGAGGATCGGGAAGTCCTTGCGTATAGCGGTTACGTCAAGCGTCATACCGGCATCCGTTCGTGCTGGGTCCCAGACCCGTTCGTCCTTAGTCCCAGACCCGTTCGTGCTGAGCTCGTCGAAGCATCCCGCTCGACGCCAGCGTAGGCTGAGCGCGCAGCAGCCGAAGCCGGAGCGCGATTGAGCGTAAACTGTCGCCTCACTGAACCACCTCTGAGGCGGCGGGACCCCCATCCCCTCCCACCGATGCCCCTATGCCTGCCAGCGCCTCCATCGTTATTCGTTCCAGATACGCCCGCAGGTCCTCGACTTGCACTCCATCCAGAATCTCGCTCGCGAACCCTTGGATAAGAAGCCGCATCGCCGTCTCTTCGTCTAAGCCGCGCGAGCGCATGTAGAAGATCGCTTCCTCAGCCACCGCGCCCGCGGTTGCTCCATGGCCGCACTTCACGTCGTCGGCATAGATCTCGAGGCTGGGCTTGCTGTCCACCTCCGCCTCGGCCGAGAGCAGCAGGTTCTTGTCTTCCTGGTAGGCGTCTGTCTTGTCGGCGCCGGGGCGCACGAAGACTGTGCCGCCGAAGACCGCGCGCGACTTCCCGTGCAGTATGCCCTTGTAGTACAGACGGCTCGTCGCGTGCGGCTTGGCGTGGTCAATTGCTATGTAGTTGTCGATGTGCTGCGTGCCCCCCGTTACGTAAAGCCCCTTCAGCCTGCACGAACCGCCTTCTCCATCCAGCAGAACCTTGAAATCGTTCCGCCCCAAAGCGGCCCCAGCGGCGAAGGACGTAGACCTGAAGGAGCTGTCCCGGCCCTGGTAGACGCGCGTCACGCCGACGTGATAGGCGTCTGTGCTCTCCAGCAACAGGCGGTAGTGGTCCACCTGCGCCCCCTCACCGAGCACGATCTCCGTAACCGCGTCGGTGAAGTAGCGCGAGCCCGGCGCGCCGGTGTATGTCTCGATGATCGTCAGCTTGCTCATCGACTCGGCGACGATGAGCGTGCGTGGATAAGATACCGTGGGCTCCGCACCGTTCGCGCTCGCGTACACGATGTGAACGGGCGCCACAGCCGACTCTTCCTGCGGGACGCGAACGTAAGCGCCGTCGCTCAGGAAGGCAGTATTGAGCGCAGTGAACCCATCGTAGTCAGGTGTGGCGTACCCCGCGAGGTGGCGGCGGACGGTATCTTCATGCGTTGTGATTGCTTCTGCGAGTGTTGTCGCAACGAGGGACGTTGTAGATGCGTCCCGGTGGGACGCATCTACGCGCGACGCCCCGCCGTTTACGAAGACGAGCGTGGCCCAGTCATTGTTCTGTAGGGCGATTGATGGCAGGTCAACGACGGCTTCGCGACCATCAGAATGGTACGCGAACTCCGTCTTCGCGATTGGCGCTACGTTGGTGTACTTCCACGGCTCGTTGCCCTCGCGTGCCGTCGGGAGGCCGAGTTCGCGGAAGCGGGCGATGCCTTCGCGACGCATTTCGCGCAGCCATTCGGGGCCGCCGGCTTCGCGCTCGAAGGCCTCGAAGTCGGCGTGGTAGCGGTCGTAGGTTGCGGGTGCCTGGACCATGATGAGCCCCCTTAGGGCGACCGGGGAGTAGCCCCGTTGGACTCTGGGGGTTCGCGGAGCCACTCGTAACCCTGGGTCTCGAGCTCCTGCGCCAGGTCGCTGCCGCCGGAGCGCACGATGCGGCCGCCGATGAGCACGTGTACGTAGTCCGGCTTGATGTAGTTCAGGATGCGCTGGTAGTGAGTGACGAGAACGATCGCCTTCTCAGGCCCGCGGAACTCGTTCACGCCCTTCGCGACGACCTTCAGGGCGTCGATGTCGAGGCCGGAGTCGGTCTCGTCGAGCAACGCCAGCTTCGGGTCGAGGACGGTCATCTGGAGGATCTCGTTGCGCTTCTTCTCGCCGCCGGAGAAGCCTTCGTTCACGTTGCGCTTCATCAGATCGGGGTCGAAGTCCATCGCCTTCGCCTTCGCCTCTAGCACCTTGTTGAACTCGCGGATCGCCAGCTTCGGCTCGCCCCGTGCCTCCCGCAGGGCCTCCAGCGCTGTGCGCAAGAACTCGCGGTTGCGGATGCCCGGAAGCTCGACCGGGTACTGGAGCGCCAGGAAGATGCCCCTGCGCGCTCGCTCGTCCGGGAACATACCGAGGATGCTCTCGCCCTCATAGAGGATGTCCCCTCTGGTGATGGTGTACCCCGGGCGGCCAGCGACGACGTTCGTGAACGTGCTCTTGCCGCTCCCGTTCGGCCCCATGATCGCGTGCACCTCTCCTGACGCGACAGAGAAGGTTAGACCCTTGAGGATCTCGTTCTCGCCGACTGCGACATGAAGTTCGCGGACTTCCAGAATCGGGCGGCTATAGTTCGACGTGCGGAGGGTCATCGCTTAGCGGACAGTACGCACTCGATGAGGATCCAAAATAAGCGCCGCTAGGCCGGGGGTCTGGGGGTGTCCCCCAGTTTTTCCACTCGGGCGGGTGGGCGGGAAGAATGACGCTTCGTGGTCTCGAAAGAGGAACATGCCATCCCGAGGGACACACGGGGTGGGGCGACGCCTCTCAGACCACGAGATGACCCCACTCATCCAACCGTCCCATCCAGGCTGACCTTAAGCAACTGCGATGCTTCCATCGCGAACTCGAACGGCAACTCCTGGAAGACGCCCTTGCAGAAGCCATTGATGATCATGTACTGCGCGTCCTCTTCCTTGATGCCGCGCTGCATAAGATAGAAGAGCTGGTCCTCACTGACGCGTGAGGTCGTCGCCTCGTGCTCCATGTGGGCGGTCGGGTTTCGTACCTCGATATAGGGCACCGTGTGCGCGCCGCATTTGCTGCCGATCAGCAGCGAGTCGCAGCGGGTAAAGTTGCGCGCGTTCTGCGCCGTCGGCATGATCTTGACCAGACCCCGGTAGGTGTTCTGCCCCTGACCGGCGGAGATACCCTTGGCGATGATCGTGCTGCGGGTGTTCTTCCCCATATGGATCATCTTGGTCCCGGTGTCGGCCTGCTGGTGATTGTTGCAGAGCGCGACCGAGTAGAACTCGCCGACTGAGTTATCGCCCTGAAGAATGCAGCTCGGGTACTTCCACGTGATGGCGGAACCGGTCTCGACCTGCGTCCACGAGATCTTGGAGTTCTTCCCTGCCGCCTTGCCCCGCTTCGTGACGAAGTTGTAGACGCCGCCCTTGCCGTCCTTGTCGCCCGGGTACCAGTTCTGGAGCGTTGAGTACTTGATCTCGGCGTCGTCCAGCGCGATCAGCTCGACTACGGCTGCGTGCAGCTGATGCGTCTTGCGCATCGGCGCCGTGCAGCCCTCAAGGTAGCTCACATAGCTGCCCTTGTCAGCGATGATCAATGTCCGCTCGAACTGCCCGGTGCCTTCGGAGTTCATCCGGAAGTACGTCATCAGCTCGACCGGGCAGCGCACGCCCGGCGGCACGTAGGCGAAGGTGCCGTCGCTGAAAACGGCCGAGTTCAGCGTCGCATAGAAGTTGTCGCTGTATGGCACCACGGAGCCGAGGTACTTCTTCACCAGCTCCGGGTGCTTCTGGATAGCCTCGCTGATCGGGCAGAAGATGATCCCGTGGTCTTCTAGCTGCTTCTGGTACGTCGTCGCGACAGACACGCTGTCGAAGACGGCATCGACGGCCACGCCGGTGAGCATCTTCTGCTCCGCCAGCGGGATGCCGAGCTTATTGAACGCCGCGACCAACTCCGGATCGACCTCATCGAGGCTTTCCGGCCCCTTTTCCTTCTTCTTGGGCGCGGAGTAGTAGTGGATGTCCTGGTAGTCGATGGCCGGGAAGCTCACCTTCGACCAGCGCGGCTCCTTGTACTCCTCGTTGGTCCAGTAGCGATAAGCCTTCAGCCGCCACTCGGTCATCCACTCCGGCTCGCCCTTCTTTGCGGAGATGAGCCGAACGACGTCTTCGTTCAGCCCCTTCGGAGCGGTATCGGCCTCGATATCGGTAACGAACCCCCACTTGTAGTCAGAGGCAAGCTCTTCCTGCGTGGACGTTCGGGAGATTACCTTCGGCGCTGCCATACTCAAATCTGTCGTAGTGCCGAATTTTAGAACATTTGACTGTAGAAATCTACACTACACCCGAATTTTAGCATGCGACGCATACCGGAGCAACCTAAACAAACCGCGATCAAGGCCGTAGGTCGAACTGTCAACGGATTCGCAACATAGCCCGATCTTCGAATGATTGACCAGTTCTTGCTTTCAGACACCGAAACGAATAAACGGATCAACCGTATCCGCTAATCCGCTTCCTATCCATTGACAGCCAATCCGTTCCGACTCGACATCCGGCCCGAGCACCACCCTTGCCCCCCACACACCAATCCCCGTATAACCACCGTAATGACACCCAACGGCCCCTGCCCTCCATCCGACCGCGATCCCCTGCTGTTCACGCCTGGCCCGCTCACCACAAGCCGCACGGTGAAGGCGGCGATGCTCCGCGACGTCGGCTCCCGAGACGCCGCCTTCATCGCGACCGTCGCTCGGATCCGAGAGCGGCTACTTGCGATGGGGGGCGTCTCACAGGCTGCCGGGCACGAGGCGGTGCTCATGCAGGGCAGCGGCACCTTCGCCATCGAGAGCGTCCTCACCTCAGCGCTGTCCCGCGACGGCAAGCTCGTCGTGCTCGCCAACGGCGCCTACGGCGAGCGCATCGCACGCATCGCGGAGGTGGCCGGAATCGCATGCACCGTCATCCGCTCGCCCGAGGACGCACCGGTCGCACCCGATGAGGCCGAGGCTGCGCTAGCCGCCGACCCTGCGATCACGCACGTCGCCGTCGTGCACTGCGAGACGACGACCGGTCTCCTGAATCCCGTCGACGAAATCGGTGCCATCGTCAGGTCCAGCGGTCGAGCGTACATCGTCGATGCGATGAGCAGCTTCGGCGGCGTCGCGATCGATGTCGCGGGTAGCGGGATCGACTTCCTCGTGTCTTCCGCGAACAAGTGCATCGAGGGCGTGCCGGGCTTCTCCTTCGTCATCGCCAAAAGGAACGCCCTTCTTGGCTGCGAAGGCAACGCCCGCAGCCTGAGCCTCGACCTCCATGCCCAGTGGCGCGGCCTGGAGACCGACGGCCAGTTCCGGTTCACCCCTCCGACGCACGCCATCCTCGCCTTCGAGCAGGCCCTCAGCGAGCTAGACGCCGAGGGCGGCGTCCCCAGCCGGGCCGCTCGATACGCCGCCAACCATCGCGCGCTGATTGACGGAATGCAGGCGATGGGCTTCCGCCCATACCTTGCTCCGGAACAGCAGAGCTGCATCATCACGTCCTTCCACTACCCGACGCACCCGAACTTCAAATTCGGGGAATTCTACGACCGCCTCTCGCGCTTCGACTTCGTGATCTACCCCGGCAAGATCAGCCGCGCTCAATGTTTCCGCATCGGCACTATCGGCCGCATCTTCGAGGCCGCTGTCCGGCAGCTGTTGTCTGCGATCCGAGCGGTCCTCGACGAAATGGGCGTCCCGGATGGCTCCTGAGGCCCGGCCCGGGCGATACACCGGCCCGCTGAAAGCCGTCATCCTCGATTGGGCCGGAACCGTCGTGGACTACGGCTCTTGCGCGCCCGCCGGCGTCTTCGTCGAAGTCTTCGCGCGACACGGCGTCCCGATCACGATGGCGCAGGCTCGCGCGCCCATGGGCTCCGAGAAGCGCGCGCACATCGCAGCAATCGCCGCGATGCCGGAGGTCGCCGAGGCGTGGGAGCGCGTCCTGGGCCGCCCCTGCACGGAGGCGGATATCGATGCGATGTACAAGGAATTCGTGCCGCTCCAAATCGACTGCCTTCCTCGCTATGCGGACCTAATCCCCGGCACGCTCGAGGCGGTCGCTGAGTTTCGCAAACGCGGGATGAAGATCGGGACGACCACAGGCTACAACGCCGAGATGATGCGCATCCTCGCCGCCGAAGCCGCCCATCGCGGCTTCGAGCCCGACTGTATCGTCAGCTCCGACATAGTTCCGGAAGCCCGGCCTTCCCCCTGGATGGCCATCAAGGCCGCCGCCCTCATGGGCGCCTATCCTATGTCTGCCATCGTCAAGATCGGCGACACGGTCCCGGACATCCACGAAGGCCTGAACGCGGGCATGTGGACCATCGCCGTCGCCGCCACCGGCAACGAGATGGGCCTCTCGCAGGCCGAAGCCGCCGCCTTGCCCGCCCAGGAACGAGAAGAGCGCCTCGCCCGCGGCCGCGCCCGCCTCCATGCCGCCGGCGCCCACTACGTCGTCGACGGCATCGCCAACGTACCACCGGTTCTCGACGACATCGAGGCGCGCCTCGCCCAGGGCGAAGCCCCGTAGGGGTTGAGCAACTGCGCTTCTTACGATCAGGCCCACGAACGCCAGCGAAACGCAACTCCGTCGACCAGACTCGGCGTGGCTCAACCCCTACGCCCCTACGCCAAGACGCCCCGATTCAAGGCTCAGAATGACAGCACGGTCCACCTACACGAGCCGGTGCTATAATTCGCCACGCATCATGGAATCGTGGGTTGTTGGCTACGAAGGCGACGAAGACGTCGAGCGCCACGCAGGCGCAGCATCCTCCCCTCTCCCGCGCACGGGAGAGGGGCCGGGGGTGAGGGCCGTCACAATCCGCATCCGTGTGGTCTCCGATTACATATGACCGTGGTGCTACATCGGCCTCGTGCGGGTCGAACGGCTGATGGAGGAGTTCGCCGTCGAGTTCGACGTTTGCGCCTTCGACCTGCGGCCGGGGATACCGCCCGAGGGCATCTCGAGAGAAGAGGCGACCCGCGGACGCGTCTACCCGCCCGGATATCTGGACCACCTCTCGCAGACAGCGCACGACTCCGGCATCGAGATGAAGCGACCGCCGCTCATACCAAACACGAGGAAAGCGCACGAGGCGACGGAGTTCGCGAAGGAGGCCGGCTCGCTGCTGCCGTTTCATCGAGCCGTGTTTCGGGCGTACTGGGAAGGCGAGGAGAATATCGGCGACGTCGATGTGCTGTGCCGCATCGGCTCCGAGTGCGGCTTGCATGGGGAAGTGCTGCGCGCGGCGCTGGACGAGGGGCGATACGCTTCGGAGGTAGACGAGCAGATCGAATGGACGCGGGCGGCCGGGATCACGGGTGTGCCAACGTTCATCTTTCAGGAGAAGTTCGCCCTCGTAGGCGCGCAAGACTACGAAGTCTTCCGCGACCTGGCGCGACGGATCACGGAAGGCCGGATTAAGGCGGAGGGATGAGCCTCAGGGCAGGCACGTGTCATTCCGAGCCGCCTCGCCCACGAATCACGCCACTCTGCAATCTGCGCCAGGCAGAACAGCGTCATCCGCAAACAACTTGCGAGGATCTCGCATACCGATTCTGAATACACCCGCCTGACAGTATAAGATTAGCGCCATCGTGCGAGACTACTTCGTCTACATAATGACCAACGACTCGGGCACCCTCTATACGGGATTTACGGGCAGGCTTCAACACCGGGTCTCGCAGCACAAGCAGAAGGCGGTGGACGGGTTCACGAAGAAGTACAACATCCACCGCCTCGCGTACTACGAATGGACAGATAGCGCGCGGGGCGCGATTGAGCGCGAGAAGCAGATCAAGAACTGGCGGCGTGCAAAGAAGATCGCGCTGGTGAAGACGATGAACCCGACCTGGAGGGGCTTGAGCAAGGATTTCGATGGAGAAGCGCAAGATTCCTCGCTTCGCAGCATCGTACCTCAGTTCGTCGACTCCCAGGGAGCCGCCAGCGAGTGCGCATCGGCAACAAGACCGGCTCGGAATGACAGGCGCAAGGGCTAGCCCCGATGGCGAGAGCAGACGTAAAGCAAAAGGAGACCGCCACCGGCGAGGTCGTCGCCCAGGCGCACGGCACTACGGTGTCGGACCTGCGCCAGGTCGTGCCCGGGCCGGGTATGCCGCGCGAGGCGCGGATCATGAGGTCGAACAACAACCTCGACCTCGCGCGGCACGACGACGGCCGGCTGTACTTCGCCTTTCGCTCGGCGCCGACGCACTTCGCGCATCCCGCCTGCCGCTTCTACGTGATGGCGAGCGATGACGGCGGCCTGAACTGGTCTCTGGAGGCAAAGATCAAGCGCGGCCGCGACATGCGCGAGCCGCGCCTGCTCTCGTGGAACGGCAAGCGACGGGACGTGGACAGACCCGCTGATGATCTCGGAGCCCGGCTATGTGGTCTGGCGAACGAAAGTCGTCAACGGCATTCCGTACATGACGGCGTACAGCGGCGGCTTGAATCAGTACCGGAACACCGAGGAGGAGCTGGGTGTCGAACTGCTGACAACGACCGACGGCTACGACTGGAATCCGGTCAACGCAGCCCGGCCGGCCGTGTATCGAGGCGGCGGCTCCGAGTGCGACTTTGAGATCGCGAACGACGGAACGCTCTTCGCGGTGATCCGCAACGAAGGCGGCGCCGAAGGCTTTGGCTCCATCATCTGCCGTGCGCCCGCAGACGACATCACCGATTGGCAGTGCCGCTTGACCCGCGGAAGTATGATTCACCGCTGGTCTTCAAGCACGCGGACGAGATCTATATCCTCGGCAGGCGCCACCTGCGCGGAAAAGGCCGGTACGACCAGCGCTGGCCGTTCCTTATCGACGGCGCGGCGGCGGTTCGCTTACCAGGTCCTGTACTGGCTCGCGCGCAAGCGGACCTCGCTCTGGCGGATCAACAAGGAGACGCTGCGGGTCAAGCGCATCCTCGACCTGCCGTCGCGCGGCGACACATGCTTTCCGGCCCTGGTCCCGCTTAACGAGCGGCAGTATCTCGTGTACAACTACTCATCGGCGCTGGACGGGCCGGACAAGTTCTGGTTCTGGGGCGAGGTGACGGAAACTCGCATATACTCGCAGCTGTTGACGTTCGATGAGACGCGGTGACCACGCTCTTGCCACGCGCACGCTAGAATGGGACGTGTCATGGCAACCGTGAAGCTTGCAAATGCCCAACGATTATTTCAACGCAGAGACCGGTATCATCTCCCCAGACGATATCAGGAGCGCTGAAGTCGAAGCCCTGGTTGACGCCGGCGCGAACATGCTCGTCTTACCGGCGGAAGTAGTCAAACAGCTTGGCCTCGTCGAAATTCAGCGACGGAAGGCTAGGTACGCTGACGGTCGCACCGCCGTCAGGAGCGTGGTAAGCAGCGTCCGCGTCGAGATCGCAGGCCGTGAGGGCGAGTTCGACGTGCTGGCCGAAAATGCTGGCACGATGCCGCTCATCGGCCAAGTGCTCCTGGAGGAATTGGACCTGATAGTCGACCTGCGATCCAAAGAGCTGCGCCCAAACCCTGAATCGCCCGATATGCCAATGATAGACGTGTTCTAGGAGGACCAATGGACTTTCGATTCAGCGACGAAGAAGAATCCTTCCGGACGGAGGTGAAGGAGTTCCTGCGCAGGGAGCTCCCCTCCGGCTGGGACGAGCAGTTCGATGCGGAAAGCGAGATGGGGATGGCGGCGCAGGGGGACTTCGCGAAACAGTTCCAGAAGAAGCTCGCGGATCGGGGCTGGATCGCACTGCCGTGGCCCAAGGAGTACGGCGGCATGGCGGCGTCGGTCATGACGCAGATGGTCTACAACGAAGAGATGGCGTACACGGGCGCGCCGACCGGCTTCAACATGGGCGTCGCCTGGGTGGGGCCCTCGCTGATGATCTACGGCACCGACGAGCAGAAGAAGCGCTTCATGCCTCGCATCACGAACCTCGAAGACACCTGGTGCACGCTCTACTCAGAGCCTGGCGCCGGCTCAGACCTGGCGGCGCTCCAGACGCGCGCCGCGCGCGACGGCGACGAGTGGGTGATCAACGGCCAGAAGATCTGGACCTCGGGGGCACACCGCTCGAACTGGGGCTGGCTGGCAGCGCGGACAGACCCCGAGGCGCCGAAACACAAGGGGATCAGCATGTTCCTCGTGCCCATGGACTCGCCGGGCATCACTATCCGGCCGCTGATCAACATGGCTGGCCAGCACGGCTTCAACGAGGTCTTCTTCGAGGACGTGCGCATCCCCGCGGACATGCTCGTGGGACAGGAAAACATGGGCTGGTACCAGCTCGCCGTAGCTCTCGACTTCGAGCGCTCGTCGATCGCCGGCTCGGCACGGGCGCGCAGACTGTGGGAACAGCTACTGGCGTTCGCGCGCAACGACGGCGACTTCGTCGCAGCGCGCCCGGCCATAAGGCACCGCCTGGTGGAAGTGGGAATCGAGATCGATGTCGCCCAGTTCCTTTCGTACCGGGTGGGCTCGCTCCAGCAGGCGGGAAAGATCCCCAACTACGAAGCGACGATCGCCAAGCTGTACTCGTCCGAGCTGGGACAGCGCCTCGCCCGCAGCGGCATCGAGCTGCTCGGGATGTACGGGCAGCTGCACCCAAAGAGCAAGTACGCGCAGCTAAAGGGACGCATGGAGCGCTACCACCAGCTCAGCGTCGCTGAGACGATTGCCGGCGGCACCAGCGAGGTGATGCGCGGCGTAGCGGCGATCCGGGGGCTTGGGCTGCCGCGAGGGTGACGAACGCGACGCTCTCTTGCCAAGCGCGACACAAGCAACCCCTGATCTCTGCTCGCCGGCGCCCACGGCACGGTGCCGGCCATCACCCGCCTAGCGCAGGCTCTTCGGGTAGCGCTTCACGAAGTCGAAGATGCG
>WNGB01012062.1_pt1 | contig 16073 bp, 12 predicted proteins | sample 5400681 | NCBI WGS metagenome assembly WNGB01 (sample SAMN13153367, study PRJNA577476) | soil metagenome | isolation source: 115 cm soil or saprolite under grassland replicate 2 | place: USA:California | collected 2016-06-15 | reverse complement strand
CCCGGCGAGGGTCCCCCCTCCGGTGGTCTCGACGGTGGTGCGCACCGGCGCTGAATCCTCCTCCGGCCGCAGGCTGCGGAGGAAGCCCATCAGCCTGCGCAGGTCCTCGTCGGCGATCTCGAAGCCGGGCATGCCGGCGCGGGGCAGCCCCTCGCGAATGAGCGCGGCCAGCTCGGCGTCGTCACGAGAGGGAAGCCGGGCCAGGATGCTCGGGCCGAGCTCGCCGCCGTTGCCGTCTCCCCCGTGGCACCGGGAGCACCGGTTCTCGTACTGCGCGCGCCCAGGGTCGGGGGGCTGGGCGACGGCGGGGCCGACCGAGGACAGGGCGCAGAGCAACACCGCGGGAATTCTCATGACCGCAGACCATAGCACCGGCAGGCGCCCTTGGCTCGCCCCTGGCTCCTCCGGTGGCGCGATCGCTCCATCTGGCCACCAGCCGGGACTGATCGCCCACCGTCTCTCCACCGTGATGCATGCGGACCGGATCTACGTGCTGGAACGCGGCCGGATCGTCGAGGAGGGACGCCACTCCGACCTGCTCGAGCTGAAGGGCCTGTACTACGCGATGTGGCGGCAGCAGGTGGGGGAGCGACGGGCGGCGGGGGAGGCCCTCGCACCTCCGATGAGGCAATCGTCGTTGCCACCCGCAAAGAACGAATCGGGCGGGCCTCTCCACTAGCTCGGCGGTATCGCTTCCAAGCGAATACGTGTATTGCGGCGCGACCAAACCGGCGTACCCACCCACTCCACGACTCCTTGCCCACCACCGAGGACGACGGCATCGTCTTCAGAGGGATTCTGGTGCGACTGCTTCAAGATCATAAGGTGCGAGGTACGTGCATTCGCCATCGCGCCGGCTGGGCGAAATGTTTGGGTTGTGGGATCGAAGATCTCTGCGGATGCAAGCGACGCGAACTCGCCGTTTTGTGAATTGTAGCCCCCGCTGATGAGAACTGCGAATTCCGACGGCGGGGCGTTGATGAGTGACATCGCGTGCCGGGCCAAGCGCTTGCGACTGGAACGAAACCTGCGGGCGCGCTCGGCGCACCAGGGTTTGCCTATCAAGAAAGTGCACAAAAAAGGGCTTGACAGGCTGGGGCTTTTCTGATGACATTTCGACATCTAACAAGGAGAGGGGATATGCGCTCAGGCCGATGGGTCGGGGGGCTTGCGTTGTCGTGCGTCCTGTTCCTTCCGCTTCCGGCGATGGCTCAGCACGAGAAGGGGGACGTCTCCCTGGCGGGTGCGGGAAGCCTCACTGTTCAGGGCGGAGAGAACTCGGGGGTCAGTGGAACCGTTGCGACTACGGCGGGCGTTTTCGTGGCTCCGAACATCGAGATCGGAGGGACCGCTCTCGTCTTCCTCCAGACGACAGAGCCGAAATTTCTCGGAGCCCTGGGCGGATTTGCCAGGCAGTACTTCGGCAAGGACAAAACTCGCCCGTACGTGGGCGTCGATGGTCTCCTGGTCTTCGTGCCGGGTGCGGCGGGAGAGTCGAGTACGACACTCGGAAGAGGGACTGCGAATGTGGGCGTGCGCCACTACATCAGCCGTAACTCCGCGGTGTTCGCCGAAGGGCAGTATGGTGTCGACTTCGGCGGCGGGCTGGGAACCAACTTCGACAAGGGCCTCACCGTCGTCTTCGGGTTCGCCGTGATCCTCTAGCTCGTCACGCTGGAGAAGCAACCTGCTCTCCCCGGTTCTCCCTCCTCGGGGAGAGCTGTTCTCGTTTAGCCTGGCCAAGAGCCTCGCCGCCGGCCCGCTTGGACGTCAGCCCTTTAGTCGGTGTAGCGTAATCCTGTCCGGAGGAGCGTCCTCCGGGGCTTCGGGCGACACAAGGGGGAGCTGAGGCATGAGCGTTCTCGTGGCGTTGGCACTGGCCCTCGCGGCCGAGCATTCGGCGCCCCTCGAGCTTCGCCAGCAGCCCGCCGGCAAGTTCTTACTGGAGGGCGAGGTCCGCGACCTCGCCATCGCGCCCGACGCAGGCCTCGTGGCCGCAGCCGCGCGCGGCGGCAAGCGCGTCGTCCTCTGGGACGTGGCCCGGGGGGCTTCGACCGCGGTGGACGTGGGATCCGGCGTCTCGAGCATCGCCTTCTCCCCCGATCGCAGGGGTTTCTACGTCGGTACGCAGGAGGGCACGCTCGTCGCCTTCGCCCGGGACGGCCGGCCGAGATGGCGCGCGCCCTTGGGCGGCAAGGCGATACGGTCCTTGGCCGTCAGCCCCGACGGCGCCCTGATCGCCACGGGCGGTGAGGACGGGCGGGTGAGCCTCTGGACCGCCCGCGACGGCAAGCTGTTCCGCGAGGTGGGGCGCCACACCCGGGAGGTCGTCGGTGTGGGCTTCGCGTCGGGGGGACGGCGGCTGGTGAGCTTGGACGACCTGGAGTACAGGGCGTGGCACGTGTTCGTCTTCGCTCCGGCTCCGGCCCCGGGCGTGCAGAACGCGCCCGTGGGAAGCAAGGGCGCGACCAAGGGACCGTTCCATACCTTCGCCGCCGCCGTCACGAACGACCACGTGGCCCTGGTGGGGCAGTACCGCTATCTGTCGAAGGCCATGGGCCTCGAGCAAGACGACACCATCATGGTCTATCACGGGGCGGAGCTGAAGCCCGAGCACACGATCCGTCCCGAGATGTTCACCAACGACATCCTCGAGGTCGCCCTGACGACGGACTCGCGTTTCCTGGCGGTCGTGACGCAGCGCGGCTTGGAGAAGAAGCGGGGCACGGCCATCGTGTGGGAGATCGAGAAGGAGGAGCCACGCCTGGTGCTGGACCTCGACGGAGCAGGGCGGGCCGTGGCGCTGAGCGCCGACGGCCGGCTGATGGCCGCCGGCGACTCCAAGGGAACCGTCTTCCTCTACCGCATCGAAGGCATGGAGACGGACCTCTCAGAGACAGTGGTGGATCTGGCTCCGGACGCGAGGGGCTCCTGCACGCCTTCCATCGCCGTCGACGAGCCCTCGGGGGCCCGGGGAGCGGGGGGCGCGCCCGCGGCCATGACGGTCAAGGCTCGCTCGCTGTTCGTTCGCGGGCGGGTGGAGGACCCGTGCGGCAAGGGGATCGAGGGGATCTGGATCAGCGGCGACCGCATCACGGCCCTCGACAAGGTCGGCGGAGCCGGCGTCCGCTTCTCCAGTTACGTGGGCCTCGCCGACGGCGACCAGGAGGTCCCTGTTCGCGCCGTGAGCCGGGACGGAGGGGAAGCCACGCTGTCCTTCAAGGTGCGGGCCTCGCAGCCCACTGCCCAGGAGCTGAAAACCGCCGGCACGGCGGGGGGGCGCGCCCTGGTCGTCGGCATCAGCAAGCACCATGACACCTCGCTCAACCTCAGCTTCGCCGACCGCGACGCCAACAGCTTCGGCGCCTTCCTGGGGAGCGGGCGGGGTCCCGCGGGCTTCGCCGGCGACAAGCTCCGGGTCCTGCTGAACGAAAGCGCCACCCGGAGCGCCCTCGTCGGCGGCCTCGAGACCTTCCTGGCGGGCGCGGACGAGAACGACGTCGTGATCCTGTTCTTCGCGGGCCACGGCGCCCCCGCCCGCGAAGCCGACGGGAAGGAGCACCTCTTCCTGATACCGGCCGACGTGCGTGTGGACTCGATCGCCGCGAGCGCCTATCCGATGGAGTCCGTCAAACAGATCCTCAGGTCGATAAAGGCGCGCCACCTCATCGTCTTCGTCGACGCCTGCCACAGCGCCGGAATCAGCGGCGAGGACATCACCACTCTCGGCCGCTCCCGCCGGGTCGTCGGCAGCGACGCCCCGACCGACATCAACAAGGAGTTCCTGCGGCGCATCGCACACGCCGCGCCCAGCCGGGTGGTGTTCACCTCCGCCGAGGTGAACCAACTCGCCTTCGAGCCCGCGGAGCTGGGGGCCGGTGTTTTCACCCACTACTTGAAGAAGGGGCTCGGGGGTGAAGCCGACGAGGATGGCGACCACGTGGTGACGCTTGGGGAGCTGCTCGAGTACGTCCGGTCCGGCGTGCGCCACTACACCAAAGGCCGTCAGGTGCCCGCGATCAGCGGCTCGAACTTCGACCGGGAGCTGCCGATGGCCTTCGTCCAGTAGCGGCCTCAGGCCTCGTGCGCCCACGCCGAGCCGAACTCCAGCGGGACGACGCCGCGTTCAGCGGGCAGGAGGCCGTCCGCTCTATCGTGCGCTCCCGTGATGGTTGCCGCGCGACTCCCCACGGCGCCGCCCCGGGCGTCGGGTCGCCGCCCCGGGGGACTCAGGGGTCGTACAGGCGGATCATCGTCACTCGGCGACTCTTCTCGCGGTTCTCCTTGCCGTTCTCGATGACCGGCACCTCGCTGCCGCGGCCGATGGCTTCCAGGCGGCCCACCGCGATCTTGTACCGCTTGACCAGGTAGTCGCGTACCCCCAGAGCCCGGCTCGTCGACAAGGCCATGTTGACGTCCTTGCTGCCTTCGCTGCTCGAGGACCCCTCGATCCGGAAGTGCACCTTCTCGGGCGCGGTGGCCAGGGCCTTGCCCACCTCGTCGAGCTGCTTCGTCCCCTCCCGCGTCAGGTCCGCGGAGTTGACGCGGAAGATGATCGAGAGGTTCATGGCCAGGCCGCTGGCCGACTCGTAGAAGTCCTGGCCGACGGGCTCCGCCATGCCCAGGGTGCGGGTCCCCGAGGGCTTGGCGTCCTCGGACAGCTTGAGGGTCCTGGCGATGGACTCCGAGCTCTTGAAGGCGTAGCCGCCGCCCTTGCGCACCTCGGCCAGGGCCTGGTCCGCGACCTCCCGCTCCTTCGCGTTCTTGGCCAAGGCCACGGCCTTGACGTAGTGGGCCTCGGCCGCCTTGGCGTCGCCGCTGGCCTTGGCCAGGTCGCCCAGGCCCATCACTGGCAGGTACCAGGCGGGATCGAGCTCGGCCGCCCTCTCGTACTCCGCGGCCGCGCCCGCCTTGTCGCCCGTCTCCTCCAGGGCCGTGCCCAGGGCGTTGTGGGCAGGGGCGTACGTGTCACAAAGGCCGATGGCCTGGCGCGACAGGTCGGCGCGGGCCGACGCGTTCCGCGCCTCCTCGGCCTGCTTCGTCTTGGCCTCCGCCGCCGGCTTGTCGCAAGCCGGGAATCCCGAGGCGGCGGGAACGGACCCCAGAGCCGCCAGGGCGACGACCAACCGGATCGTGCTCATGCTCGAACCCTCCCTAGTCATTTCGTCGTCTCGAGGGGCAGGACCGCCGACTGCCACGTCCCCGACGAGCCCTTGACGATGCCGAAGACCTCCTGGTGGGTGTATTGCGCCTTGTCTCCCAGCTTCAAGGGCGTCGTGGAGACGAGGGCGACGACGGTGTCCCGGCTCGGCTCCCCCTCGGCGGGCACCGTGAACTTCCGTGGCGTGCCCGGCTGGATCTGGTTGTCGGCCGAGGCCCCTCTTGGAAAGATACAACCGGCCACGTCGTTCGCGCTGAAGGCCAGGAGGTAGAGGTAGCCGGCGGTGTCGCTGGACACGACGAAGGTCGCTTTCTCCTTCTGGCCGATGCTGTAGGTCATCTTGCCTTCCTCGGTCTTGAGCCCGACCCTGATGGGCGAGGCGGGGTTCACGAGCGGGAAGGACGAGGCCTGGGCCTCGGGCGGCCGGGACACGGACGGCGCGGGCGTCGCCGAAGCCGTGGGCGCGGCTGTCGTGCGCCGCATCAGCCCGAAGTAGGCCGCGGCCAGGAGCCCCACGACCACGAGCCCGCCGAGTCCCAGGATGGCCGGCGAGGGCCCGCCCTTGGCGGCGGGCGGGGCCGGTGCGGGCGGCTTCGCCGACGTCGGGCGCGGCGTCGGTGCCCCCCCCGGGGGCGTGGGACGACGCAGCGCGGCGGGCGGGGCCGGTGCGGCGGGAACGATGGTCGTGGGCCCTTCATCCGCAGGTATCGCTCCCCCCGGCTCGACGCGAGCCGCCGGCAGCGTCGGCGCCGCCACGCGGCGGACGCGGGAGGCCACCGTCGGCATGTCAGGCGGCGCGTCATTGCTGATGACGTTCGGTCCTGGTGCGGCGGCGGGCGACGGCACGTAACCGGTACGCGCCTCCGACAGAGCCGCCGCCACCTCCCGGGCCGACGCGTAACGCTCCTCCGGGGTCTTGGCCAGGCAGCGGGCCAGGATGGGGATCAGGGCGGGCGGGATCCCGGTCGCCTCCGGGCCCTCCAGGGGCGGCGCCTCTTGGAGGTGTTTGATGATGGTGGTGATCGCCGCGTCCCCTCGGAATGGCACACGCCCGGTGAAGAGCTCGTAGACGACGATGCCCAGGGCGTAAAGGTCGCTGCGGGCATCCACCTTGAGCCCGCGGCACTGCTCGGGGCTCATGTACTCCGGCGTGCCGACGATCATGCCGGTTGCGGTCAGGCTCGGGGCCCCTTCCTCCCACTGCTTGGCGATGCCGAAGTCCATCAGGCGCACGACGCCGCGGCCGTCGCGCATGATGTTGGGCGTCTTCAGGTCGCGATGGACTATCCCTTCGTCGTGAACCGCCTGCAACCCTTCGGCCACGGCGATGGCGACGGCGTACGCCTCGTCCGGGGAGAGCGCGCCCTGCTCCCTCAGGATGTGCTTGAGGTCGACGCCGTCCACGTAGGCCATCGAGATGTACTGGAGGTCGCCGTGCTGGCCGTACTCGTGGATGCGGCAGACGTTCTTGTGGGTGACCTTCCGGGCCAACTTGATCTCGGCCCGGAAGCGGCGGCTCATCTCGGGCGTGATGGCGGCGTCGGTGCGCAGCACCTTGAGGGCGACAACCTCGTCGAGCTGCCGGTCACGAGCCTTGAAGACCATCCCCATGCCGCCCTCACCCAGCAGGCTCAGGACCTCGTAGCGATCGGCCACCACCGATCCGGGGCCGAGGCCGATGAGGTCTTCGCCGCAGCGAGCGCAGGCGCTGGCCTGGTCGTCGTTCGCTGCCTCGCAGGACGGGCAGGTCAGCATCTCAGGATTCCGACTCCCGGGTCACGACCTTCAGGCGGTTCTGGGCCTTGCTCCCCTTGGCCGTCTTCAGCATCTGGAGCAACTGGCCCGGCTCGGGGACCCTCCTCGACATCGCCGTGGCTACGTTGAAGGAGACAGTAATCCCTTCGCGAGGCAAGCGTCAAGGTCGGTTGCCCTCAGCGGGCTGGCTCTCGCGCCGTGGGTCCTGTGCTTGCTGGTATCAGGGACATGGTCAGCCAGACGGGCCAGCCACTCCAGCGGTCCCTGGCCTCGATCGTGTCGGCACCCTCCAGGACGTCACTCCTTCGCCGGCTCCTCCCAGCGGGCGCCCTTCACCGTGTAGACGTTGATCTTCCCCTCGAAGCCGCGGACCGCGGTCTCCCCCAGTAGCTCGGTGGGGAACTCTCCGCGCACCAGCTCCTCTGCGCGCGGGCTCAGGACGAGGTTGGTCTTGAAGTCCTTGCAGAGGCTCTCGAGGCGCGAGGCCAGGTTGACGGTCTCGCCGATGACCGAGTACTCGAGCCGGTCCTTCGATCCCACGTTGCCGGCGGTGAGGACCCCCGTGTGGATTCCCACGCCGATCTTGATCTTCGGCCGTCCCGGCACGTCCTCGGCGTTGAACGCCACGACGCGCTCGAACATCTCGAGGGAGGCGCGCACGGCGCGGCAGGCGTCGTCCTTGGGATCGCCCGCCAGCGGGACCCCGAAGACCACCATCATCCCGTCGCCGATGAACTTGTTCAGGAACCCGTGGTGACGGTGGATGACGTCGCTCATGGCGGTGAAGTAGTCGTTGAGCCAGGCGAGGACCTCCTTCGAGGGCTTCCCTGCGGAGATCCCGGTGAAGTTGCGGATGTCCGAGAAGAGCACGGTCCCTGTCTTCTCCTCCCCCGCGAGGACGATCTCCCCCCGACGGCGCCAGATCTCCGCGGCCACGTCAGCGGAGACGTAGCGCCCGAAGATGCTCATGAGCTCCTTGCGCTCGGCCTCGGCCTCGGACTTGAGCTGGCGCTCCTGGAGGAAACGAAAGCCCAGCTCGGCGGGGAGCGCCAGCAGGAGCCCCGCCTCCGTGGAGACGAACCGCATCCAGAAGTGCGACGCCACGAAGAGCTGTTGCGCCGCGAAGTACGTCCCCACGACGGCCATCGCCGCCGCCGCCACGGCAAAGGCCGGCCGCAATAGGATCACCAGGAGGACGACGCCCCATGCCAGCAGGACGTTGACCGCCCAGAGAGTGGGTGGCTGCACGATGCCCATGGTGCGCCCCGTGAGGAGCGTGGCCACGGCCGCGGCGTGGATCTCAGGGCCCGAGACCCACCTTCTGCCCACGCTGGCCCGGAAGACCGGCGTGGCGAAGCGGTCGTGGGCCTTCGAGCTGCTCTGGCCCACGATGACGACCTTCCCCTTGAGCGGCGCGGGGTCGAATCCGGGCTCGAGCACGCGCTGCGCGGGGAAGACCTGGGCCGGGTGCTCGCTCCAGTACCCGATGAGCGACGCGTCGAACCCGCTGTCGTCCAGGGGGATCTCGTTCCCAGCGAGCCGGAAGCGGCCGAGACGGCCGGGCTCGAGCGGCTTCTGCAGGAAATTGGTGGCGAGCGCCACGGGGAACGACACCCCGGCGTAGTCCTTCGAGCGGACGCCCAGGTACATCCGCCGGACGAAGCCGTCGCCGTCCACGATCATGTTGCCGAAGGCCACGTCCAGAGACTGTTCCTTGAAGTCGGGCAGGGGCTCGCTGGGAGGGAGCTGGCGGCTCCCGAAGTTGCTCACGAGGACGACGTTGCCGGCCTTGCCCAGGGCTGCGGCGAGGCGCCTCTCCCCTTCGGCCTCCGCCGGGCGCTTCTCGGAGAGGAGCACGTCGAGGCCGATGACCTCGGGGCCGCCCGCGGCGATGATCTCGAGGATCTGCGCCAGCACCTCTCTGGGGATGGGGTACACGCCGAGCGTCGCAATGCTCTCGTCGTCGAAGTCCACGAAGGCCAGGTCGGTGTGGGGAGGGGTGAACCCGCGGGCGTTGACGAGCCGATCGTAGCCCTGCAGCTCCGCCGGCTCGAGCAGCCCCGCCCGCGAGAGCCCCCAGACCGCGAGGCACACCAAGCCGGCGATGAACGGGCTGGTCAGGAGGGGGCGTTGGAGGATCCAGCGGCCGATCATGGGGACCCTGCCTTCACGCCCGAAGACCGGTCTGCTCCGAGGCCGACTTCCGCGTACTCGACGATGACGTCCTTCGCTGCACGTGCCCTGGCCCCGTCGCGGTTCGGCTTGGCGCAAAGCCTACTTGATCGCCCGCCGCGTTTGCAACCCGCCCATGGAACCTGGACGGCTGGGGCCGAAGGTTCCAGGCATCGTGGTTCCGAGGTGATAGTATGGGCCCTCGCGCGTCCCCTTGCGGGAGGACAGACAATGAAAACCCTTCTCGGCTCGGTCCCGCTCCTGGTCGCCCTGGCAGCCGGCCCGGCCCTCGCGCAGGAGAAGCCGCCGGCGCAGAAGCCCAAGGAGGGCGAGCCCAAAGAGGCCACAGAAAAGAGGCGCCAGCGCGTCAAGACCATCATGGCCGGCTTCGAGATGCTCTCTCCCGAGAAGCTGCTGAACCAGATGACGATCGTGGGTGCCACGCGGGGAATCGAGCCCGCCCCGCCGTTCCCACTCGCACCTTTTCTCGGCAAGGCCCTCGGGCCCCAACCGACGTTCCGGTGGGACAACCCGGGGAAGGCTAAGGAGTTCGTCTTCGTCCTCACCGACGAGCTGGGGCGGGAGGTCCTGCGGAAGACTGTGGCCGAGAGCCGCTACCGATACGACGGCCCGCCGCTCGACCCCGGACAGATCTACGAATGGAGCGTGCAGACGAGCGCGGGAGCCTCCGGCGCGGTCGCTTTCAGGCTCGCGGACGCGAAGGAGCGGCAGCAGGTGGAGGCGGCCCTGGCGAAGCTGAAGGCCGGGAGCTACGAAGCCGCCCTGGCGCGGGCCCGGGCTCTGGCGGAGCACCGCCTCTGGTACGAAGCCGTAGACGCCTACAGCATCCTGATCGCGCAATACCCGGACCGTGCCGAGGCCTACGAAGAGCGCGGGGCCATCTACTCACAGACGCCGCGCACGGAGCCGGCCGCGGCCGCGGACTTCGCCCGCGCCGACGTGCTCCAGCCCCGGTGAAGGAGGCCCCGTTCAGTACTTGATCCCCACCGCCGCGGCCCGCGGGGGCACGCTCGTTCCGAAGGCCCGTGAGGCGCAGAGCAAACGGCTCAGTCGCGCCTCGGACCTTTGACGCGGCCCCCCCTTTCGAGGGACAAGGTCTTCCCAGAGCTGGGGCAGGCCCGACCGGGGGATGCAGCTCTTCGGCACCTGCCGGCCGGCTCGAGGACGTCATGCGGCCAAGGCGCGACGGCTCTACGGGAAGCGGTTCCCCGCCTACGCCCGGTGGGCGGCGGGCCTCCGCGATGGTGACCCGGGCGGCTCGTATCGCTTCTACCGCTTTCGTCCCCGCCGGTTGAAGGTCCTGGACGAACGCGAGGTCGGCGACGCGGTGTTCGTGGTCGCCGCCCTCCGGAGAGGCCGCCGATCGCGCCACTGACCGGCTGGTTGCGCCTCCGGCCGAGGGGCACTAGCCTGCTGGGATGAAGCTGCTGCTCTCGTACCTGCGCCGATACTGGCGCCTCGTGCTCCTGGCCCTCGGCCTGGCCGCGGTCAACCAGATCTTCTCCCTCCTCGACCCCCTGATCTTCCGCCACGTCATCGACCAGTACGCCACCCGCTTCGACCAGTACACGACCCGCGAGTTCGTCCGCGGGGTGAGCCTCCTGCTCCTGGCCGCGGTGGGAGTGGCCTTCGTCTCCCGGGTGGCCAAGAACTTCCAGGACTACTTCATCAACGTGGTCACCCAGCGGCTGGGGGCCGAGCTCTACTCGGACGGCATCCGCCACTCGCTCGACCTGCCCTACCAGGTCTTCGAGGACCAGCGGAGCGGCGAGACCCTGGGCAAGCTGCAGAAGGTCCGGGCCGACGTGGAGAAGCTGATCAACGTCGCCGTCAACGTACTCTTCACCACCCTGGTCGGGATCGTCTTCGTCACCACCTACGCCTTCACCGTCCACTGGATCATCGCCCCCGTCTACTTCCTGACCGTCCCCCTGCTGGGCTGGCTCAGCTCGACCCTCTCCCGCCGCATCAAGGAGGTGCAGAAGGTCATCGTGGCCGAGACCACCGCCCTCGCGGGGGCCACCACCGAATCGCTCCGCAACATCGAGCTCGTGAAGAGCCTGGGCCTCGCAAACCAGGAGGTGGCCCGGCTCAACGGCACCACCGAGAAGATCCTGCGCCTGGAGCTGAAGAAGGTCCGCTACCTGCGCAGCCTGAGCTTCATCCAGGGGACCTGCGTGAACGCGCTCCGCACCAGCATCATGTTCCTCATGCTCTACCTGATCTTCACCCGCGAGATCACGGTCGGACAGTTCTTCTCGCTCTTCATCTACTCGTTCTTCATCTTCGGCCCCTTGCAGGAGCTGGGGAACGTGATCAACGCCTTCCGCGAGGCCGAGGTCTCGCTGCAGAACTTCCAGAAGATCCTCGACACTCCCCGGGAGCCCAAGCCCCCGGCTCCCGTCCTGCTTCCGGAGCTGCGAACCCTCGCCTTCGCGGAAGTGGTCTTCACGCATCAGACGGCCAGCGCGCCCGCCCTCTTCGGCATCTCGTTCGCCCTGGGGCGCGGCGAGACCGTGGCCTTCGTCGGCCCCTCCGGAGCGGGCAAGACCACGCTGGTGAAGCTGCTGGTCGGGCTCTACCGCCCGCAGTCCGGCCGCATCCTCTACAACGGCCACCCCGGGGACGTGATCGACCTGGACAGCCTGCGCGAGCGGATCGGATTCGTGACCCAGGACACCCAGCTCTTCGCGGGCACCATCCGCGAGAACCTGCGCTTCGTGCGCCCCGACGCCACCGACGAGGAGTGCCTGGAGGTGCTCCGGAAGGCGGCCTGCGACAGCCTGCTCGCCCGGGCGGACAAGGGGCTGGACACCCTCATCGGCGAGGGCGGGGTCAAGGTCTCGGGCGGGGAGAAGCAGCGGCTCTCCATCGCGCGCGCCCTCCTGCGCCGGCCGCACCTGCTGGTCTTCGACGAGGCCACTTCGTCCCTCGACTCCCTGACCGAGGAGGAGATCAGCCGGACCATCCGCGTGATCGCCCACCGTCTCTCCACCGTGATGCATGCGGACCGGATCTACGTGCTGGAACGCGGCCGGATCGTCGAGGAGGGACGCCACTCCGACCTGCTCGAGCTGAAGGGCCTGTACTACGCGATGTGGCGGCAGCAGGTAGGCGAGCGCCGCCCGCCCTCTGTTCCCGCCCCCGCGATACCGAGGCTGGTCGCGGCGGGATAGCGGCGGCCACGATCAGCTTGAGGCCTTCCCCGAGGGGATCCGGCCCCGGGTTACTGAGGGCGACGCCCGGGCCCGCCAACCCGGCTGAGCAGGCGCGCGCGGTCACCCCCGGCCGGCGCGCCAGAGCTCGAGGTTGCGCTCGATCTGCCGGGAGTGCTTCTCGAGGTGCTCCGCGTAGCTCCGGAGCCAGTCCTCCGCGCCGTAGGAGCCCGACTCCGTGTGGCGGCCCACGCGCGCCCAGGCCGCCTCGGGCAACCGGCGAAGAAGCGGCACCGTGTTGGCGCGTACCGCTTCCACCGTGGTCAGGGCGGCCTTCAGCGGGTGCGCATGGTAGTCGAGCCGGGCGGCCCAGGCGTCCTGGTCGTAGCCCACGATCAGGGGGTCCTTCTCCACCACCAGATAGCGGATGCGGAGGGCGGCGTTCGTCTCCGAATCGGCGCAGTGGCACACGACCTCGTGGACCGTCCAGCGCCCGGGGGCGGGGCGCCATTGGCGGGCCTCCTCGGGAACCTTCGCGAGGGCGGCTCGCAGCCGATCGGGGCCGGCGGCATAGCGCCCGATCAGCTCCTCCCTTTCCTTGGCCTCGAGAGACATGGGGTCCTTCCTTTCATGCCGGAGTCACGGATCCGGCGGTCGCGTTGCGGACCGAGTAGACGAGGGGGTCGCGGAGTCAGTTCCGGCAGCCTGCCCCTCGGCAGTTGGCGAGGGCAGCGAGGCGCCGCGAGAAGGGCTCCAGGACCGAGCGGTCCACCTTGCGGTGCAGGCTGTCCACCTGATACGGGTCCTTCCGCATGTCGTAGAGCTCGAGCTCGCCCGACTCCAGCTCGGCGTACAGCACGTCCGCGGTCCGCAGCGCCGACGAGACGCCCTCCGCGAAATGCTCGAGAAGGAAGTCGGACCGCCACTGGTCGAGCCCCGGCGGGCTCGCCCTCAGCAGGGGAGCGAAGGAGCGGCCGTCCACCGAGTCGGGGATGGAAATCCGGGCCAGCTCGGCAAACGTGGGGGCGAGGTCGATGTTGAGCACGGGGTGGGCGATGACCTGCCCCGCCGGGACCCCGGGGCCTCGCACCATCAGGGGGACGCGGATGCTCTCCTCGTAGTGGTTGTTCTTGCGGCCCACCGCGCGGTGCTCGCCCATGAGCAAGCCGTTGTCCGACGCGAAGAAGACGTAGGTGTTGTCGAGCTTGCCGGCCGCCACCAGGGCGGCCAGGACCTGGTCCATCATGTCCTCGACCGCGCGCGTGGTTCGGAGCCGCCCGCGCTCGAAGGAGTCGGCGCGCTTGACGTCGGCGTCGGTCATCAGGGGGATGCCCTGCACCCAGGCCGGTTTGTCGCGCACGTCGGCTTCGTTGAACGAGGGGCTGCGGAGGCAGCCCTCGCGCGGGAACTCCCCCGAGTGGCGGTCGGGGGGGATGGCGGGAGCGTGGGGCGCTTCGGGGGCCAGGTACAGAAAGAAGGGCTGGGCCCGGCCGGCCGCCTTCTGGATGTAGTCCACCGCCCGCCGCGTCAGGACGTCGGTGCTGTACTCGTCGGGCTGCGAGCCGTACCGGGAGATGCTGCCGTTATCGTTGATCCAGTAGTTGTAGTAACGGCCGTCCTCGAAGTCGGACAAGTGGCCGAACCACTCGTCCCAGCCCGGCGGGACGTAGGTCTCGGCAGCCCCGTGCGGGTAGCCGTTCAGGTACTTCCCCAGCAGGGCGGTGCGGTACCCGCCGGCCTTGAGCCAGACGGCGATGGTAGAGGCGTCGCCGTGGAAGGACGGGAAGCCGCCGTCCGGGGGCTCGCTGTAGATGAGCCGGTGGTTGTGGGCGTACTGGCCGGTGAGGATCGAAGCACGGGAGGGAGCGCAGAGGGCCGTGGTCACGTAGGCGCGCGAGAACGTGAGCCCCGGCTGGCCCATCACGACCGGCAGTCGCGGCAGGAGTTGGGCGGAGTCGACGTCGAGGTCGTCGGCGAGCACGAGCACGATGTTGGGCCGAGGTGCCGGGGTCGGGGTGGCGCTCGCGGCCGTCGTGGGCGCGGTCGACGAGCCGCCCCCGCAGGCTCCGGCGAGCACGGCGGCAACAAGGGTCAGGCGGCGATAGAACAACTGGGGGTTGCTCACGCGCGGCGGTGAGTCGACCGGAGTGTAGCGGCCCCGCGCCACGCAATCAACCCGGCGGCACGCGTGCTCGCTCCCTGGCAGATTCCCGGCCAGACTGTCCGGCTTTCGACCCCGGGGGCATGCGGTTAACTCGTTGATTCGCGTGGATCGAGAGCTGGCATCGACCTTGCCCTTTGAGCTTGGGCATGTCCGACCGTCTTCTCGTCGCCGACGACGACGACGCCATCCGCCAGACGCTCCGCTCCTTCTTCGAGGCCGCCGGCTTCGAGGTCGACACCGCGTCGACCCTCCCCGAGGCTGCCGAACGCCTCGCCGCCTCGAAGTACGCCGCGGTGATCGTCGACATTTGCCTCACCGAGCGCGGCACCGAGGGCCTCGCCATCGCCGCCTACGTGCGCCAGATCTGGCGCGACCTCACGGTCGTCATCCTCACCGCCTACGGGTCCCCGCAGAACGCGGCGGCCGCGGCCCGGCTGGACGTCGACGCGTTCCTGCACAAGCCGGTGAGCCTGGTGTGGCTCGAGGGATTGCTGCGCGCGCGCATCACGGCTCGCCGAGGAGAGCTGGCCGCGGGGGACCCCGCCGGTCCGTTGGCGGCGCCGGCGAGCTGAGGGTCCGCGTCCGCGGCATCCCGCCATCGGGATGCGGCCGTCCCACGAGCGAACACCCCCTTCGCTCCGGCCGACCGACAAATCGCTGTGCCCGAAGGCGGGAAGCACCTCGGGGCGATGGCACGCGCCTTGTTGCTGCTCCCGCGCATGATCCGACTGCGCGGCGTGGAGAAGTGCTACGACCTGGGCGGAGGCAAGGTGTGGGTGCTCCGCCGGATCGACCTCGACGTGACGGAGGGCGAGTTCATCTCCATCATGGGCCCCTCGGGGGCCGGCAAGTCGACGCTCCTCCACGTGCTCGGGATGCACGACAGCGCCTGGACCGGGGAGTACTACCTCCTCGACCAGCCCGTGCACGCCCTCGACAAGAAGAAGCGGGCCGAGCTGCAGAAGAGGAACATCGGGTTCGTCTTCCAGAGCTACCACCTGCTCGACGACTTGACCGTCTACGAGAACCTCGAGATCCCGCTCTCCTACCGGGACGTGAAGAAGAGCGAGCGGCAGTCCATCGTGGCCGACGTGCTGGACCGCTTCCAGATCGTGGGCAAGAAGGACCTCTACCCGACCCAGCTTTCCGGCGGACAGCACCAGCCAGGCCCGCGAGATCATGGAGCTGTTCAAGAAGCTCAACCGCGAGGGAACCACGATCGTCCAGGTCACGCACTCGGAGGCGAACGCCGCCTACGGGGACCGCATCGTCAAGATGGCGGACGGCTGGATCGTCAAAGGCTGAGCCGTTCCGGTGGTTCGGATGTGGGACGGCGACTGTGCGCTGCTGGACGACCGGGTCGATCCAACGCCTTGGACCGAAATGGTTAACTGCCACCCCCCGAAGCGGTTGGCCTCGCCGGCTCGGCCTGGCACGGAGCTTGGTCCAAACGCGCGCGAGGAGGTATCCATGCCGGAAGGACCAACGGAAGGGCTGGTCGAGGGACGCACCCTGCGCGACCTGCTCGACGAGTACGAGCGGGGCCTGATCGTCTCCGCGCTGCAGGCGACCGGCGGCAACCAGCGCCGGGCCGCCGACCGCCTCGGCGTGCTGCCCACGACTCTGCACGAGAAGCTGAAGCGGC
>WNGB01043665.1_pt1 | contig 16081 bp, 17 predicted proteins | sample 5400681 | NCBI WGS metagenome assembly WNGB01 (sample SAMN13153367, study PRJNA577476) | soil metagenome | isolation source: 115 cm soil or saprolite under grassland replicate 2 | place: USA:California | collected 2016-06-15 | reverse complement strand
CATGCACAATGCCGCCGAGATATTCATGCAATCTCGACTTCAACGCGTTGGTAATTAGCGGGGCGCGTTCTTTTGTAGCGTACACGACGTGATAGAGGAGATTTGTGTATGACATATCTTTATCTCTGCCGCCTGCTACCCAGGCTCATTTGTCATATTGGTTCGTTTCACCAGGCTCGCAAAGCCTCACCAGGGGCTAATACTCTTGCGCCTGCTTCGCAGGCTGATTGTTTGATTGGGGAAAACTTTCCCCCAGGCTCGCAAAACCTCGCCAGGGGCTAAGATTCTATCGCCTGCTACACAGGCTGGTTGAGGTAAAGTTGTAAACAGTGAGTTGTTACGGTTGCCGAAAAACTTGTAGCAGGTGGGACTGAGGAGTGAGGAATAGTCTGAGAACAAACCGCGAAGGCAGGTCACTCAATCTGAACTTTTCTTAAGTTCTTCTAACTGCTTTTTTAGTTCCTTAATCTCTTCCCTCATCTGCGGTAGTCGGCCAACGTGCGCGTTTAAGCGCTTGTATTCATCGAGCGGTTGGATCGGGATTCCCCACCACACACCAGGCCGGACAATCTTGCCGGGAAGCACGCCCGCTTTTGAGCCAATCACCGCGCCGCTCAACACGCGTATGTGATCCCCGAAGCCAACCTGCCCACCAATCACTACGTCATCTTCAATAATCACACTGCCGCTGATTCCGGTTTGCGCGGCGATAACCACGCGTTCGCCGATGTCACAGTTGTGCCCGACGTGTACCAGGTTATCGATCTTCGTGCCGCGTCCAATTCGTGTTTGCCCCAACGCTGCCCGGTCCACACATGTGTGCGCTCCCAACTCAACGTCATCTTCTATCAACACCGTTCCCAGCTGCGGAAACTTGTGATAGCCCACTTCGTCGCGCACAAAGCCAAACCCGTCCGCGCCGATTACGACCCCTGCATGTAGAACGACGCGATCGCCAACGGTTACGTTGTCGTAAAGCGTCACGCCGGGATGAAGCACCGAGTCGCGACCTACGCGCACGTGATCACCGACGACTACGCCGGCTTCAATGCGCGTCCCTGCTCCGATTCGCGCGCCTTCCCCTATCGCCACATGCGCGCCGATGAAAACCGTGAGGTCGACGTCCGCAGTTTCCGCAATCACCGCTGAAGCGTGGACAAATGGCTCGCGATGTTTTTGCGGGTGCAACAAGCCCGCGACTAAAGCGAAGGCTAGTTTGGGTTTGGAAACTTCAATCAAGGCTGGCCTAAATTGCTGTTCTACAATGAGATCTTTGACTGACGCGACAAATTCTGGAGGAGCGATTAGGCATGATGTTTTACTGGCTCTCGCGGCTCCGAAAAACTTCTCATCCTCAACGTAGGAAATCTCACCCGTTGCGGCCGAAGCAATATCAGCCACGCGCTCAACGTGAATACTTCCGTCGCCAATGAGTCGCCCATCTACATGGGCGTTCAGTTCGGCGATTGTCCACAATTTCGTATCAGACATGAATTATCACCGGGACCATTACGTCAGCATTCCCCTGCGCTGGCACCGATATTACACTTTTTCGTGAGCGCATCGTGATCCTAATTGCTGATTCTTAAGGTCCTGGACGGCCCAAGCGCGGGGCCACATGGGCCGTGAAACGGAAGGGCCGAAGGTCTTTTTGCCTTGCCATGCTAAAGCAGACCAACTATCATGACGCGGTTAGAAATCGCCGGTATTTCTTCATCTTGAGCCCGGGAATTATTTGAAAGTTTTTCGCTTTTATTGATATTTGCCGCTTGAGACGTCAAGCGTCGTGAGGAGAAGGTTTCATTGTTCAGCGATCAATTCCGCCGCGGAGAATCAGACAACGGTAAGCTGACGGGAGTGAAAGGCTCCAAGCTGCTTTCGAATCTTTCGGACGTCGCCTGGAAAGCTTTTCAGTCCGTCAACTCGCTACTCCCTGAGGGCGAGGCGATCAGTCCCAAATGGGCCCCGGGCCCATTGCTGAAATCCTACGAACGCACCTCGCCACCGCTCGGCTTCCCACGCGAGACCGACAGTCTTTGTCCCCGCTGTGTTAAGGAAGTTCGCGACGCCGTCATCAGCGGCGCAACCACTCTCGAATCGTTGATGAATGAGCATCCGGGCGAAATCAAAGCACAGATCGTGGAAGAAAACGGACAGGTAGTCATGCGCAAGAACTGTCCGAAGCATGGCGAGTTTGTTGACGTTATGGCAACTGACCCCGCGTTTCTCGAGCGGATCGAATCGCTCTTCTTCGGACGCGACTTTCGCTCTGCTGACGATGCGCACATCCATCGACATGGCACTTCGAACATCAAATTTGGCCGCGGCGCCGTCTTGACCGTGGACCTTACCAATCGCTGCAACATGATGTGCAATCCCTGCTTCATGGATGCAAACCAGGTTGGTTATGTGCACGAGCCGACTTACGAAGACACAAAAGCGATTCTCGATCGCGCGGTATCGTTCAAACCAAAACGCCAGATCATTATTCTCTTTTCTGGCGGCGAGCCGACGCTTTCGCCTTACTATCTCGAGGCGGTTGCTTACGCGAAGAAGGTGGGCTTCTACAGAATTCTGGCGGCAACCAACGGCATACGCTTCGCTGAAGACATCGAGTTTTGCAAAGCGGCGAAGGCTGCGGGACAACATGGCGTTTATCTTCAGTTCGATGGGGTCAGCGAAGAAAAAAACAGACACCGCGGCGTGGGCAATTTGTTTGATGTGAAGCAGCAGGCAATTGAAAATCTCGCGAGGGTTGGAATCAAAGTCACGCTCGTCACGACTATCGTGAACACAATCAACAACGATGGCATCGGTCAGATTGTCGAGTTCGCAGCGAAGAATATTGACAAGGTGCAGACGATCGCGTTCCAGCCTGTTTCGTTCACCGGCCGCGATGAAGACATTTCCGACGCGTTGCGCATCAAGCAGCGTTACACGCTGGCCGGCATGACCCACGATCTAAAAGATCAGCTTCGCGGCCAGCTGCAACCTTTGCGCGACTGGTATCCACTATCTTCCTACTCGGCGTTCACCAGCGTTATGGACATGCTGCAAGGCGCCGACGCGCCCTGGGGTTGGTCTTCCTGTAATTGCCATCCGAACTGCGGCATCTTCACCTTAATGGTAGTTAACCGAAAGACTGGCGAATTCAAATCGTTGTTCGAGTTTTTCAACTACGAGCAATTCATGAAAGACGTCGCCACCATCACCGACACCGCACGCGGCAGGAAGCTTTCCTACGCGCAACTAGGCATGGCGATACTGCGAAACTTCAACGCTGAACAAGCGCCTGAGGGATTTCCAATTTCGCAGATTTTGAATCTCTTCAAACCTTCGTCGACAAATTCCAGCTCGGACCGCAACGATCGTATGAAGGCCACGGTCCAGGACCATCCGAACGACATCTGGCGCGTACTCTGCGTCGAGGGCATGTGGTTCCAGGACCTCTTCAACTACGATTTCCGCCGCACCGAGATGTGCGTGATTCCTTACGGCACGCAGGAAGGCGAGATTTCTTTCTGCGCTTACAACACGGGCGTGGGCTGGCGGCAGATCATCGAGAACATGCACAAGACCGCGAACCTGGCCGACTGGTATCAGGAACACGAACGCCATCCTGTTTACGCCGCAGGCCACGACGTGCCGGGAATTTCCAAAAAGCATTCCCTGAGCTTGCCAATCATTCAAGCCGTGCTCGAGGAAGACTTGGATGAGAAGCCTGTGGTCGTCTCACCCTATCTAGTCCAGGACCACGAAGAAGAATCGGTTACCGTTTAGAAGTCGCCACCTCTCAAGATTGGTGACTTTCCCCATGGTGCGAGCTCGCAGTTAAGTCTGCGTCTTGCACTAAATCCAATTAACCCCAGGAGAAATATTGATGTATAAGAAATCTTCCCCCACGGTGAAAGCCGCTGTGTTCACTCTCATAGCAGCAATAACCGCTCAACTTTCACTCTTCCCACTCGCTGCTGTTTCGCTTGCCCAGGAACCGAGCAGTGAAACCTCTGAAGTGGTGATCCCAGACGGAACGGAATTAACGGTCACCACAACTGAGGAAATAACGAGCAAAACTGCCACCGAGGGTGATCCGCTCAGCTTCAAAGTGACTGAAGACGTTAAGGTAAACGGACGTGTCGTTATTGCAGAAGGCACTCTTGTCAAAGGCGTCGTTGCGAATGCCAAAAAGGCTGGCATGATGGGTAAAGGAGGGAGCCTTGGCATCAGAGTGGAATCCACCGCGACCGTCGACAATCAAAAGATCAAACTCCGCTCTTCAAAAGGTAAAGAGGGCGATGACAAAACAGGCACTACGGTGGCGCTGGTAGTTTTGTTTGGCCCGCTCGGTTTGCTAAAACATGGGAAGAACGCCAAGATCAAATCCGGAACCCAAATTAAGGTTTTTACCGATGAGGAGAAAAAGGTTCAGGCCAAGGTATAGGGCACGTCAACAATCAAGATTCTAAATGCGTGGCAGTCCTCACTGTCACGCATTGTTGTTTGTAGTTTTTGGGGAAATGCGAAGCGGGGGCACTAAACCAGAGGCGTGAATCCGATTTCTTTTTTGACGGCTTTGGGTAGCTGAATCAAGAACGTCTTTAACAATAATCTTTGGCAGTTGCTCAAGGACGCTTTGAAGAATCGTCTTAGGTAGCTGAATCAGACTGGCCTCTATTCTCGCGAGCCGCTGCTCAATCTTGCCGAATCGCTCCTCAGCCTTGCGCTGCCATTCTTCGGTTCGGTGCTGCCATACCTCGGTCTTTTGCTGCCATTCCTCGGTCTGAATTCGCCATTCCTTGTTTTCAAGGTGCTATTCCAGGCGAGAGGTTTTCGAGTTGCCATCGTCAAAAAGTCTATCACCCTCAAGCGCCCTCGACTACAGTGCGCCGCCACAACAGCACGGGAAGCTTTTGCCAGTCATCTTTCAAGACCGTCCTCGTGAAGGTAGAGAGTGGCTTTTCAACTCTTGGAGTTTTTCTGCACCTGTCTCAACTGACCCACAATGTCCCGTAGGCGAATTGCCAGTTGCTCTATGGTTTCCACACGCTTCCGGGCCTTCTCACTCAATTCTTCGCGCAGCAATAACTGCGCCTGACCCAGCACTCCCGTAAGCGGATTGTTTATTTCATGCCTCACACGCGCAATGACATCTGCCACGTCATCCATCCTTGCGTTATAATCTGCCACGAGCGCGCGGATTTTCTCAGAAGCATCGTCACCCGTAGTATTGCTTTCTGCCGAAGCCGAGGTCGTTGAAGATTCTTCCTTTGAATCAATGGCCACATCCTGCCTGTCGAGTTCATCCATGGTTACTCCCAGTCTCCGAAGCTGTTCGGTTCAAAAAATGTGTGGGAGCGATCTTGCCAAACAGGGCTCTGTACGGGAGGTAACTACGTGGGTCTATTGTGCCTCGATAACCAGTAAATAGTAAATAGTGAATAGTAAAAAGTGTTACAGACGCGCCGCGTAACCTTCATTGTTTAACTATTTACTATTCACAATTTACTATTCACTAACCACCTGTTGCTATTCACTAACCACCTGTTGACAAGGAAAACCGTATGCACTTACATTGAAATTCCTCTTGCTGGGAGGTCGTCTAACGGTAGGACTGCGGACTCTGAATCCGCCTATCGGGGTTCGAATCCCTGCCTCCCAGCCAAACTCTGTCAATGAGTTACTGGCAGCCACTTGGCCGCCCGTTTTTGTTTTGTGTGCCTATAGTGTGCCAGCCTAACCAAAAAGCATTTTTTCGAGCTTCTCAGTCGCGCCTTGCTGCATGGAGGGAAGGACGTGGGAATACGTGTCAAGCGTCATCACAATAGAACTGTGTCCTAATCTCTCGCTGACAACCTTAGGATTCTCGCCAGCGAGCAACAAGAGCGTCGCGCAAGTATGCCTAAGGCTGTAAGGAGTTATCGAGGACGGTAGCTTTGCGCGATCTCGTATTGCCCGAAAGTTCCGCGTCGCCAAATTCTCAGAGTGCAACGGTCCGCCAGTATCTGTGACGAAAACCAGATCGAGCGCCTGATACTTTGCGCCCTTTTTCAGTCGAGTTTCAGCCTGTCGCGCCTTGTGATGCCCTAACTCCCTCACTATCGAAGCGGGCAGCGGCACGGTTCGTCTGCTCTGCGCGGTCTTAGGTTCTCCAAAGTACCAGCCTCCGCCCTTTTGCCGTCGCCAGCAAAGCGTCCGCTGCACCGTTGCGGTTCCTTGCTGCAAGTCAATGTCTTTCCATTGCAAGGCTAAATACTCTTCCGGGCGCATGCCAGTCACTAAACCAAGCGCGAAGACTAAGCCATGCGGGTCTTCCCTGGCTGCCTCCAAGAAAGCGGTGGCCTCGTTCGGCGAGAGGGCCTTCATTTCTCGCCGTGTACGCTTTGGCAATTCGACACTTTGCGCAGGATTGACAAAAAGCATCCGCCAGCGGACGGCTTGCTTAAGCGCACTTGAGAGAACCACGTGAGTGCCACGCACTGTCCGCGCTGAAAGCCCTCGCACTTGCATTTCGGAATATAGCTCCTGAATCTCCAGCGGTTGCAGTTGAGAAATGGTCGTATTGCCTAGCTTGGGACGGACGTAGCGCTTTAACACTTCCGAGTAATCGGCAAGTGTGCGCTCACTTAAGCGAGGACGGGCCGCTGCGTCCAGCCATTTATCCAAGTATTCATCAATAGTCAAAAGCGAAGGTTCGACGAATGTACCGGAGCTAATCTGAGTTTGCGTCTTGCTTAGAAAGGTCTCTGCGTCCTTCTTATTCCCGCGAATCGTCTTATTCATGTAGTGACGCTTACCAGCGCCGTCACGGCCCATGAAGATTCGCACAAGCCACGTCTTGTCACCGCGTTTGATTATCTGCCCTGCCATTTGCTACTTACCTCGCTTTCTTTTTTTTGGGGTTTCTACTCGCACCAGCAACTCTCCCGGCTGGCATTCCAGCGCCGCACAGATGCGGTCAAGCGCGTCCAAGTTGAGACGCGACACGTCGCCTTTGCCCATTTGCCAGATAGTCGCGTAGCGGATGCCTGTTTGTTTCCAAAGCCAGTAGAGAGTCTGCTCGCGTTCCTTCAGCATCTCATTCAATCGAAACTTGATCATGCGAGCATATATACCACAAGCGGATATATACGTCAACAGGATATATAGATTTTCTTCGTCAGGGGGGGTGCCGCCTAAGAAACGCTAAGGCAGCGCTCTGTGACCCCTCGCGCCTTTCGCTGGCCGCACCTAGTTCACCATTCGAGCTATAGGGCGATGTGTTTATAGTCCCAAGAGTCGAAGAATGAGAATGGAGACAACTAGGAGACGCGGGCGGGGGGTTGGTACGAAAGATTAGGAAGGGGAACTGGTCGGAACAGAGGCGGGGTGGGTTAGAGATAAAGCGGGCCGTCAACTAGAGCATTCCAACATTCGTTGACGTAGGAACGTCAGAATGGTGTAATGCCGGGCACAAAATCTTCAACGGCTTGTCTTTGTCCGCTCCACTCCACCCATTCACGTTACGTGGAAACTGGACTGAAATCTCGACGGAGTACTCAAATGTCCAAACAGATTCTGTTCCTCATCTTGATATCAGTATTAGTACTAACGGCTTGCAAGGATTCAGCAACGAATAGCGCCAGCCCGTCACCCTCTCCGACCCCAGTTAGTGCCGCTCAAGCTGAGTTCGAGTTTCAGCTCTTGGGTGATTTGGACAGCTCCGTTCGAGTTGAGGCCCGTCGTACTGCTGCGGAGTTTATTGCAAGCAAGTTACCTACTTGGAAAGTCAAGGGCCTTTCCTCACAGATATATCATGACAACATTGTCTGGGTTGCAGTTGATATTGAAAAAGATGGGAAGGGTGGAGTACTTAATCTATCTGTGCGACGGTTCTTCCCCGAATCGGGGGAACCTTATTGGAAAGCCTCCTTGTTAGACAAGACTCTTCAGCAGCAATTACACGCTATGGCAGATGCCGATCTCTGGAAAAGACTCGACGATACGAAAGAGGAGTTAGAGAACCTAAGGAATCCACCAGAGCGCGAGGATAGTGAGCCAAATGATCCGCGGTAATTACTGAATAAGTGCAACGTGTAACACAACAACTCGTTTGGTTCACGGTTGCCCGAGTCACCACCGCTGCACTGTTGGTTTGGGCCTTGGCTCGCCATCCTATTGGATACTTCACCGTTCTCCGGTTTGTTACCTCTACTGTGAGCTTGTATGGCGTTTATCTGAGTGTGAAATGGAAGAGGACTGGATGGGCTTTCGTACTAGGTGCCGTTGCTGTCTTATTCAATCCTTTGGTTAGGTTTCAAATGACACGCCAAACATGGGAATACGTTGATGTAGGCGTGGCACTGCTTTTTGTTGCAAGCATCTTCTGGCTCCGCGCTTCTGTCATGGACACGCGTAAACCTTAGGCCCGACGGCCCCACGTAGGCTCGGATGCTTTCAGCTACGTATTCGGTATCACTGAATGGACTCCTTAAAGTACTCGGGCTTCCCCCTGGCTCCTCCATAGAAGACGTGCGAGACGCCTATAAGGACCTTGTAAAGGTTTGGCATCCCGATAGGTTTGCTAATGATCCTCGGCTCAGAGCGAAGGCAGAACAGAACCTGACAGAGATCAATAATGCTTATGCACGTCTCTTACTGGCCTTCAGCAGTACGAAGGATGGCCAATCGACTCACTTAACTGTGCAGCCGCAACAAGGCAAACCATCAGGTTCAACTCCTTTGCAAAATGGCGGGGGTAAGAAGCTCTCAGAACTACATGCTGGTCGAAGAAGATGGCTAACCTTTCTAGGTATTGCCTGCCTAATCATCGGTGCCAGTATCTACCTATCCAAGACACGCACGGCTAGTAGCCTTGATCCTTCTTCCTCAGTGAATACGGCTAGAACCATCGATAATCACTCTCAACCTAGCCCAGACACAGGGACTACGGCGAATGGCTCCCCAGTGAATCTTGAGAAATACCTTGATCCTGTACAAACCCCAACACCTAAATCGACGCTAACCCCCAAAGCTCAAGGTGATGATGCCGACTTATTCGATCCACCCAGCCCAAGCCCGACGATACCGACCTATGACGAAGGGAGCGCCCTTCGCAATGGAATTAGTGAGACGACTCTTACACCGCGGCCCACGCCGAGGGCCACTCCACGCATCGAGCGTGTAGTATCGGCAAACGATGTGTTAAGCGTCGGCTCTGGAAAGCGCGAGGATAGCAGGCGTTATCGTTTTCAGATTGACAGCATTGCTCGCATCAAAGGCTCCTTTTCCGCGACCGGGGGCGGTGTCACTGTTCGAATTTTGTCAGGGATGGACACTAAATACGTCTCAGGATTCAATGTATCCGCCGATTCAATTGATGTCGCATTATATCCGGGTGTATACGAGTTGCAGGTTACTCTCGTCGGCTCGGACTATGAGATTGTCAGCTTCATAGTAAGCGCATCTGCTTACTACAATCCGGAATGACTTCGAAATCTGCTTCGGGCTATTTACAACAGCTTTTCGATTACCTATTCGCATTTTGCAAGCAACGAGGATGACGCAGACTTTTTGGTCATGCAGGAAACGGGCAATATTGAGGTATTCGAGTGAGAATCGAACCAGTCACCTTCTGGACCTTTAAGCGCAGTTGGGCACTAAACAACATCGCGTATGAGCACGGTTTAACCCAGCAAGAGCTTGCGCAAGTTCGGGCTTATCTGCGTAGCACCCAAACAAGTGAAGAGTTTGAAGCGCTGGAACCCAACCTGCAAGCAGTGGTGAACGCCTTTGGTTTCTACGAACTCCTTCACGGCCTGAAGTAAGGCAGGAAGTAAAGTAGCACCTTGGGATTCGGGCAAAAACGCGCGCGCGCGTGAGTAACGAGAAAAGCTTAGAAGCGAAGAACATGAAAAACTGCCTTTCACTTGGACTCGCAATTTTCTGTCTCACACTAATCACTTCTTGTGATCGTAATAAGAACATAGCCTACCAGAGAGGCCCCAGAGGAGGCTGCTACTCAGTGAGCAGTTCAGGTCAAAAGCAGTACGTTGACAATTCACTATGCGACAAAGCAGAAGCGAGTACTATCACTGAGGCACAAAAGGAAGAGCTTGCCACCTATCGCAAAATCTTTTTAGATGACTACGCTAAGAATTCTAAATGCAAAATTGTCACTTTAGACGGGGTAATTGAGGGTGCTAATTATAAATTTCAGGCGACCACAAGTTGTGCATATATGAACAACCAATACGCTGTTGTATATAACGCGCACCTGCCATCAGGCGAAGCAATAAAGGTTCTTGAATATACGGTCTATGGTCCCGATTACAGGTCGCGAACTCGTAAAGTGTTCGTCAATAGTGCTTACTCCGTTATAGATGCGTTTGAGCGCTAGGCGCTACCCAGGGACGCCTTAGTACTCCTGATAGTTGTTGCACGCATGAAACGCTGTTGATAGTATGCCGATCCCTTGATCGGCCTCAATCCTAAAAACCTAAGCCCATTGGAAAGGTTGCGCAAAGCGTACCGCCTTTGCCGAAGTGCTACGAACAACATCGAACGAAGCAGGGACCAGGGACGCGCCACGCGTGACAAGGCAGAATATCTAGCCAAGGCGATCCTTAACCTCAGAGACATCGAAGAAGAGATTGAACGTGCGGGAATCGAATTAAAGCAAGAGCAGGAAAGGTAAAGGCGTCACTGTCCTCACGCCAGCACGGCCCGGAGGAGCCTTAGCAAGCTCTCAGGATGCGCTCCTCGATAACTCTGCTTATATTGCTTCACGCGCTCTCACTTCAAGAGCGAGAGACAATCACGCCTTTTCCTGTTGATGCCAGTGTTTTTGCATTGGTAGGACTTGAGATTAGTGATATAAGCCACGCGTGAATCTTCCTCAGCGAATCGTACTAATCGGTGGGGCATTCGTCACATTAGTTATTTGCCTGTTTCCGCCGTGGCAGTACGCCTATTATCGACAAACCGCTTCGAAGTCCTTTGATTTTGAACACTACGGGCCAGCAACCACATACAAGGCTGAACGCGATGCTGGATTTCATTTCATATTCGGTTCTGTTGGACCGAGCAGCCCACCGGACCTGGCTGACACCGACTACGACAATCCCGACAACTTCAAATCAATTCGGATAGACATCAAGCGTCTCTCAGCGGAACTCGCAGGAATCTTGGTAGCAACGTCGATGTTCTGTCTTGGATTCGCTCGCCGCCAATCTTAACCTAACATTCGGACAAAAAACGCGCGCGCGCGTGAGTAATGAGAAACGTTTGCGCATTTCTCGAAAGCGTTTTCGGAAAACACATCAACACTCAACAAACCTGGGCAAAACACTTACCAAATATTTCCTAAATAAACTTTCCCACTCCCAAAGATACCGATCTAGAATCAAGTAATTAGTTCTAAACGATCCTAATCATTTGCTAAAGGCTATGGCTTGGGCACCGAAAAACTGGGAAGAGGCTTGTAAACGAAATGCTGGTCGCCGGAAACTACACGCTCGAAAGCGGAAGAATAGAGCAGATCGGATTCTGAGGCTCCTTACTGCAATGGAATCCGCACCGGAGTTGCGTGACACTGCCTATGGCTGGCTGTCTGTAGCGTCTCAAGCAATGGAAGTGAGCAAGCCGACTGCCTCGCGTGACCTGGCCCTTGTGCGCCGCATACATCGCCAGTTCGTGCGCATGTTTGGCCGCGCCTTTAATCCAGAGCGAGACCGAGTCGTCTGGTCTTGGAATTATGATTACTACGGCTTCATAACAGCGGAAAGTAAACGAGCGGGATACCCAAAGCCTGTGGGCCGCTTTCCCTTTGACACTCGCAAACAAGAGACTGAAGAGTCGCATCAAGGCTTCAATCAGTTGTCTTGGCAGAATAGTAACTTCATCTCGCAAATGAGCACACGCGATTTGATTCGAGCGCTGGGGTGGTCTGTTGATCGACTGGCACGTCTCCGAAGTTAGAATCCAAAACTGGCCCACAAAAGCAATCTGGGTGGGTATGATTCAAGGTAAGAGGGGATAGTGGGACTAACTTCGGTTGAGTGAATCTGTGGAGACGGTCAAATTGAATAATCTTTGCCTCTATTAATATTATGAAGAGGAGATTGCATAATGTGGAATTGGATATGGTATGCTCACGGCCCCCATCATGGCGACTATTATAGGCATTCCTCAATCCTCGAGGTTATCGTTGGATTCATGTAAAGGTGAGCCGCTCGACAACGAGCGGCTAAGTGAAATCTCGCCCTTTGAAGTGAATCAATTTCGGCAATTCGATACAGCTTATTGAAGACCAATACATCAATATTACAGAACGAGAAGACGTCAAGGCTGGCGATGTAATTCTGTATTTTGATGACTCAGGAGATTTTGAGCATTCCGGCATTGTAATTTCCCCTCCGCGCTCAGATAATCTATATGTGCCTGTTGTTTGTAGTAAATGGGGCAAATACGCGGAATTGCTTCATCGGGGGAATAACTGTCCGTACAATTTTGGCAACGTCAAGTATTACCGATTACAACCATGATTGACTCATCAATTTTGAATGAACCACAGTTGGCACGGACTTACCTTGTCGCAAATACACCTTCATACTTGTTCCGGCACTATAGAGCCGAGCCGTCAGTATATGATCTCGCGACGCGTAATACGGTTGACGATCTAGTCTCATTTGCATCTGAGGTGGCGAACGATGACAAAAGAAAACTAAAAGAAGTTGTTTTTGCGTATGCCACAATTGTAGCGCTCACCTTCAAAAATCAAAGTGAGGTTAATGAAAAACTAACCAATATCTCGTTTCAGAAATTAGATTGGGCAGAAAAAATTCTTTCGTTCGCTGAACACAATCAAGCTGCAAATATAAAAATCGAAGTTAGAATTCCTCCCCGCATAGATCAACAACTAAAGCAGTCTTCCTCCGAAAGTTCTATCACCGTCCCGATTGAAGTACGCTAATGCGATGTTTACTCACAATCTGCTGTGAATCGGCGGTCGTCGATCAGATTAATAATCGGCTTTCAATATTTAATGTCATTGACGAATTAACCGTTCAGCAGTTTCCTGCGGTATTCGCAAAGGTTACTCTTGTATTTTTGGTCGAACGCGAGGAAGGCGATGAACAGCAATTTGAAGCGAGACTCGCCATCAGTCACTCGGGTAATGAAATAGTTACCTCTCCAATATCAGCAAACTTTGCGGACAGACCGAGACTTAGAATGATTCCGGTAATACAGGGGTTCGTGATAGCCGCCCCAGGTGTTTACCGTGTTGCTTTTTGGCACGGTGATCGAGAATTAGGCTATTGGGAATTTACCGTCACTCCGGGGCAAGCACCTCAAGTAATTAACGCAAGCGCAAGTCCAAGTGTAAGCGTAAGCCCGAGTGCCAGCCAAAGCCCTAGTTCCAGCGCGAGCCCAAGCAGTTAGGCGTTACTGGCCAAACCTGAATCCGAAAAAAGAGTCAAGAACCTTGAGACTGCGATCCGACAACAGGCCGCTAATTGCGGCCTTTTGGTTTCTTAGACTGACCTAATGCGGTTATTGTCTTCTTAACCTCTCCAGCGTGCCACCTGAGCCGCTTTCAAATGATCCTTAGCTATTCCAAAGTTCAATATTTGAGGCAAGCCTGAGCGCTCGCTATAGCCCTCAAAACATCATTCAAGCTCTGACAGACTTCGCGTAGTCGCTCGAAACTCCATACCGCTTTCGTTGGGAGCGAATCCGACTGAACTCATGGGCTGAACTTATCGCCCGGATTTTCGCTTGGCAATGGAAGGCTTAGATAACTTCCAAAGAATTTTTTGAGAAAATCCTAAATTTCAAAAACGCATGGCTAGCTTTAGAATGAGCAACAATCCGGCGTTGCTATTAGTGGCAGTGAGGAGATTGAATAACTATTTGAGGTTTTCTGTTATGACGATCGCATTAGACATAATCACTAAGAAAAAGCTTATCCTCGTCCGTCAACTGTACCAAAGAGCCGTCATCCAGGCGGATGCGAACCACAGTTACGTTGACCGGATCATGGCGCTTATTGGTTTCGACCTCTCGAACGAGACTATCTTGAAAGCCGTAATTGGAGCGGTTAGCCCGTCGCTCACGCCGAAGAGTAGCTTCCAAGAAATAGTCACTCAGGCAGATGGGGTAGTACTGGCGGCTGCACTGCCCGGCGTTCCGGACAAGATTCAAATCCAGCACATTAGGACGCTAAGGAACGATGCTCAACACAAGGCAAAGTACCCGAATGACACCGACGTAAGCGATTGTCGTACCCACACCCGTGACTTCCTCAAAAAGGTAATCAACAACGTCTGGGGGGAAGATTTCGACGCGCTGAGCCTAACTGACATTATCAACGATGCAAAGGTGAAGGGGTATCTCGTCGGTGCCGAAAGTGATTTGAAAGCGGGAGCCTTTACAGAAACGGTCATTAAGTCGGTCGCTGGTTTGCAGTGGACTCTCGGGCGGGTACGTGAGTCAATACTCGGGAGAGTCTCACCCTGGGTCGATGGTATCGTTGTGACCGAGACCTTTAAGCCAGATCACAAGAGCGTCGAGGTCTTCAGAGCGTTTCAGCATATGCGTGACCTCCTGATGAGCACCATCATCGGGCTGAACTTCCAGGCTCACCTTCGGTATAAGAAAATAACAAAGTCGGTTGTGGTGATGAGCTTCATGGGGGATGGAAACTACAGCTGCAACCTGCTAGGTTATATTCCGACCAAACACGAAGCGGAGTTTGTAGCAGAATTTGCCGTCAACGCGGTCATCCAAATAGAGAGTCTCGTCGGCGACATCAATCAACCATTCGACATTTGAGCGCAGTTCCAGCTTCACCGAACCCTTCTCGAACGCCCATAAAAAGAGCAAAGTCAGATCAGATTGTTAGCTTTAAGTCCTTTTCTCAGAATTCAGATTGCCCATGTCAACTATTGATCCAAAAGAGTCGCGAAAATGGAGATTCGACGCTGAACACAAGGTTTGGCGCAAGCAGTACCACGCTCGACGCTATCTCGAACATTTGAAGTTAGAAGAATTGGTGGTACGTGCCGAGGATGTCTTGACTAACAGCCTCACGCTCAATCGGGAGTTAAAGATTGGCCTCTATCCCGCAGACAAAGAAGCGGGATACTGGGGCGAGTTGTTTACTCACATTCTCGAAGAGTGCGTTTTACGAAATATACATTATCGACAGTTCATGGCTAAGGTAGACAGAACTATTGTTCCTAAATACGATTGGCCCGGCCTTGAAAATGCAGTAGACGTGATTAAGAAAACAAGACTGGAAACTGGTAATTTTCTACTTAAGTATGGTCAAGCACGATACTTGCTTCCTATGTTGGAGAAAGGGCGGATTCGTATCGCGCCAGCTTCGCTGTATCAAGATCCGTCACTAAATCCCGCGATCAGAGACTTTGAATTACAACTTCACCTTTACTCATTGGCCTCCGAAGTGTCGTTGGTAAGGTTAGACAAAGAAACAGGAGAAGAGAAAGGGAAAATCCATTGCGAAGGATACGTCGAACGCACCATTGAGTCTCCAACAAACTATTACGTTTACTGTTTAGCTAATATGTTCTCACCAAGAATGTTCGGGGATTTTGAAGGTGATTCCTGTCTTGTAATACACCGCCCACTTGAGTTCGTCGAACGATTAAATCAAACATTCAAAAAAGAGGTTCCGAATTGGAGTTGTCAGGCGAAGTTAGTTACGTACGTTGACCCATTCAATGCTAAAGAGTTCGCGCCTGAAATGGCCTTTTCCAAACACTTTCGATATGCATATCAGAAGGAATACCGAGTAGTTTGGCTTCCGCCCATCGCACAAAATGTTCTCAACCCAGTTTTTCTCGAGGTCGGAGACATGAAGCCCTATTGCGAATTGATCGATCTCAGTTCACTGCGAAAAGCAAAGAACAGAGCAATAGTCTCTTGAGAACTCCTTGAGAAAACTTTGATCTGACAAGCCAGTGCTCACGATTAGAAGTGAGGCATTGAACAGCTAAAGAGGCTGAATGTCTCCGCCAACCATGAGAGCCCAGGTGCGAAGCTGGGGCTTTTCGGGTTCCGAGACATACCCACTTTGAGA
>WNGB01009319.1_pt1 | contig 16084 bp, 12 predicted proteins | sample 5400681 | NCBI WGS metagenome assembly WNGB01 (sample SAMN13153367, study PRJNA577476) | soil metagenome | isolation source: 115 cm soil or saprolite under grassland replicate 2 | place: USA:California | collected 2016-06-15 | reverse complement strand
ACGCTCGGCTCACCCGGCGCGAGATGTCCTGCTGTTCGAGACGGAAGGAAGCCTCAGTGGGCCAGGATACTTCCCAGGAGGAAGGCTCGCCGGTCCAGTCACCTCGTACGATTGGGAGGAGGGTGTAGATCAGTTCCGCCAAGCGGCGGCCGCGTTCGCGAAGGGAAGGGAACGTAGTACGGACAAAGGGCAGGGGGTCGGGCACGGACATGGTCTCACCCTCAAAAATCGGGCCGGCCCGGGTGGAGCGACGGAGGGCGATCGCCCTGATCACCAACCCCATTCTCCCGCACGGGGTATCCCGAAGTCAACTACCGCGGCCGTCAGGTTGTCCTCGACCAGATCCCCGGCCCGTCGCGCGCCCGTGAATCAAACTGAAGTCGCGCCCGCGCGAAGCCTGACCCCTTTTCAAGCCTGCTGCAAACTGGGAACGACTTCGGACAGTGCCTCCTTGAGCGCCGCCGTGCGGTAAGGTATCATCCTACCCATCCCCGGCTTTCTGTGCGTCAGAGAGGCCTGTTGCCGCAAGGATGCCGGTCACCGGAGAGCAATCATGGCGATCCACGGCAAGGCTCGTGAACTCATTCAGCGCTGGCATGAGCTTCGCAGCAAGGGCCAGGTTCTCAGCGCCGAGGAACTGTGCCGCGATCACCCCGAATGCCTCCCCGCCGTCCGGCTCCAGATCGAACGCCAGATGAAGCTCGGACCGCTGCTCTGGCGCTGGCAACAGGCACGACAACAGGGACGGCCCGTCGCACCGGAGGAACTCTGTCGCAATAACCCCGAACTGCTGGAGCCCCTCCGTGAGCAAATCCGGCTCCTTGAGGCCCGAATCCCCGACCCCGCCAACCCACCCACGGACACCGACGCGCCCCCCGGCACGGCCGGGGGCCCTTCGGGATCCAAGTTGCGCCTGGAACAAGGCGTCGAGCCGATCCCCGGCTGCCGGCTGGTGCAACGGCTCGGCAGCGGCGGCTTTGGCGAGGTCTGGCGCGCCGTCGGTCAGGGCGGCATCCCGATGGCGGTCAAGTTCCTGCGCCTGGACAACGAGGCCATCGATGTCGAGATTGCCGCTCTGGAACGTATGAAGAACGTCCGCCACGCCAACCTGCTCGCCCTGTTCGGAGCGTGGCGTACCAGTGAGTATCTCATCCTGACGATGGAACTGGCCGACGGCACCTTGCTCGACCGTTTCCGGCAGGCGCAGTCGCAGGCGCTCCCCGGCATCCCCATGCCGCAGATCCTCGATTATCTGCGCGACGCGGCGCGGGGGATCGATTACCTCAACGATCCGCGCCACGTGCTGGGGGACAAGCTGGGCGGCATCCAGCACCGCGACATCAAGCCGCAGAACCTGCTGCTCGTCGGCGATAGCGTCAAGGTGGCCGACTTCGGCCTGGCGAAATTCCTGGAGCGCACCATCACCCGGCACACCGGCTACATGACGCCCGCCTATGCCGCGCCGGAATTTTTCAACGGCGAGGTCTCGCCGCAGTCGGACCAGTACAGCCTCGCCGTGACCTATTGTCACCTGCGCGGTGGGAAATTGCCATTCGGCGGGTCGGCGGCCCAACTGATCAGCGGGCATCTGATGCAGCCGCCGGACCTGACCATGCTCCCCGAGGCGGAGCGGCCGGTGCTCGCGCGGGCGCTGGCGAAGGCACCCAGGGACCGCTGGCCCAACTGCCGGGCATTCGTCGATGCCCTCGCGGCCGTGATCCCCCGGACGAGCCAGGGCGCAACGACCGAGCCGGAGTACCGGACGCCGACGCACCTGGGGCGCCCCACGGCGTTCCCGCGGCGCGGCCGGCAATTTGTGCTGGGGGCGGTCGGGGGCGCGCTCGTGGCTCTCCTGGGGGTGCTCGGCTACTGGCTCTGGCGCGGTCCGCAGACACCCGCCGCCGAAGGGTACGCCGGCGAGGTGCGCTGCTTCAGCGGCCACAAGGGGGCGGTGGCAGCGGTCGCCTTCTCCCCGGACGGCGAACACGCCCTGAGCGGCGGGGTGGATAAAACGGTGCGGCTGTGGAAGGTGGCGACCGGCGAGGAAGTACGCTCGTTCGGGCCGCACGACAAGGCCGCTCACGCGGTCGCTTTCTCACCGGATGGTCAGCGGGCCGCGTCCGGCAGCGAGGACGAGACGGTGCGCGTGTGGGAGGTGAGCAGCGGCAAAGAGCTGAAGCGCTTCAAGGGAGTTGGCTTGGCGGTCGATCAACTCGTTTTCTCACACGACGGCCGCAGGATTTTGGCCGTGGACTGGCTGGGCGATGTCCACGTCTGGGACGTTGGGACAGACAAGAAGGTGCATTACCGCGAATCGAAGAGTGAGTATCCGCTCGCCGTGGGCTTTGACTCTGCCGATCATCCGAGCGTCCTCCGCTGGGGGAACGCCAAGATCCGCGAGGTAGAAGAGACTGTTGTCGTCCCGAAGGTGCTGCTGTATCAGCAGAAAGTGAAAACGGACACCGGCGAGCGGATGGTTGCCCTGGAGCGGCCAGTCGTGGAGATCCAGAAAAGAATCGACCGCCAGGTTGAGGGACAGTTGTTGGTGGAGGATGTGGAAACCGGGAAGGAGCGGCCCTTTGCAGAGCCTTCCCAGGGCATTGGGGGCGCGAGCTTCTCCCCCAACGTCAAGCAGTTACTAACCTGGACGAAAGGGCAATTCCACCTCTGGGACGTGGACAAGGGAACGAAACTGCGGCAGTTCGTGCTGCCGCAGGGAACCTCCCTGGGACCGCTGGTGCTCTCCGGCGATGCCCGTCTCGCCCTCGTCCGCGAGGCGCGTGGGTTCGACATCCCGGTCCCCATCCCTGCCCCGCCGCCCGAGGCCCTGCCATTCCCCGAGCCGAAGTTGCCGGAAGCACTCCAGGGCACGGCAGGGGAAGTCAGTTACCAGCCACCCGCCAAGCAGCCGCCGGAGGCCGACAAACCGCCGGCCCCGGGAGGACCGTCGCCGACAGGTGGCGCCTTCCAGTTGTGGGACGTGGTCAAGGGCCGGTTGGTGCGCCGTTTCGCCGGGCACCAGGATACCGTCACGAGCGTGGCTTTTTCTCCGAAGGGCCGTTTCCTCCTCTCGGGGAGCCTCGACGGGACGCTGCGGCTCTGGGTCTATCCAGACCCGGAGTCCGTGCCCGTCCTGGCGCCTGGCGAATCCTTGCGCGAGAGGCCAAGGTTGGTCATCGTGAAGGAGTAGCCAGGCCGCTGCCGCTTGCTCAACAGTGAACCTTGACGCGCGAGGCCAAGGTTGCTCAGGGGCCGCCCGGCAAGGAGGTTCCCAAGACAGGCGTCAGGGCTCCGCTGGAAAAATCGACGTGAGGGATACGTTAAGGGGATAGCGGGGCGTCACAGATCCACGTCCCAGCGAGCGGCGCGGCGTCAGCCCGCCGGGGAGCGTTACCGGCGGGCTGACGCCGCGCCGCTCGCCAACTGAGAAACCGCTCAACGAATCGTCGCGAGCCGGCGCAGCGGCTCGGCGTAGCGCTCGAACGTCAGCCCGTCCACCGTCGCGGTTTGCTGGCCCGTCACGCCGTCCACCAGCGGGCCACCCTCAACCATGCGCTCCAGAAGCACGCGCTCGCGCTCCACCTCGAACAACTCCTCCGGCGCCATGCCGCGCAGGAGCCGTACCCCGGCCGCCAACCCGTAAGCCCCCCAATTGCTCACCCCGCAGACGATCAACTCCTCGGTCGCTACACGGCATGCCACCCGCGCGCCACCGGGGATATTGCGGCGAATGACGTCCCACGGGATCTTGCCCATGCCGATCTCATTGCCGCCATCGCCGATCCCGATTGTCGTTACCAGTGGTGCCTCGGCCTTCACCGCCTCGAACAGCAGATGCGCCGGACTCATCTGCGCTGTGATGTCCAGCCCGCGCATGGTGTGGCAGCGGTCCCAATCCTCCTCCGGCACCTTGCGCAGGAACTCGCGCTCGATCTGGCCTGTGGTGTCCTGCGCCCGGATCGTCTCCGGCGTGTGACTTGGGCCGACGCGCTCCAGGGCGATCAGGTGTGTCATCCGGAATACGTCCCGCGCGAAGCGGAGCCAGTCGAGCCGCAAGTACGTCTCCCACGGATGAGCGAGGGGTGGGTTCGTCAGGAGAGTCACATCGCGCTCCAGACCACACGCCGCGAGGCCGACCTGCAGAGGCCGCGTGGAGAAGGCGTCGGTCACCAGCGCCACGCGGATGCCCAGCGGCACCAGCGCCCGCGCCAGGAACAGCGCCCCGAGCGGGCCGTCGGTCTCGCCGCACGGGGGCGTCGCATGGGGGATGTAAAAGCCGGTGACGATCGCGACGGCCGCCTGCGGAGCCTGGGCGATACCGCGGCAGGCGTTGGCGAAATCGTCCGGGCAGGCGGTGATCAGGTCCGCGGCGGGGTCGGTGCGCAGGCCGCGATTGCCGACATCCTCCTGGATCAGGTCGCGGATGGCGGTCAGCGGGGAAGTCATCGCGGTGCCTCCTGCAACACGTAGGCGAAACGGCCGCGCCAGGGGCGCGGCACCTCGGCGGTCAGCGTGATCGGCTCGTAACGGATCGGGTGGAGGAAGGTCAGCGAGCGGGCGTGCAGCGCGATGGCCTGGTCGAAGGTGTGGATGGAACCGTACTTCGCATCGCCGTAGATCGGGAAGCCGTGATGGGCGAGCTGTACGCGGAGCTGGTGCCTGCGCCCGGTCTGCGGGCGGATCTCCAGCCACGTCAGGCCGCCGTGGCCGCCGCGGCGCTGAAAGTGCAGCAGCGACTGCCGCGCCCCGCGCGTGCGCGGTTCGACCACCTCGACGCGGCCCGTCTCTCGATCCCTGAGCAGCCAGTCCTCCAGGCTGCCGGCCGACTTGTCCAGGTCGCCCTCGACGATGGCCCAGTAGATTTTCTCGACGGTGCCCTCGCGAAATTGCTCGGCGAGGCGGGCCGCCGCCTTGCTGGTGCGGGCGAACAGCAGCACGCCGGAGACGGGCCGGTCCAGGCGATGAACGATGCCGAGAAAGACGTTGCCCGGCTTCTGGTAGCGCTCCTTCAGGTACGCCTTGACGGCCCGGTCGAGCGTCTCCTCCTTGCCCTGGTAGTGTGTGCTAAGGACGCCGCTCGGCTTGACGACGGCAAGGCAGTGGTTGTCTTCGTAGAGGATGTCAAGCGGCGGCAGGCTCATGGAGTTCTCCCACGCTGCTTGCTCCCCTCGCCCCTGGACGAGCGGCGGGGTTTATCCCCGCCGGCCAGACGGCGGGGATAAACCCCGCCGCTCGTCCAGGAGTGAGGGGAGCAAGGGCGGCGTCAGAAAGAACGAACACACTCGTCCTATTCTAACCAGGTGCGATCGGCGCGGATGGACCTTTTCTTTGTTGCCCCCGCGGCGCTCCTTCGGGTACGCTGCCAGACATCCTCTTGATCTCAGCGACGGGAGCTACTCATGAAAATGACATTGGCGATCTGTATTTTTCTCATGGCGGTGTGGGTGACACCTGCCTCCGCTCAAAAGGACAAGAAGGGTGGCCTGGACATCCCCGACGGTTTGAAGGCCCTCAAGAACCCCAATCCACAAGTCCGTTACAACTCGGCGGAACTACTGCTCCGGCTGGGGCCGGTCGCCAAGTTCGCTATCCCGGCGCTGCAGGAAGCCCTCAAGGATGAGAACGCACGTGTGCGCATGAAGGTGGCCGAGGCGCTGTGGACCATCGAGCGTCCGCCGGCGCGCGAGCTGCTTCCCGTGCTCATCGTCGGCCTGAAGGAGAAGGACGCCGCCGTACGCATCGATGCCCTGGTAGTGCTCCGGCAGATGGGCAAGACGGCGAAGCCGGCAATCCCCGCCATCGCTCGCAGCCTCAACGACAAGGACATGGAGGTGCGCCTCGAAGCGGTGGTGGCGCTGGGCGAGATGGGTGCGGCAGCGCGCGAGACCGTCCCCGCGTTGCTGGACGCACTCCAGGGAGACGAGTTGCGCTTGCTCGAGGTGGCGGTGGCGGCGACGCTGGGAAATATCGGCGCCCCCGCGGTGCCGACGCTCGTGAAGACGCTGCCCGACAAGGATGCGGCCCGGCGACGAACGGCGGCGTATGCGCTGGCCCTGATTGGGCCGCCAGCGGCCGAGGCGGTGCCTGCGCTGACCGAGGCGCTGCGCGACACCGAGAGCGACGTCCGCGCCCTGGCTGCCAGAGCGCTCGGCGCGGTCGGCCAGCAGGCGAAGGGGAGCGCCACTGCCCTTGCCACTGCTTTGAAGGACAGCGATCCTGTGGTGCGCGTTCACGCCGCCCTGGCGCTGTGGCAGGCCGATGGCCGAAGTGAGGGTTTGTCGGAGTTGCGCGCGGCGCTGAAAGCGAAGGACGACCGCGTTCGCGAACAGGCCTGTCTGGCACTGGGCGAGTTCGGGGCCAAGGCACAGGCCGCGGCACCGGCCTTGCTGGAGGTAGCGCTGCGCGATGGCGCGGTCCGGGTGCGCATGCTCGGCGCGGAGGCCCTGGGCAAGATCGGTCTGGGGAAGGACGCGGCGGCCCGGTTCGCGGCGGCCCTCAAGGATGAGGACGAGGGCGTCCGGCTGAGTGCTGCCCGGGCGCTCTGGGACACGGCAAGTGTGGAGAAGCGTAAGGAACTGGTGATGGTCGTGAGCGAGGGACTGAGGAGTAAGGCCGCCTCGGTCCGCAAACGCGCTGCCGAGGTGCTGGGCAGGTTCGGCGCGGCGGCCCAGGAAGCGGTGCCCGCTCTGCTGGAAGCGCTGCGCGAGCCGGACCCGACGGTGCGTCAGGCGGCGGCCGCAGCGCTGCGGCAGATAGACCCCACTGCGGCGGCCAAGGCGGGGGTGCGCTAACGTCGATGCACACAACCGCGCCTCCAAGCCCAATTGGGGGAGAGGGGTGATCCCCGAAGAAGGACTCACTTCATGATACGACATCCTGTTGCGGTCATCGAAGTTGCCAAACAGAGGATAAGAGGCAGTAACAAGATGGCGAGCCGGGAGCGTCAGGCTCGCCATCTTGTTACTGCCTCGAAAGCTCGGGAACCGTCTACGATGCAAGTAGCGGCGACAGCTGATCGTCAAATTCGCGCACCGAGCGGACGCACAAGGCGATCCCGCCGCGCCGCGCGACTTCCTCCAGGAACCACTTCTGGTCAGGCGACAGACTGCCGCGCGCTCCCTTGCACTCGACCGCGAGGAGAACCCCGTGCAGCACCGTTTCGCCTTCGCGAGCCATTTGCCGAGTTAGGATACCGAGGATATCTGCTACCCCTTTTAGCCCACGAAACGAGCGGAAGCACTTCCGCGCAGGGTCGAACACGCCGGTATTATTGCTGCGCCACGCGAGCACTCCCTTGAGACGGAGATAGTCGAGGCAGGCAGTGAGGATGTCGGCTTCTTTCCTGGAAACGTGCATGGCTGCTCCCTGGTGGACGGGCGAATACCTTACAGGTCGGCCAATGCACAGTCGTATCTTCAGCAGAAATCCGTCTCCGGCGGGCGGCCTAGAGCGGTTCACAGTCGGAGCGCGCACGCTACCAACCCGAAGCGTGAGCGAGGTGCGCGCTGAAGCCTCGCTCACGCTTCGGGTTGGTATCCCAAGCGACTGCGAACCGCTCTACGTGGCGCGAACTCGGCGGGCCGTTGCCCTGTCCGTATAATGACATGCCGCGACTTCCGAACCCCTCTTCCGCTCCCCTCGACTTCAAGGAGAAAGCCCGAATGAACCCCCCACGCATCGACCTGATCCCATTGCGCTCTGCCGTCTGTTGCGACGCCCCGACCCATCTCGACGTCCTCGTGCAAATCACGCCGCCAGGCCCACAGTTACAGGGCCAACGTCCGCCGCTCAACCTCGTGCTGGTTCTCGACCGCTCAGGCTCGATGGGGTCGCGCAACAAGATGGGCTTTGCCATCCAGGCGGCCGTCTTCGCCGTCGAGCAGTTGCTTCCCACCGATCGCGTCAGCGTCACGGTCTTCGATGACGAGGTCAAGACCTTGATCCCGAGCACCCTGGCCGATTGCCGGGCCCGCATCACCAGCCTGCTGCGCGAGATTCAGCCCGGTAATACCACCGCGCTGCACGGCGGTTGGCGCGCGGGCGCCGATCAGGTTCTCGAACACCTGGTCCCCGGCGGACTCAACCGTGTCCTGCTGCTGTCCGACGGCCTGGCGAACATCGGCGAAACCAACCCAACCGTCATCGCCAACGACGTCGGCCGCATGGCCCGCACAGGCGTCAGCACCACCACCCTCGGCGTCGGCGACGACTACAACGAAGACCTGATGGAGGCGATGGCGAAGGGTGGCGACGGCAATTACTACTACATCGAGACGCCGAAACAGCTCGCCGACATTTTCCAGAGCGAGCTGCGCGGCCTGATGGCGACTAGCGGGCACCATGTCAGCCTGGGCATCGAGCCGCAGGGCGACGTGACGCTGGTGGACGTGCTGAACGACCTCGACCGCACTTCAACGGGCCGGCTGAAACTGCCGAACCTGATCGCTGGCGTGCCGGTGCTGGTGCAGGTGCGGCTCCATGTGCCGCCGGTGCCGCAGGCGAACGAATCGCGGCCGAGCGCCCTGTGCCGCTTCCGCCTGGCGTGGGACGACCCGCAGAGCGGACAGCGGCAGCGGCAGACGGCCGAACTGCATCTGCCGGTGGTGACCGCGCTGGCGTGGGAGGAACTGGTGCCCCGGACCGACGTGCAGGAGCAGGTGGCGGTGCAGCAAATGGCCCGTCTCAAGCGGGAGGCAGCCCGCCGTCTGGAGTCCGGCGACACGGAGGGAACGCGGCAAGCCCTCGGCGAGGCGCGTCAAATCCTGGCTGCGGCACCCGGGACGGAAGCGATGACGACCGAAGCGCAGGATCTGGACCAGGTCGAGGCCGACCTGGCGAACGGCGATCGCCAGAAGTTCGCCAAGCGTGCCAAGTACCAGGCCAACCTGCGCAACACCAGCAAGCCCTACGAATAAGAAGCGGCTCGAAACCCTGGAGCGCGGGCGTCCCGCCCGCATCGTCATCTCTCCGAAGCGGGCGGGACGCCCGCGCTCCAGGGTTCTCAGGGACCGTCCGCGGGAACGATGTCCCCTGCATCGGGCGTCAGCAGCGCGGCCATCGTTTGCCACCCTGTGCCGTACGAAGTGGGTCGGACCGAGGCGTCGGCGAAGAGGAATTGCGCGGTGCCGGGGTGCGGTGAGCCCCAGTTCGTGCGGAAGTCGATCCCGACGCCGTCGCGAATCACCGCGATGCCGCGCCGCGCCGTCGAACCAGAACCGCCGAGGAAATACGGCTCGTCGTGAAACCAGGTCGTCGGTGTCTGCACGGTCGGGTCGAACGCCTTCTCACCGGCGAGGACCGTCTGCGAGGTGCCGTCGGTGATCTGCAAAATCCCCCGGAAGCGCTTGAGCGGGGCAATCTTCAACCCGGTGATCACGTAAGCGTTCGAGGCGTAATCGGCCTTGGCCCAGGTCCAGCCGCCGCCGTTGTAAGCGCCGTAGGCGTCTTGATCGACCACGGCGTACGACAGAGGCTCGCGCCGGCTCGGGCAGATGTAGCCGGTGACCGGGATGCTCCACTGGCGTCCCCGGTAGAGATTTTCCTGTCCGAAAAAGGGCAGCATCGCGAACAACCCCGAGCCGGTCTGCTGCCGCGGGGACAGGGCTGGATCGCCGACGCCCCACTCAAACGTCGTCCCGGCGGGCAGGACCGTTGTGGAGACGACAATACGCTGGCCCGTCGTGGACGCGATCGTTTGCTTGCCGTCCCAACCGCCCGCTCGGCTCGTTCCGCACGACACGGGGGACGTCATAGCCAAAGACCTGCAAGGCGAGATGGGTCGGCTTGCCCCGGAAATCCTGGAAAAACTCACCCTCGGGCATCTGGGCCGGCGCAGCGGTCGCGACCAGGAGTAGCACGATAGCGGATCGCATGTGTCGTTCTCCTTCACGCAAGGATAGCCGCAACCCCAGCAATCCTAGCCCCAAGCGAGGAAACGGCCAGCAGGCAGCGGGGTGCGCGCGTTCGGGCGTCGCCAAAGTTGCTTTACGGCCGGGCCGCGCGGTGTTCTAATAAGGACGGGGACAACCTCCCACCTACAATGCCCTCCTGACGGGTTCCGCCAGCCTTGCCGGCGAAAGCGCCGGCAACCGCACAGCGTTCAAGGAGTCTCAGAATGATCGGCAGTCTTTCGGGCCGCGCCTTCCTCGGGTCGGGGCTTGTTGCTCTTCTCTTTAGCGCGAGCGCGCCGGCAGCGAGGGCCGACGGCAAGATCGACTTCAACCGCGACGTGCGGCCGATCCTCTCGGACAAGTGTTTCGCCTGTCACGGGCCCGACAAGGGCAATTTGAAGGCGAAATTGCGGCTCGACCTGCCGGGGGCCGCGGTCAAGCAGGGCGTCCTCGTGCCGGGCAAACCCGGCGAGAGCGAGCTTGTCCGCCGCATCCACGCTGCCGAAGCCAGGGAGATCATGCCGCCGCCGCACACGAACAAGACGCTCACTGCGGCCGAAAAGCAGATTCTCAAGAAATGGATCGCAGAAGGCGGCGAATCCAAGGCTCACTGGGCGTTCACGCCGCCGCTGCGGCCGCCGTTGCCGGCGGTCAAGCGCGTGGCCTGGCCACGTAATCCCGCCGATCGCTTCATCCTCGCCCGGCTGGAGGCGGAGGGGCTGGCGCCAACGGAGGAGGCGAGCAAGACTGCCCTGCTGCGGCGCGTAACGCTCGACCTGACGGGCTTGCCGCCGACGCTCGCCGAGGTCGAGGCGTTCCTCAAGGATACGTCGGCGGAAGCGTACGCGAAGGTGGTGGATCGACTGCTGCAATCGCCGCGCTACGGCGAGCACATGGCCCGGTACTGGCTCGACGCGGCCCGCTACGGCGACACCCACGGCATGCACCTGGACAACTATCGCGAGATGTGGCCCTATCGCGACTGGGTCATTCGCTCCTTCAACAACAACCTTCCCTTCAATCGCTTCATCCTCGAACAGATGGCCGGCGATTTGCTGCCCGGCGCGACCCTCGATCAAACGGTTGCGACTGGCTTTCTGCGCTGCCACGTGACGACGAGCGAGGGCGGCACCATCGAGGAGGAGGCGTACGTTCGCAACACGGTGGACCGCGTCGATACCAACGGCGTCGTGTTCCTGGGGCTGACGGTCGGCTGCGCTCGCTGCCATGACCACAAATTCGATCCGGTTAGTCAGAAAGAGTATTACCAGCTGTTCGCCTTCTTCAACAACATCGATGGCGGGGCGCTCGATGGCAATGCCAAGGAGCATGCGCCGGTGGCGCGCATCGCGACTCCAGAGCAGGCCGCTGCGCTCGCGAAGATGCAGCAGCGGCTCGTCGCCCTGCAACAAGACATCGCGAAGGCAGTCGCCCAGGTGAAGTACGACTCTGCGGTGGACGCGAAGCTCCCCGAGGAGGCGCCGCTGGGCGATTACGTCTGGCTGGACGACGCCCTCCCAGCGGGGGTGAAGGCGGAAGTGGGCGGCGCGAATCTGCCGTGGAACTTCGTCGGCAAGCCGGAGCCGGTCTACAGCGGCAGCAAGGCGATCAAGCTGACCGCGACGGATCTGCAACAGGTTGTGCTGGCTCAGGCCAAGCCGGGTTTGCGCGTCGGCTCGGGTGATAAGCTCTTTGCCTACGTCTACCTCGATCCGAAGCGGCCGCCGCGCGAGATCATGCTGCAGTGGCACACCGACGGCTGGAAGCACCGCGCTTACTGGGGCGAGAATATCATCCCCTGGGGAGCGGATAACTCGCCGGAGCGGCGCGCGATGGGCAAACTGCCCGCGGCGGGGCAGTGGGTGCGGTTGGAGGTCGAGGCGTCGAAGGTCGGCATCAAGCCGGGTGCGGTCATCAACGGCTGGGCGTTCACGCAGCACGGCGGCACCGCTTACTGGGACCGCGGCGGCCTGGTCACACGTCTGCCCCAGGGCGATCGTCCCTATGACACCCTTAGCGCCTGGATCGGCGCGCAGCGGGCGGTCAAGGGGGTCGGCCTGCCCAAGCCGCTGCAGAAAATCGTCGCGCTCGATCGCGCCAAACGCACCGAGGCTCAGAAGCAGGAACTCCTGAAATACTTCCTCGAAACGGCCTACTCCGGGACGCACACCATTGTCGCCCCGCTCCAACAGCAGTTGACCGCCTTGACCAAGGAAAAGGAGGCCATCGAGAAACAGACGCCGACAACGCTGGTCTTCAAGGAGCGCGCCGACGCTCGCCCGGCGTACATCCTGAAGCGCGGCGAGTACGACCAGAAAGGCGTTAAAGTGGATCGCGATACGCCGAATTTCCTGCCGCCGCTGCCGAAGGACGCGCCGCGCAATCGGCTTGGCTTCGCGCGCTGGCTGATCGATCCAGCGCATCCGCTGACGGCGCGGGTGGCGGCCAATCGTTTGTGGCAGCAGTTTTTCGGCACCGGCCTGGTCAAGACGGCGGAGGACTTTGGCAGTCAGGGCGAACTGCCAAGCCATCCCGAGTTGCTCGACTGGCTGGCGGTGCAGTTCGTCGAGGACGGCTGGGATGTGAAGCAGATGGTGAAGCGTCTGGTGACGTCGGCGGCTTATCGACAGTCGGCGAAGGTGACGACGGATCGGCTGACAAAGGATCCGGCGAATCGACTGCTGTCGCGCGGTCCGCGTTTCCGGCTCGATGCCGAGGTGTTGCGCGATCAGGCATTGTTCGTGAGCGGGTTGCTGGTCGAGCGTGTGGGCGGCCCAAGCGTGCGGCCGCCGCAGCCGCAGGGGTTGTGGGAGGCGGTCGCGTTCACCGGCAGCAACACCGGCAAGTTCGTCGCCGACAAGGGGCTGGAGAAGGTGCATCGCCGCAGCATGTACACATTCTGGAAGCGAACGTCGCACCCGCCGCAGATGGGCACGCTCGATGCGCCGTCGCGCGAGTCCTGTACGGTGCGGCGCGAACGCACCAACACGCCCTTGCAAGCGCTGCTGTTGATGAACGAGCAACTGTTCGTCGAGGCATCGCGCGCCCTGGCCGAGCGCACGCTGCGCGAGGCGGGCGGGGATCGCGATGCGCGGCTGCGGCACCTGTTCCGGCTGGTGACGGCGCGAACGCCGGACGAGGTGGAAATGGGCATCCTGCGCGACACGCTGACGGAGCACCTGACGCGCTTCCGTGCGGACCCGAAGGGGGCCGAGCAACTGGTGCGCGTCGGCGAGAGTCAGCCGGGGCCGGCGGTGAACGTGCAGGAGTTGGCGGCGTGGACGATGCTCGGGAACTTGGTATTGAATCTCGATGAGGTCATCAACAGATAAGTCAAGACGAGGCGACGCCCGTCGATGGATGCTCTCAATCGCCTAATCCAAATTCGACGAACTGCTGCGATCCCTGGATGGTCGGGCGACGACTTCCTGCGTGCTGCCAGCAAGGGGAAGAGGCGGTGGCGGGAAGTCGAGGAGATGTTTGGAATCCAATACTCGATTTTTGACGATGCTCTCAGGGAAATTGCCCCGTCTTTCGAGCTTTCACCTGAGGAGGATGCTGCAGCCCGTTCCGCAAACATCCCTGCGATGCGGAATGTTACGAGCCGAATCGCTGTCTCATTCCTCAAATGGGAGCGTTGCCCGGCTACGCAAGGACTCCCCAACCCCTACGAACCGTGGATCGAAATCTGGGAACATGGTGGGGCGTTTGGCGTCGAACACGGGCTGCTCGTCGATGTGTACGATGAAGAATCCATGCCTGTCGGGGCTATCGTTCTGGGGCGAGGATAAAATGAATGCCCTGGTCAATCATGTGGCGCAGATCCGAAACAGAGTTTCGGGAGAATGCGTTCCCAAACAGGAGTTTGGGAACGAGGCAAAGTGTGTGGCTCCTTCATAGCCAGGCGGCCAGCGTGAGATTGTCGGAGGTGTGTATGCGGACATTCACAGCAGTGATCGAGCGGTGCCCTGACACCGGCCTGTTTGTTGGTTACGTTCCCGGTTTTCCTGGTGCTCATTCGCAGGGTGAGACGCTCGACGAGTTGCACCGCAACCTGATCGATGTTATCGGCATGGTGCTCAAGGGTGGAGAGCAGGAGACATCGGGCGATGTTCGAGACGATCCCTGCGAGACGCGAGGCCCGCTGGCGGCTGATGGGTTCGCTCATCCGGACCTGGATGCGCCCTCTGACTGAGGCGGATGCCATCACTCCGGAGGAACTGGATCAGGCGGAGGCCCGTCTTGGCACCCGGCTGCCGAAGGCGCTCCGCGAGTGGTATGCGCTCGCCGGGAATGCCAAGGATATCTGGTGCTGGCAAGACCATCTTTGCTCGGCGAAAGCTCTACATATCCGGGATGAAGTGTTGGTGTTTTGCTTCGAGAACCAAACTATCACTATCGATCGTGGGAGTCCACCTCGTGACGTTGGCAGCGCAGCCTCGCGACCGGCACGGCTCCGCGCGAGCCTCGTCAAGGCCGCCAGCACCGGCCGCATCGGCGACGGCAAGATCCGGATGGGGAACGCCGCCTGGCCCGAGCCGCTGGAGTTCTGAGGTTCGGCTCATGGCTCTCTGCGGGAGGGGTGGTCCTTTTCCGGTCCGTCCCTGGGCCTGCTCGGTGGGGGCATGGCCAACGGTCCGGGAGCGCTGCCCGGACGCAGCGTTCCGGTTTCGGCGGGCGTCTTGGGGGGTATAATGGAGAGGTGGGGAGCGCCGGCGGGCCAGGATCGCGACGCGGCCTCCCTTGCCGTGACGCGGCGCGTTGGTTAGATCTCACGGGGCGTGAGACGAAACGTGCCGGCGGAAGTGCCTGGCGAATGAGCGGTTGCGCCGGGCCGCCGTTTCGTTTCATTGCATTGCATTGCACGGACACCCCCTCCTCGGTGTCCAGCCGTTCGTGGTGCGCGCCGCAAGCCACTGCCGCCGCCCCCGTGCGCGGAGGGGCTGGGTAGCGAGATTGCCATTTTGGCGATCCTCATTTGGCAAAGAGGCCCGACCCCTTCGCTGGTCGCCTTGCCGGGAGGGTGTCGGAGGGTAAGGGGCGCCGTCAAGTCGATAAAGGGAAAGCCGGCTGCCGCTGCAGGCAATCCCCAAGGTCAGGAAAGCGTCTGGACGACCACAAGAGGTAGTCGAAGCAGGGGTTGTGGCGTAGGATGGCTGTGCAGTGGCAAGGGGATCTACGGCGGTTGAAGCCGTCTTTCCCCAAACAGGTGACCGTGATCGACGGCGAGAACGCCGTCTACTCCCAGGTTCGCCTCCTTGTCCCCTCCTGTGGGTGTTAATTGATACGGGCCATGAGGTAGCTGTGAGGCAAGATCATGTTCCGGTGGTTGCTGTGGTGGAAGTCGCCCCCGAGCTATCTTGGCCACGCGGCCATTGAGTGGTACGGCTTCTACCGCCGCGGGAGGTTCCCAGGGAATCCACTGCGCCTGGTGACCGCAGCCCTCAGGAAAGCGTTCTCCGGTGCTTCCCGCGGCGCGGACCTTGACCTGGAGGATCCCGACTGCTTGGGCGTTCTGTTGGCGACCGATGCCCGCGAAGGTATCCGCTGTTTGGCTGCGATCAAACTGGGCCTCGCCAAAGACGAGCGCTATGAAACCAGCCTGTTGGCCGCACTGCAGGACGAATCGGAGACGGTCCGGCGAACCGCAGCGGTGGCCCTCCTCGACCTGAACACGGTCCGCGGCTTGGCTGCCGTGGTTGGCAGCTCTCAGCACGGGCACCGCGTCCGGATGGACGCTGCCCATCGCCTGCGGCAGTATGGTCCTGCGGCAGCCGAGGCAATCCCAGCCTTGGCCGCGCTCTTGCGGGACCAGGAGAGCAACTGGCGGTCGCACTGTGCTGCGGCGGGGGCCTTGGCTGCGGTCGGGGAAGCCGCCATCCCCTGGCTGCTGCAGCTGCTCGCGGTTGGCAAGGCGGGGCCACGGTATTATGCGGCAATGGCCCTCAAGGAGATGAACAAGACGCCGGAACACGTTCTAGCCATCGAGCAAGAGTTGGCGCGCGGGACGAACCCGTGTTAGCGGCTGGCCGGAGGCGAACCAGGCGATGCAGCCGACGGGGAAGAGCTCTATCGGGTTGCACAATCCTTCTTGGCCCCGCGGCTGATCTTGGGCGTTCGGCAGTTGGGTCTAGCAGATGCACGTGACGGCTTAAGGAGGGGGGAATCCATGGATTTCCATGAGGTCGAGAAGA
>WNGB01009466.1_pt1 | contig 16085 bp, 14 predicted proteins | sample 5400681 | NCBI WGS metagenome assembly WNGB01 (sample SAMN13153367, study PRJNA577476) | soil metagenome | isolation source: 115 cm soil or saprolite under grassland replicate 2 | place: USA:California | collected 2016-06-15 | reverse complement strand
TGGCGAGCTTCTTCATCACTGGGCTCCTCCTAGCTAGTGTGCCTGCCCCCTCAAGAGTCCGCCGAGCACGAAAACTTGCGCGGCTCACCTCAGGCCGGACGAAGGACTCTTCCGGAGCCCGCGGCCTGTGGCTGGGGTCCACCGGCGTCGTCAGGTGTCATCGCTCGGTCACGAGTGCCAGGCGGCAGCGAAGGCGAGTCGGTTTAGCGACTGCGGAACACCAAACGGACACACCAGAGGAGACACGCGCGAGGTCTCGAGGAAAAGGCGCAGCAGTCAGCCCGTCACCGAGGTTCGAGTCCGGAACGCCCGCGGTAGCTCGATCAGCCCGAGGTGTTCGTCGAAGGGATGCTCGCGGCTGCGATCCCGCTTGGCGACGACCTGCTCGACGCTCTCCCTAGGCTCACGCGCGCGTAGCCAGCAAAGTCGCCTACCGGGCGACCGGGTACATCACCAGGCAGTCCAGCTAGACCTTCTTCCCCAGCCTCAACCACTTGCGGATCTTTGCGATCAGGGTTTTGGTCATGGGGAAAGTCTACGACCGATGACGCGCGTGTGGATGCCGAGAACTCCGTTCGGGCTTTCGCCCGAGGCTCGATCCCGGCCCCTGCTCGGATAACCCCGTGCACCCCGCGAGTCAGTCTTGTCAGCGCCTACCGTCCTTTGTTTCACGCGCGCGCGCGCGGATACCAGACTGCTTCGAGCTTGGCAAGGTGGATGGGCGTAGGGTTCAGAAAGTCGTCGGTGGCGTTCCTCGGCCGTGGCTGGGCTACGTTCGGCTCTCTTGTGGAGTCTGTCGAGGGAGGGTCGTGTGCTGTGGTCGTTCGCGTATCTGGCGGTACGGAGTCTGATCGCGCTCGTCTCGTTGATGGGGCGCTCGAGTCGATCGAAGGAGTTGGAGATCTTGGTGTTGCGCCATGAGTTGACGGTGCTTCGGCGTGGGTCGCCGCGGCCGAGGCTGACGCGAGCCGATCGCGCGTTCCTGGCTGCGTTGAGCCGCTCGTTGCCTCGCTCGGCTTGGGCGAGCTCATGGTGAGACCGCAGACGTTGTTGGGTTGGCACCGTCGGATGGTCGCTTGCCGGTGGACCTACCCGTACGCGAAGCCGGGTCGACCTCCGCTTGATGCGTCCGTTCGCGCGTTGATTCTGCGCCTCGCTGGGGAGAACCCGCGCTGGGGATACCGGCGGATCGTTGGCGAACTGAAAGGGCTCGGTGTTGTGGTCTCGGCGACGACGGTGCGGACCGTGGTGACAGACGCTGGACTGCCTCCTGCACCGGCGCGCGCCGGGATGTCGTGGCGGGCGTTTCTGCGCCAGCAGGCCGCGACGACGTTGGCCTGCGATTTCTTGACTGTTGAGACCGCGTTCCTGCAGCGGATCTACGTCTTGTTCTTCATCTCGCTGGCGACACGGCGCGTCGAGTACGTCGCCTGCAGCGCCAACCCGAACGGCGCGTGGACGACGCAGCAGGCACGCAACTTGATGATGCGGTTCGATGATGGGCAACCGTTCCGGCTCTTGATCCATGACCGTGACTCGAAGTTCGGCGGCGGGTTCGACGAGATCTTCCGTTCCCAAGGCGTCAGGGTGATCAGGACGCCGCTGCGGGCGCCAAACGCGAACGCCTACGCGGAGCGCTGGGTGCGCACCGTCTGCGCCGACTGCCTTGACCATCTCCTGATCTTCGGTCGCCGTCATCTGGATCGCGTCCTTGGTGTCTATGTGCGGCACTACAATGAGCACCGGCCGCATCGCGCGCTTGGCCTTGCCCCGCCCGATCGGTTGATGCCGGTCGAGCGCGCTGAGTTTCCGGTTGGGGCGATCCGCCGTGATCTGCTGGGCGGGTTGATCCACGAGTACCAGGCCGCTGCATGAACGCACGACCGATGGCTGGTAGGTTCGCCGGATGGTCGTGCGCTGCACGAAGAAGATGCTCGACCTGTTCGGCGCCCGCACCGTCGCACTCAGCGAGATCTCGCCGACCGATGACGACTGGTACCTGAACCTCGTCTGGATCGAGCGGCAGAAGTGTCTCCTGCTCACCCACAGCGGCACCTTGTTCTCGGTCTTCCGGGTTGGCGTCCATGTCGCGGATCTCGGCCCGCTCGGCAAACTACCTCGTCGATGCGGTCGAGGCCGAACTCCGCGCAGAGGGTCTTCCCGCCGATACGTTCGCCGCGCTTCAGCCTGACGATCTTCGGCTCGCGAAGACCGCTAGCCGCAGCACCCTTGGCTTCATGACCGAGATGGCGTTCGAACTCGCATGGATCATCGCCGACCAGGGCGGCCTCCGCCGCAGCGACATCAACGCGCTCAACCAGGCGCTCCGCCGAGTGCTCTGGAACCGCGGCGACTACGTCCGACCGATCGAACTGGTCAACCAACGCCTCAACGCTCGAGCCTCACCGCTCGAAGCGCGACACAAAGAGCAGGCGCGCGAGCGCCGCCAGCAACGCGCGATCGGCGGGCCGCAGCAACGGGCGCCGCTGTTGCCGTCCGAGCACGGCCAGCTGATGCCGCAACACGAGCAACTCAACGTCTTTGGCGAACTCGCTGCGCCGGTTCGTGACCAGGAGCCGCAGCACAGCCGAGAAGGCGAGATAGGCGAACGAAAGGAGCATGCGCCGATGCTCTCATCGCCCGCGGCCACGGGCAGCAAGGGCCAGCGCTCCCGTCCGGGGCGGCAGCGAACGGTTGCGAAGCCCGGCACCATCTGGTACTCGCGCGCGCGAACCTAATAAATAGCGCCATCTCTGAGCAGCGCTAGCAGTGAGGACGAGCAACCGGTGAGCGTCCACGCCCGAACCCGCATTTTGAAACCCCTCACCGGCGCGGGGGATTCGGCAAGCCGCGCGAGCCTGAGCGCTTTTGGGCGGCGGAGCGGCCGCCAGAATCGGCTTGGGGAGAGCCGCCCTGCGGCTTCGACTGTCGCTCCGCTTCCCCCGTTTGGGAAGAAGTCGCACGACCGGCAAGTAGGGGACCGGACCAGGCGTAGGGCGCGCCAGCTCGCCGTGGCCTACCGGATCAGGTCTATGGGACCCATTGCGGTCGACCGACTCGCTGTGCATCACTAGGTGTATGGCCGAGGTCGAAGCTCACGAGTACCGACTCGGCTCTCCAGCCTCGTCGATCGTTGGGATCGCGGAGGGGCTGCTGCAACGAGATGACCTCAACGATGAGCTGGTGACGCGCCTACGGGCGATCCGCGACCTCGCGCTGGAGATGTGCTCGAAGCCGAGCGGACTGGTCCTCCCCGTTCCGAGCCCTGACGCTCGTCGTCTCGGCCCGCCCCGTCCGGACCACCTTCCTCGCGGTTGATTCTCGCGCTGTGCTCGGCTCGGGTCCGAGCGCCGAGTCGGATCGGCGAGGCGTCGAAGCAGGGTTTCGCTGAACTAGATGCGTGTGCCTGCCGGCGGCGTTGTCGCTCTTTGGCGGGAACGCGACAAGGACAGCGCGGGTGGATGTCACGCATCAAACTGATGTCGGATGCGGGTCGGCGCACCTGATGAACTGAGCGTGGTCCTGCTCGCCGAGCGGTTGGGGCGCGACCGCTGCAGCATCGGCCAGCAAAGCGACGACAGCTGGTACCTCGACTACAAGCGGCCGCCGACGCCCGGGCCGGCTGCTGAGCCTCCTTGCCGAAGTCCGCTGCTGGCTCGCCGAAGAGCGGATCACCCAGACGATCGTCTGGATCGGTGAGCAGCCTCTTGCCGTATCGGCTTGACGCGGCAGCCGCAGCGCACGGCCCTGGCGCACAGCCATCTACATGCCGTGTGGTAACCACCGATAACCGGGTGACGGCGTCGCGAGGTTGCTTGCGTTTCGCCGATACTCGCTGCGCCTCCCCCTCGAGCAGGTAGCCGACGACCTGCTCAGCCACCGCCAGCATCCGCCACCTCCTCGCGTCGCCTACGGCAACGCTAGGACCTTAAGCGGACGGCAGCGCCCGTGACTTTTTTCAGCGGTCTCAGGCGGAAGCGTGACCGTAGCGTTTGGCCGTAATTGCCATCTCGACAGCGCCCGGCGGGGACGCGCTCTCGCCCGACTTCCCGCTCGGCGACGGATCGGTCGATACTGGGCGCACCGTGCCCATCTACCGCCTCCGCGACACAACCGGTGACGACCTCGGCCTCTTGGAACACCCTGCAGCGAACCTCGAGCCCGGTGATGTCGTCGTGGTCGCGGACGGACGGGAGGCGATCGTGACGGCGCGGAGTTGAAGCAGCGCCGGGTTGGGGGCATCTGGTCGCGATGCTCGAGGTCGCCATCGCCCCGTCTCGGCTCGAAGCCGACGACGCACTCCCGTAGCTTCTGCCCCCTGCGGATCGAGGAGCGCGAGCTTCAGACTGGCGGGGACAACTGGCCGCCGCTCTCCGACGCCGGATCCTGCGCGGAACTCGCGCTTTCGACGGTCACAGACGCCGCTAGGTCTCCCTCGAATGTCACGTTAGCTCGGGGACGGCCTTAAGCGTGTACAAGCATGCGGAATAGACCCCGTGCGCCTCCGTAGCGGCGTCCATCGCGTCGAACCACTCCTGTTCGGTCCCCGAAAAAGCGAGGTCCGCCGCGTGAGCATAGGCCTGGTCCATCGCGGCCTGCTCGGTCGCGCACCCACCGGGGGGGCTGCTGAACCTGTCCGGGAACTTCTCTCTTCCCGCCTCCAGGGCTTTTCGCTGAGCGTCGATCAGGGGAAGATCGTCAAAGTAACCCATCGCTCCTCCTGTCCAGCGGCCCAACCCGGATGGCCGAGCCTCAGCAGCACCCTTTACCCCCAAATCAGAAAAGTCAATGCCGGCGCGGGGTTCGCGGTCGTGGGCGTGACGATCACCGCCATGGCCGGCGCCGGTCCCGAGGAGGCGGGGCTGCGGTCCGGGCTCACCTCGACCGCCCACGAAATCGGCATCGCGCTCGTCCTCGCCGTCCTCTCGACCATCGCCGCGAGCGAGGTCGGAGGCGGCGCTCTGGAGGCGGCACGGAGCGCCGACCCAGCTCAGCTCACCGCCGGCTTCGCCGACGCCTTCCGCGTCGCGGCCGGGGTCGCACTTGCCGCCGCGCTCGTCGCGCTCCTGGCGCTCCGCCGTGCCGACGTTCCGGCCGGGACGAGGCCGGCCTTCGCCGCGCACTGAGGAGCCCGAGGTGGCGACGATGACGGCGCGCTCGTGGCACGTTCGCTCGGGCGCGCCCTCGCTCCCCGCACCTGGAGTGGGAATACTGCTCGTGGTGAGGCTCGTCCGGCTTTTCCTCTGGCCGATCGCGCTCGCCACCGGCGGCGCGACCGCGGTGCTCATCCTCCGCGCGGAGATGGCGGACTCGCCCGCGCTGATCGCGGCAGTCAGTCTCGTGGTCGGGCTCTCCTGGTGCCTGACCGGCCTCGAGGAGTGGCGTCGTCGGCCGGCGCGCCGGGTCGGGCCGCTGATGGTCTTCTTCGGCTTCGCCTGGTTCGCAAGCCTCTGGGTCTATACCAGTGTCTCTGCGCTGTACACGGCCGGGCAGCTGGTGCGGCCGCTCTTCATCGCCGTGCTCGGCCACCTGCTGCTCGCGTTCCCCAGCGGCCGGCTCGAGGACTGGCGCGCGCGCGCGATCATCGCGGCCGCCTACCTGGACACGACGGTCGTCGTCACCGCCTCGGCCCTCTTCCTCGCGCCCGAGTCGGGGGAGGTCAGCAACCTCGTGCTGATCGAGCCGAACGCCGCCCTCTCCGACGGGCTCCGCAACGTGGCGCGCGGCGTCGGTGTCGCGCTGATCCTGGCTAGCCTCGTCCTGATCGCCCAGCGCTGGCGCGGGGCGACGCCGCCCTGGCGGCGCGCGGTGGCGCCGGTGCTCTGGGTAGGCGCGGCGGCGGCCGCGGCCGGCGCGCTCAGGCTCGTCAACGACGGCCTCGACCGGCCGCTCGGCTCGGTCGAACTCGTCTTCTTCGTGATCCTGGCGACGGTGCCGCTCGCCTTCGAGCTGGGGCTGCTGCGGAGCCGGCTGGCCCGTGGGGCGGTGGCCGAGCTCGTCGTCGAGCTCGGCCAGACACGCGCGCCGGGGCAGCTACGAGACGCACTCGCACGTGCCCTGCACGATCCCGCGCTCACGCTCGCCTACTGGCTCCCCGAGCAGAGGCGGTACGTCGACGCTAACGGGCGGCCGGTGGAGCTGCCAGGTGACGAGTCAGGGCCCGTCACGACGATCGTCGAGCGCGACGGCCGCCGCGTCGCCGCGCTCGTCCACGACGCGTCGCTGCGTGACGATCCCGAGCTGGTCGAAGCCGTCTGCGCCGCGGCCGGGCTTGCGCTCGAGAACGAGCGCCTGCAGGCGGAGCTGCGAGCGCACCTCGACGAGCTGCGCGCCTCCCGCGTGCGGATCGTCGAGGCCGCGGACGCCGAGCGGAGGCGTCTGGAGCGCGACCTCCACGACGGCACCCAGCAGCGCCTTGTCTCCGTGTCGATGGCGCTCGGACTGGCCGAGTCGAAGCTCGCTTCCGACCCGGAGGGCGCGCGGGAGATCCTCGACGAGACGAGGAAGACGCTCGCCACGGCGCTGCAGGAGTTGCGGGAGCTCAGCCAGGGGATCCACCCGGGTATCCTCACGGAACGTGGGCTCGGCCCGGCCTTGCAGGAGCTCGCCTACGCCACGCCAGTCCCAATCGAGCTCTCCGTCCCGCTCGAGCGGCGGCCGCCGCAGCCCGTCGAGGCCGCGGCCTACTACGTCGTCGCCGAGGCGCTGACGAACGTCGCCAAGTACGCGTCGGCCAGCGCCGTCTCAGTGAGCGTGGACCAGCGCAACGGACGAGCTCTCGTCGAGGTGCACGACAACGGAGTCGGGGGCGCCGATCCGGCCCGCGGCTCGGGTCTGCGCGGCCTGTCCGACCGGGTCGAGGCGCTCGGCGGCCGGCTCTCTGTCGAGAGTCCGCCCGGCCGCGGCACGCACCTGAAGGCGGAGATCCCGTGCGCGTCGTAATCGCCGATGACTCACTCCTCCTTCGGGAGGGCGTGTCGCGCCTGCTCGTCGAGGCCGGCTTCGAGGTCGTCGGACAAGCGGGCGATGCCGACGAGCTGCTCCGCGAAGTGGCCGAGAAGCAGCCCGACGTCGCCATCGTCGACATCCGCATGCCGCCGACGCACACGGACGAAGGACTGCGTGCGGCGCGCCAGCTCCGCAGCCGCTACCCGGTGCTGGGCGTAATCGTCCTCTCCCAGTACGTACGGCCGAGCTACGCCTTCGAGTTGCTTGCCGATGACGCTCGCGGGGTCGGCTACCTGCTCAAGGACCGCGTCTCGGATCTCCACGACCTTTCGGACGCGGTCGAGCGCGTCGGCAAGGGCGGATCGGTGCTCGATCCCTCCGTCGTGGCCCAGCTCGTCGGCCGCCGCCGCCAGGGCCATGACCCGATCGACGACCTGAGCGACCGCGAGCGGGAGGTACTGGCCCTGATGGCTGAAGGACGCTCGAACCGGGCGATCGCCGAGCGGCTCGTGATCACCGAGCGCACAGTCGAGAAGCACGTGCGAAGCATCCTCGCCAAGCTTCGGATTCGGCGAGCCAGGAGGACCACCGCCGCGTCCTCGCCGTGCTCGCCTACCTCGGCTCCTGAGCCTCGGGTAGCGCTAGCCACACCCAGCGAAGACTCGCGCCAGCGCGGCCGAAGTTCCGCGCTGGCCGGCTACCACCGCGGACGGCGGTCGGCCAGCCTGAGGAGCGATGTTCAGTCCGCAGCTTCTGATCGAACTCGCACGCGAGCGATACGCCGACCTGCTTCGCGAGGCGGAGCGCGAGCGCACGGCAAGGCGCCTGCGTCCCTCACAGCCTCACGCCGCCCCGCGGCGCCGTCGCCTCCGCGCACTCGCCTTCAACCTTCCCGACCCGAGAACGGAGGCCTGACCGATGGAGCGTCTCGCACGGCTCATCGAGCGCCGCGCGCGCCTCGTGGTCCTCGTCGCGGCCACGTTTTTCGCCTTGTCGGCCGCACTCGGCGCCGGCGTCGCCAGCCGGCTGGATCCATTCGGCGTCGACGATCCCGCCACCGAGAGCGTCATCGCCGACCAGCGCCTCGAAGATGCCGGCTTCCGCGAGACGAGCCTCGTCGTCCTCGTCGAGGGCGTCGATCCGCGCGCGGCAGACGGGCGTGCTCGGATCGCTGCCATCAGCCGCAAACTCGAGCGCGACCACGGCGTCGCCTCGCTCAGCAGCTTCATCACCACCGGCAGCGCCGACTTCATCTCGCGCGACGGCGACGCGACCTACCTCGCCGTCGGCCTCGAGCCGACCGACGACCGCGCTCGCCAGGATGCGGCCGAGCGAATCGCCCACTCGCTCGCCGACGAGCCGGGCGTGACCGTCGGCGGGTCGGCGCTCGCCGAGCGCCAGGTCAACACCCAAGTCGAAAGCGACCTGCGCACTGCAGAGCTCTACGCGTTCCCGCTGCTCTTCCTGCTCTCGCTGCTCTTCTTCCGCAGCCTCGTCGCCGCGCTCTTGCCGCTGCTCGTCGGCGTGCTCGCGATCGTCGGCACGTTCCTCACGCTGCGCGTCGCGACCGAGCTCACGTCGGTGTCGATCTTCGCCTTGAACGTCGCCACGGCGCTCGGCCTCGGCCTCGCAATCGACTACAGCCTCTTCGTCATCTCCCGTTACCGCGAGGAGATAGCTCGTACAGGCCCGGGACTGGAGGCGATGCGGCGCACGCTCGCTACCGCCGGCCGGACCGTGCTCTTCAGCTCGCTGACGGTCGCCGGCGCGCTCGCCTCCCTGCTCGTCTTCCCGCAGCGCTTCCTCTATTCGATGGGGATCGCCGGCCTCTTCGTCTCGCTGATCGCGGCCGCGATCGCGCTCACCGTGCTTCCCGCGATCCTCGCGCTCCTCGGCCGGCGAGTGAACGCGCTTGCCCCGGCGTTCCTCGCCCGGCGCGCCGAGCGGGACGCGCATCCGGCGCAGGAGGGCTTTTGGTACCGGCTCGCCCGGCTCGTGATGCGGTTTCCGGGACGAACGGCGGCGGCCACCGCCGCGCTCCTCATCGCGCTCGGGCTCCCCTTCCTCGGAGTCAAGTTCACGTTCGTCGACGCGCAGGTGCTGCCTGAGTCGGCGAGCGCGCACCAGGTCGACGACACCCTGCGCACGGACTTCCCGCCCCACCGGGACACCCCGATCACGCTCGCGGTCGAGGGAGACGCGGACAAGGCGGGGCGCGTCGCGGCTGCCGCGGCCCGCCTGCCGGGCGTGGCCGCGGTCCGCTCGCCCCAACCGGTCGGCGAGCGCGATTACGTCGTCAGCGTGATCTCGGCAACGGAGCCGCTCGGTGACGAGAGCCAAGAGCTCGTCCGCGACCTGCGCGCACTCGACGACCAGACGCTCGTCACCGGCACCACCGCCCATTACCGCGACCTGCAGGCAAGCCTTGGGGACCATCTGCCGGTAGCGCTCGGAATCGTCGTTGTGCTCACGATCGCGCTCCTCTTCGCGATGACCGGCTCGCTCGTCCTCCCGCTGATGCAGGTCGTGATGAACGCGCTCGGCCTCGCCACCATGTTCGGGATCCTCGTCCTCGTCTTCCAAGACGGCAGGCTCGAGGGCCTACTCGACTACACGAGTCAGGGCGGCCTCGAAGCGCCCCAGCTGCTCCTCCCCTTCGCGACCATCTTCGGCCTCTCCACCGACTACGGCGTCTTCCTCCTCTCCCGCATCAAGGAAGCGCGCGAGGGAGGGCTCCCCGACCCCGAGGCAGTGAAGGTCGGCGTCGAACGGACGGGTCGCATCGTGACCGCCGCGGCACTCCTCTTTGCCGTCGCCTTCGGCGCCTTCCTCACCTCGCAGATCGTGATCACCAAGGAGCTCGGTCTCGCCTCGGCCGTCGGCGTCCTGATCGACGCCACGATCATCCGCGCCCTGCTCGTCCCGGCGTCTCTGGGACTTCTCGGCCGCTGGAGCTGGTGGGCGCCGGCACCGCTTCGACGTCTACACCGGCGGATCCGGCTCAGCGAGGCCTAACTCGGACGAAGGGAGAACAATGAAAGCCGTCCCGTCACCTCGCGTTCTTACGCGCACGCTCCTCCTCGCGAGCATCGCCGTCGCCATGGCAGCGACGCCTCTAGCCGACGCGCGAGCGAAAACGGAAGAGCGCGCAACCTCGTCGCGCGCCGTGTCGATCGCGAGCGTGACGACGCAGGACTTCCGCGCCGCAGTCGTCACCACACGCCTTACGGGAGGCGCGACGCCGACGGCCGACGTGAGAGTCGCAATCGCTCAGCGGATTGCCGGTCGGTGGCGTGAGAAGGCTGAGACCCGGCTGACGGGTACGTACTTCTGGCGGACCGTCACCGGCCTACGGGCGATCTGCAAGCTCGAGCTGGCGACCGCCAGCTCGCCGCAAAGCCCATACGTCGCCATTCAACTGCTGCAATCTCCGTCGCTCGGCTGCGGCCGCATGCACCGCATCCCGCTGCCGGCGCGCTAACGGGGACGCACGCCAGTGATCAGACGCATCGTCCTTTGGGTGCTTGCGGTCGTTGTCCTCGGCGCCGTCGCGCTCGTCGCCGCGGGCTGTGCCCTCTACAGCGACGCCCGCACGAGCACCGTCGGCGAGCTCGAGTTCGAGCACGAGCTCGCCATCCCACCGTTGCTCGACGGGCGCGAGCACGACGGCCGGCGCGTATTCGACCTCACGTTGGAAACGGGGCGGTCGCAGCTCCTGCCCGGAACCTCTGCGGACACCTGGGGCGTGAACGGCGCCTACCTCGGTCCGACACTGCGCGCCGCGCGCGGCGACCGGGTCGAGCTCCGCGTCCGAAACGAGCTGCCCGAAGCGACAACCATCCACTGGCACGGGATGCACCTGCCCGCAATCGCCGACGGCGGGCCGCACCAGCTGATTGAGCCGGGCGAGACCTGGACGCCCAGCTGGACGATCGAACAGCCGGCGGCGACGCTTTGGTACCACCCCCACCCGCACGGGGACACAGCCGACCACGTCTACCGCGGCATCGCCGGGCTCTTCATCGTCGACGATCCGCATCTCGACCACCTGCCGCTCCCTCACCGCTACGGCGTCGACGACATCCCGCTCGTCATCCAGGACAAGCGGCTGAACGGCGACGGCTCGCTCGACTTCTCCCAGAGCTTGATCAGTCCCACCGGCCGCCTCGGCGACACGATCCTCGTCAACGGCACCTACGACCCTTACCTCCAGATCGGCGACGAGCGCGTCCGCTTCCGGCTCCTCAACGGCTCAGCCGCACGCCTCTACAACATCGGCTTCGCCGACGGACGCCCGTTTCACCTGATCGCGACCGACGCAGGGCTCCTCGACTCGCCTCGACCTGTGACGCGCGTACAGCTCTCGCCCGGCGAGCGAGCCGAGATCGTTGCCGCCTTCCGGCCGCGGGAGCGAGTCGTCCTGCGAAGCTTCGAGACAGATCTCCGAGCCAACTTCTTCGAGGCTCGCTTCGCGGGCGGAGACGACAGCTTCGATCTCCTCCAGATCCGTGCCGCTCGCGCGCTTACAAGCTCACCGAGCGTGCCCGACCAGCTGGTAGTCCGTGATGACCTCCGCGAGGAGGACGCCGTGCAGACGCGCCACTTCGAACTCGAGGGCCGCTCGATCAACGGCCAGCGCTTCGAGCCCGAGCGAATCGACGCGGCCATCGGCGCCAACACGGCCGAGATCTGGGAGGTCCAAAACACCTCGGGAACGCCGCACAACTTCCACCGCACGGCGTAAGCTTCCGCGTCCTCAAGCTCGACGACGGCGCCCCGCCTTCAACGCTCATCGGCCCGAAGGACACCGTCTACGTGCCTCCCGGTGCGACGGTGCGGCTACTCGTCCGCTTCGGCGACTACCCCGACGCCGATACCCCGTACATGCTCCACTGCCACATCCTCGAGCACGAAGACCGCGGAATGATGGCCCAGTTCGTCCTGGTCGACTGAGCGTCTCCGACGACGCCCGAGTCGGTGATCGACCCGCAAGGAACGCTGCATACCGGCGACCACGGACCGCCGCCGCCGGGTCGAGCTTAAGCGAGTTGGTTTGTTCGCCGAGCGACGTTCGAATTCGAGCGTCGCGGTACTCCCCGCCCGCGGCCCGTACAGGTAGCGGTACCTACACCCTGCAAAGAGTCGCGTCAGCGCGGACGAAATTCCGCGCTGGCCGGCTACCGCCCCCGCACGCGGTCGGCCAGCCTGAAGAGCGATGTTCAGCTCCCGGCTCCTCATCGAACTGGCACGCCCAGGCGAGGCGTGACGATGCCCGTGTCCGGCCGTCTCGCCCGTCTCGCCGACCTCGCCCACCGCCGGCGCGGGCGCATGCTGCTGGCCTGGGTGGCGGTGACCGCTGCGGTCGTCGCCGTCGCGCCGCGCCTTGCGGGTGAGTTCTCCTCCGAGTTCACAACTGCGGGCTCCGAGTCCCAGGCGGCCGCCGACTTGATTGCCGAGCGCTTCCCCGGCATCTCCGGCGACACGATCGAGGTCGTCTGGCAAGGGCGGGCCGGTGTCCGCGCGCCAAGCGTGCACGCGCGCGTCGAGCGGTTTCTCGCGCAGGCGCAGCGCCTCGACGGCGTGGCCGAGCCGCAGCCGGAGCGCATCTCGCGCGACGGCACGATCGCCCTCACCCGGCTTGAGCTCGACCGGCGTGCGCTCGATCTGCCCCCAGGAAACGGCCAAGCGGATGATCGAGCTGGCGCACGCGGCGAGCGTCGACGGGCTCCGCATCGAGCTCGGCGGGCCGCCGATTCGGAACGCACAGGAGGGCGGCAGCCCGGAGCTCGTGGGGCTCGTCGCGGCAGCCCTCATCCTCCTCGTCGCGTTCGGATCGGTCGTCGCGGTCGGCCTCCCGATCGCGATCGCGCTCTTCGGGCTCGGACTCTCGGTGCTGCTGATTGGCGTGCTCGCCGCGCTGATCGACGTGCCCGGCTTCGCACCGGCGATCGCGGGCGTAGTCGGAATCGGGGTCGGGATCGATTACACGCTCCTGATTCTGACGCGCTTCCGCGCAGCGCTCGGCTCGGGCAGCGACACACGAAGCGCCGTGATCGAAGCCGTCACGACCGCGGGGCGCAGCGTGCTGGTCGCCGGCACCACCGTGGTCATCTCCTTCCTCGGTCTCTTCCTGCTCGGCGTCTCCTTCCTCTACGGCGTCGCCGTCTCCGTAAGCTTCGCCGTCCTGATCGTGATGGCGGCGGCGGTCACGCTGCTGCCGGCCCTGCTCGCCTTCGCCGGTCACCGCGTCAACCGGCTCCACGTCCCGCGACTCCGGCGTCTCACGAGCTTCGGCGGTGAGACACTCGCCGGCCGTTGGAGCCGCCTCGTCGAGCGCCGCGCCTGGCCGGCCACGATCGGAGGGGCGGCGGTGCTCATCGCGCTCGCGGCTCCCGCAATGGGGCTTCGCTTCGGCTTCCCCGACGCGGGCAACGAGCAATACGGCACCCCGGCACGGGCGGCATACGAACTCGTCAGCCGCGGCTTCGGCCCCGGCGCCAACGGCCCGCTCCTCATCGCCGCAGACCTCGAAGGCCACCCCGCCGAGGCTGCGCTAACCGAGCTCGCCGAGCGCGTCCGCTCACACCCCGGCGTCGCCTTCGTGAGCGAGCCTCGGATCAACGACGCCCGCGACGCCGCTCTGCTCACCGTGGTGCCGGCGAGCTCGCCTCAGGCCGCGGCTACGACCGACCTCGTGCACCGGCTCCGCGACGACCTCGTGCCCGTGATCGAGCGAAGGGGCATCGAGGCGCACGTCGGCGGGCTGACCGCCTCGGTCGTCGACCAAGGAGACGTCGTCGGCTCGCGCCTGCCGCTGCTGATCGCAGCAGTCGGGCTCTCGTTCTTGTTCCTGCTCTCCGCTTTCCGCTCGCCGCTGATCGCGCTCAAGGCGGGCGTCATGAACCTGTCGCCGTCGGTGCCGCCTACGGCGTTCTCGCGCTCGCGGCCGACGGCGGCCGGTTCGGCCAGCTGCTTGGGATCGACACCGACACGCCCGTACCGCCCTTCATGCCAGTGATGATGTTCGCCGTCCTCTTCGGTCTCTCGATGGACTACGAGGTGTTCCTGCTCTCGCGGATGCGCGAGGAGTACGTCAGCCACGGAGAGACCAACCGCGCCGTCGCCGACGGACTGGCGAAGACCGCACGCGTGATCACGGCAGCGGCCGCGATCATGGTCGCCGTCTTCCTCGCCCTCGCCGTCAGCGAGGAGATCTTCCTCAAGCTGCTCGGTGTCGGCATGGCGACCGCGATCTTCCTCGACGCAACCGTCGTCCGGATGCTGCTCGTACCCGCGCTGATGCAGATCTTCGGACGCGCCAACTGGTGGATCCCCAACTGGCTCGAGCGCAAGCTCCCGCGCCTCGAGCCTGCTGCCGTACCAGACGAGGCCTGACCGCACATGCACCCAACCACACGACGAAAGGAGGACCAATGAGCCGGCTGAAAGACCGACTCAGCGAGCAGGAGACGACGCAGGCGACGCAACGGTGGATCCTCGACCCGGCGCGGTCGACGATCGAGTTCCGGGCGAGGGGCTTCTGGGGGCTCACCACCGTAGTCGGGCACTTCTCACGATTCGACGGCTCCTACACAGTCGGCCCCGACAGGCGGGCAGTCGAGCTCATCATCGACGCCGGCAGTCTCGACACCGGAAACCGGAGGCGCGACCAGCATCTCCGCTCGAGCGCTTTCTTCGATGTCGAGCCGCACCCGCACATCCGCTTCACGGCGACCGACGTCACCCACGCCGGCAACGACACGCTGTGCGTGCGAGGGGACCTGGAGGCCGCGGGAAGGAAGGTGCCGCTCTCGCTCGAGGCAGCGGTGCGCGAGCTCGACGGTGAGCTCGAGGTAGAGGCGACCACGCTGATCGACCATCGGCTCTTCGGCATGACCTGGAGCCCGCTCGGGATGATCCGTTCACCGTCGACACTGCACGTAAAGGCGCGCCTGACGTCGATTGCGCCCGAGCGCCGAGCGCGGCGATCGCTCGGATCACCCGTCCCTCGTCCGCTCTCGGAGCGGCGAGCCGGCGCCGGAGCGCGCTTCGACGCCCACCGCAGGGATGAGGAACACGCCCGATGAAGCGACCCCGGGCGCCGGCCGACATAGTCGACGCCCGGGTCGCGGCAGACACAACGCAAACACGGGAGGAAACCCGATGAGCGAGCTTCAGGCCATCGCAGATCGCGTCGAGATCGAGGCGCTCCGCGGCGAATTCACCGACGCAGTGATGATGCGCGACTACGACCGCCTCGCCTCACTGTTCACCGACGACGGGGTGGTGCGGATCCCCCACATCAACGAGGAGGCGGTCAACCGGGAGGAGATCCGCGCCGGGGTCGAGCGGCTGCAGGACCTCTGGGAGTACTTCGTGCAAACCACACACCCAGGGACGATCCTGCTTGAGGGCAACACAGCGGCGGGCCGCGCATACATCTCAGAGCTCGGGCACCTCCGCAACGGCAGGTCGCAGCTGAACTACTCCGTGTACCACGACCGCTACGAGCGCACCCCGGACGGCTGGAAGTTCACGGAGCGCGTCTACGAGGTCAGATACCTCGATACCACTCCGCTCGCAGGCTCGGCGCCGCACGCTCTAGCGAAGCGATTGAGCAGCTCGTAGTCAGACCTGGCAACAGAGGATGGAGCCTTTATGGAGTGTCATGAAGAAGGGCCTCCTCGCCGGAGACACTCTCCGGTGACCAATCCCATCGGGAAGGAGGCCCGAGGTGAAGTATGTCGGACTCGATTGGGCGTATCGGACGGCGCAGTGGTGCGCACTCGACCCGGGCGGCGAGATCGCCAGCGAAGGTCGGTTCGCCGCTGACCGAGACGGGCTCGCCCGGCTCGTCCTCGAACTGGGCGATGAGGTGACGGCCTGCCTGGAGATGATGAGCGGCGCGCTCTGGGTGCGCGACCAGCTGGTCGCCTGCGGCTGGCAGGTGCAAGTCGCCGACGCGCGCAAGGTGAAGACGGTCGCGCCGCTGGCGGCGAAGACCGACAAGGTCGACGCGCGTCTGCTCGCCGAGCTCTCCCGCCGCCAGCTGGTGCCGGCGCTCTGGCTACCCTCGCTCGACGACCGAGAGCTGCGGGAACGGCTGCGCCGGCGCATGCACCTGGTGCGGCTGCGGA